>Ga0179593_1312110_pt1 | contig 22390 bp, 21 predicted proteins | sample CZODoug2_1_08_16_FD_185931 | JGI IMG/M metagenome (GOLD analysis project Ga0179593, IMG submission 185931) | Vadose zone soil fungal communities from Angelo Coast Range Reserve, California, USA - CZODoug2_1_08_16fungal (PacBio error correction) | ecosystem: Environmental > Terrestrial > Soil >...
CTTTCCGAAAATGAAGACGGAGGGGAGAAGTCACCTTGAAGGGGTACGGAGCGCTGAAAATGGAAAGTCAAGATGGAAAAGGGGAACCGACAAGGACGTATCTCGCGGGAGTCGAACAACCAGTTCGGAAGATTTTAACTTAGAGGTGTTCACGGAATAGAGGGGGGTTCAAAGAGAACAGGGAAGACGGAGAGAAGGGAAAAGGACCTAAAAGAAAGGAGGGCGTGATCGAGGAATTGCTGAGAGGCTGGGGAAGGGTTATCGCTTAACGACAGAACGACTACGGTGAAGGGTAATCCTTCCCATACTTATACATCAGAAAGGAGCCGTTTTTCGGCAGGGGAAGGGTGCAGGGAGAATGATCGACTTGAAAGGGGAGAAAGATACGGACACCATCAGTCAAGTAATGCTGACTTCGGAAGGGGACTTATGAAAAAAGGCATGGGGAGCTTCCGACTCGACAAAAAAAATAGGAAAAAAAGAGAAACCTAGGGCGGTTTCTAGGAGGGCACCAGTTGGTTTGAAATATGACGGAGAAGAGGGGAAGTACGTCCTACGGCCAAAAGACAGTACTTACGGGAAGGTGAAGAGGGGGGGCAAAAAGCGCCATTGAGGCAAGAATCTGGGAAGATAGGGGTGAAAGTTCAGAATGGTATTAAGAGGACAGAGGACGCCTTTTCTGCGAAATCCAACCGACGGAAAATATCGATCAAAAAAAAAAGGTCCACGCATGACTTAATCAAATAAATCATGATTACACTCCCCAAAAGACATCCGAAAGTGCTGGGGTTAGCTCCGGCGAATTTTTCAAGTCTGCTAAGAACCCGAAGGCGAACAAACATATCAGTACTGGGGGGGTGCGTCCGCAGACAAAGAAACAAGGTCAGGGGAGGCCGCCCTCGTAGCAAAAAACAAAATTTCTTGTCATGGGAAATAAAAGGGGAGTCGCGATTACCCGCCAACCACCAACAAACAGCAACTGTGGGGGGGTCTCTTCTTTAAAAATTTGGGTGGAGGTTTACTTTCATGGTCAGAAATAAAAATATTAAAACGCTAGCAGTATACGAGGCCATTCTTTAAAAAAAAAAACCTGCAGAAGTCTGTTTAACTCCAAAACATCAAGGGGGAATTACGAAGGACTAAGGGTCATCAGTGGATGGTAGACAAAATCAGGGAGACAGTTGTCATCTACTAAAGCGGATGTGGTGCCGCCGCGTTACTCTTCTTGATGGCACGTTGGAAGCAAGTGAAAAAGGGAGAATCCACCTCATGGCGGTGGAAAAGAGAATCATGCCTGGAGGCACAGCAACTCAGAGACACGGCCGGGGGCAATTCAATTGGCGAGAGACGGTAACTTAATGCGCATTGAGGGGAAAATCCGCTTGTCGTTAACGAAAAAGAAGAAACGAAGATGAACTATCGTCCAATTTGCTTTTGTGGTCAAGAAGGGCTTCGTGGCAGTCATTAAGGGTCATAAGAAACATTTCTGTTAAGGAAAGGGGGTACTACTCTTTCAAGAAACGAAGTGGGCCAGAGAATAAGTGGTAACGGTTACAGAGGCCGAAACAGAACCCAACCAAAAACTCCTCGGACCCTCAAAAAATCACCGGGCACACTGAGACCGTGAAAAAACATCCCGAGGAACCTACTAAAAGGCGCGGGGCGGACGCACTGTGAGTTGGGCATCGCGGGATCGTCTACTCAAGAACTAAGAAACATTCCGCCACAGGGGCCGGTCCATAAGCTCGTGTCAAGAAGGGAACACCGATGAAGAAGAACTAGCCAACACAAATAGGCAATAACGTCGAAGGATGCTGTTACCGCTCGCAGTAAAACACGAGAAATCGACTCCAGACAAAAATAGAAAAGATCCAAGGGCGGCAAAATGCACCAAAGGGAAAACCAAGAGAAAGTGGACTCTCATCTTGCTAATCTTAAGACGGGAGAAAGGGAGATCGTTTTAAAACATCTATACGCCAGGTGCTATACGGGAGAGGCGGGGCCACAAAGGCGGAAAGAATGGAGAGTTGGGGGGAGACAGTACCAAAGAAAAAAAAAATGACATCCCAGAGTGATGCCAAGCAGCCTTGCTCGTCGTGGGAAAAAGGCATAAAAAGACTGGCATAACCTATCTCCAAGGTACAAAAAAGGGGCTCTCCAAAGACAACGTAGGAAAAGCACGGCATGCACGGGGGCGTCGTTGGTGGGGCGGGCCGTTCATGGTCTGGCCTGGAGGCTAGGCAGTAGGGACTAATTTCCATCGAATAAAAAGGCTATGGAAAACGCGTGTCTACTGAGGGGTGTCCTAAAATAAAAACACATGAGCTGTCGAAGAGCTTCGAAAAGAAAAGGAATATTCTTGGACCGCGCAGCAGGCATAAGGAGGGCAACCCTCATCAGAGGAACCCAACCTCAATCTCTCAAGCAAGGAAAAGTAAGAAATCTACCGGAAATTGCGGGTCGTGGGAAGAGAGGAAAAAAGACAAAAGCAATCCTCGCACGAAAACTTAAAACTACCAACAAAAGATACCATTCCTTTTTTAGACCGCTGAAAAAGGGACAAGATCCTACCCTCATAGCAGAATGGGGGCTGGAAACCGGAACGTCGGGGTCACGGCCACGTCCATGGGACCGTGAAGGCCTCCGCTTGTGGGCTCTGCAGGCCTATCATACAGGATGAGACTCTCTATGCCTAACAAAAAAAACGGAGGGAAAGAAATAACGCGGAGTGAAACCTTCTTGCCCCAGGCAGAAACACGGAAGCAGCAATCCTGGGGGAGCTGCCGAACGAGTGTTACGCAGCAGAGAATTATTTGGCGGGGTAGATCATCGCATTTAAAGCGGGAAAAAAAAGTTGGGGTAGGAGGGTTTCTCAGTTCGGGGGAAACAGTTGTGAAAATCTTCTCAGACGGGGGGTTGTTGGTCAGCAGGGCGTCCAAACCAAAAAGGAACCTGGGGCCGGCGCGTGAAAAGGGAAAGTGACTTTCTTGTAGAGAAAGTTGTCGTGGGTGTGGCTCAAAGGGGCTGGAGGGGAAACGAAGTAATCAGCGGGAAGGGGCCGCTATAATCGCAGGGTTAACATCTCAGACACTTGCGCAGAAAGATGGGTTGGAAATTAACGGGGGAACCCGGGGTCATAGGGTAGTAAAAAAACAATATGTTTGGGTCGGCTGATGGCACAGGCTCAGACCTTTTCAAGAGAAAAGGACGACCCGACATGAGGACGCCACACACTACCTGATCACGGGGATGCCGGGAAAGTACTAGCGCTGAGTCCCCCTTGAGACGGGGAGGGCAGTCTGCGGGAAAGAAGAAAATCGGCAGGAGGTTAATAACTATGGTTTTTGAAGGGAATAGCGGTAAATACCCCAGGGACTATATAGGAATAAAGGATGAGCGTGACGGGAGTTGACAGCGGAGCACTTTACGTAAATAGATGTGGGATTGAAAAGGGCACGCTATGAATGGCGTCTGCGGGTTGTGACGAGTGAGGAACTTACTCGGGCGGGCACCGAAAAGCGAACATGGGGTGGCCGTCCTACTGGGATCAATGGGGTGGGAAGTGGGTTGTCGTTTATGGACGGAGGGCGCGTAGTGGGATCTCCGAAAGCAGGAAGGGAGACGGAATGCTGGGAAAGTGTAAATTTTTCGAACGTCTGGGGGAAAGGTGGAGAGCACGACGTCTGGCAGAACCTCGGTAGGGGTCAGGGGCGGCTCATCCCCAATCTACGAAAACGAGGGACTATCCCGGTGACTGGAAAAAAGTGTATCTGAGGGGGGTCTGGTTGGTGAGGAGTTGCCGTCCAGTGTTAACCGGTATGTTCGGAAGTGCTCTCCAAATTGGGTGTTGATTCGGTTAGGGACTTCTACTCTTTACCACTCGAGAGGGGGAAGCACAAAAGGTGTAGCTTTTTAAGGGTCAAAGGAACATGTGGTAGGAGTCAGGACACTTAAGAACACGTGGGGGCGCCGCAGGCCTCCCCGAAGAGGTCATATCCTTTATAGGAGATCGTCTCAGAAGAGGCTTGAAATAGGCCCTGCCTTAACGTCGGGGGGGGCCCTTGGGGGGCGGGCGGTGTGTCTTATCTTGGGTGGAAGGAGCATACTTTAGAGAGTTAAAAAGAAGGAGAGGGAGACTTTAGGCCAGTTGCCCACGGACGCCAACAACCACTACCGGCGCAGGGAAGAGTCTGAGGATCAGGTTGAATCTAGAGAATAATAAATATGGAGTGCTATTGAGTGGAAGGGATCCGGACTGAGGAAGCTGAGGGAAAACGAGAGCCGCTGGAAAAGCCTTGGCAAAACAAAGCCTCCGGGGGTAAGCTCTCGTTTTATCTTTAGGGGGCGGACCAGGAGGGAAAAAAGGAAAAGACCGCGGAAGGAACGGGGTGAAGAGCAGACGAGTGAGGTCAAGGAACCGGGCGCCTTTTCAACAAGTCATAAACGGAAGTTACTTGGAAAAAATGTGGGGCGCTGAGGGAAAAACAAAAACGTAGGTGTGGGGGGGCAGAAAAATTGGCAGCGGGGCACACAGGGCTGAAACAGAAGCCCGTGAAAAGCCCTGACTTATAATACAAACGCCGTCGTTGCGGGGTTAGTTGTTAAATCAGACGCGATGACGTAGTAGAGCGGGGGAAGAGGGGTGCAGTTATGATAAACAGCAAGTGAGGGTTTGTCTTAGATACCAACGTACAAGCTCCGCTGTCTAGATTGAAATGTCAGACAGACCGAGGGAAGGCCGTCGCGGCGCAGATCGTACAGAGGCAAATAGGTGTACATGACGACCTGGGGTCCTCTTTCCGGCTTAGATCACAAGAGAAGAGAAAGTTAACTACATGCCCGGGGGAGGGTGCACGTTCATGGACAGTAGGAATTTGAGGAACACAGGTGGGAAACGAATCCAAAGGTAACTACAGTAGGGTAATAAGGGAAGCGGATAGGTGACACGCGGTAGGGGCACGTACTTCATCTAAAACAAAATTGCCGGGAGTAATACGGGTGCTTTCTACTTGTGACACACATACCGTGGGGGGAATGAGATTAGATGGGAGCCAGGCATAGTCTATTTCAAATCGGAGCAATCTACAGGACATCGCGCAAAAAAAGCGGAGGGATTGCCGGCGGGGGGGGGGGTGAAGGAAGACGTTTTAATTTATTAAAGGGGGGCCGGAATCTATAGGGTTAGGGGTGCCGGCGGGGTGAAAGGCGTAGAAGGGCAAAAGAAGCATAAACTCCTACTACAAAAATGCTCGACCTCGGACAATCCGCGGAGGGAAACATCTTCTTCACGGCACACAGACAGAGACCTTTCCACAGACACGGGGTGACTCGGCGGGTGACCAAGCTTCTAAACGAGGCGCGGAAGGGAAAAAACGAACCTCACACATGGGCAAAAAAGGGATGTGTCGATCGCAGCAACAACCAAAGCATAAGGGGGAAAGAGATGCAGCGTTGGGACATAATGCATCACGAAAATTTCTGGCTATGAAGAACAAAAGCACGGGGCTCGGCAGTGAAGGAGCAATGGGATGGGGAAGGGGTCTCGTATTACGGGGGGAAAACAAACGGGGGGGAGGTGGGAGGGGGAAGAGAGAGGGTGTGCCTCAAGGGGGGGGTGGGTGGGTCCTTATCCTCTGTTTCCGGGGGCGTCTTGTGGGTTGTTTTTCTAAGTGTGTAGGGAAGGTTGCCGGTGGGGGGCGGCAAAGGAGTGGGGGGGGAAAAGAATGAGAGGGGTGGGGTGTAGCGGCGTTGAATGGGCGTGTGGGAAGAGGAAACGGAGTTGGTGGGTGGGAGGAGCGGTTTTCGGGGGGTTGGTCACAGCGGTCTTTTCTGTAATATAGTGTGGGGGTTTGTGTCGAGGGGGCGCAGGGGAGAGCCCAGTCACGGCGGAAGCGAGGAGGAATAGAGGAAGGGTTGCCCAAGGGGGAGGAGTTTTGAAGGAGGTCATGGGTGTCGGGGGGGGGGGGGTCTATTTCCTTTTTAGGAAGACTGTCTGTTGGGGGGAAGGATACGGCCAAGGAGGCTGTGACTACTGGTGGCTAGGGAAATAAAACTCACAGAAAATGATACATAAGAGACTAAGACTAGAGGATCGGGAAAGGGAAGTCTCATCGTGGGATGGACGCAAACATCTATCAAAACCCACCGGCTTATTCGACGAAAGGGGGAAAAAGGAACCTCGGAGGACAGGGAAGGGATTGTTCTGCCAAAACCGAGGGTCACCGCCCTGTCAGGAAACCCTCTATCTGTTGTGTAGTCTTATTTTTCGGGGTGGGCACATTGGGTGATCCATATCGAGAAGAAAAGGCAAATACCCCCGCAGCGGACTTAGTCCCGGTGGCAAAAATCCCAGTCTACATGGGCGGTGGGGGGGAGAGAGGGTAAAAAGATCGAGATGAGGCCCGCCGAGGAGTAAAGGAAAAAAACTAAGCGAAACAGAAAGGCAGGAACCCTCAATCACGTGCGAAAATAAAACCTACAAAATCTGGGGGATGTTGGAGGGAGGGGGGGGGAAATGGGGGTCAACTTAGTCGGTGATCGGTGACGGAGATCATTGTACGTTGAAAGTACTTCCTAGATTACCCCTACCAAGCCCAAGGAGGGTTGATCTTAGGGAATTGGAAACTGGGGGGGAAGTCTAGTTGATGGACGGAATAAAAAAACGAAAAAAAATAAATTTTCAGAAAAAAAAACCCCAACAACACATATCATCGGTTGGGGAGAAAACATGCCCAACCAAATTATCTTCTTCCTTCTTAAACTCAATCGCAAAGGTTCGTTGCGGGAAGAAAACCCTAAGGAGGGGAACCTAAGTTAGAGGAGCTTTCTCTGCTCAAAAAATTTGTCGGTGAATCATTGTCAGCCCTAAGGGAAAGAAACCGTAATACATGGAAAAGGGAAGAGGATTTCAAAAAAGATGGAACCACGCACCGAAAGTTTCCAAGCAGCAATCAAACTGTCCTTCCTCCCATGAAAACACGAAAAAGAAGAGGAGAAAAAATGCTGAAATTCGCTAGTCTGATAAAAGGTTGACAAGAGAAGCGGAATTTGGGCAGGTAAGGGAGTTGCAAAGTCTGGGAAGGGCACGTCCGTCCACCAACTTTAGAAAACAGACCCGCAAAAAGGGAGTTGAAAGAGCGCAGAAAGACGGCAGGGTGCCATACAAAAAGCTACGACAACGCCGCATTTTAGAAGGGAATGCATTCTCGTCGGTCAAGAAACTCGGGGTGCTACATCGGGAAGTCCGAGAAGGAAAAGATCTGCGGGAGGTTATATCTTGGGGGCATAAAAGAGGCTCAAGTGAGAATGGGATGACAAAAGGCGCCGCGTGAAGTTTACTTTTCCACGGGGGAAAACAGGCAAAACGGGTCCACCTAAAAGAGAGTTGGTCAGCAGGGAGCAGCACAGGTAATGGGTAACGTTCTCGAAGAGTAAAAACCACAAGCACGCGGCGGAAACCCATCGAAAAGTGGTCGGCTGATTAGAAAAAGTCCGAGAAAAAGACCTCCTACATATAAGGACCGGGGATCGGAAGCGGGGGCGATATTAAACGACAGAGTATATGGCGCACAGTAGCCTAGAGGGGGAGAGGGACAAGCGCTGGCAAAATACAACGTCATTATCGAAACATACTCGAAACACAGGAAAGGATACAGTCAACAAAAAAAACTCAAAGGAGTAAAACCTAATCACTCTCAATGAAAATACGAGAACGAGAACGAGAAAGAAAAAACAGCGAACAAGGAGAAACTTGATCACGGTCCCAAGAGGGCTTCATTGACTCATGAGTCCTCATTCCTCTCTGAGTTCGAAGGGCAAGATCAGCCTCAGATACGAACGGAAATCGCGAAAAAGAACGAAATCTGTAAATGACGTAACAGTGACTTAGATGGGAAGAGGAAACGCCTTATCAAGAGGATAAGCAGATAGAACAAAGCGTGGCATGGGGGGGGGGAGTGTTTTTGTAGTACAAACAGAGCAATGAGAACAGCCTCTGTTATGGAAATAACGAAAGCAACGGGAGGAGTCTCGACGCAGACAAGAATAGCTATCGCTAAGGGAAAGAAGAATCTGCGAAAGAGAGAGGAAGGACGCAAATTCTTCCGGGGCGGACAGGCAATTGTATCCTGTACCGAAGAGTCAAGGTTTCTCGGGCCGTTCATTATTGCTCGGGATAGTCTAGACCCAAGTTGGGGGAGTACTGTGATCACACTGAAAGGGGATTTGAACACAGGTGGTTGGGGAAGAAATCACAAGCAAAGGTGAACAGAAGCAAGATAGCAACGGTGGCAAAACTGAAGCTCGGCTCTGGAAAAGTGAACTCGCTGAGATGGATTGACAACTCCACGGAAAAAAGTCAGATCCCAGCTGACCACGAGGCTCTGGGAACGTTCAACAAGTTAGGGGTATGGGAGAAAGATTGAATAGAGACAGCTTCATGCTGACACGAACTGTAAGAAAAGGTCAGACTAACAAGATTTTTTCTCTCTACATTCCACGTCTACCCTCATAACGCAATAGGCTTTAAAGAAGTATGGGAGAAGCGTAAACTTTGGCCTGAGACCGAAGAGAACTTGGGAGGAGGGTGAATCCATGTCCTAAAAGACCTAAAGTTATCGAGGGCAGAAGACAAAAGGGGGGAGCGATGAAAAGGCCATATATAAGCGAGTGAGCACCCGGAGGTTGCATTCCATACGAGTCAAAACTCTCTGAGACGTGCCCGAACACGGGAAGAGCTACCTGAGGGTCACTGATCATCATCGGAGTAGAGTAAGAAAAGCACATCGGTCTGTGCTTCTTCAAAAAGGGCTTTGGTAGATTGTTTGAAAATGTCCCATGGGGGGCAAAGAGGAATCTTTTGATATCGAGGAGACCTAAGTTTTTGCCCGGAGGTTACTGGGGGGGTGAAGCAGATTGGGGGTCGTTGGGGTTAACTATTAGGGTGACAAAGTCACCCGCTCTTAGGGGGTCCGGCCTGAATTGGGTGCACACGTCATCTATCGGCTGGGCTCGCACATGAATAGGGTTGGGAATTGAAAAGCAAAGAAATGATAACCGCGGGGCAGGCTGACCAAAGGCAGAGCGGAAGGGGGGGCACCTTCGAAAGCATGGAAAGGCTAGTCGTCCCTGGCCTAAAAATTGTGCCAGTGTCAACACAAGAAACCGCGGGAGGGGGGGACAAGGAAGACGTCTGCAAGCTGGGCGGGAAAAATGGGGGGAAAAAAAGGTCACTGTAAACAGGTCTGACTTCTACGGAACGAAGAAAAAAACGGTTAAGACACGCGGGGGTGTGATTGTAAGCTGGGGACACGCCTAGAACAAAAAGCCTCGCGGAAGGGCCGGGGACGCATTCCCTAAGAACAAAAAATTAATCAGTGTTGAGTTCTCCGAGGAACATTCAAGTGTAAGGGAGTGTATGGGGAATTAAACCGGGACGCTGCACGGACAGGAACAGATGCGGGGAAATTGGTGGCCTTTGGGACGAAAAGCAAATTGGAAGTTGGGGGGTTGGTGAGGCTATTTCTCTTATTTATGGGCATGCGAAGCTTCAACGCAGCTCCGGGGAAGGGTCTAAAAGAAGGGGGGATGCGGTAACTGTGGTTCAGAGGTGGACAGAAAAGCGTTTAGTGCCAGAGACCTTTCTTACAGGGCGGGCTTGCATAGTCATCACCCCAAGTCGACGGAGCGCGTGAAGACATGCCAGGGTACACCCTACCATACTGGATGTTCGAAGTCCAGTGAAATGGGGGTCGTACTTGTGCTCCGGTTTTACGGAGGGTACGGAGCGTAAGACTTTTTTTTGAATGAGTTCAGGTAGAAACCTTAAAAAGAAGAACGAAAGCAGAGGAAGAAAACTAGGGACAGTGGAAAAAGGGTCCAAAGTCACGATGGTTCAAAAGCAAGGGATCACACCAAAAAACATTCCTCTGCAAGCATGGGTGGGGGTGGTGGCGGGCAAACAAGAACAAAAATTCGGGTACACATCATTTCCACAGTACGGAGTCTGGTGGGGGGATCAAATAGGATCCTGTGGGGATGGGTTGGGAAACGAAGGTCGTAGTGGTTGCCTGTTCACACTCGTGTGAGGGGGGTGGGGTGTGAAGTGGGCAGCGAGGAGGTGGGCAAAATCCAAAGAGCGTGAATAATTAAAGCACAAAAAAATAAAACAAACATAAAAAAATCAATGGGAAAAAAAAAGTCCCATACCTATACGCGTCAGGGAGGAACGAAGTTTGTGCAGCGGGGGTGAGGGTGTCAGGCAACCGATAGACCGTACCACAGGTGGCTGGCACACTACGTAGCAAATTATAACCTAGGTGCTGAAGGAAAAGTAAAAAAGCACCCATTGTGGAATCGAAAAAAAAAAGAAAAGAGGTAAAAGGCCTCTGATAAATGGCGGCCGGAAATGAATAGGACAGAGCTGAGGCGTTACAACTAATCGATCGGCGACAAAGTTCCCTCGACGCCCGGGGAGGCTTCGTATATTTAGTGGCATGAAAAGACTGTAAACGGGAAAAAAATTGTGCGCAGACAGCTACCTTAACGTGCAGGGACCTGAAAGAGAGTTGATACTCAAAAACGTCGGAGCAATAGAACGAGCCTCCTGAGTTCAGTGGCGATTATAGGTACGACGGGGGGGAAAAACAGGGCCCTAAGGGTGGGGGGGGGCAGAAATAGGTCACAAGGTACACGGGGCAGAAAGAAGAACTCACCAGGGCGAATTAGAGATTAAAGGCTCCGCGTTCTTTGGGGAGGTTTATGAGAGGGGGCTAGGAGATGATTAAGGTTATCTGGACGATAGTGACATGGGGGACGGAGTCTGAGGCGCTTAGGTTGGTGGTGGGGTTTCGCCACTCGAAAGCTTTAAAAGAGATTCGTCGTCGTGTAACGACAGCTCCGGCCGATCATCGCAGCCGGGGGGATCGTGGGGGTAACTCGTAAGTCACAGAAAACGGAGCTGTGTCACCAGTGAGGAGGACAAAAGGGAGACCGCTGCCCTAGTGGGCCCTTCAAAGCACACAGCCGTCGAGGAAAGGAAATGAAATAAAGTTGCCCCCTCCGCGGGACATAATGCGGGGGACCAAGAAGGACGTGGGAAAGGGCGGGGTTTAAGGAAAATCGCAGATACAAAAGAAGGCAAGAGGCATGGCAGAAACGGCAGAACATAAAGTGCCGGATTGGTGGTGCCGGCAATACTCGGGGGGAAAGAAGGAAAAATTAGGGGCCGCACAAAAAGGAACCTATTCTATCTTACTTCTAAAACGTCAGGTGGGGAAAAAGGGAAGAGAAAATTCGTCGGTGCTATGGACAGGTCGGGTACCTCTGAGGAGAACAGGCCAATACTACGGCGGCCAGCGCATCCTGCCATCGGTCGTCAACGGATTCAGCTCACGAGGACGCCGGGGGCAAGGGGGGGGATCTGCGAAGCAGCAATAGTTGAAAAACAGTGTGAGCGGTGGGGAGATAAACGGGTCACTGAAACAAAGGAGGGACCGTTCCATGGATTACATTAAGACAAGAAACATATGTAATTTTCAGACTGGCGAAAACCGTGGGGCGAAAAAGGGTTCAATTTCTCGAATCGACAACGCCTGAGTAGGTATCGGAAACGCGTTGATGGGAACGAGGAAGGCTGTGTAACAAAAAAGTGGGGAGGAAAAGGGAGAAATGTGATGTACGGCCATCACCATGCAACTCCGTCAGGAGAAAACAAAGAAAAAAGGTAGGGAAGTACGCGAAATAAGGTTCTCACTACGACAGAACGGGAAAAGGAGAAGGAGCTTGGTGAGGTCTATCACGAAATCGAACGGGTTAGAAAGTCGGGGTGTTCCTTACGACCGTGGGGGAAAAAAGAGCTTGGTGAGGGGAAACAGCACACAGTGAAATTTTCTAGTAGAAGACGGGGTTTTTCAACCACAAGAGAACTCTCACCAGATGGCGAGGAGATGCAGGGACGGTTAACCGCTCACATGTAGCCTGTAAACCCATAACGACAGGAAAAAACGTAAAACAGGGAATGGGCTCACGCTCACTAGGGCGGCTGGTCTTTTCCTTCGAGGATCGCAGCTGATGGAGCAAGAAAGGCGAATGCCACCACGAGAAGCACGTGGGCAGACGCGAAAGGCCTCTTAACATCCTAAGGGATGGCCTAACCAACTGCACATGGATACACTCTATCCAAATACACATAATTAGTAGATTGTCAAAGAGGGGATTGGGGGCACACAATAGGAGAGGGAAAGGACGGTCCTGTTAAAGCCCATAAAAAAAAAGTAGCCCTTGCTCAGGGGGACAAGCGTGGTCGGGAGAGAAGGAACTAATGAGGGAGTGTGAAAGAAAAAAAAACCACAGGAGGAAGGAAGAGGAAACTGGACTTATACGAGGTCCGGGGTCAAAAAACAAGTAGCTACCAAGTGAATCAAATCAGAGGTAGAGCCAGAGACTTAAGTGGCAGAGAGAAGCGGCTGAATGACCCTGAGGGGAAACGCCAGACATGCAACGTAGGATAGCGAGTAAGGTCCTAGGGGGTCTTACAAGTTGCTACCGTGGGGACCCATTAGGGAATAAAGGTTCTGGGGAACCAAACAAAACGAGGGAATTTAACGTGAGCCGCCAGGGGGTGTGGAAAAAAGCAACGTGAAAGGTTATTGAAGTATTACAGTGATACGGTTATTGCGGAAATACGAGTCCTCTATAAAAACGAAGGAGGCATATGGCGCAAAGTGGAATTGGTCGGAAAAAGGGCAGGGCTCAGGAAAAATAAAAGATGGTAAATTAAATTGACCGAGAACAGTTGCCTCTGCCTTAGTCGTGGAACACGAATCTTTCCAATCGGCGGAATTTAAATAAAGGGCAGCAAAAGTGGGGGGTGTTCGGGGAAAAGTATGCAAACGGGCGAAAGTGTGGACAGCTTTGTCAGGGAGGGGAAAGTTTGGACTCTAAACAAAGGGGGTCTACGAGAAAATCGAAAGGCGGTGAATCACGACCATCTGACCTGTAGCCTAAATCAAACGAAATTCCGTGGGCAGTCGTTTTTCCCGAGAATGCGGAAGGCTCTTCGTTAATAAAACTTCTAAAAGTCAATATGGGCCTCCTAAAAATATGAAAAGGGATAACGGTTGTGGGAAGGAATCGCTCATTCAGTACGTAGGACGCAAAAAAAATCCGTGGGTTGACACACTTCGTTCCCGAAAATCTGTGGTCATTGTGCGTCGTCCTAAGTGGTAAGGTCAGAGCCGACGAAATCCAAGAAACCGGACGAAGGCAAAGCTCGAAAGAAGGAAACGGCCGCACAAAAAGCCTAAAAATCATACATGGAACGGGGAACTGGGGTTTGGCAGCGGCGTGGGCCCTGAAGTGGTTGAGGCCTCCGAAAGCTGGTCTATGTCACTACGAAAGAGTAGTGATGGCCAACGTCACCAGGGAACATGACGCTCTGGAAAACTAACGCTGAGCTAATCACAAAGCGTGGGAAGATGATCCGCATATGAAAGAGAGAAAAGAGAAAAGCTTAAAGGAAACATAGAAAAGAAGGATCCATTAGGGGAACACTAACACTGTATCGCTTCAAGGCGGGCCTCGCTAAGTTGTCCGTAGAACGTAGTAAGAGAAAAGGAACCGTAACAGCTGAGAAATACACGCAAACCTCTGACGTAGGTGCTACTATTTCAACGGCGCCGAAGAAAGAAAGAAAAAGGCGATAGGGATGGTGAGATACCAAAGAAACGCAATCGAGAAATCAAATGGGGGGAAACGCTTTAGGTCGTAGAAGCATACCTTGAATAAATAGAAAAAGGGGTAATAATGACGCCGCAGAGCTCAGCGCGACGGAGCCGTTCTCAATGTCGGGGGGACGGCGGCGTCCTGGCAATTTTCTTCCTGTTCTTAGAGCTCATTATGTCGCAAGGAACCATAAATAGCCAGGACGACACCAGAATTTGTCACGGGTCGGGAATAACTCCACAAAGAAGTATCTCGAGTAGTAACGGGGTGACGCCACAAGGAAGAAGTATGAAGGCACGCCAAAACTCTCTGTAGTATTCAAAGCACAGACTCAACCAGAAGAAAAAAAAAAAAAAATCTCATCAAGCCCGGCAATCCAAGCAGGTACAAAAGTTTCGGGATCAGAGAATACTACAAACTCTTCTACTAAACTACGGAGAAAATAGTCCAAAGGAATGGGGAACTGAAAAATTCACAACACGAAGATCTACAAAACGGCAGATTCACGTTCCGTTCACTGAGTGAAACTCTCGATTCAGTGAACTGTCTAAGAAGAGGGAGGAGGCAAGAGAGGAAGAACTGGCCTACTACGCCAGTATCGCGCGAAAAAACAACAAGTTAGGGGGACTCTCTCAGATAAACGGACGTTCGTTCTGAAGGAATGCTCAGGAAGCAGCAATCTTCGGGAAGGGCCACACTGTCTCAGTCAGAAACGGGACGGGACGGGGAAACAGCTCGCTCGGAAACCCCTCTTGACTTTATATCTAGAAGGTAAATCGGAACAGGCATAAGTACCTTAGGGCTGTGTTGGAAGGGGTTATCAGTTCTTTAAGGGAGACAGCGTTTTGGCAAAAGGGCAGGATAACGAATTGTGGATCAACAGAGGTCGTGCGGTTATACAATTTCGTTGGGGGGGGGGGGGGGGGGACTAACCGCGTCACGAGCCTCGAGCTTCTTTAGGGAATCGGAAGGGGGAAAACCTCTAGCGAGTCATAGTGGTGGAGTGAAAAGGACGGAAGGGTGAAAAGACTGGTCTTATCAGCGAGCTGGATTGTAAAAGTGACACGCCTCTGCGGTCGACGCACGAATTGCCGTGAAGAAACAACTGTGGAAAAGTTGAAAGGAGGCAAACTTGAAGGGGGAATATTCTTCCAAGGCTGGAGGGGGTCGAAAGAATGTAAAAGTAGGGTAACACGCAGGGACGTTTAGTGGGGCGAAAGTGGTGAAATACAACTAAGTGAACTCAAGCCTCTGGACTTGATCGAGCACGGGAAATAGCGCACCTGTTAAAAAGTCATAGGTCAGTAGGAGAGAATCCGTCGTAGCGGGGAAGGGGGAAGCTTTGAACTTCGAAAAAGCGACCCGCGTCGAAAAAAAAAAGGGGTGCGTAGAAAGGCCTGGTCCTAGGGTTGAGTCGGGCAAAAGACAACAGGGGATTGCGCAAGCAGGCCCGGACATCGGCGCCGGGGGTGGGAGGACGACGCCGGGGTCAATTTTTACGAGACGGGGAAGGGGATTTGACCGTCTGCAACGCGGCATTAAGAAGGGGGGGGAGGTCTTCTTGAGGAGAAAGAAAAACCGAACGAGAGGAAAAAAGGCATGATCCCTGTTGTCAAATGCCCTTGTAGGGGAGGGGGGTCAGGCTGTCTTGGGCCGGAAAGTTTAGAGTAAGGGGGGCATGGGTATTCGAGCGGAAGCTACCGGGGGGGGGGGGGGGCTTCGTGCGCGAAAAAACCGCTACAACATCTGCCGGCGCCTGAGGGCCAAACATTTCGGTGGGAACGTTAAACTCAAACGCAAGGTTCAACTTCAGGGCTCTGGACACACGGGGGGGGGGGGAGGATCGATATCCCAATCTTAGTCTGTGGAGGAGTCAGGAAGAACAGGATTGAACGAAAGCCGCTGACCGGTGAAAGGTCGCTCAGGGGACAAAAAACTTACGTGAAGGGGGGAGGGGGCTGATCATGGATGGCATCCATCAGTTCGGGCAGGTTCACAAATTGCAAAAAGGGCTCTGTCTCCAGGTTGACAACTGCGGGAAAAAGGGCAAAGAACACGACATTTAGATGGTCAAAATCCTCTTGTACTAATGGAAAAGTTTAAGACTCGGAATCCATACTGGCTTGCAGAACGTTGAGGAGAAAGGAAGTTTGAATCGGTCAGAGAAGCAGAGGATCCATCTCCTCTACGGGTTATACGGACCTAAAGGGGGAATGGTAGGGGGGAGTCCATTAGTTAACGAAAAATGTGCGAAGCCAGAGCTCGTGAGTGGAAGAGAGAACGGGAGGGATTTCACAAAAACCTTAGACAGGGAAACCTGCGAACTAAAGAGGGGGAAGAACGAAGGCTTTAGGCTTAGGAAACCCTAATTATATGTTGGGGGGGGGGATAATTGGGAAGGGGAAGGCAAGGGAGCATCCCGGCACAAATTTCAGAATTAAAAGAGAAGGGATGGGAAGGGGGGTATCATTAGAAGGGGTGCTCGAGTAGGTATGTAGGCAGAAGAATACGTTTCCAAAGTGTGTGAACCGGAAGGGCCGCGACTCGTGGGGGTGGAGATTTTCAGCGAGACAGAAAGGAGGGGGGGTACTGGGACGTCCTATATGGGGTACAACACAAAAAAAAAAATCCAAAAGAAGGCTACGAAAATAAAGGATAAAAAAATAAAACAAGAAATATGATAGTGGCAGAAAAAAGTCCTGTGACGGGGAAAAAAGGAACAACAAATAAGAAACCATGAAAAAAACAGGGACAAAACAGAGGGGTATACATGGGTAACAGGTAGGGCCCGCGTACGAAGAAGGAGAAAAAAGCTTCCTCTCGAGGAAATCTCCTACGGAGGGGGGGAAGGCAGTGGATTTAGTCCGAGAAGCACACAGGGCCAGGGCGCAGAAGGCACCGTTGCGAAAAAGGCAGCAAGGTTAACCGGATTGGGCTTCTCGAGGGGGGAACACTATAGCTCTTCAACGCAACGAAACGATCAAGCGTCAGAGATCGGGGGAGTGATTAGCACCGTACGTTTATGGGGGAAGGAGTTAACAGCGGCGATAACGAGAGCCGAAATGCCATAATAGGCTAACCCTCCTGTTCGGGGGTTTGGTTTCCAAAACAAAAAAACAAAAAAAGGAGGTTAGCGCCGGCGGGAAATTGCGACGGCGCGGGAGCAACAAGAGATGGACGAACTATGGAGAGGAAGGGAAACTCCGCCCATGGTCGATTATATCGGACCTAAAGAGAAAAAGGGCATAAGGCGGGGAGGGTCAATTTTACAAAAGTTTGAGCTTAAGAAAGGGACGCCAGATATGACTGCCGAAGGTGAATGGAAAGAGAGATCCAAAACAAAAAACGAGAGGGACAAGATAGAGATCCATGTCCATCAGTGAGAAAGGCCGGGAAGACAGGGTTAGGGGGGGGAACCTAGAAAGTGCCGGTTCTCCATGACGTCACCGGGGGACGTTAAAACGATCGAAGGCTTTATGGGCGATCGAAAATCGGCAGTTTTGAGAGGAGTTTACTAACTCTTATCGCGCTGGGGGGTTGTGGCAGAAAACGTATCACCAGTGCAGAGGCGGCCTAGGGAGGGCTAATAAATCCGGGTGGTGACCGAAAAGAGGAGGGTAGAACGGGATGGCGCGGCACGAGAAGTTTCTACGAAAACTTTACAAAAATTCCCATAATTTAAAGTACTCCTGAACATAATGGAGAGAAAGACACTAGTTAGGAGGGGAGGGGAGGAGGAGAGAAGTTTGTCTCAAACATCGAGATGCCCTGTGAACACCATCCTGCACAGGAAAGGGGGAAAGGCCCGAAGGCCTCATAGACGACGGACTGGTAGAAAGTCCGAGGGGGATACCACATTCCGTACCCCGATACCTTGAGGATGTGCCAAGAGTTGTCAACTGGGTGAAAAAGAACATAAGCGAAAAAAAAATGAACTGACCGCCGGACGGAGTATTTTCCCGTGCGCCGAGAAGAGGACAGCAGTGCGTGCGCCGTTGCAAAGAGAGGAGGCGATTATTACCACGCCGTTGTAGTAATCGGATAATGCGGGCACGGGGACGAGTGCTAAAGAAAAAAACGAAGTAGAGAAATCGGGACAAGCAACTTACGTACCGCTGCATATGGGGCCTCATAATGAGGAAAAAAGACCAGCCAAAAGCCCGCTTCGCTTGGTTCATGCGGGATTGTTACCGGGGGGGGGTGGGCTGCGGGAGGACGGGAACCGTGCAATCAAAAAATGTCTTTCGTTCTGTTGTGTCTTGAAACCACATATACGTCGGTGGTCCCTAAACAGACCTACACACGAAAAGGCCGGGTAGTTCTTCGAGAAAAAGGCGAAGTTATGAGGGAAAAGCCCCGGAACGTCAAATAGAACGAAGTGATATGAGGGATAGGATGAGGGGGGTAGAGAGGGGGAGGGAAGAGGGTGTGCGAGGATGGAACGACTTCATCTCAAGTGGTGGAAGGGGGAAAAATTCATGGTGAATATAAGATTAACCAATTATAACATCTGGAGAGGGATGGCTCGCGGAACCGGATCTTGGAAGAAGATCGTCCTCACTGTTCACGGGGCTCAAGGAAAAAGAAAGAAAGCGGGGAGGTGTCTCTCTATTCACAAGATCAGTCTCAAGAAAGCGGAATGTGCAAAGCTTGGTCAACGCGGCGGTCAGGAAGTTGAACGAAGTGAAAAATTCCGGCGACCTCTCAAGGGGAATCAGCAAAGAGTTAAATGGAGAAAGTCGACAACTGGGCGTCATGGTGGGCGATGCGATGGACAGGGCATCGTTCGTCAGTGCCAAACTTCTTCTTGGAGCAAGGCATCCCTATATTATTCGGGAGGTTTTTAAAATGGCGCTCATTGGGAATATAGACGCGACAGGTGTGACGGTGCGTCCAATGGTAAGAACACCCCGGGGGGGCGGGGCGCCCGACGTGTAACAGTAGCCGACAGGACAAAAAACGCGAAACAGTCGAAAAACATCAAAGGCACTGACGAGCACGGGCAACACAACTCAAGAACCTCCTAAACCTCTCAAAGGGGATTCATCGGATCGTCAAATCCGGGGTGGTGAAACGCAAAACGCGTTAACCAAATTTACACAGAAAAAGAGGGCCTATCAACGGCACAGGAGGCAGGACCGAAATGGAACCAGCGTCGAAATAACAAGGACCCGGGATCCGGCTTCTCGGAACAATACTCGAACGGCTCTGATAAAACAGAGAAAACGAAAGATCCCTTGCAGGAAACTGCAAAAAAGGCATCTGGGAGAAAACATAGGGTCCTAATTGGGATACTCGAACACAATGAACGACAGTTTCGAGCAGGGGGGACAACACTGCGGGAAGTCCTTGGAAACTGGGCTCTTCCGTCAGAATAGAGGGAGAGATGGAGGTCAGAAATGATTGGTTAGTCGACCCTCTAAGCAGTCCCACGACACGCTTGGGTAGTAACTCGAGGTCTTCTTAGTCGAATCAGACTTTCAGAAGATCCACAAAGGTGAAAGCCTCCTCTCTAAAGGCTAAGGGAAGAAGGAGCACGGGGAGACTTTTCTGCTCGGGGAATTTAGGAACTGTCGGAGGAAGGAACCTGTGGGAGAGGGTTCCACGATCCGGGTCGTACTACCCATAGGGGGGGGGCACAAGGTCCTTTTCCTGATAAAAACTCTCTGTGCGGTCTAAGGAGTTATACTTGGACCAATTCCTCTCGAGTGCCCCTTCGTAGGAGGGAAAAGACTTCTTCAAAAATCCTAAAAACAAATAGGAGAAGGGAGAAAACGTCTTCCGGCGAACAAGTTATTTTAGTTCACTCTGGGACTCAACAACTCCTGGTCACGAAATTTAACATACCGCCAACACCTACTACAAATTACTGGGTCTCAAGGAGAAAACAGGAACGCTGATCTAACCAGGGAGAAGCAATTAGTCCGTAGGTTCTCATCGACAAATGAAGTGGGGAGCTCCTCCGATTTGCTGGGAGGAGCGAATAGGGCCTCCGGAACCTTCAGTTATCTCGATCCCACAAACCAATAAAGGGGGTTAGAGTAATTCGTGTGTATAATATTCTCCTGAGAATCACAGATTTCTGACAGGGGCAGACGGGCGCGGCTCCTCCGGTTCCGGAATCCTCCGTCTGGTCGTCTGAAGAGAGAGGGGACTGTTATAACTGGTCACTCTGGGAAATAGGTTTTGTTCCAGTAGGGTAGTGAGGGGGAGAAGGAGAAAGGGTAGTCAGCGGCGGCTACCGAAACTGGACCGCGCGACGAATTTAGTGCGGGGGGATCAATTTTCGTATTTGGGAACGAAGTTGACCTCGACAAGCGGCCGGAGGGCCGAGCTCAGCTTAAGTGGTCCAAGCGGGGAACGACGGCTTCAAGAAAAAAGAAGAGTTGGGGGTAGCAAGTGAAGCACCGACGGGGGTCGTCGCACCTATGAAAGAAATGGAGTTAAAGAAGATGGCCTGCTAGGAGGAAATGAGAGGGGGGGTCCAGCAAGACGACAAGGTGAGCAGGTTGCCGTCTGCGCGGGTCGCGGGACTAGAAAGGGGGGGGTCATGCCATTTAGTCGAAGAACAGACGCAGAGAAGGGGGGTCATCCACGCGAAAGTGGATGGCGCGTGGTAAAGACCCCGAGATGACATAATCGAATAGCTAATGGGGACCCGACCGTTCCATCGATAGGAACGTCATATAGGGGGGGGCAATGAGGGAGGACCAAGGGAGGGTTTGATAAGGGAAAGACTTCTCGCGTCCCCAGGCGAAACGAGGGAGGGAAGTGTGAGTCCGTAAATTTATAGGGGTGGTGGTCTTGGAGGAGGGGGGGATTGCAAAGGATAGTAGGGAGGAATTGACCCGAAGAGGAGGTTGCGAAGACGTTCTCAGGGGAGGGACTTTGGTTGTTGTGTTTTTTTTTGTTGTTTTGGGGTGGGGGGTGGGGGCAGTTGTTAGTTTTGTTGTGGGGGTGATTTGTGGGGGGGAGGGGGGTGGTTTTTTGGATGTGGTTCGATTTGTTTGGGGTTGGGTGGTATCATGGGGTGAAGTTGCTCTTACGACACTGCGGCCGAGCCCGGGAGGAACGCTTTCTTTGACATCACACGGTCGAAGCAGATCCCTTTGAAGCTCCACGCTGTATGTCTTGTTCGGAGTTCTTTGGGGGTCGGGCTTGAATGATTGTGCGCGGGTGATTGTTAAAAAAGTGCTACGCGGTGGGGTTTGGCTGGTTTCAGACGCTACACTACAGGCGGACGCGCTCTACTTGGGGATGACCGATTGGGAAGTGATTCCACGATGGTCGCGGACATGACGCAGGAAACCAGAACGTGAGTACCGACTGCAGCACAAAAAACATCCGTCAGATATTATGATCGGGAGGGATCGGAGGCGCTAAGAATCATGTCTAACGAATCTCCTTAGATGCGACCACTGGACTACGGTTGGGTCTGGAGAGATGGCCGCAAGAAAAGTATTCAGAGAGTTCCAAAACTCCGTGCGCGGGCCTTTGAAAAGGAAAGGTTTGTTCTTAAAAATTTCTCATCCCACCTCTCAAGCAGCGTGGGAAAAGTATAGTTAAAAAGGGGGGGTAAAATTAATAGCTGTGAAGCTGCTGCAATCGGGAGTGGAAGAGGCCGTATTTAAGATGCGGTTACCAGAGGCCGAGGCGCAATCTTGCCTCATCTCCCGGAGACGTAATAGTCTAATCTTTATTTAAATAATTCTGTCAAGAATGGGTGGACATCCCCCAGAGACTGTAACGTGGAGTTACTCGGGAGGAGGGTGGACACGCCCACACTTCACGTTCTGGAAAAAAACTACAGAACGATTAATACTTGGGGGTAGCAGTCTTGAAAAAAAGACGGAGAAAGGTGTAAGGGCAGCTGGAACGCAGAAGCCAACGGTCAAATTAAGATGGAAGCTAAAAAAAGAACGCAATAGGTGGGGGTGAAGGGACAATTTATTCGAGTAGAGAGAAAGGGGAAAGTTGGGGCAGGGGGTTGGGACTCAACCTGACGTGTGTCGACGCATATAAAGGGGGAAAGTTAGCTTTTGAAGGTACGGACAAGCGGGGCAATTGTCTTTGCAGACGGGGGCGCACGACCCGAGAACCGGGATTAAAAGGAGGAGGGGCCGTTTAAATTAAACTCGAAATGGACCCTCTTCGTCGAATTGATGAACGCCACGAGCGCGGAAAAATCCTACGACAAGAATGGGGTGGACCAGGGGTTCAGGTATCAACCCCGCTGACTCGCCTTAGGAGACGATTACCACAGTAGCAAATAAGGATATTGGCCAGGGAAGAGAGAAAATTTAAAGAAAAAAAGTAGAGATAATCAGCCGGGCAGCCATAAACTAGTCGAGCGGAAGGTATGAGGAAGTTATTACAGGAAAAGATGGTTCTGTCCGCGGATCCTGCCATATCCTCCTCGGCAAGCTCGCTCAAAACCCCCACCGGGTGGGAACCGTCTTCTTCTCTCCGCGGCCGGGCCGGCGCACCTGGGTTCGCGCGAGCCCAACCAGAGGGTAAGAAACGAGTGCAAAGGCTGAGACTTCGGGAAGGTCTACTGATAAACGAAAGGAGGAGTGTTCATCGGAGGTTCGTCAAAAAAGGGAAAAGCCAAGATTACGCGAAGACAAGACCCGGATGAAGGAGGACGGGGGATGGGAATGGTGATGAA
>Ga0179593_1589146_pt1 | contig 22390 bp, 17 predicted proteins | sample CZODoug2_1_08_16_FD_185931 | JGI IMG/M metagenome (GOLD analysis project Ga0179593, IMG submission 185931) | Vadose zone soil fungal communities from Angelo Coast Range Reserve, California, USA - CZODoug2_1_08_16fungal (PacBio error correction) | ecosystem: Environmental > Terrestrial > Soil >...
CTAAACGTTCGCGGGGGACGCGGACGGTGTCGAGAACGATTTCCGGTCGGACGTAAAAAATTCGACGACGCGTGCGAACTATAACCGACGTTCGAAAATCTGATCGGTTCGAAGTTCGTGTCGAACGCGAACGATTCGGTCGCGATCGTCGATCGAGTCGGGTCCGCGCGATTCTCGCGACGTTCGAAACGACGTCGGCGGACGTTTCGGGGTTTCGATCGACTACGCGACGACGAATTCGGCGCTTTTCGATTCGACGCGAAACGTTCGAACGCGCGTTCGGAGTCGGACGACGCCGCGGGATTCGAAGAGTCGAAGTTTCGAGTCGATCGTTTCGTTTTCGAACGAACGAGCAACCCGCGACGAGCGCCGACGTTGGTTCGCCGTTCGCGTCGTTCGACCGTCGATTCGACGACGACGACGAACGAATTCGTTAGCGTTCGAATGTCGAAACCGTCGCGGCTGATTCGCGCGATTCGCGGTGTTCGATTCGCGACGACATTCTCAGTTCGTTTTCGACCACGAGCGATTCAACGAAGTTCGCGCGTTCGGTTCGTCGTTCGTCGCCGCTGAACGCGACTTTCGAACGAGAAGCGTCGACGCGCGCGAGAACGTTCAGACTGTTCGATCGAAACGGAACCCGCGCTTCCGAATCGAGTGTTTCGACGATCGACGACGATCCCGTGTTCGCGTTCGTTCGACTCGATTCCGACGTTCGCGCGCGCGTCGACGTTCGGCGCGTTCGCGAGTCGTTCGGAGATTCGTTTTCGCGTGCGTTCGTTTCGCGAGTTCGACGACGCGACCGCGGCGATGTCGAGTTCGCGAACGGATTCGACGGATCGCGTTCGATCTGATTCGACGACGTGAAACTATCGAAACGTCGATTCGCGAAATTCTGCGTTTTCTCGATTCGCTCTTCGATTTCAAACACAGTTTCTGGGACTCGCGTTTCGGCTTACTATCGAGGACGTGGATAACAACGGGTTCGAGACTATCGAAATTCGGACCGGCCGATCGACGAGGGAAAAACGAACCGCGAAGTTCGAACGCGGCGGCACGATCGACGAAATCGAAAGCGAACGGACGATTCGCGATTTCGCCTGCGGCGATCGAAACGACCTCGGTTCGAACGTTTTTCGAGGGCGCGAAACACGACGCGGTCGAGACGAACTACGAGAAACGAGCGTCGTCGGTTCGACGGGACGGCGGACGCGCGATCGTTTTCGAAAGTTTGTCGACCGAACGAAAACGCGCGTTCGAAAAGTTTTCCGAACGGGCGCGAATCGTACGACGATGTCGTTTCGACTCGATTCGAAACGAAGTTCGACATCGAGTCGCGTCGATCGACGAAAACGCGCCGAATTCGACGAAAAACGAACGCGACGTCGACGAACGCAGACGCGAACGTTCGAGACTGAAACGAAAGGTTCTCGATTCGCGACGAAAAGGTTCGGAGGAAGTTTCGACGAACGGTTCGACGACGCGTTGAAAGGGTGTTCGACTCGCGAAACGATTCGATTCGACGGCGTCGATTCGGACTGCGGATTCGCGCGATTCCGTTCGCCGACAGAAACGAACGCGACGAACGGTTAGCACGGATCGAAATCGACGAGTGTCGTTCGAAGCGGATATGTTTCGCGAAAACTACGCGAATTCGATTCTGTTCGACGACGCGAACGAACGTTTCGACGTCGAACGAACGTTCGAACGACGATTCGCGACTTTTCGATTTTTTCGTTCGAGATTTCGCGACGGTTCGATTCGCGATTCGAACGAGACGTTCGGTTCGACGAGTTCGACGCGAACGCCCACGAAACGGACGCGTCGACTTCGCGGCGGCTCGGGTTTCGCGACGGTTGAAAACGCGACGCGGTTCGAAGTCCGATCGATCGAAATCTTCGCGATTCAACTTCGAAACGACGCGAACGACGATTCGCGGGTATCGTATCGAACGACGGAACGCGTTTCGAAGTTCGATTCGAAAGGCGAACGTCGATTCGAGTTTTCGCGTTCGGACCCTCCCACCCTCGCTCCGCGCCAGAGGGTCCGATGTTTCTCTAACTCGAATAGCAGCTCGGAACGAACTGATGTTCGAAATTCCGCGACGCGCGTTCGTTCTCGAACGGAGCGACTTCGAATTCGACAGAAACGGCTCGTCGGTCTACTGACTACTCGACGACGTTTCTTTCGACGCGTAAAAATACGCTACGAACAAGGCGCGAACGACTATCGTTCGAAACGATGCGACTTCGCGACGAATCGCGAATTAATTCGGCGCGATCGATTCGATTCGACGGTTCGAACGTTCGACCTGATTCTGACGAAAGTTTTCGCGAAACGACGATTTCGACGTGTGTTCGAAACGAATTCGACGATCGTTCGAGAACGTTCTCGACGGAACGACGCGTACGGTATTCGAACGAAAATTCGACGGACGGAGTTTTCGCGGACGCTGTCGAAACGAGATTTTCGACCGACGACGAATTCGAACGACACGCGAACTCCGGGCAATCGAAACGCAGTTCGGATTCGCGATTCGCGACGGTCGGAGAACAACAGACAACGAAACGCAAAATTTCGCGGCGTTCGCGCCGCGAACGACGGTCGCGACGCGGCGCGTCGTTCGAGCGCGAAAACTAGCAGACGCGAAAGTTCGGCGGACTGAACGATTTCTTTCGACGAATCGAAAAAATCGAAGGGACGACGTTCGAAAACGAAGATTCGCGAACGGATTCGAATTCGAGAGACTTCGCGAATTCGCGATTCGTCGTTACGCGGCGCCGTTCGATCGTCGAAAGTTTTCGCGCGGTCGCGCCGCGAAGTTTTGTTCGAGTCGCGGCGACGCGTTCGAATTGGCGTACGCGGTTCGTGACGACTAACGTAACCGAACGAAAAATTCGCGGGTTCGCGACGAAAACCCCCCTCGCATCGGCTTCGACTGATTGCAGAATCGGTGCGAAAGCGGCTCACGAAAAATTCGGAACGATTCGAACGTCGACTACGTCGACGAACGTTCGATTCGCGAGAAGACGCTGCGATTCGATTCGAAGAAAAAAAACGCGCGTCGACGCTTCGCGATCGAGTTTCGATTCGACGGAGACGAGGAATCGCGGTTCGATTTCGCGTCGACGCGATTGACGAATCGACGACGTTCGTTCGAAACGATTCGATTCGACGACGGGGAATTCGAGCGAGTTGAAAAAACGACATCGAACTCGACGACGGTTCGCGGCGAACGAGAACAAGTTCGAAAGACGCGAACGACTGCGAGTCGCGATTTCGAACTCTTCGACTCGCGAGTTTCGAGCGCGACGATTCGACGAACGACGGAACGACGGAACGCGGTTCGATTCTAATCTCGTGGCCGACGATCGAACGATCGACGAATTCGAAACGAGTTCGACACGGTTTCTGTATTCGTCGACGAAGCATTCGAAAATTCGATTCGTCGGACGAGGATTCGTCGTTCGGACGTCGACGACGACGCGAACGAACGCGAATCGGTCGAAACCAATTCGAATTTCGAAAGTTCGACGACGTAACGACGTCTGCCGACGAAAATTTCTTACGATTCTCGAACTTTTCTATCGACGCGACTAAACTTTCGAATATTTCGCGATTCGATTCGACGCCGACGAGTTCGGACGTTCGAATTTCGATCGAACGATCGATTCGGATCGAATCGAGGATCGACACGAAGTCGAATCGACTATTTCTTCGACGACGATCGCGGGCGATTCGCGTTCGTAACTGAAAACGAACGATGTTTTCGACGAAATGCGACGTTTTCGAACGATCAGCCGACGATCGACTGTGTTTCGACGACGATTCGTCGAAATTCGAAGCTACGAGACAACGCGACGTTCGTTTCGATTTTTCGATGAAAAACGGTTCGATTCGTCGTCGCGCGACGCTCGAACGGCGATTCGACGAAATCGAATCGATTCGGCGCGAAAATTTCGTCGGACCCGAAAAAACGAACGATCGATTTTCGAAAGTCTCGGACGACGGCAACGCAGGGTGTTGTTTCGAGACGATTCGACGCGACGTTGGTCGAACTACTAAAAAAAACGGACGACGCCGGCGCTTACTATTCTAGAACGCGCGATTTCGCTCTATTCGCGTTCGACTAAAGTTGTTTCGGGACGAATTTCGAATTCGGGATTTCGTCGGAAGACGACGCCGTGCGTTTCGCTGCGGACAGGACGATCGAAATTCGTTTCGCGTTCGCGTGTCGATCGATTCGGAATCGACGAACGGGCGCGACATTCGAATTCGCTACGACAACTACTAACGTGTACTTTTCGAAAACTGACGTCTCGGAAAAGAAAAGACGTACGAGCGTCGATTTCGACTATTCTGTTCTCGGACGCGTCGGGGACGGGCGACGTTCGAGGAGAATCGCGATCTGGCTTTTTCGAACGACGGGATCTCGGACGAGCGCGAAACGAAATTTGTTCGCGGACAATTCGTTCGGGCGGCGAGCGGAGGAACGGCGAGAGAGACGACGTCCTACGCGGTTCGAACGGACGGACTAGACGAAACGACGTTCGAAAGAAAATTTTCGATTCGGGTTCGTTCCGCGACGCCGAAACGCGCGCGATTCGACGACGCTAATTCTGACGCTATTTCGACGCGATTTCAATTCGAGGAACGAAAAACGAATCGAAGGGACGGCGGATTCGCGTCGCGAAAAACGGACGGTCGCGTTCGTTCATCGACGCGGTTCGTCTAATCGGAAACAGAATCGGGACGAATTCGAACGACGAATTCGTTCGGCAAACGCCGACGAACGAATCGCGAAATCGCGATCGACGGATCGACCGACGAAATTCGGCGATCGACGAGTATCGTTCGATTTCGTAAGATCGTTCGTTCGAAATTTTCGAAAGAGACGACGAGTTCGAAGTTCGAAAGACGAGAAGTTTTCGGATCATTTCGTCGTTCGTTCGATCGGACTTCGAGGATTTCGCAGATTCGACGTCGACGATCGACTTTTCGTCGCGATGCGTTCTAAACAACGCGATTCGGGAATCGAACCGGATTCGTTCGTCGGCGACAGAGGACGTTTCGAACGTTCGACGACGCCGACCTATTTAACAACTGAAACACCCGCTTCGAGTACGGACGACGAGCGGTTCGCGATCGGGCGACGCGGACGGCGGGAACGACGGTTTCGTCGTGTTCGACGAATTCGCGTTCGCGCGACGAATTCGGACGGCGCAAACGTTCGATCTTCGCGACGATCTATCGACCGACGGCGTTCGAAAACGGGCAATGTTCGAATTCGGACGTCGAAACGAATTCGAACGACGGTTCTTCGACGTTCTACGTTGAAACGATTTCGAAACGACGTCGCGAAACGAACGTGCGTTCGTTCGACGATTCGGCGATTCGAATTCTGCGGAACGAATTCGACGAATTCTGACCGGGCGCTTCGCGCGCCGAATTTCGTAGACGTTCGATTTCGAAAAACGCGCGGAAGACGAATCGAAACGATCGACGCGACGACGAACGCGGCGTGTTCGGTTCGACGGAGCGAAGCGCGACGGTTCGCGTCTCCTCGCGAGGCTGATCGACTATAAAAAGATCGACGAACGAACGCTATCGATTCGCTTCGACGGCCGCGCTATTCGCGTTCGAAGCGGATGCGCGAAATTCGCGCGAACGAAACGCGAACACTACTCGGATTCGGCGATTTTCGCACGAAGGTCGGACGAGACGGACGCGCGACACGGGGTCGATCGATTCGAAAAGTTACGATTCGGATTCGCGCACGGGAAAGCGCGATTCGCGCGATCGGATTCGTTCGCGCGATCGAAGCGACGACTTCGTTTTCGACCGCTGTTCGATTTCGACGGAAAATTCTCGCCGTTCGACGAATTCGTAATTCGACGAGTTCACGTCGTCGCGCGAACGAACGATCTTCGACGCGTAATTCGAACGATCGTCGACGGCGAAATATCGAAACGCGAACGAGCGCGAGTTCGGCGATTCGAAACGCGAAAAATTGCTACGAATTCGCCGTCGACGGGTGGCGTTCGCGAAACGGCGAAGTTCGCGAAACGTCGTTTTTCGACGAAACGACGAATTCGACGCCGAACGTTCGATTCGGCGCGCGCGGCGATTCGCGCAAACACGAGGAAGACGTTCGCGGAAAATCGCTGACTCCCCCCCTCTTGAGAACGAACTAAACTCGCCTGAGTTCTATACTTACTCTTCGCTACTAACGCCGTCTTTCTACAAACTAACTTCGTACGACGTTACTAAAAATTCTCGAACGAACGAAGTCTTAGTGCTTAATCTTACGATCGATCCTAGTTTGCTCTTTTCGCTGTTCGTACGCGAACGAAACTACGCGATTTCGGAATCGATCGTCGAAACGAGCGTTTCTATTCGCGAAAAACGGCTTTCTCGTCGTTCGATTCTACGAAAAACGCGCGAAAACGCGGGATTCGCCGAAATCTAACTCGTTCGCGACGAAACGCGAACGATTCGATTTCGCGACGCGATTTCGCGGCGACGTCGTCACGACGGCGACGAACCGACGTTCTGGGATCGTCGTTCGCGCGCGCGCTCGAACCGGAACGAAGAATCAGATTCGGACGGATTCGACGCTTTTCGATTCGGATTCGAGTCGTCGACCGGTAAGTTCGTTTCGCGGCGAACGAACTAACGGCACGAAACGTACTCGACGAAATTGCGCGACGTTTATTCGTTCGCGGCGAGTCGGACGAGTTCTAGAAAAAAAGAGTTCGTTCGAAAAATCGAACGTTCTCCGGACGATTCGATTTCGACGATTCGACCGATCGAGCGCGCAGTTCGTTCGACGAATCGACGTTCGCGACGCGATGCGTCGGTTTCGCTCTAATCCCGTTCGCGTTCGTTCGCGATTCGCGCGAGCTAAACTCTATCGTTCGACGTTTCGAATTCGGACTAAGTTCGACGTTCGCGGACGACTTCGGCGGGGACGGAACGTCGAACCCCATGATTCGAACGACTACGTCGGTCGAACGTTCGTCGTCGAAGGGACGACGTTTCGAGTTCGGACGCGACGCGGAAAACGTTCTACACGAAGAACTCCTAACGTTCTATCGAGTGTTCGGCGGATTCATTCGTTCGACAGCGAAACGGTCGAGACGAAATTCGGCGCGACGGTTTCGATTCGAAAATTTTTCGCTACGAATTCGCGACGTCGAGACGAACGATTTCGAAAGCGAACGGATCGACTACGTTTCGACTAAAATTCGAAAAACTGCGAAATTCGACAGGGTTGTGTTCGTGTTTCTAATTCGTGTTCGTCGAATTCGCGGATTCGATTCGGTTCGGAACGGAATCGAAACGCCTCTAAGTTCGATTCGCGACGACGTTCGAACAATTCGAAGGTTCGTTCGGATTCGAGGTGCGCGCCGGGAACGTCGATTTCGAAAACGCGACGTATTTCGACGAATTCGACGGATTCGAAGCGAGAACGAATCGCTAAGTTCGAAATCGTTTCGGAAAACGAACGCGATGCGGAATTCTGTTCGTAAGTTTCTACGGAATCGCAACGGGCGACGGGATTCGAAAATCGGACGACGAAATCGGTTTTCGACGAAACGAGATTTCGTTCGACGTCGAGTTCTCACGAATCGGAGAACGGTTCGCGAAAGAAAACGCGGACGGATCGACGCGAATCGACTGAATTTCGGGTCGACTAAATTCTCGACGGAAACGGCCGACGGTTTCGGAGTCGCGGGAACGATCGACGAGAGTGTGTTTCTTTCCGCGCGCGACGTTCGATTCGAAATCGATTCGCGGGGACGACGGACGTTCGCTTATTCGAGGACGATTCGAATTCGTTCGTTCGCATTCGAAACGACGCGCGCTATTCGCGGCGTTCGCGGTGTTCGGTTCGAACGACGACGCGACGCGCGTTTCGACGTTTTGTCGAGAAGTTCGATTCGCGGGACGGTTCGATTCGTTCGCGAGTTTCGACGACGACGAAAAAACCGCGACGACATTCGTTAGTTCGTCGCGCGGCGAAACGATGGTTCGAAACGGAAAACGCGCGAACGCGATTCGGACGCGGCGACGTCGATTCGTAGTTTCGGCACGACCCGGGACGAATGTTCGAAAACGTTTTCGAAGTTCGCGCGTCGCGTGAATTCGTTCGAATTCGCGCGAGTTTCGCTTGACGACGACGCGCGACTGTCTCCCACGGACGCGAACGGCGGAAAACGACTCGACGGAAAGGAGTCCGGAAAGACGTTCGCGTTACGGAACGGGTTCGCGACGTTTCGCGAATCGAAAGAAGGATTTTCGAAATGTTTCGTTCAGCGACGAATTCGCGAAAAAAACGCGACGACGTTTTCGGACTTTTCGAACGACGACACTGTCGAAGGTATTTCGACGTCGAAAATTCGCGAGCGACGAAATCGGAACGGTCTAAACGCAACGCGTCGCGGTCGAAAAATCGTTTCGTTTCGGAACGGTCTGATTCGACTACGAACGTCTAAGCGTAGCGAGTTCGCGGATTTCGCGCGATTTCAAGTCGGACGACGCGACGATTCGCGATCGACAAAACGGCGTCGTACGCTGCGTTTCGAATTCGCGGACTAATCGTTTCCGATCGGTTCGCGTTCGAATTTCGATCGCGACACTCGCGCGGTTCCGAAAACGAACGATTCGCGGAAATCGTTTTTTCGAACGCGTGAACGTAGTTTTCCGAATCGGAGGCTACGTTTCGGGAAACGCGAGAATCGACGACGACTCGGTTTTCGACGCGCGTCGTTCGATTCGATTCGACGAAATCGCGACGACCTCGGAAACGAACGATTCGTTCTTCGAGCGCTACGGATTCTCGACTTCTCGATCGAAGACTTCGGATCGACGCGCTTCGCGCGTTCGCGACTCGAAAACGTCGTTCGAAAGGCTACGACGGCGCCGTCGACGGAATCTGATTCGACGCGAAAGTCGACGTACTTGAATCTGACGACGTCGAACTCAGGCGAACGATTCGCGCGACGCGAGGTTCGGACGCGAATTCGTTCGTTGCGACAAGTTTCGTTCGAATTAGGGACACGCCGATTCGGGTCGGCGACGGTTCGCGAGCGAAAGTTCGCGCGATTCGACGTCTAGGGTCGAGATCGAAGTTCGTTCGTTCGCGGACGAAACGTCGATTTCACGTGAATTTGTCGAAAAACGTTCTACCGAAAAAAGAACTGTTTTCGAATTTTCGGAATTCGCGCGAAAAATTTCGTTTCGTTCGCGAAATTCGTACGTACGAAAACGAACGTTCGACGGAATTCGACGACGTCGACGAAAATTCGATCGACGCGACGACTAAAAAAAACGATCGAACGTTTCGACTAAACAAGTTCGCGAAAAAACCGAGTTCTCGGACACGAAAATTAGTCGAAAACGCGACGAAAGTTCGACGCGGTCGAATTTCGCGACGAGTTTCTGTTCGCGAACGTTCGACAAGGATTCTACGAACGAGGCAGAGCGTTCGCGACGATCGCGGAAACGGAGTTTAATCGATTCGAACGATCTGAACGCGCGGTGATCGAATCGTTCGAAATCGGAACGTTCGAATTTTCGACGGCGACGACGATCGATTCGGACGAAATAGCTAGCGACGAACGGGATCGCGGACTTCGAAGGGTCGATTCGAACTCGCGAACGAATTCGACGTCGACGATCGAGTTCGACGATTCGTTCTCGACGGACGATTCGAGAAAGTTTCTTTCGAACGTCGAAGAAAACGAGAATGGGTTGCTATTTCGGACGAAATCGTTCGTTCGAAATTCGACGATCGACGAGATCCGCTGAGCGATTCGCGTTCGAAGATTCGACTCGCGCGAACGAAAACGGACGTTCGGGAAATCGTCGAATTTCGAAAGTTCGAGGGTTCTCAGGAAGCGACGAGTTTCGCGGTTCGACGATTCGATTTCGACGTTCGGGGGTTCGCGCTCTGAACGCGGACGAAAATCGCGACTGCGTTCTCGATCGACGTTTCGAAAAAACAGCGCGATCGGTTCGAAACGAACGAGTCGACGACGGGTGTTTCGAGTTCTAAAAAGTTCGAAACGAGTTCGACGGGGCGAACGACGAAAATTCGACGAGTTTTCGAGAGCGACGACGGATCGAACGACGACTACCTCGATTCGACTACGGCACCGATTCGAAAATGACGGACGGTTCGCCTGATTCGACGGCGACGATTTCGGGCGAACCCCATAACGCATCATTGACGGCCCGAAAACGCCTGATACCAGATAAGAGGTAAACAGGTTGTATTCGACGCGAAGATTTCGACCGTGATTCGTCGCTAACGTGTTCCGTCGCGACGACGCAGGGGGGAGATGCCGAGGGTATGGGGAACGAACTCGAGAAAACGAAACGACGTCGGTTTTCGAAATAGGACGGGCACGCGTTCGACGATTCGAACGAACGCGACACTGATCGACGATCAACGAACCTCGCGCACCTACTTTTTCGCGCGAAAAATTCGAAATTCGTTCGAAAAAATTCGACGAATCGTCGACCGCTCGATCGACGACCGACGAAAGTTTCGATTCGACGACGACGAAAAAGACGATTCGGAAACGTTTCCGAAGAGAAGCGACTAAGGACGGACTTAATTCTCTAACCCCTCGGATCTACTACTACGAACGAATCGCGAAAGGACGAACGCACGGAAACGCTTCGAAACTGACGTCTTAACGACGACTATAGACTAACGACGATTTTCGAACGAACGAGCGATCGGTTCTAGTGGAAACGTTCGCGATTCAAAAAGAATTCGCGAAAATCGGGAAATTCGAAAATCGATTCGATCGAACGCGACGACGAAAAATTCGTTCTACGTTCGACGAATCGAAATCGACGAACGACGACGACGCGAATTCGAAAAATTTCGAACTAAAACGAACGATCGACGCGAAAAGCGAAACCGCTGAACGACGATTTTCGAACGCGAAAACGACTGTCGATTTCGCGGTTCGGACGAAGACGATTTGTTCGCGAACGAACATCGGGCGCGATCGACGAATTCGCTTGACGTTCGGTCTGAATCGCGAAACGATTCGACGACGCTAAAACGTGTCGCGCGTCGAAGAAACGACGTTCGAATTTCGACGCGCGGCGTGCGGCGTAACTACGGACTAACTGTTCGACGTTCTAAAACGAACGAACAGCGCGCGAAAATTCGATCGGCGGCGCGACGCGCGTCTAATCGAGACGACGTCTAAGATCGCGATTCGCTTTCGGCGTTTCGAAATCTACGGAGACCGACGATTCGAAACGTTTCGGACGAAAGTCGACGAGAAAAGATTCGAAACGAAATTCTGACGCGACGTCGACGCGAAATTCTACGAAAGAAAACGACTGAAGAAAACAGTCGAATCGGGACGACCTTCGAGAATCTTCGACGAAAGATTCGAAAGATTTCGCGATCGACGAACGCGCGGGATTCGACGACCCGACAAACATGTTCGACGACACGCCCAAACCCCATCTAATTCGATGTGTTCGAATCGTTCGAATTCGCGAGGCGACGACGACGAACGAACGGATTTCGGCGCGAAATCGAAAACGCGATTCGTCGAACGAACGTTTCACTTTCATTCGTTGCTACGGTTCGAATGTTCGTCGACGACACGTTCGCGACGATCGACGACGATTCGTTTCTACTGAGACGCGGCGACGACGGTCTTCGATTGCGCGTCGAAACGAATCGACGTTCGGCGGGTTCTTTTCGAGTTCGACGCGATCGAACGTTCGCGGCGATCGACGCGACGGAAGAAAGTTCGACGTTCGGCGCGACGCCGAGCGACGCGCGCGCGAACGCGTCGACGAATTCGGAAAACGAAGTTCTTTCGAAGAACGATTCGACGCGGATCGAAAACGCGTCGACGTCGAAATTCGAATTCGACGAAATTCGATTCTCGACCGGCGAACGATTCGGCGCGAATTCGATCTGGAGCTAACGAAACGAGTTCGCGGTCGAATTCGTTCGAAAAACGACGTTCGTTCGAAACGCGAAACGACGCGATCGCGATTTCGACGAACGAACACGGGCGCGATTTCGCGAACGACGTCTCGAAAGTTCGACGACGAACTAACGACGATTCGGGACGAAGCGGAAAGTTTCGAAAAACGACGACGTTCGAGCGAACGAGACGAGCGCGTCGCGAGTTCGACGAAAACGAAACGATTCGGAATTGCCGATCGAAGACGAACGTACTTCGATCGCGCGACGAACGAAAGACGAACGAACGACGCGCTAACGCGAATGTCGCGACGATTTCGAGACGATTCGCGAGACCCACGAAACGGCGATTCGGCGCGAAATACGCATTCGGAAAGTTTTTCGAACCTTCGAAGACGAATCGACGAAGACGACGAGAGACGTACGTGTTCGGTTTCGTTTTCGCAGACGCGAGACGCTACGTCTAAAATAAATCTAATCGACTTTTTTGCGAACGAGACGTTCGCGAAAAAACGAAGACTACTAAATCGACTGACGAACCGAGCTCGATTCGGTTTCGAAATTTTCGATCGGTTCGAACCCCCGATACGGCGACGCGTCGACGTTCGTCGAAAGCGAGACAAACGAATTTCGCGCGACGACGTCGAAAAACTAACGTCGCGCAAAAAACGAAAAACGCGGAACAAAAAGTTCTCGCGACGGATTCTGAATTCGAGAAACGGTTCGGAAAAAAACGAAAATTTTCGTTTTCGACCGTTCGAACGAACGAAAGTTCTCGAAACGCCGACGAACGTATTCGACGGACGACGTCGACTCGACGACGATTCGCGAATCGAAGTTCGAAATTCGAAATTCGATTCGAACGAGAACGAGAAAGACGATTCGACGCGACGAATCGCGGTTCGCCCGGAACGACTATCACCCGACGATTTCGAAACTCGACGACGACGCGACGACGAATCGAAACTGACGGACGATCGTTCGTTCGGACGGATTTCTATCGAAGACGAAAATAGTTTGCGGTCGAACGATTTCGACGATCGATCGAAGTCGACGCGGTTCGAAGTTCGGTTCGAAACGGGCGAGCGAACGCGATAGCGACGACTAAATTCGAACGGATCCGTCGAAAAGACAAGTTCCTACGACGTGAGACGACGACGTCGATCGAGAGAAATCGCTATCGTATTCGACGAGAAAACTTTCGAAATTTCGGATTTCGGACGCCTTCGATAGAAAAGCGCGATCGGAGTTCGACCGCATCCGCGACGAATACGACGACGTCGAATTCTTAAAGGAAAAAAGCGTGGCGAACGAAAAACTCGACGACGGAACGCGTTCGACGTCGATCGACGTTCTAAAAAGACGATCGAAAAGTTCGAAGAGCGAGTCGACGCGCGACGATTCTATTCATAGTCGATTCGAACGAAGTTTCGACAACTATCGAGGAATTCGTCGATCGCGATTCGAGGAACGACGATTCGGACGTTCGACTAAAAAAATTCGAAATCGAACAGAAAAAGTTCGACTAACGGACGATTCGAATTCGAACGACGCGACGGATGCGATCGAAAGAACGCGTTCGGCGAAACGCGGACGTTTCGGACGACGTTCGACGGCGACGACGATCGCGAACGATCGTCGACGTAAATTCGGGTTCGACGTTCGACGAAGTTCGGGACTAGAACGCGTTCGAATTCGATCGAGAAGATCGAATTCGCGACGACTAACTGAAAAAACGCGGAACGAGATCGAAAACGACGATTCGGAGGCGAGGACGATTCGACGAACGAAAAAACTACGAGTCGAAAAATCGTGAAACCTACGGAAGGCGACGAATCGCGAAAAAATTCTACGAATTTCGAATCGAAAACGAACGAAAGAGACGGAAGAACGACGACGACTATTCGAAAAAGCGATTTCGAGGTTTCGAAACGACGAACGAAAATTCGGAACGACGAACGCGAACGCGAACGAAAACGAATTCGGAACGCGGTTCGACCGATCGAACGAAACGAAGTTCGAACGACGATCGAAAAACGACGAAAGAAACGAACGACAGGAGAAACTACGAGTTCGACGGAAGGAAAGACGAGAGACGGGCGACGTTCTCCACGAATTTTTCGCGAACGACGAAACATTCGATTCAGCCGGATTCGTTCGACGATTCGACTGAAACGCGAAAGAGACGGAGGTTCGCGCGCTATCTAACGAAACGATCTCCGCGACGCGACCAAACGAAAAAGAACGTTCGACCGATTCGACGAAGTTCGGAAGACGACGACGAATCAATCTCGATCGACGTGGTGTTGCGATTTCAGAAAGACGACGAAACGCAATTCGAAAATTTCTACGGCACGAGTTCGAACGGGCGCGACGAACGAAATTTCGACGCGTACCGAACGAACTGAAAGTTCGAACGAAATGTCGAATTTTTTCGACCGAACGAAACAAAAAAAATTCGAACGATTTCCGTTCGCGACGAGCGGTTTTCTTTCGACAACGGCGAAGTATCGCGGGAACGGACGACGCGCGCGAACGATAGCGAACGATTCGATTCTATTCCGAAACGTTCGAAAAATCGATTCGGATTTTTCGACGAACGTTTTCGACGAAACGATCTTTCGAACGGTTACGTTCGACGTTCGATTGTTCGTCGAAATTCTCTGAAAACGAATCGAAAATTCGAAGTCGAAAACGGAGGTTGTAATCGACGCAAGTGTTTCGATTTCGGAATCGGAACCGAGATCTAACGAAAACGGATTCGACGAAACGAATTCGTTCGAGTTCCGAAAATGTCAGTTCGGGTGTTCGTTCGGCGACGAGATCGAATTCGCGAACGACGAACGAAAAAATTCGATGTCGACGCGATCGAGCGTTCGACGCGATCGATCGAATTCGACGAAAACGCATTCGTTGTGTTCGACGTGCGGACTAAACGCGCGACGAATCGACGAACGACGAACGAGCGACCGAACTGATCGAATTCTCGTCGACGTTCGAGGCGAGTTCGGGAAGTTTCGAAATTTCGATCGACGATCGAAAAACCGCGACGGACTACTCGACGAATCGCTCGACGATTCGAATTCGCGGAAGATAAAACGATTTCGAACGCGAAAATTCGAATTCGATCGCGAAACGAAACGTCGAAACGCGATCGACGTCGACGGAGTTTTCGATCGAAACCGACGACGAAATGTTCATTCGATCGCGAATTCGGACGATTGCGTACGACGAAACTATTCGGTTTCGACGAAAGAGTTCGACAGAAACGACGAATTTCGCATTCGACGATTCGATCGCGCGAAACGAAGACAATTCGCGATTCGGACGAATCGCGACGACGAAATCGTCGAACGAACGGTTCGAACGACGACGATTCATATTCGCGCGAAATCTAAGAACGATTTCGACGCGAAACGCGAAGACGAAAACGACGAAGATCGGAGTTCGAAACTGAAAACGATTCGAGCGAGTTTCGAAACGAGGTCGCGAAAAAGTTGCGAATACGAACTCGGAACCCCCCCTTCGAACGTTCGAAGACGAAAACGGAAAACGTTCGATTCGAAGATTCGAGAAAGAAGTTCGACGACAGTTCGAGGAAACGACGACTCGCGTCTAATTGCGTTCGAACGTTCGATTCTCACGAAATCGCGAATTCGACGGTTCTACGATTCGAACGCGTAATTTCGAAAGGAAATTCGAGAGATTTCGTTCGAAAGACGACGTTCGAATCTGACGAACGAAATCGATGAGAAAACGGTTTCGAAAACTGAACGATCGACGAACGATTTTACGACGAAACGAACGATCGACCCTGGACGCCACTATGCCCGTTCGTCTTCTCACTTCCCGGAACCGTGACTTCTAAGACTCTAGTAAACTGAGCGGTACGCTAAAAACGACGTCAGGACTAATCGACGAAGTTTGCGACGACGAAAAGAGTTTCTACGAGTTCGAAAACCGAAGTTTCGATTCGCGAACACGACCGACACGCGAGAACGTCGAATTCGACGAAATCTAAATTCGTCGAAGCGACTAATGCGCGATTCGAAACGAACCAAACCGACGCGAAAACCGCCATTCTTACGCGCGAATCGATTCGAAGAAAGAAACGTACGCGCGGAACTCGCGCGTTGCGATTCGACGCACGATCGATTCGACTAAGACGACTATTCGAACGAACGAAAAAATTCGAACGAACGCGCGCGAATTCGAGTTCGACGACGACGCGCGATCTACCCCCCCACGAGTTCGAAGGATTCGCGAGACGAAATTCGATTCGAACGACGACTACGAGTGTTTCGACGATTTTCGAAACGAAACGAGTCGAAGATTCGTTCGAAAAGTTCGAACGAAAAATCGAACGCTTTTCGAAAGAAACGACGAACTCGGAATTTTCGACGACGACGGTTTTTCGACGATTCGCCGCGGCGCCGCACGTTCGACGAACGATTCGTCGTTCGACGCGAAAATCGAAAACGATTCGAACGGAAACGATCGCGCGAAACGACGAAACCGAATTCGTTCGACGAGGGCGAACGCGCGAAAATTCGATTCGACGACGAAGAGAAAAAAAAAAAAACGGACGATTTTCGATAAACGAATTCGCGACGAGAAAACGCGAACGAACGACGAACGACTAACGAACGGGTGTTCGAGAAAAATTTCGACGAAACGCGAATTAGAAGACGGACTCGACGAGCGAACGAGACGAGAATTTCGATTCGTTCGAAAAATCGATTCGGACGCGCAGCGATCTGGGATTCGATTTCGAAATCGAACGACGATTCGAAAAAATTTGATTTGCGGACGAGTTCTACGTTTCGCGACGACGCGAACTAAAGTTCGATCCGAAAACGAAAAACGACGTTCGACGAAACGAAATCGACGATTCGACACGAAAATGTTCGAAACGTAAATTGGGTCTCTCAAACTATCTCTGGACATTTCTCGTAAACTAGAACTAAGTTGTTCGAATTCTACTAACTACTACGCTTAGTTCGAACAACTAACAAACTCTGCGCCGATAGAAAAAAAGAATCGTCGATTCGAAAACGCTGGTTCGCGAAACGCGCGAGACGCGCGACTCGCGGACGGATTCGGATCGAGATGTCGACGTTCGAACTACCCAACGGGATTCGAAGTTCGCGCGAGAAGAAACGACCTCGCGACGGACGACATCGCGATCTACGTAAGACGTTTCGAACTCGAACGAATTCGAAAGAATCGACGAACCGAAATCGAATCGAAACGACGCCGTCGTTCGAAATCGACGATCGACGCGCGAACGAAGTTTTTTCGACGAATCGACCGACGAAGACGCGAAAATTCGCGAAACTAATTCGATTCACGATGTTCGAAAAAATCGAACCAATTTCGACGAATCGACGCTCGAAAACGAACGACTCGAGGTTTCGCGAAACGACGAAAGTTCGTCTCGAAAGAACACGACCCACGAAAATCGGTCGACGTTGTCGTAACGATTCGATCGATGAGGATTCGACTCAACGAACGGACGATTCGACGACGACGAAACCGCGAAACGCTCGACGAACGCGCGATTTGAAACGATTCGTCGATCGGACGCGAAACGAGGTCGAATTCTGAAAACGAATTCGATCGAAGCGAAACGAATTTTCGACGATTTTCGACGCGAACGGAATTCGAACGCAAACACGAAGCGATTTCGAATCGAAACGGACGAATAAAACGCGAAACGACCGTATAACGTACGAATCGACTAACGAACGAGGTTTTCGACACGCGACGTTCAAACGAGCGATTCGAAGACGTATCTTCGAACGAACATCGAACAACGGACGACGAAACTAACGGATTCGACTCGAAGGCTAATCGACTATCTGCGACGAAATTCGGGAATTCTAAAAAAAAATCGACGAAAACGAAAAGAACGAAACGTCGATCGACGATTTCGTTCGTTCGAGAACGGGAACGAACGACGCGACGGAACGATCACGAATTCTTTCGAGAGAAAGAGTGCGACGACGGTTCTATTCTAGTTCGAACGGCGAACGCGACGAAAACATTCGTGACGATTCGACGCCGCGATTTTTCACCGACGATCGAAACGTTCGATTCGAACGCGAAGAAACGACGGAAACGCTTCGCGAAGCGTCGCTCGAACTAATTCGACAGCTCCTAGAAGTTCGACGTGACTCGAAGTCGGACTGTTCGCGTCGATCGTCGAAAACGAAACGGCGCGCGATTCGGCGACTTTCGACGAATCGATCGCGAGTGTTCGAGAGAGTTCGACGAAAACGAAACGATTTCGCTATTCGGAACGCGCGAACGACGAAGAGTTCGGCTTCGACGGACGACTGACTGTTCGCGCGATTTCGCGTCGATTCGAAGAAGAGTCGCGACGGTTTGTGCTACGAAACGACGAGACTAAAGACACCAACGCGCGAACCGAAATCGACGACGAACGAATCGAGATACGACTTGACGCGGATTCGAATTCGACGCGAAAGTTCGACGAACGAAATTCGATAACGCGTCCGACGGGGGGGGGAGACCGAAGCTTAGAACGGGGTCGACGAATCGACGCGAAACGATTCGAGAACGGACGACGTAAACATCGACGACGAAGTTCGGAAAATTCGCATCGAGAAAAAAAGGAAACGACGGACGCGAAAACGACGGTTCGAGAACGGGAAACGACGAAGTGTCGTTTGCGACGCGATTCTTTCGAAAAACGTTTCGGCGGCACGCGAGATTCGATCGAAAACGACGAATTTCGAACGCATTCGATTCGCGTTCGAAACAGTACGACGATTCGTTCGAATCGACGACGCGCGAATCGCGCGAAACGAAAGAGAACGAACAGAAAGTTTCGATTCGAGTTCGATTCGCGCGTTTTCTAAATCGGATTCGATTCGTTTCGAGTCGCGACGCGAAACGACGACGCGAATTCGACGGCGATTTCGAATGCGCTAACGACGAAAATACGACGAATCGCGTTCGCGTTCGATTCTGACGGGCGGAAAAGCGAAGAAACGACGAGACGGACCGTCGATTCGACTAAAAAGCGCGCGACGACGAACGATTTCTAAAACGAACGATCGATTTCGCGACGTTCGTCGAAAGACGACACGAATTGTCGAAAGACTAAACTGACTCTTCGAACTATTTCGACTATGACTAAAAAATTCGAATCGATTGTTCGAAGTAGCTAACGTAAACGTTTCGTTCGAAACGACGGTTCGATTCGAATTCGATTCGCCGAATTCGACAATCGAAACGACGAATTTCCGACGTGATCGATCGTTTCGAAAAACGAAAACGCTACGGTTTCGACGACGAAAGTTCGTTCGGCGAAACGCGGACGATCTGAACGAACGGAAACGAGAAACCGAAAATTCGAAGCGACGACGAATTCGCGACGAAGACTTCTAACTAAACGCCGATTCGGTTTTCGCGATCGAACGCGACGAGGATTCGAGGGGTTCGGAAGATCGAAGACGCGCGAATCGCGCTTCGACGGCGACGAGTTCGAAAAACGACGAAACGGTCGGACGAACGAGACTAACGTCGAACGACGATTCGACTGAACGAACGGTCTGGCGCGAGGTTTTCGATTCCACGCCGAATTCCGATTTTTCGGACGTCGAACGATCTAAACGCGAAACCGCGACGATGGAAAAAAGACGACGCGCCGAGGCGCGAATTCGCAGATCGCGACGGAATGAAGACCGTTACGTCGACGATTGCGAGAGTACGAATTCGCGCTACCTTCGATTCGTGCGAATCTAAAATCGACGACGGATCGAAAACGGACTCTACGATTCTAGAGACCAACGAAGTTCGTACCGACGACGCTCGGAGATCGTCAAATTCGAGTTCGAACGTTCTCCGGACGACGATTCGACGATCGCGCCGACGAACGCGTTCGGCGACGAGATCGGAAAACGAACGGTTCGCGACGACTAAACGATACGACGCGATCGACGTTTTCGAATCCGAAGTTTCGAAACGACGCGCGTTATTCGTCGAATTGAACGACGAGTTTTCGTCCGGAATTCGGAAGAACGCGAACTATTTTTGGAACGAGCGAAAATCGAAAAAACGACGATCGACGGTTCCGCACTTTCGAAAACGCTCGAACTCGACGAACTACGCGACGACGACTAACGATTCGACGAATTTCGAGAGTCGAATTTTCAACCGCGATTCGAACGGTTCGGAAACTAAACTATACGACGCTACGAGTTCGCGACGAAACGCGGCGTACGCGCGACGAACGGCTCGACGAATTCGCGTCGACGTTCGGAGTGTTCGTCAAGACGTTCGACGAAGGGTTCGAAACGAGTTCGAATTTCGAATTTCTACGAGAGACGCCGACGCGTTCGACGCGCGAAACGACGCGACAGAACCGTTCCGAAGTTCGAACGTTCGAGAACGGACCGCTTTCATCGACAATTCGAACTTGAAAGACGATCCGAAGTTCGGGTCGAAAGTTCGACGCGATGTCGACGGGCGGATTCGACGAACGATTTCCGGCGCGAACTAAACGAATTTCGACGCGCCGAAGTTCGAACGAACTTCGACGACGACGCGACGATTTCGCGTAGTTCGAAATCGCGCGGATGTTTCTGACGAATTCGCTTCGAACGATTCTACGATCGATCTTTTCGACGATCGCGAAAGATTCGGATTTTCGTCGAAGACGTTCATTCGCGATTCGAACGCGCGCGAAAAACGACGCACGGTTCGACGCGAACGAACGAGCGAGACGAAAGCGAACGTTCGACGACGGCGCGAATTCGAATTCGCGAATCGAATTTTCGTTTCGGACGAAACGATTCGGCGACGCGACGACGAAAACGTCGAAAAACGATCGGAACGAATCGACGCGGTTCGAACGACCGATTTCGGAACGAATCGATTCAGCTATTCCGGTGTTCGCGCGAAAACGAGAAGATTCGAGAACGAACCGACGGATTTCGACTCGATTCGACGAACGATTCGAGAACGAAACATTTCGCGCGCGCGACGCGAAACGTTCGAATTCGGAATTCGAGGTCGATGCTTCGAAAACGAGTTTCGAGCGACGATTTTCGAAAAACGACGAATCACGAATCGAACGACGATCGCGATCGCAACTAGTTTTCGCTCGAACGACGAGGTGTTCGACTCGACGCGTGAACGTTCGAAATCGAGCGGTACGAGAGATTTCGTCGAACGAAAACCGAACGATTATCGTTGTTCTGATCGAAGTTTATCGCGAACGACGTTTTCGACGACGGAAACGATTCGAGTTCGACGATTCGAATCGAAAGTTTCGGTTTACGCGCGAACTTCGGAACCCAGTGTGGACTAAACGCGAACTAACGCGCTAGAAGAAAGATTTCGATTCGACGAGCGATTTGCTATCAACGGCGATTCGAACGAAAAGAAACACGAAAGGTCGAATTTCGACGACGACGATCGACGTTCGTACGACGACTCGGCGACGAAGAGTTCTAAAAACGGCGAACGCGATAGAGAATGTCGATCGATCTGTTCGCGATTCGAACGATTCGCGTCGACGAAACGACTACAACTACGAACGGCGATTCATTTTCGCGCGAACGTCGGTCGAAATCGAACGCGATTCGAGAACGAATAATGGTTGTTGTCTAACGGGAGCTATGCTAATTCGATTCGAAGAGAAACCGGACAGCGAACGAAAAACGAAGCTTTTCGCGGACGTCGAAAATTCGGAACGCGCGGACGACGACGCGAAATCGAGCGACGACGAACGACGACTTAACGTCACGAATTTCGACGACGAAACGACGACGCGACGACGACTATTCGACGAGATCGTAGAACGCGCTCGTTCGAACGCTAAATTCCGATTCGACGAATGCGACGAGACGTTCGGACGCGACGTTTTCTCGACGACGACGATTTCGTCGATTCAGTCAATTCGATTTTCGTCGTTCGAAACGATCGCGGTTCCGAATTCGCGTCGGATCGTCGAGAACGACGATTTCGGACGACGAATGCGGTTTTCGAACGATTCGACGCGAACGCGAACGCGAAACGAAGTTTCGCTAGAGCTTCGTTTCTAGCGAACGATTTCGAGGACGTCGACGGATTTTCTTCGAAACGACGATTTTCGTCGCTGGTCGCGACTTCGTTCGCCTACGATTTCTGACGGATTTTCGAAGGTTCGAACGCGATTCGACGATCGCGATCGACGATCGGCGAAAACGACGAGAACGAATTTCGGCGCTGACGCGACGATTCGCGAAACAGCGACCGCGAGTTTCGAAGATTCGACGCGCGAAACGAATCGAATTCGTTCGAAAACGCGTTCGACGTCAGACGAAAAACGAACGGAGGTTCGACGCGACGACAAACGCAGACGATTCGCGAAAACTGGTCGACGAACGACGCGAAACGCGAACG
>Ga0179593_1657479_pt1 | contig 22390 bp, 29 predicted proteins | sample CZODoug2_1_08_16_FD_185931 | JGI IMG/M metagenome (GOLD analysis project Ga0179593, IMG submission 185931) | Vadose zone soil fungal communities from Angelo Coast Range Reserve, California, USA - CZODoug2_1_08_16fungal (PacBio error correction) | ecosystem: Environmental > Terrestrial > Soil >...
AAGGTCACTTCTCAACAAAGAGCGATTCCACGATAGGGAAAGAATTAATGGAGCTTTCCTTCAAAAAAGGAAGGGGTTCCTCTGCGGAGCATCTTGCCGAGGATAAGAAAAAGGGGCAAGGGCTCCTTCAAGAAAAGTCCGCGGAAAAAAAGAGAAAAAAAAGGAAAACCATCTCCTGAAAGAAGAAAGGATGAATTCAGGAAAAACATGTTTAAAGAAAAAAGGGGAAAAAGTCGCCACTAACCGCGCGGAAAGGGGGGAATTCCACTCTCGATTACTTGGAGGGCAAAGAAAACGAACGTTAATTTTTCAGGGGGGGGGGGGGCGCATCTCTTGGATAGCAGCTATTTTTCCATAAAGACTGATGAAAACTTATTGGGAGCGGCTGAAGAAGGGGAGGAATTCTTCTCTACCCAATAAGGAGGAAATGGGGTGTAAGAAAGCACAGAAGAACTTACCTTTTGTAAAGAGCCGAAGAAACACTTCCCCTGATCTCACCTTTCAAGTTGTGGGGAGAAGGAGGGTACAGGGGAAAACGGGACGTCCGCGCGCCAAGAACGGGCTTCGTCCCTTTGCAGAGGGGAAGGGGGGCTTTTTGCATCGAAGACAAGGTTACCCCAGAAAAACACGATCCAAATCCGGAGGGCCAAACAACCTTAATAAAGAATATAGAAAAAGTGTCTTCAAAGGAAAGACTTTTTTTTGGGGGGGGAAGGGCCCTCGAGTGTCCATGGGGGAAATAATGAAGGGGGATGGTCTATAGCGGCCGGAGGGGGAGGTATTGGGTAGAAAAAAGTAACGTCTGGCCGAGGAATTTCAAAAAGAGGGTATTCCGGCGGAAAGGGCGGTGGTTTTGCCGTGGAAAAAAAGTGCCGAGGGGGGAGGGAATCAAGGGAAAGGGCCGAGGAGTCAGTTCGCGGCGAGGGAATTCTCATTCTCTGGGAAGGTGTCAAAAGTTCGAGAGGGAAGGTATTCACTATTAACGGCACGGGGGAAAAGCGTGTCTTCACTTTCGAGCAGATCAAGGGGGAAAAGAACGATTTCATTCACATTTTTAGGGGGGGGGAGTCTGTAAGGGAAGGAATTGATTCATCGTCCGCCGCTGAGGGGGAAGGGGCTTTCTTTCTGAATCCAAAAAAGAGGTGTAACTTTCCTACTGCATGACAAAAGGAATAATAGTTATTAATGAAAAAGGTTAAAACTTTTTACTGGTTTGGCGGGGAGGTGAAAAAGGGGCTTTACGTCGGTTCAGGGGAAGAATTTTACCAGGGGCGCGCAAAAGAAAAAAAGGGTGTCCTTCCAAGGGGATCATCTTTTCATCGGCTCCTCTGGCTAGATGGGGGAAAAGGCTGCGAAGAAGGAAACCTACTTGCCGAAGGAAAGGGAAGCATGTTTGCTTGGCGAACGAAGGAGTTCTGGCTCAAAGAGGGGCAGGGATGCAGAAGGAGGAAAGAAACAACACTAGGAGGAGGAAAAAGGAAAGGGGGCGCATCACCGCCACAAGTTAAAAAGAAGGAAGTTTGCGCCGAACCTCGAGAAAAACGTCCGGAAAGGGGGAAAGTTCCGGATTTTTCGTCACTGGAGAGTTGATTGTCACCAATACAGAGGCTCACGAATAAGGGAGAAAAAAAAGTATCTGTCATGCAAAGGGGAGGCTTCTCTCTACATCGCAAGGAGGGGGCCAACGTAACCCGAACTGGAAACAAGAAAAGGTTCACCATTGGTTAAAATGTGCGAAGGAAAGTCATGCCATGCTCTTCAGAGGCAGTGGAAAAGAACCTGCACCTGGATCAACCGAAGGGGAACTTATCCCTGGAAGCCGGCTGCCGCTTCTCAAAAGACGAGGAAGTGGAAAAAAAGTTACTGTCATCGGAGGAAAAGGCCTCGAAGTCCCGAAAAAAAAATAAAAGGAGGACCTAAACTCAGGGGAAAGAAAAAAAAACTCTTTCTTTCCCCCCAAAAAAAGGTAAATAAAAAGTTTTCTCCCCCTAAAAGAGGAACCCTTTCGTCTGAAGAGAGGGAGAGGAATATTCGTCGAGGAAAAAAAGGCAACACCCCCTCCACGCGGGGATCCCACGCTGGGAGTAACTAGAGGGGATTGGCGCCGCCTCAGAAAAAAAGCAAGACTTTCACGTCGATTCGCTTCAGAATCGCCAAAGAAAACCAAAAAAACACTCAAAGGGGGGGAAGTCCCTGCGAGGGGGGGGAATCTCTTCTGGGGGGGGGGGTTATTTGCGAACGTCTCCACGGGAGGGGGGGTTCGCTTGCCCGCACGGAGAAAAAGAAGCCTTGGGGGAGCTGACGTACAGATCTATTCCGTTTCAAAAAAAGGGGGGAAAAGAGAGCACATTTTCAGCTCTTACACATGGAAAGTCTTTGCTGAGCCGGGGATGAACGGGGGGACTCCTTCCTAGGAGGTCCAATCCGTGGGGGGGGGTTCCTTGTATTTAGTAAAAATCAAGCCCCTCTCTTTGCGAAAAAAGTTACTCAGGCGAAGACTCCTTTCAAGAAGAAGGGTGCCTTCCCCCTGCTGAAAAAAAGGGGGGCTTTTCTCCCGTGAGTCTTTCCTTTGGGGGCTTGTAGGTGGGGGGCCCTGGGGAGGAAAGTTCTTTCTCGGGGTTTCTCTTGAAACGTGCCTTTGGGAGTAGAGAGGCTCGAGACTGGAAAGGGTTCTCTGGGGGGGGGGGAAGAAAGCCGAACTGTGGGAGTGAGAAGAAGGAGGTAACCTCGTGAATCAGCGCGTTCAAAGCATGTCGCCGAGAAGGGGAAAAAAGTTGCGACGACCAGATTGGGGGGGGTAGCCATAACCAATCGGAAAAAGAAAAAACTCTCTAAGGGCCCCCCTCAGGTGGCTGGGGTCCTCTCCGAAGAGTTTTCCTTTTAAAAAGGGACTTCTCCGGCGATCTCAGAGAAAACAAGGATTCTTCCCTCTCTCTGGAGCCTTCAAGGGAAGTTCTTTCCTTAGATCGGTCAGGGAGGGGAAGGGAGGGGTTTCTTCTCTAAATGGGGCTTTTTTTTGGGTCCTTGCGGTGGGATAAGGAAAAAGAAAACATCTCCTTTCGACTTCCCAAAGGACAATTTCCCTCTCTTACTTAGGGTTCCCCGAGACATAAAATTCTTCCCCAGCTTCTCCATACAACCTTCCTCGGCCACCCCCGACCCCAGGCAACCTCCGATCCTCTCCTCCAAAGTCCCTTCCCGCCTACGGGGTGCCCCTCCCCGGCATATCCAAGGGGCCAGGATGAATTCCACGCGACTTGAACGGTTCCAGAGGACAGGGGGAGCAGCGCGGGGAGGGGGGAATTTTGACCTCATAAATCCAAGGGACCGCTGACGATCGAAGGAGAGCTACAATTGTTGCAAGCACTCAGAGGGAAAGGGATCCACACTTAAAAAATCATCCTTTTTCAATTTGTGGAATAGGAATGACAACTGTGGGATAAGAAGGGGGGGGGGGGAAAAAAGAAAAAATTGTGCATCTGGGCACTGGGAGAACATCACTCAAAGTAACCGATCCAAAGGAAAAGGGGAAAGAAAATAATAGAGAAGGTCGTCCACCGCCTTTTTTGTGCCGTTACTCGGGGGAAGGAAAGAAATTAAGCTTTATCGGAGAAGTGAATTCTTTCTGGGTCTCAATATTTCTGAGCAATATGGGAAAGGAGAGGTTTCATCTTTTGGGGGGTTTTTTGGGGGGGGGGGTGCCGTTTGCATTTGTCTTAGGTCGGTTAAGAAAGAAAGGGAACCTTTTTCCGGGGGGGGGATCGATTCGCATTTTTAATAAAAAAGGCTACCCGTCGCATCTTGGAGGGAGGAGGGTTGGGGGGCGGGTCGGTTTGCACGGACCAGTTAACCTTTTTCTTGAGGAGGAGATTCGCCTCGGGAATTGAATAAAAAAAAAGCCGCTGTTAAAGAGGTCGGAAATCAGTGCCGGGGGAGGGAAAGACGAGAATGAAAAAAAACAGGGCATCGCCGTGATGAGACCCTGGTGAAGGGGAAGAGAGTTAAATCGGAGTTCTGGGGAAAGAGAAGAGGGGGGCAAAGAAATATAGCCGACTTTTCCAGGAAAAAAGGGGTGGAAGCCTCGTTTGCAGAGGGAGAGGAGATGGCATTGGAGAGAAATAAAGGTAGACGAAGAGAACGATTTCTCGAGCGAGAGTTAGGGAGAGAAAACTTTTGCGGTGAAAAAAATCAGGTCGAAAGAAGGCACTGGCGTCATCACCGGTCTGAATCCAGCGTCCCGCGGGGGAGGCGAAGACTCGTTCGCCAAGCAAAAAGTGGGGGGGAAGTTCAGGATTTTCAGAACCAATCTGAGGCGAGATCTCTGCACAACGGACGGATAACACCAGAGGAAGTCAATTCGGAGGCTGATTCGAACAATAGAGGCTTCCGCTCCAACGAACAAGGACATTGAAAGAGAAGGTTAAAATTTCATCGTCCATCGGGCATGCTCTTCAGCGTCACGAGGGCGGCAAGTTTTCCCTCCGCAGGCAAGGAGCAAAAAAGAAAAGCCGGCGGCCCGTGCTAGAGGCGAAGTCATACGGCACAATACGAGAACTAGGGGACTGGCTTTGTCCCTCATTGCCAAAAGGGAGGGGATATCCCAACTCCGGGCAGGGGCGAAAAACAGAAAAGGAAAGCCTTGATTCCCGAAGCCCTCTTTGTTCGCCGCGCCGGGGGAAAGGAACCGTTCCATTTCTGAGAAAGGAAATATTCGTCGACGAAAACCCCCGCCAAAAAAGGCTCCCACGCGGTTTTCAACGGAAGAAGGCCGCACTCATCCCTCAAATCACTACAATGCCCGCCAGCGAAGGAGAGGGGCAAACCCTCTTTCACGCCCCAACAAAAAAAAAGGGTTTTCCTCCATAGGTTGTAGGGATTCTTCAGGGAAAGGTTTGCTCGTGGCTCGCGGGGTGAGAAGTTAGAAACAGGCATCCGAAGCAGGGACTGACGTAAACCGGAAGCGGTTTCCACACCAAAACCGGGGGGGGGGGCAGAGGGGGATCCAGATCGGCTCGTAAAAGGGTCTTTTGCTGAGCTTTGGGGGGAAAAAATTTCTAAGGGGGGGAAAGTATTCCTCCTTCCGGGAAGTCTCTTTCCAATAAGGGGGCTTGGGGGGGGAAAAATGGCCCCTCGGAAGAAGAACCAATTCCCTCTTTCTTCTGGGACCGTTCAGTCATAGGGAGAAAATGACCGAAGGCGAGGAAAACTCGTCTTGACTGCTTCTGTGGATTCTCGCCTGGATTTCTGGGAGACGGTGGGAGAGGGTGGGGGGTTTCTTCGGGGGCCTCTTCCAGGTTCAGCAATCCAAAACGGAGGGGAGAAGGCATCTTTGATTCAGGGGGGAAGGGGGGCCTTATGTCTCCGATCGGAAAAAAAGGTTGCGAACCGCGGGGTGGAGGGTAGCCTAACCCATCTCAAATCCTTCCACACTATCAAGATCTACGAGACAGCCGGGCGGGGGGGACCTCTTTAGGGGATTCTCTCCATATCGAGAAAAAAAACAAAAGAAAAAAAGATAAGGGGGGGAGGGAAGTACCATTCACGAGGGGAGGTCGAACTCGAAGAAGGGTGTCTTCTCTAATTAAGAAGAAGGCTTTTCTCGGGCTCCCGGCAAGGCAAATAGGAAGGCCAACATAGAAGGCCACTAGAAAGTACAAGGCCTGGAACCAATCTTACGGGTGCCTTCTCCTTCAGCAAAGAGAAATCATCGGAAGAGAATCATTCAATTCCAGGAGAACCACACTTAAAACAATCGAAAAGAGGGGAGAAAGAAGAAGAACGATTTCTGCCAATAACAAGAAATTTTATTCCAAAAAAGAACCGTTTTCGGGAAAAAAAAAAAAAAACGGAATGGGTGCGCATCTCTGGTGAGATTTGACCTCAAGAATCCAAGGGGAAAAAGAGCGAGCTTCTGAAGTCTAGAAGGAAAAAGAGGAAAGTTTTGGGGAAGGCAATCCTCCCTCCTCCCTTCAGGGGGGGGGGTACTCTCCTCTCTGAGAAAACTTCTTTCTCCAAGGGATTTTGTTGAAGGTCCCTGGAAAGGTTTCTCTTGTTCCTGACTGCAAGCACACCAGTTCTTCCGCAGGTCCGAGGAACATCACTCCCTTGGGGGACAACAACTCTCCCACTAAGGGAAATTCCAAACCACCGTGATAAAGAAAAACCCCATCCGGCAGGGCGGAAGAAAACCCGGGGGTGTTTTCCGTTTGGGACGAAGAATTTCGCAAGCTCCTGAAAGAGCCTTGAGTGAAGTCTTGAAAGGGGGGGGGTCTAAGGGGGAGAAAAAGAGAAAGTACAACCTCCTTGTTTATCCAGGGTCAGCTTTTCGGTTTTGTGGGAAAGGTTCGTCCGACGAAGGGTCTGGGGTTCAAAGAAAAGAAGCAGTCTCGGCGAACAAGCGTAAAAGGGAATCCAGGCTTTCTGTGGGAGAAGGTGGAGGTCTTCACGATTAACTGAAAGGAAGAATACGGGGGGGAGAAGATCTTTGTCACAAAAAAAGCCGCTGCCATTAAAAGATGATTAGGGGGGGCGTACGATTACTTCGCCGAAGGGCAGTCGAAAGGGGGGGGAATTGATTGGCGTTTCGGTAGGAAGCGGGCCGGGGGGAGGGACCTTTCTTTACTCGGAGGGCCTATTTCTATGACAGGGGGACTTTTATTTCGGTAGGGCGTAAGGTCTGGGAAAGTGGGGGGAGAAGGCTATTTCTATATTGACACTTTTCTTCAAGAAGAAAAGACAGCTTTTCATTCTATTATGAGGAGGATGGGGGGCAAGGTCGAAAAAATCCTGAACCGGACGGGGCAAAATAGACGAACTTCAGGGGGGGAAAGGAGTTTTTCTCTAAGCGAGAGGGAAAAAAAAATTAGATAAAAGGAGGGGGTGAGAGATCCACCAACAACAACAGAGGGGGTATAACCTTCACGGAAGGAGGATCCAGAAAAAGGTTCAGGACCAGAGAGACGAAGAAAATCCAAACCTTGCCGGAGAATCTTCCAAGTCGCGTTTCAGTAGGGGGGCACCTGCGTGAGGAAAAAAAAACCATAAGAACAGGATCTTACCGCTTCTGGCTTGGAAACAGGAAAAAAGGCAAAGTCTTCTATATTGATAATCGCAATGGGGAGGAAGCTCCAACGAAACCTAACTCAAGAGAACGAAAAAAAGGGGTTAAATCGGTAATTCAAATTCAGCTTCACTAACGTAATTGGGGAAAAGGTTCCCTCTCCTTCCCGGAAAAGGAGACTAAAAGAAAAGCAGTCGGCCCTCTTCTTAACCTAATTCCTCGGGAACCATCATAAAATTTTAATGGCTAGGAGTGGGGACCTATCTTCTTCAGAGGGAGGAGATCCCCAACTAAAAAAGAGGGAATACTCCCTCACAGCGTCTTCTCCGGCTCCCCCACCGGGGGTCTCCTTCGAAGTTAATGAAAAGGATGGGGGGAAGAGTCCTCTAAAAGAGTCCGACCAGACTGCTCGTAAATAGAAAAGGGAACTTCCCGGCAAAAAAGAGAAAGAAGTCATTTTTCCTGGGATGATTGGCGCCTCAAGAGGCCCAAACAATAAAAGGACATAGAAAAGCCTCCTCTCCTCGCAGAAAACATAATCTTCCTTTACACTAGAAACCACAAAAAACGGCAGGAGACCCGATGGGGGGGAGGAGATTCTTTATTATTCCGGGGGGGATTTTGCTCATGGAGGAAATCGCCCAAAGGGTGGCAGTGTGCCCTCTTGCCAAGGCCTGTACTTTGGAGCAAAACACGGGGGGTCCTTTCGGGGGGCACCCACCACTTGCCAGAAAGCATTTTCCGTGTGGAGAAATTGGTCGGGGGTCGTCCACAACCATTCGAAAGAGAAAAAACCCTCCTTCCGCAGCGAAGAAAGAGGGGGGAATTCCTTGGATTTCTTGAGGTCAAAAAGGGGAAAGAAGAAAAACCAATAAAATCCCTTGGCGATGGAACAGGAGGGGGAATTCAAAATTCCCGAGGAGCTCGGGGGGGGGCGAAAGGTTCACTTCTTCTGTGGTCGTCAGGGGGGAGAGTTTCTTTCAGGCTGCTTGTTTGAAAGTGGTGGAAGAGAAAATGGGGCGGGAATGACCGCTGAAAAGAGCTTTTTCAGAGCTGCGGGGAGGGAGAATACGGGGCTGAGAAAGCGTCGTTCACAGAATGGTCGGCCGATCGGGGAGGACGTGGGGGAGGGGGGGCCGACCATTATTTGGTGAACGGTATCGGAAACGCTGCAACGTAAGCAAGCCCGAAAAAGCGAGTTCTAAAAACTCTTTCATTTTAATGGAGCAAGTTAGTTCAAGAACGGCGGATGAGTAAAATATAGAGAGGGGTCTTAAAAGAAAAGGGAAGAGGCGCTTTCGAAAGAAAATCTGGGGAGAGTCGCGCTGGTGCGCGGCGGGAGTATGGCTCCGTGGCAGAGGAGGAAACAGAGCATTGGAGAACGATCGTCGACAAAAGTGAACGAAGAGAAAGAGGTTTTAAGCATCACAGCGAAAAACAGCTAACTCTGAAAAGGCTCGGGAACAAGAGGAGGGCCCCCCTTCACCCACAACGGAAAAGAACTCCAGGCGAGAAAAAAGCATTTGAAAGAAAAAGAAGAGGGGGAACAGAGAAGGGAATTTGAAGTAAGGAACGGTTCCATCGCAAAAAAAGGGTGGTCTTTTGCGCAAGGCGGGAGCGCTATGGGACCTCAGAAAAAAAAAAAAGATGACGATCGCGCTTCTGAGGGGGATCCGCACAAGATACGTAATGGGGCCGACCAAAAGCGCACGTAAAGGTCACCGAGCAAAATGGAGAAGGAAAGGGGGGCTCAGCCGTTGCCATGGGGGGAAGGACAACGTCGGAGGGGAGCGCCAAAGTACATCTTAGGGGGGAAGGGGACTGACACAGGGGAACTCACTCAAGCGACGCAAAAAAGAGCACATCCGAAATTCAAAAAAGAAGAGAAAGAAAGGGCGTCCACCAGGAGGTTTTTTGGGGGGAAGGGTGCCAGGCGGTTAGAGGAGGGGAGAGGATGATTTGAGATCTCAGAGTAAAAAAAAAGGCGCCATCAGCTCTGGCTCGGAGAAGGAGTCCGGCGGGAAGGGGGGGGGGGAAGGGGAAAAATTGGTTCCGCGCGTCTGTTAGGAGACAGCCGGCTAACAAGATCATTCTATCAGAACGTGGGATCCCTGGCTACCCGGCGCAGAGGGGAAAAGTCACTAAGGGTAACGGAGGGGATAAAGGAACTTCTATCATATCGGGGGGAAAAAAGCCTCTGCCAGTAACATTGGGGGGGGTTTTCGAGGGGGAGCGAAGCGGGCCTCCGCTTTGGAAGAAGTGTCGGTCTTAATCCAGGTGACAGATGCCGACTTGCACTGACAAGGAAGGATGAAGGGGGGAAAAAAAAAAACAAACCCCCCCCCCCCAAAAGGGACATTTTCACCTGTTGAAAGGAAAAAGTTAAATGCTTGAGTTCGGGGGAACGAAGCGAACTGGGGGAGGATGTAGAAGGTGCTTCGCTCTCGCGTCCGGGGAACGATTCTTCGCCGCGGGAGAAGAGGGAACAATCACGCCGGTGCAGAAAATAATGAAGGGCCTTGAAAAAGGAGGTGCTAACTATTCTCGAAGGAAAAAAGCGACTCTGTATTCATAAACCAAAAGGGGGGGGGGGAAGTGAAGGTCTATCTCTCTCAAAAAAAGGGAGACCTTACTGGCTAGTCAATCACCAAATATCTTGTCTCCCTAACTCTAGGAGAGGCCCAAGCCAACCTTCCGTCGGAGGGGACCCCGGAAGTTTGGGATGGCTTTATTTTCAAAAAGGGGAAAGAAGCGCTGCACACGCTGTCGAAAAGGGAAGGCAAGTCGTCGTGAGCTCGAAGCGCCAAAAGGAACCCGAACTCCCTCTTTACTAGGACCGTTCCCCTATGGTGAAAAAGGGCCCGGCGATGCCATGCATAGGAAGGAGGTGGGTCAGAAGGAGGAAAGGACCCCGGCCCTGGAATTCAAAAGGGTAACAGCGCGGCCCGCTGCTCACCCCAGTGGCAGCGGCGAAGTCAGAACACTAAGAAAAAAAACATAAAGAAATTCACTGCTTTTTCCAGAGAGAATGTTCCTCCACCGAGGGGAGGGCCTTCATCGTGGAAGAGCGCCGGAAAGGAAAGGGGGAGGTCCTCCTTCTAATTCGAGAAAACCCCTGAATCCCTCTGAACCTGTGGAAAAAAGCGTGCGCGGCAAGAGGAGCGAAAAAAGGGAACGAAAAAAATTCCCGCCGGCTCAAAGTGTCCTGAAATTCCTCGGAAGCGAACAAAATCCTAAATCAGAAAATCAAGAAAATGATCTTGTACCATATCGCAGGAACCCCTCGCGGCCACGGGAAAAGGGGGGGGGCAGGGCGCCGGGGAACCGGAATGGGGGGCGAAAGGAAATTCCTTTTTTTTGGGGGGTTTTCTTCGGGGGAGGGCGTCTCCCCACGGGAAAAAATTCGGGGCAAACGCAGTTCCAAAAGTCAGAGGGTACTTTGGGCGATACGGGCCTTTCCTATCACCACCACTGGTCTGAGCTCATTTTAGGGCCATAAGGGACGTTCTGTTCGGAATGTTTCGTCCCAAAGTGTAGTTCTTGTGGGGGGGGGAAAAATCCGCCGAAGAGCGAGGAAAAAGGCTTGGATTTCTTGAGTCAAGGAAAGGAGCCTGCGCCAAAGCCAAAAAGGGGGAAGGGGCGATTGAACCGGTAAAGCGTGGAATGGGAATTCAAAAGAGGGGCGACCTCTTCTTGCGTGGTAGAGGGGGGCGTCGATTCTTCTCGCCGGGTCCTTCGCGGGTGTTTGGGTGATCTTCCTTTGAGGGAATCTGACCACCTCTTTAGAGGGGGCCTCTTGGGGGAAGATAAAGAAAGCTTTTCCCCCCCTCGACTTTTCCGTCAGGGGACACTTTTTCCTTGGGCAATGTGGCCTCTCCATGAAGGAGGGGGCCTCCCTCTTCTTTTGAAGGCTTTGGAGGACGTGTTAGGACAGAAAGGAGGGCCTTCCCCCAAGATCAACTCTACTATGAGCCATCCATCGTTAGAGGGAAAGCAAGGGAAATGGTAAAAGGAGCCCATAATCTCTCTCCACAACAAAAAGAGATATTATGGAAGATAATTCATGAAGAGGGCCTGCTCTTCTAAAGAAGCTGAGGGGCGCTCGGCAGGTGGTTTCCTTCTTTTCGATTTGGGGGGATAACCTGCGCAAATCCTTGGGTAATAGGAGAAAAAGAGAAGGGAGGGGCGACATCCATTACAAGGACTTCAAGCTTAAAAATTCTGACATAGGCAGATGCCATCTTCTCAGGGGGCCTCTTCCACCAGAAGGAAGCCTGAAATAACTCCCTTCTAGAATAGGAAGATATGAAAAAAAAGAAAGAAACTAGGGAGAAACATTGAATTTAATTTTTAATTCAAAGAAGGTCCCCATCGAACAATAACTCCTAGGAAAAAGGGGGAGAGCGCGTGGAGCTGCATCTATTTTTGAAGTGGGAGAAAGCAAAGGAAAAAAGAAAGGTGGAAAAAGGAGGCGTACATCGAAAAAAATACAAAGGGGTGTGGCCCCGGCACCCGCAGAGAACATTTTCCTAAGAAAACACTTAAAATGATTCTCAGGAGGTGTTACCCTCAATCGGGAGAACGTGCGCTGGGAAGGCAGAGGAGAGTCGGCATTTGGAAAAAGAGGGGGGCGGGTTCATCGAAAAGGAAAGGCGACGCACCAAGGGCCAACAAGAGCAAAAATTCCCCACACCCCCTTCAATAGAAAAGGCGGGCGTCCCCCCCCGCCGAAAGGAAGTGGGGTGTCCTTTCCCTAGTGGGCAGGGGGGGAAAACATGCTTGGAAGGGAGGCAGGGGGGGGGATCTCAATATTTGCTGCGTCCAATCATCGCGGGAAAAAAGGACAAACAAGGGGAAAGTTTTCAGCCTGGCGGGGGGGATTGAGGAGAACAAAGGGGGGTCTGGTTCGAAGAAAAGGGGGGGAGGCAGGCGCGTGCGAAAGAGAAAAGGCTTTCGGTGGGAGCCGGTCTACCGGAGCAGAAGGCTAGAACGGAGGGGGGGGGGGTGGAGATCTCGTGGGCAGATCGGGGGAACGGGCAGTCCGAGAAAAGTAAAGATTCTTTTGGATGGCTGCCGCTGTTCGAAAAAAAAGGGGCCGCCGCTGTTACCAGGGCGTGTAAGGGATACAGGGGAAAAGTGCCGCCGTCACTGCCAAGGAAGGAAGAGCATTCATCGCTGTGATGACGAGGAACCTGGTGAACTGTGGAGGCGTCGGGAGAAGGGGTGGCGGGAAGTGGGGAAGGCGATTTCTATATCCGAGAAAGAAGTTGCCTTCCAGCTCGCGAGGGGGAAATCGATTCTTCGCCGCTTGCGAGAATGGGAGGTCCGCAGTTGCAAAAAGAAAAAAGGACCGTTTCAATATACTACGGCAGTTTGGGAGAAAGAGAGTTCTGGGCGCCACAGCGAAGAGGGGTGCTGTATTCCGAAAGAGAGAAAAAACAAGAGGGGAGGAAAAGAAGCACACTCAAACTTTTTCTGAAGGGGAACTTTTGTCTCCCTAACTAGAGACTCGTTCTCCAATCCAACCTGAATAGGGAGGATCGGGGAAGGGGGGAAGGAGGGGAAGGGGGAGTGAATTGTCACCAATAAAACGCGGCGAAGAATCGCTGCACAAAAGGAAAAAGGGCGAGCTGGAAGGCACAGTCGTCGATAGGCGAGGAAGTCGCTGAAGACCGACTCCCGCATTTAACTGAGAAAAAAAGGGTGAAAAATGTCAATCGCCAGAGAGGAGTCAGCGTCACTAATTAATTGGGGGGGGGCCCACTCCGCCGGCACCTTGATTCAGACCGAAAAGAGAGAACACGGGGAACGCTAAGCGACGTCCTCAAAAAAAAAAAAACTCCATCAAAAAAATTTTACGGGGGGCGGGGGGCACTCATGCCAAAGATCTCAAGGGGAGAGAAAAATCGTGAATACCTCCCCCTCGGGAAAACCCTTCTCCCCCGGGGAAGGAGGCCCCCTGCTAAGGACTCTTTGTTCGCAAAAAAAGGGGGAACCGTTCCATTTAGGAACGGAGGAAAAGAACAGAAAACACCAAGCAACTTTCCCCCGATCCCACGCGGTTGTCGGGGGACCGGGGGGTGAAAAAAGAAGCAAAGGATCCTCATCAAACGCCAAGCCCGCCTCGCCGGGAAGAAAATATCGCCTGCAACACTCGCGAAACAAAGGGGGAGGGCCGTGGGTGTACGCCCTGCCGGGGGGGGGATTGTAGTTATTCCTGTTGTTTGGGGGAGAGGTTGATAGGGGGCACGTTGGGTAGGGGGGCCCGCTGCCAATCCTAAGCCTTAGCGCTGACGGGAACGGGTTTCCTTGTAAGGGAAACGGGAAAACGAAGACGTTTGGATCCAAAGACGTTCTTCTCTGAGATTGTGGGAAGTGGGGGGGGGGGTATCCTCCGGGGGATCGTATCTTTCCAATCCGTTTGGGGTCGATGGGAAAAAATAGAGGAAGAATGGCGTCCAAATCCAAGGTCTCGTCTTTCTAGGAAGAAATCTCTCTTTGATTCAAATTCCCAGTAATAGGGTAAGGGGGGGATTTCACTTCTTCTGTTTTGTCTGTCGGGGGGGTTCTTGGAGTGTTTTCCGTTTTGTTGAAGGGGGCGAGGGCCAAGGGTCGTTTTAATGAAGAAAAGGGGAGCTTTTTGAACAGAAAAAGGGAGAGGGGGAGAGAGGCAGTCTTTTAAAGGGGTCCCTTTTCCTGATGTAGAGAAGACGGGGGGGATCTGTTTCGCCCTTGAGGGATTTGCTGCGGGGGGACCCGCCGGCACCAAGCGGAGAAAAAAGAAGCCCTCTTCCTTTTCTTTCTGGAAAAAGATAGATCTCAAAAGGGACGAGAAAAGAGAGAGATTTATGGGGGGAGGGAAAGGAGGGGAAAGAATCGCTTTCTGGGGGGGAAAGCGCGCTTATAGGGGGGTGGCCGTGCTTGAGAGGGTATAAAGGGTATTCCATTGGGATGGCGAATTCCACTATAGTGAACTCTCTGAAAGCCAAAGAAAGATGGGGGGGCTCAGTCAATCATCTGGAAAATCTTCAGAGAATCAGCAAATTCCGCTGAAAACACCGGAACAAAATGAAAAAAGAAAAAAGAAAAGACATTTTCAATACACGCAATACTAGGGAAAAGAAGAGGACTTTATTGAATTTGAGGTGTTGACGGTTCCATCTCCAATACGCAAGGGGTGGAGTTGGCGAAGAAGGGGAAGTTGACCTCAAGAAACCATGAATTCCACGGAGGAAGGCCGGAAAGGCGGATACTAAACACAAAAAAGGTCCGAAATTGGGGGGGGAGAAAAAGATAGGGGAACAAAAGAAAACTATCTTTCCTCCAAAAGCCACTGCATCTTCAATTGGGTTCAGCCAGGGACCCCCTTTAGAGCTCCAAATTGAGTCGGATTTTCATCTGGCGAGGGGGAGGGCGGGGACAATAAGACGCAACCCCTCTCCAAGAAATCCCTTAAAGGAAACTGAATATGAAAAAAAAAAAATACTGAGAAAAAAACCCCCCCCCCCTTGGGAAGGGGGTTCCCTTCCGCTTTTTTTCCATGCGAGAGATACGAGAGCGTCCTTGTATTTAATTCTGTTTTGGGAAAAAAAGAAAAAGTGGGAAAAGCCGGCCGAGTAATTTCCTTACAACAGCGGGGAGGGGGGGGGTTCCGTGGAATTTGTCTTCGACGAGAGGGGGAAGATAGTGAAAAAAAAAGGGAGGCAGGCGAGGAGGAAAGGGGGGGGTTGAATCCATCTTTCGGGGGGGGGTGGAGGTCTTCACGATTAACTGCCTTAGTGGGGGGGAAGTACGAGCATATCGGTGGCACTTAGGGACAAAGAAACATTGTCGGGGTGGTGACTTCTGCCGCTTGAATTGGGGATTTATTGTGCGTGTCGGTCATGAAAAAAACTTGCTCGACGCACTTACGCATTCATTGAGGGAGAGGCAGGCCTTGAAAAAAGGGAGGGGGCAGAGAGTCCGGCGAGATTTCAAATGCGGTAGTAGGGGGGAACGTTACCAGTGTCGATTTCGGAGGAAAAGACGACTTTGCCTTCCAGCTCGCGGAAAGGACAGCTTGAAAGGAGGGGGGGACAGAGGGTTGGGACGAAAAATCCTTACCCGTACTTGCAAGAAAAAAGGTTTGTTGCTTGGCAACGAGGGAGGGCGCCAAAGCGGACGCTGTCTTCAGAACTTTTGCGGGAGCTCACTCGAAAAAAACGGAAAGGGGAAGAACCGCAAAATTTCTGAATCAAGAGCGCTCGAAGAACTTCGTGAGAAAAGAGGTGAAAAGACTCTGCAATTCCGTTTAAGGGGCATGGGAAAGAACCATCTCGCCCTCGGCTAAGAAATCGCGGGGGGGGGAAAAAAAGTCCCACCGAAAAAAGTTCGTCTATATGATTCGGAGCAGAAAAGCCCTGGGAGGAGAAAGCGAAAAAAAGGGAACTCTCTCCTACGCTCCACCTTTCACGGAAAAATGTCATCGCCATCGTATCCAGGAAAAAAGAAAAGAATTGTCAGTGCCTTCGGCAAGGGGAAAGACCCTCCTGGGAGAAAGGGGGGGAAAAAAAGAAAGCTGCTCACTTCCCGCGGAGGATAGCCAAAAACCATCATAAAAGGGAGGGACATCGCTTTCCCTCATTTGCCAAGGGGGGAGCAAAGGAGAACAAAGAAAAAAGAACACAGCTGCGCCGTTAAGCAAGAAAAGTCACGAATGCCTCTTTGTTCTCAGAAAGGAAATCTTCCGACAGACGGCTCGGAAAGATAAAAAGCCCACCAAAAAAAAGGATCCCACGCGTTTTCCCTGAATTCAAAAGGGGCGCTGATTTTAGCCGCAAGAGAAAGACAGGCCGCTCTCGATCCAGCTTCATGAGCTGGGAAAAAGGAGGAAGAACCTAGCTGGAAAAAACAAAAAAAAAAGAAAAAATGTTCCGTATGGTGTTGTGGAGAGGGCCGGTTGTTTTGGTAATTTCATGATTTTGAGAGCGGGCCACGGAGGCTGTTCGCTGCACCCGAAACTACCAAGGGAAGGAGGGGGGATGGGGGAAGAGCACGGGAAAAAAGAAACACCACCTTGCACCGGGATGAGAAGAAGACAGAATCGTCTCGTCCCAAGGGACAGTGAGGGAGGAATTGGGTCGGGGGGGGGGGGGGGGGTGAAAAAGGAGACGTTTTAGTTCTTGTTTTTTCGGAAGAAGCGATCTTCAATCTTTCAAAAAAATTCCTTGGATTTCTTGAGGTCAAGGAACTCAACCGCAAAAACAAAAAAGGAAACCAAAGGCGATGGAACCTTTCAAAGGAGGAAAATTCCGCTTCCAGGGCAAAAGGGAGGGGACCTCGTCTTTCGGGAGGATCTGGGGGGATAGGGCTTCGTCGCTTGTTGGGAAAGGGGAGCATTGTTGGCCCGAAGGGCAGGGTTAAAGGAGACGACTTGCGGGGGGTAAGGAAAGCATCGGTAACCGGAAGACGTTCACGTTGTCCTTGAAGGGGAAGGGGGAGGTTCTGCGCCAGGGGGCCGGGAAAAAAGGGGCCATAACCAATCTCCCTCCTTCCAAAGGGAGCGCCTCCACCATCCAGAGGGAAAAAAGGGCCTCTGTCATTTTCAATTTGCGGTGAGAAGGAGAAATCCTCAAAGAGGAAGGGGGAAGGATGAAATAAATTAAATGACAGAGGTCCGTCGCTTCTCGAAAGAGGAGGGGGGGGGCGGCGCTCTTCTCTCTTTAGATCTTGGTGAGGGAGAGGGGTACGTTCACAGGGGGTGGAGAATGGCACGATCGGAGGGGAGCTCTGACTTCCAATTAGAGAGAATGAGCAGCAAAGAGGAAAGGTCAGCGCCTCATTCACCCGCACAAAAACCACAACGGAAAAAAAAGAAATAACAACCCAGAATAAGGGGAGAAAGAGGTCCTCCAAAGCGTACCGGGATTTGAAGGAAAAGCGATAAGAAAAAGACGCACGAGGATGGGTGGGAAAAAAAGGGGAGCGCAGCTAGGGGGAAAAATTCCAACGGATTTGGACCGAGGAGGAAAAGCGAAGACAGAACTACAACGGAGGAGACAACAAGCTCAGCAGAAGGAAGGGGAGATAAAGGAGAACAAGCCCGTTTTCACTTTTTGGGGGGAAAGGACAACCTTTCTCTTTGGAGAAAAAGGACAAGTCTTCTGAATTGGCGGAGGGGGAAGCGGAAGGAATAGGACTCACCCCAGCCCCCGAGAAAAAAGACGAATAATAAAGAATGATAACACCCCATAAGAGAAAGGGGGGGGGGGGGGGGGGGGGGTGGGGGGGGGGGGGGGGGGGGGTTTTTTTTTTTTTTGCCGTGAAAGGGTCCCAAGCTCATGAATCTGATCGAAGAAAGTGCTTATTTGAGGATCTCAGAGTGCGGAGGAAGAGAGGCTGCTGGACAGGGGAGCCGAGGGGGGGGTTCCTTTTTAATTGGGGGGAAAGTCCGTCTGGTTCGGAATAAATTTAAAAGGGGGAGGCGAACAAAGAGGCATTCTAATGCGAAGGGGGAGACCGGGGGGATCAAAAAGAGAAGGGGGGAAGGCACGTAGTTTTGTAGAGAGAGTCAGATCGGTGGCACTTATTTGCAAAAGAAGAGGAAAAAAAAAAAGTTCTGATGAGGGGGGAGGAGTGGGAGTTCTCCTCTTTAATGGGGGGGGGGAAAGTATTGATTGCGGGGAAAAGGGGCCCTGCGTAGGGAAACTTTGCCGAAGGAGGTAAAATTCGAAAAGAGAATGGACTAGGGGGAAGGGGGGCGATTACATTTTCATCCTGGAGCGGGCGAGAGTTTGAATGCAGGAGGGGAAAAAAGGCGGAAGCGACTTTGAAAAGGGAGTCGCATCAAGGGGAAGAAGGAGGAAGGGTGGGAAGCATCTTTGCCTCGATTCTTCGGAGGGGAAAGGTGACAATCACTAGAAAAAAAAAATCCCTGAACCGACTTGGCCAGAGGAAAGGGGTCCAGGGTTGGGGGGGAGAAAAGAGTGAGGAAAAGAGACGCTGTGTATTCAGAACTTTGGGGGGGGGGAAGGTCTATTCTCTCTCAACAAAACAAAGGAACCTTCACTGGCGGCATCAAAGGGAAAAGAGCTGGGCGCAAAGAGAGAGAGAAAGACGTTCGCCAAGCCAAAAGGGGACTCGCAATCCGGTTTCAGCAGAAACCGGCGTGAGGAAAAGCCAGTCGGGGAAAATAAGAAAGAAGGGAAAAACGTCCTCTAGCTGGGGGGTATGCGGATCTCTACAGCGAGAAATCGGGGGACGAAGAAAGACCCTCATTTAACTCGAGAAAGAAGGGTTGAAATTGTCATCGCCAGAGAAAGAAAAAGCTCTCAGCTTCACTAAAGGGGGGGGAGGGATGAAAGTTAAAAAAAAGATTGTTCAGACCTACCCGACCAATCAATCCAGGGACGAGCTCATTCCCGCGGAGAAATCAGAGTACAAAGAGAAAAGAAAAAATGGGAGGTTGAAAAAAGGCCACCCTCCTGCATGAAAAAGATATCCAACTCCGTGCCGTTTAAGCAGGGGAGAATATAAGTGGAAGAGAAAAAGAAAGAAGGGGATGCCCTCTTTTTTTCTCCTCTGCCTGGGAAAAGGGAAATTTCCCTTCATCCGAAAAAGGAGTCGAGACAAATGAAAGGACCATCCAAGGAAAATGGGGAAGGCCTCCCACTGGACGCGGCCTCGGAGGAGTGTCGCCGCACTCTTGGAAGAGAACTTTCACTCAAGAAAAGACGAGAGAGAAGGCAACCCTCGCGGCAAAGGCAGGCGCCGGGGTTTGACGCCCTGAAGCTCTATGAGGGGGAAGGATTTCGTTTGTTTTGTGGGGGGGAATTTTGCTTCTGGTGGCGGAGGAGTGTTGTTCGCTGCCCAAGGAAGAGCCAGGAGAAGGGGGGTCTCGCGGTCGCAGGGGTTCCTTTCCTCTTCGTGAAAGGACAACCTGGAAAAAAGAGGGAAGCATCGTACAAATTTAACGGGGGGAGATTGTTGTCTTCAAAGTCGCGACGTTGTAGGGAAAAGGCGTACCAGGAACGAAAAAAAGGGCCAATCCGTTTTAATGCAAGGGAAACAATAGGCTGCTCGCACAGGGAGCAAAGCCACTCAAGTAAGGAAAGAGGGAGGACTTGATGGGGTTGGAGAAGTCAAATTCCCTTCCATGTCCTCGCGGGAAAAAGGCGGTTCTTTCACTGCTGAGGGGGGAGGGAGTTCTTTCAGGCGCTTGTTTTCAGGGGGAGGGGGAGGAGGTGGGCCGAGAAAACGGGGGAAGGACGTGTTTCAGGAGGCCAGCTGCTTGCTTCGAGAGAGGCTTGGAATTCAGCGCGTTCACTTGTAAAGGGGGTTGGCAAGGAAAAGCTCAGGGGGGGTTGCTGCCGGTATCCATAACCAAGAGAAAAAGCCGACGATTCGCCGCCACCATCAAATCTAAAAAGGAAACCAGGAAGGGCAGAATCTCTTCCATACTCTCGAGAAAAAAGAGAGATTCTGGAAGAGTTCTAAGAAGGAAAAGAGGTCGGCACTCGATCTCTGCAGGGGGGGAGAGCGGGATAGAAGGAGGGCGAGGGGGAGGTCGTCCATTTTAACTTCGCAACAGAGAAAGTCAAGGACCAATTTGAAAAGAAAGGGAAAAACGAGGTTACCGGGGCAATAAGCTGGAGGAGGAAAAACAAAGGGATTCACCCTCATCAAAGGAAGGAAACTGAAAACAATCTCCTGAAAAATCGACGACCAACAGAAGCAGTTGAAAACAAAAGAAGGGGACACTCGGGAGGAAGGAAGGGGGGGGAACGGTTCTCGCCAAGACAGGCTTTGGCGCAGAGAGGGGGAAAATTTTGAATTTGACCTCAGAAATCCAAGGAGGAAAAAAGTGGGACAGCTCGATGCGGAGACTACAACGTCGACCTTGGGATCAGCAAGAAGAACGTAAAGGGATACTGGAATCCACACGAAAAGGAGAAGAAGGGGGTGGGGGGGGTGAACCTCATAGGACCTTACAACGGGGAGAACACCCGCGCGCCAAAAGTACAGGACGGAAAAGGAAATGCGGGTTCAGGAGGAATTCAGGGAGACAAAAAACCTATTCAAAAATCCTAAATTGAAGAAGAAGAACACCATCCGGCAGGGCGTCAAAAAAGGCGTTGGGTGCCGTTCCGCGATTGTGGAAGGGGGGGGGGGATCTCAGAGCCTGGAAAGGGGAGAGCGGAAAGGGGGGGGATTTGAGATCTCAATAGTGCTTGGAAGAAGGGCAAGGACAACCTCTTGGGAGGAGTCGGTAAGTTTCATCGTGGGGGGGGGGGAACGGGGGGGGGGGGAGGTGGCGTAAGAGGGACAAAAGAAACGTTTCCGATTTCTTCCATGCTCGGGGGGAAGAACAGGCTTCGTTGGGAGCGGGAGAAAGTCTTCACGAGGAAAGAAGGATTGGGTGAAGGAAGACGGAGAGCATATCTGGGGAAGAGAGGCCAGTAACCATTTTTCTTGAATGAGTTGGGGGTCCGATGAAGGAGGAAAGGGGGTTAGGCATAGGAAGCCGCTGGGGGTTATTTGATGGGAAAGGGGGCCGGGGCCGCGGAGGGAAAAGGGCAAAAGAAGAAAAAAAAATTCCTTTCGTGATCTGAAGAAAAAAGGGAAAGGGATGACCGAGAAGGATGGTGAAACGGTGGAGTGCGTCTGCGAGAGGGATGTCCGTTTTATCGTAAGCGACTGTGACAAGGAAAGAGACTTGGGCTTCCCAGCGCGCGGCCGGGGGGGGGGGAGATGCGCGGGGGGAGGAAGAGGGAGAAGGGAAGGGAAAAATCACTCCTTTTTCCATAGAACTTACCGAGTCCTTTCAAAAAGGGGGCTTTGCTACGATTTCTTCGGCGAGAGAGGAAAAACCAACGCTGGAAAAAAAAGTGTTGAGGGGGAAGGACTCTCCAACACCAACTATTAGGGAGGGCAATGGTGCAATCACCGAGGGCGCTTGGGCGCCTGCTCCTCTAAAAAAGAAAAAGACGTTTTCGAAAAAGGAAGGCGGCTAGGGGTCCGTTCATGATTTTCGCTGAAAGGTGTCACCAATCCCATCTCGCAAGCGGGAAAAGGCCGCGAGCTGGAATCAAAGTCGAAGAGGGAGAGCAAATCGAGCTCCAAAAAGGAGGGGCGTCCGAAAAAAAAAGTTAACTCTCCCGACTCCTAAAAAGGGGAAGGTGTTACAATGTCATCAAAACGCGATGCATCTCTTCAGCGGACGGAGGGGAGGATCGGCAAGGGGGAAAGACGAAGGAAAAAATTTATTCAGCCGCGTAAAGAAAAAGGGAACAGCCGGCGGGCAAGAAAGCGCGGCGAATCATAGGGGGAACAAAAGATAAGCCAAAGGGCCCAAAAAAAAGAAAAAGTCCTCCACCGCTTATAGAAAGAAAAGGGGGGAAGTTGTATCGGAAGAAAAAGATTCAGCAGGAAGGGAGTCCCCTGCGAATTCGCACTGCCTTCTTTGGGAGGGGAAAGTTTCCATTTCTTCCAACCAAGAAAAAAGGCGACGACAAATTCCACGGCAAAAACCAAAAAGAAAAAAGATGACGTCAGGAGAAACGCGGGGGAAGCACGGCCTCTCTTCTTGGAAAGGAAGCAAGGCAATACTTCACTCATTCCTCTCTGAGAAAAAAAGAAGACGCCGCCTGTCACCACGTCAGGGGGAAAGAACCACCACGGAGGGAAAAAAAAAGGGAGGGGGTTTTTCTCTCTTCTTGAAAGGCACGGATTTTGCTCGGGGGGGGCGTCGCCACGGGAGTGAGGAGAAAAGTCCAACTTGGGGCAGGAAGAAGGGGCGCGCTGACGTAACCGCGAAATACTATGCGTTTCACCACCACTGGAAAGTCCGTGTGGATCCAGATCGCTCGTACAAGTAAGGGGAAGATTTTGGTCCACAAAAGAGGACGAAGGGGAAGGGGGCCTTCCTCAGCGGTCTATCCTCAAGGGGGGGAAGTGGGAATTCTTGAGGTCAAATTAAAAAGAAGAGAAAAGATGAGCCAAAGCCACCATTCCGACAGATGAAGAGAGAAGAATCAGGAAAGGGAAGGTCCGCGCTGTCCTTGGAGGAAGGAAAGTAACGGCTTCTGTTGGTCGTCGGGAGGGAAAAGGCAGGCGCTTGTTTCCGTTGGGGGGGAGAGGGCTAGGAAGGGGGGGGTTCATGAGCCTGAGGAGTTCGCTTGTTAAAGAAAGGCTTTCTTCGCAGGGGGAAGATAGTCAGAAGGAACGGGTCAAGCGTGTCATTCGCCAGACAAAGGAAAAAAGGAGACATGGCCGGTATCCAGAAGGCACGTCCACCGGAGCCGCACCCGAAGAGAGGAAGTCTGTGGAAGGGGGGGGGAGCGTTTCTTTTCC
>Ga0179593_1472374_pt1 | contig 22389 bp, 26 predicted proteins | sample CZODoug2_1_08_16_FD_185931 | JGI IMG/M metagenome (GOLD analysis project Ga0179593, IMG submission 185931) | Vadose zone soil fungal communities from Angelo Coast Range Reserve, California, USA - CZODoug2_1_08_16fungal (PacBio error correction) | ecosystem: Environmental > Terrestrial > Soil >...
CTAGCCAATAAACAGGGAGCCGGAACCTCGAGAAGTGGCGGTATTGAGGGGCGTAACAGACAAAAACGACCGCCTCAAGGTAACTGAGGGGGGTAAAAAATCTGAAGAACCCGAAATCCGCTCTGTGGTGGGGGCGTAAAACATGATTATCTCTGGACCTATCGATATACAGAATTCCGCGAGGTAGTACCCGGGCGGGAGGGGAAGGGTAAAAATCTACTTCTGAATAATTCTGAGCGCGGTCAATTAAACATCTCCGTAGAAGGGGACTCTCTATGGAGTTTTCACAATAACGAGTGCATGAGGGGCTACAAACCAGGACCTATGAAAACGGAGATAGTACCGTATACTAAAGGGGGGGGAGACATCGGAGCGTGGGGGCTTCAATCGGGAAATCTCCTTAAACGGGTCCGGTCGAGTAACAACTCGCAAAGAAGAGTCGTGCCCAGATGATGTATGGGCTCCAAACTAATATCTGCTATAAGTGTTGGGGTCCATGATTTGGCAAGGGGCTCTTTGGGGTTATTTCCCAGTGTAGAAGGCAGGACTAGGGGGTCTAAGACAGAGTTTCTAGGAAGGAGTTTGATTTTCCATATAAAAAGATATCTCTATAAAAAAGAGACCGTCGTTTATCCAAAAGGTACGTTGGGAACATGATTATAGGTCAAACAAAATCGTGTCGGGGCAGAATCGTCCGTGGAGTGACACCATCGGGTCTACGGCCTAGATAGCATAAACTTCTGATCGAAGCTTGGTCAACAGCCTCCGCCTGAGCTATTTAGGGACCGGGAAAGTGGCATCTCTACGACATCTATGAAGGGGGGGGTATCGTCGGCCGTCGCTTGAAGTCGGTCTAGAGGGACTCGGTCACGTGGGCTTCTAAAGGCCGGAGACAGCTGAAGCAGACAAGGGCACCGAGAAGAGCCGATAATTGCATAAGATAAAGGGATCAGCTCCCTCGGGAAGGCGAACGAACCGTTAGGGGGAAGGTCGACGAGGTTACTCGGCTACTATATAAGGAAAGTAAACCTCAGGCTGGGGTCTACCAAAGAGGCCACCTGGGTGCGACACATAGAACAAAACGCAGGGAACCGGCTATCCTAAGAGGTTAACGACTTCTTCAGATCGCAAAAAAAAGAAGAAACCGGGGAGATCATATTAGGAAAACAGTATTAAAGGAGGACAAAAACGATGGGAAAAACCTCCCCTGAATGCACACCTTGATGTCCATACAGAGGCCCGAAAAAATAATGGGCAGTGTGTGACAATACTGGGGATACTGAGGACAAGCAAATTAGATGTATCAGAGAGGAAGAAGCAAAACTATCTCTCTCCTTCCCGGGTGAGTAAAAAATGTATAAGAGGAAGACCGCAGTAGAAAAAGCTTTAAAGAAAAAACGTAAAGTCCAACGGGGGAAGAATGACTGAGTAGCAATGACCGTACACAAAATGATCACATAACAAGCGTGAAAGGAGTACGAAGAAAAGCGGGAAAAAAGGTATAGAGATGGAGGGGAGAAAGTCTATCTTAGCAGCGAAACATGAGGGAAGTCTTGTCGCGTATCCAACCTACCCTACTTGAGCGCGCAACTTCTTTTGCTCAAAAGACCCAGGAATTAAGGTTAAAAAAGAAGGGAACTTCAAAAGAAGAAAAACAATATGAAAAAGAGGAGAGGACCCACTCATGGAGGGGGGGGTTTGGAAAAGAAATAACGGATGCTAGAAACGAAACGAGAGACTGAACGAGGAAGGGGGGTCGGGTTAAAAGGGAAAAAAACCGCAAATTAGCGGAGAACATCAATCTCTCTGGAGAGAAGCCGTACCGGAGACCCCCGTGCGAGACTGTGAAGCGGCCTGAGGCAGCGGGTGGCAAGAGGGGGACCGCAATGAGGACCCCGGGGGATTCCGAGTGCAGGTTACACCAGGTGAGTGGGGGGTACGCGGGGGGGAGAGAGGTACTGACGAGGGGGGGGACGAGGGAGAGCGCTGTAAGCTTGATGCCGAGAGAAGCGGGGTGCCGCAAGGGAACAGAACCCGAACGAGGAGTTCAAAAAAGAAAATGAGTTGGAGATAGCCTTAAGGACTTAGAAGGCCAAATTTGTGGGGCCAGAGTGTTTGTGGAGAGTGTTGTAGAGGGAGCGCAAGCAGATTAAAGGGGGGGAGCAGAAAGGGGATTGAGCTTATCTAAGCAGCTCCTCGAATAACGTGCTCTCCAATCTGGAAGAGGGGTGGGGGGCTGAAGAGAGAACTCGCAAAACAGGTGAAGGCAGTGTAGCCCTTGGTGGAGGCTCCGTGATCAGGTAGACAGACAAACCACGCTGGACCTTAAGAAAGATAGAAACAACACTATTCAGAAAAGGAGGGCGATGCGCGAGTCTGCCAAGAGTAGAGTAGAGCGCGATACCGGACTTTATGGGGGCAGGGGCTCAGAATACACCACGCTAATCTCCGAAGCGCGTACGGGCCCGCGAGCGCTAAAAGGGGGGATGCGTAGACCCGGCCTGATTTTGTTTATCCAAAAAGCGCGCGGTTAATCGGGGGGGGGATGAGTAAAATTTGTTGTAAAAAACGAAACGGAAGGTCAAGAGAGACGCTACCCGGGGATCCCTGAGCGCTACCAAGGAACCGTGGACCAGGGTCTCCTTGGGGGAGAGAGACGCACAGGGGGGGGAGACGGGAACATGGGCGCACAGGAACGAATCATCGCACACATTTCGCAGGACTCGTCACGGGGGGGGCGTACGCAAAAAATACCCAAAAAATGAAATGAGGGGAAAAATCGATCACGGAGGCGAGATCGGCGAAAGCTCTGCTGCGCGGGGGGGGGAGCATTAGCGTGCAGAAGAGGGGGAAGAGGTGCCCCGCACGATACGGGGCACGTTCGTCTCGGGACAGGTAAAAGGAAATCTCGAGTGGAGAAAAGCGGGGGGGGGAAGTCACACTTCTGTGGATAGGCACGGAACAGGCTTACGAGCTACAAGAAGAGAAACAGGAGTCAAGTCAGATAGCTCAAAAAAACTCGCGAGAAAGCGAGACGAATCCTGCTATCCGAGCAGTGCCGTGATCACTCGGCTTAAAATCAGAACTCGATTCCAAAAAAAGGTGGGGTCTGTCGGACGATGGAAAAGGAAAAAAAAAGGAATTGCCGTACCTGATCCATGCCAAGTGTTCTTGGGAGGCCACTGGGGCATTCTGAGAAAAAAAAGCATAAAGACACTCTTATCACATATAAAAAACTCCCGCAAAAGCGTCAAAGAAAAAAAGGAAAATAGTCTGGGCGACTCTCTTCGCCAGAGCGTAAGAGCGCACGAAATGGTGCTGAAAAGACTAAAGCTTCACGAGAAATAGAAATACTGCTTCAATGACTCAATCTAAACAGGAAAGGGGAACTCAGGTCTGGGAGGGGTTCTGGGGCCATTTGCTTGGCCCAGGCGCAGACTCCAGTAAAGGGAGCTAAGGGTGAACGTCGCAAAGGGCCGGGTCGAAAAAATGACTCGATCTCACGACAGCAAAAAAAAAAAGAAAACAAAAAAAAAAAATGTTTGAGAGAATCAATCGGAAAAGGCTTGCAGAAATGCAGGCCACTACCAGAGAGCTAGAAAGATAGTCAGACCGGAATTCCGGAGGAAGTGGAAGCGGGGTTCCAATAAGCTCGTTGCGAAAAAAGGGGAGATACGGGTTTGAGTCTCCTTAGGCATCACGCCCTGATTTAAGAAAAAAAGGTCAAACACAAACTCTCTAGCGTACGGAAAGCAAATCGAGCGCGCAGCTTTTGTCAGTCGTTAAAAAAAAAACTAAGCGAGTAGAAGGGGAAAAAACAACTCATGGGGGGTGCCGAGAAGGCTACAAAACTCCTACAACTGAAAAGAGCTACAAAGAGGTCAGTAGAGAGGTTTGGGTTATTGCAAGAAGGGACGCCGAGTAATGCAAGCCGGCAACGAGCTTCGAGCTCGAGAAGTGGCAGATGTTCCGTGGGAAAGGGCTTATTCTAAAGCGGGACAAAGCTCAAAATGGGGAGTCGTGTTTCCTTCGGAATGCCGAGGGGGGAGCTAGCGGGCATCAGGGGAGGGGGGAGGGGGGAAAACGGAGGGGGGGAGGGAAGGGAGGGCGGCGGGGGAGGTGGCTCTATGTTGGAACGGGAAGTTATGCACGGTCTTCTTATGGAGGAAAGCGGGAAAAATAAGATGTGTGGAGAAGGAAATAGACTTTTCTAAAAGCTCCTAAAATGGGGGGCAATCCTCAGGGGAAGGCCATTAAGAAAAACGGCCCAAAGTGAAAGGTACCAACTTTCCCGTACTTATGTCTACAGTCACCAAGACTAAGCAGAAAAGGAACGTTTAAGATGCTCTCCCGGAAGAAATCGGGAATATCATGTCGAGCTCCAAAATTATTTGATCGACGCCACAGAAAGAAAAAAAATGTCGGCAGCAGGACGAAGAACCCAACAAGGGAACAGGGTAAACTTGCAGGCCGACCCCGCACCTAGAAAAAAACTCCAAGGAAAACCCGCAGGAGAACCGCTGAAAAAAAACGATCACGGGATCGGTACCATTCCTTTCCCAATTCAAGGCGCAATCAACACCAGGTTGTTTAGTAGGGAGGGAACGAAAGAAAAAGGTGGCTGACATGTCAAGACCGGCGAAAAGGGTCCACCCAAGCAAGATCTCTCTCAAAAACACTTAATTATAGGGGAAGAGGGGGGAGAGATTGCTGGGTAAGAGAAGCCGGGGGGCTGTACCTCTGTTCATCTACTCTGGAGGGGGGACGGGGGGTCATTACAGAAAACCAAAAGCACACGTGTTTGCAGGCTTGCAATTGGGCAGGACATGTGAAGAAGGGGGAGGGCGTTTGTTGGAAGGGGAAGAGGATACTATCAGCGGTGAGGGGGGCCCGTGGGGGAATCCATGGGTCAGAGTATAGGAAACTCTGGAAAGAAGGGGGAGTGGGCAGCCTGATGGGAAGGAAGTAATGTTCCTTCAGAAAAAATTGGCAGAGAATGGAAGCAACGAGAGGGACAGGTGCTCAGGGAAAGCAGAGGGGGGAAAATGATTTGGGAGGGGAGTGGTGGGAACGGGGGGGGAGAATGGGGAGGAAAGGAGACGGAACATGTGGGTGGAAATAGGGAGGGTAAATGTCTGCGTTGAGAGTTCTCTGAAGGATGGTGCGGTAGGAACGGAAGAGTGGTGTGTGTACCAGGTTGTGTAAGGGATAGGAGGGAGCCGGAAGAGAAGGCTTGGGAATCGGGGAGAAATGAGAGAGGTGGGGGTTAAGATTGAGAGATGGAATCGGAGGAATGAGAGGGTCGGGGGAAAGTAGCAGCAGAAGGAGAGGAATAAGGTGACGGTGGAAATGTGGAGGATGACGTGTGGGAGGGGGGGTGGATGGGAATTGAGGCGGGCAGGGGGAGGGTGTGGGTGGGCAATCGGAAGTGCTAGGTAGGGTGGGGGGCTGGCGGAACGGAGAAAAATTCGGGGAGGGAAAGGTACGGAAGAAGGGTGGTGGGCGTAGGGGGGACAAGGCGAGGGAGGGGGAGGGGGGGAAGAAAGAGGGTAAAGGGGATCGGGGTGGTGTGAGGAAGAATGACAGGGGTGCCAAAGGGGGAGGGGGGAGAGGTGGGGAAGGAAGGGTAGAGGAAGGGAGCCTTGGTAAGCGCAGACTGGGGTGGGGGGAGGAGGTGAAGGTGGATCGGTGAGAGGGCGGCAACGGGAGATGGGAGGGAGAGGCAGGGGAGGTGGGTGGCGGGGCTATTGGAGTGGAAGACTGAATAGAAATGTGCGGAGGGAGGTGGAGAAGACGGAGATAGGGATGATGAGGGGAATATGACGGTAAGGGTAGGGGGGGGTAAAGAGGGTGGGGTGTGTGGGGACCCAAAGACTGGGGGGGGGGAGAGGGGAGGATTCGAGGAGTAGTAGGGGGTGGTATGATGGGGGGAGGGGGCCCTATGCTAAATTAGGAGAATGGGGGGAGGAAGGTCGTGGGGGGGAGGGGAAGGGGTAGGACAAGGTAAGCATTGGGGAGGAGGGGGATGTGGTGGGGGGAAGCGGAGGGGGGTGGCATGGGGGAAAGCTCGGAGATGGGAGGATGAAAAAAACAAGAGGCGGGCAGTAGAACGGAAGGGGGTGGGGTAAGGGGGGATGCGGCGGAGAGGGGTAGAGGGGAGAGGGAGGGGGGTGGGGGATGTGCGGATGGTGGAGAAGGAAGAGGGAAGGTGTAATAGCTGTAGCAGGAGGCGAGACAAAGGGGGGGGGGGGAAGAACGGCAGGTAGGGGAGAGGGTGAAGATACGGGGAGTAGGGTGGAGGAGGGAGGGTAAAACAAAAGCATCCACATGGGTGAGAAGGTAGGGAGAGGGGGGAGGGACAGAGGGAGTTGGTTGCGGGAAGAGACGATTGAAATAGGTGGGAAGAGGGGTGGAACGAAGGAGGGGGGAAGGCAAAGCGGAGGAGTTGGGGGAGGGAGGAGGGAGGGGGGTAGGGTGGGGGAGTGGTGGGGTGGTGGCGGTGCGGACAAGGATATGAGGAGGGTAGTAAAGCCAGCAGAAGGGGATATTAGACAAAGAGAAGAGCAGGGATGAGAGAAAGAGTGGGGGGGTCGGTGATTGGAGGGGGTGGTAGGGCGGTGCAGGAGGGTGAGGGAGTTTGGGGGGGAGGAGGGGGGGAGCAGAGCGGGAGAAAGGGGAATGGAGCGCGGCTGGTGGAGGGGGGGAGTCTAAAACAGAAGGGGTGACGGAGGGGAGGGGTATTGAAATGGAGGGGGGATAGCGGGTCGGGGAGAGAGGGAGTGGTTAGTAGGGACGACAAGGGGGGAGGGTGGGGGGGATACGAGAAAGAAGGGGAGGGTAGGAACCGGAGGGAGGGGATGGGGTAGCAGCGGGTGAGGGGGATGGGAAGGCGATCGAAGGGGGAGGGAACAGGGAGTGCGGGCTCTGTAGGGCGCAGGGAGGGAGGGGAGGGGCGACAGCGAGTAAAACGGGGGGGGCGAAGAGACTTAGATGAGCGGGAAGATTGAGGAGGAAGGTGAGGGAAGGAAGGCGTCCTGAGGGTAAGAGGAGACCTGAAATTGGTGGGGGAGGACAGAGATAGAAAGAGGGAGGGGGAGGAGGAATAGTGAATGGCGGGCTAAGCATGCCCCAGAGGGGGGAAGAGGGGGAGTGAGGGGGTCGGAGGGATAAGAGAGGTAGGGAGGGGAGAGGGGAGAGAAAAGCTTGGGGCGGGGGGTGGGGGGATTGGAAGGGGACAGAGACATACTGGTGAATAGAATGGTCAGGAGAAAAGGCAATGGTATGGGAGGGTCAGAGCAGGGAAGAGAGTGAAAGCGAGGTGCATGGGGGCATGGGGAGGCAGGATGAGAATGAGAGGTGGGGGGGGGAATGGATAGGGAAGAGAGCAGGAGGCAGGGAAACGAATTGGGGGGGAGGACGGAGGAAAGGGAATGTGGGGATATGAGGGGGGGACGGTGGGGTGGAGAGGCTAGGGAACAAGGGGAGGGGGGGGGGGGAGGAGTACATAACGGTGGGAAGGGAGGGGAAGATTGGTACGAGGGAAAGGGAAGGAAGTTAGTGTGGGGAGGGGTGGATAGGAAGAGGGAGAGAAGGACAGGGAGGGGTAAGGGAAGGGAGTGGGGGGGGGGGGTGAGAGCGACTGGGAGAGGAAGAGATGGACGTGAGAGCCGGAAGAGAAAGGAAGGAATGATGAGGGGGTGGGGGGGGGAGGGGGCGGGGTGGGGAAGTGGGGGGGAACGGCGATTCTGGGGGGTAAAGGGGGATAAGGAAACTGGAGGCGGAAGAGAGATGGGGAGGGCGGTCGCCAGCGGGCAGAGAGGAGTAGGGCAGAAGCTCCGGGGAGGTAGAGAGGGGGTAGGGAGATGGGGGAGGAGGGGGTCTGCTCCTACAGGGGGGGCGTGGTCCATGGGGAAGCCAGGCGTGCCTGGGCGGGGGTCGTGACTGGAAGGCTGGGCTTAGTTGTCTAAGAGACGGGGGGGGGGGGTATAAGGGCGCTGAGAATAACTGTGGCTGCTGGGTCCCTCGAGGTTAGGGGGTGTGGAGTTCGCGACCTGCAGTAAGAACGATGGCTTGCAAATGGGCCTTGATCGCTACTTCGGAAAAAGCAAAAAAACTGTAGAGTGCTGTGACCCAGGCTGGCGCAAGACAGGAGGGGACATATGGAGCAGCTTGGAACCAGCGCGCCGTGCTAAAAAAAGCAGAAAGGTAACATAGCAGGGCTCAATGGAAACCCCAAAAAGCGCTGACCAGGGAACAGACCAAACGCTGGGATGAGAATAGGCCCTAGGGCAATGCACGAGACCAATGTAAAAGGGCGGGAAAGCGTAGCTAATGGGTCTTGTATAAACATTAAAAGAGAAAGGAGCAGAGTATAAGTTGGCCTTTAGAGTAAAAAGAGGGCTTAGTCTCAAAATCCAGAAAATAGAGCGTCGTCGGATAAAAAGCGTTGGGGGGGGAAGGGGTAAAACACAACGTGCGTAGGAATGGTGTGCTTTGGGAAAAAAACGGGACATAGTAGGAAGCCGTACTTCGAAAGCAGGGACGATGCTGGGAAAATTGACAGATCGTGGAGCCGGTTTAGTAAGACTTCTAGGAGCCGAGCTGCAACGTGCAAGTATGTAACCAAGAGGAATGGAGACTGACGTGAAGGTCACAGAGTCGAACGGATGGATGTATCAAGTCCTTCTGGCGTTTGCAGGGGTGGAAAAAGCGATGAATTGTTCATCTCAAAACAGAAGGGGGGGGGAAATGTGATGGGGGGGGGGGGAAAATCGACAAGTTGGGTCTACCACATGAAAATGGTCAGGAAGCTTTTCAAAACAAATGGACTAAGATGCAGGAGGTTGTTATCATTTAAGAAAAAAGTACAGGCAACATCTGCTTACGCGATTTTCTCTTCGCAAGAGCGAAAGGCGCGAGGATCGGAAGCCGGGGGGACACGCGCGAGTCACCATCAGGGGCGTCGACCGAAGGATGAGATCAAAAAAATGGTCAGGAAGGGGCCAGGATGAAAAAAGAAATAGGCTTTCTGAGTCTCTAGGGATTGAGATTCCCGACTGGCCAGGGAGGGCTTCCCGAAAAACCAGTTCGCAGGAACATGATCGCCCAACCTTGCAAGACCTTTCCGACTCTATCTAGCAATAGGGGGGACTATGGTCACGAGAGCTATGCCATCAGGTAAGGGCCGTAAAACGAGACGAGATGCCGGCGACTAAGACGAAGGGAACAGTCTTCGCGGAGAGATAGATGTCATACTGACTAGAAAAACATGAAGGGAAGGTTGGTTGCTCTTTAACGAAGGAAAAAACCCGATAAGAAAAACTCGCCCTTTTCTATAAATACCGTGTTCCCATCTGATGAAAATGCGATCGAAATTAGGTATTCAGCTTAAAAGTCTATGTAACCCGATCAATCTCTCCAAAGAAAGATTTCCGAATGTTGGGGTAAACTTCAGCGGAGAAGAAAAAAGGCCGGCGACGAATGGAGCTACAAATGTGCGTAAAGGAGACGTAGAATCATGAGAAAGCTCGGAGAAACAGCAAGTCCACTGGAATGGCCGCACATGGGAGTCAGGCTGCGTTCGAGGAGATCAGTCAAAAACTCTGGAAAGCAAGCTACTACCGAAAAGAAGGCGCATCTGGGGATCAACAGAAAAACCATTGTCTGGCGCAAGAGAACCGCAAAAACATCTCGGCTGAGCCCTAGGCCGTTACGCGTAGGCAGAATAGCGTGTCAAGCGATACGGAAAAACCGAGTACACAATGGGGAAGAGAGAGGAGTCGCGAGAAGAACTTGCCGACACGCAATAGACCGTCGTATGAATCGCGGCAGGGAGAAGTAGGAAATCGGTCAAAACGGACTCTAATCTTGGCGTACGCTTAGGCAAAGGCCGTCACTAAAGGGATACTTCTGCCAAGAGGGGGCGGTACGACCGAGACAAAAACTCTAAGGGTAGGGGCCCGAGTAAAGTTATAGAGGGAAGTGCCATAGCTCAGCTCCAACTAAGGGGGGGGGGGGGCCGAGATGAACATGGGGGCACTAAACAAGGAGAAAAACACTGCCTCACAAACTTTCAAAAGGATCATGAGGCTCGGGACATACCCACGAGTTTGTTTGGATAAGACGGGCGTTAGCGTCGCCCAGCCAAGCATGAGGAAAGATAGAAAAGACTAGAGAAGCGCCTTCCCGCGCTACCCCCAAAGATACATAGAGCGGGAGAATGAATTCCAAGAACCCCACTATAGCGTGGGCAAGCCCGCAAAGAAGGAACATCGCCTCAAGAGAAAAACTCACCGCGAAAGGACCAAAGGGGTTACGGCAATAAAGCATCATAAAATCTTATTAGGAGGGTACCGTGGGGGTAAAGAGCTAGGGAAGGGGAAAATTGGGGAGAAAATCGGATCCATCAGTAACGCTTCGGGGGGGGGGGTAAAAGGCTCCACGACTATTTCATAGCGAAGCAGGTTCGCAACCACCCGAAGTAGGGTGCACAAAATCGTGGGAGCATCTCGCTCAACACAGGAGGAAAAGAGAAAGGAAAAAGAGTTGCCGGGGGGGGGTGAATACTGGTCTGGGGTGTCAAACGGAGTTGCGCGCCGATAGAGGATGAGGAAGGCCGAAGACCATGGAGACCTCCTCAAGTCGAGCGGGGAGGGGGGGAGGAGAAGCCCCAGGAGAACAGAGGACTTTCTATCCTCGTGGTGAAAGATGTTGAAATGGGGGAAAAAGGGTCAGGGGGGCTTTTTTCGGGGAAATTCAGGAGGGACCCCCCAACGTTGGGGGGATGTCGCGTGACGGGACACGCTAGCGAGTGGTAATTGTAGGCGTGAGTAGGTAAGCGCTAGAGCAAGTACCGGGGGGGGGTAAGCGGGAGGAGACGCAGGAGTAGGAGGGCAGCGGCCCGGGGATGCAACGTTTGACAAAAAAACATTCTGTTTGGGACAGAGACGTAGAGTTAAAGATCCGTGGTCTGTTTGAGGTGTTCCGCTTGCGCTCCTTGGGGAACGGGACTCGAGGCAGTGTGCTCTCAGGGCGACCACCTTAAACGAGGGGATTCCGATCTTGAAAATGTCCAGGGGGGACCGAGTTGGCATGTCGACACCGCACGCTTGGCAGCGGGACCTTGTATGCTACTGGAAAAGAAGAGGGAAATCTCGGGCCAAGCCGGCTGGACCGAATGAAAGCCCGAATCGGCCAACTGTAAGCGATTAAGATCCAAAGGGGGAAATGTCCTACTAGCAAGGAGAGGAGCCCTCGAAGGTCAGGCAAGACTGTGTTCCACTCGGGTGGGATCATGTGACACTAAGGTCAGGATCTCTACGGAGAGTAAGACCTACTTCCTCCGAGATGCTCTTCGCTTGCTACAAAATCCCTTCTTCTGTATCTGGTAAAAGACAAGGAGCTATGTTTGATTTCGAATAGTGTATTTTTTCACGACGGACGATTAGCTGCACTCTGGGCTCCGGAAGACAGAGGAGCCAGCGGACAGGCGACCTCCAGGCTCGTGGCGCGAGCTCCAGTAGACTGCCAAAAGCAGATCGCACAAAGCGCCAGGTCGCAACACCAACAGTGTCGTCAAATCGGGGGGGAGGCAACGAGGGAAAAGGAAAACCACCGACTGAGAACATACGGATCTTCGAGCGTCTCTTGACGCTAGGTGGGAACGTGCTACATAGAGGGTCAACGATGGCCCAAAAAATGGTCAGTCTGCTCCTGGACCGTGGTAAAAAATAGGTATATTTTTCATCATCCAAACATCGTAGGTGATCCAACCTCGGACGAACGATTTAACGGGGAGAGGAGACATGCTAGCATAAGGTGGTTAGAAATCCTAGGCTTTGAAAACTCTTTCCTCGGAGTTTCGAAGGAAGGCTGGGGGGAGCATTATGGACGGTGAAAAGAGATCATTCATACGCTCGACTCTGAATTCCTAACGGGTCTATGTCGAGGGTGGGGGGCACAGGGGCACATTATCCAGGCGCATTGGAACGTACGCACCTTCATGAGTCTCTAGGGGGGAAGGGGGACAATCAGCTGATGGAGACTATTCTGCGATTACCGACTCCCGCAAAGACGCGTCAGAAAGCATTTTAGGCAGTATTTCACGTAAGGGTGGCTGACTGGGCACATTGAGCGTACGGCCGAAAGGATATAGTGAAGGCTTTCAATGGCAAGAGACAAGCATCCAACTAATTCGGCCGGCGTGATGGCATGTTTCATGGATCTGCCGCCAGAAGGAGCAGGAGCTGGGTGCAAGGCTGCGCCGAAGTCCTTTTACCCCAACACCGGGCGAAAAAGGAAAGACCTTCTAGACAACATAAATTTTTGGGGCATAGGGGGAAAGGGGAACCCATTCTAAAACTTGACTCCACAAAAAAAACCGAAAGAGAATCAAGTCTGCCTAGGAGCCGCGATCAGGTTAAAAAATTGGTTTCCAAGGGATCTGACTCGTGCCATGGAGATCTGTTGGTTGGGCAAAAAAGGCGAAGTTCTCGCATCACTCCGGACATGTCACCAGCAATTGAACTGGACCAGATTCTTCGTTAAGAAGACAGCAGAATGTCCTCGGCTTACCAACACCATGGAATCGGGGGGAGGTGTTGCTCTCTCCGGTCAGTCCAACAGAAACAAGCTTCAAGCGATTACAGATATAGTCTTGGTAGATGGGAGTCAAGAAAAAACGCTCCGATTCCCGGCGGATCTATCGTGTGCGGAGGGGGAAGGGGGGGGAAAGAAAGGGCTTCCACTGCGCAGGGGGAAAGATAGCCTCACAAATCCGTGGAGTGTTTATAGGACAATGGGGAGTCATCTCATCGAGGGAAAGGGGTCCATTTGGAAAACGCGTGAGGGAAGTCTTTTCGCTGGCGTGGGGGAAAAATATTGGTTAAACCATAAACTAGACTTGTGTTACACGGGATCACTCAGCTCTCGCATAAAGGACCCTATTTTCACGCAAGTCTGTCAGCACTCATAAACTTACGCATGGACTTGACTATTTTGTCAATAAAATCGGGAATTATCTTTAACTTACCACTGCGACTTAGGGACTTAAACCCTAATCAAACGGCAGAAAAGTCTGTCTTCGTACTACATCTGCTGGCCCCCGAGAAAAAAAAGATATCTAGAGACTCCACTTGGTGATTTCTCTACTAGGCGACAACCATACTCACCCCCACTGGTCCTCCTGAAGGCATGACCACGTCCCAAAGAATAAGTAACTTTTGAAAGGAACCCCCCCTGAAGAACTCCACCGACCCATAATAGGGAAACCAAGAAATAAGCCGAAGACCACAACGAAAGAAATCAGGAAAATCTGAGGAATTCCTTGCAATTTCAAGAAAATCAGGCAGTTTCATTTGGGGTTAAAAAAAAAAACCGTCATCCTATTAGCTGAAAGTGAACTCATCCCCTAAAACCTTGAAAACCTAGTCAAATTCTAAACAAGAACAACGGAGGAGATAAGAAAATTGCCGTTTGAAGCGGCGAAGGGGACAGGGTCCTCTGATATGATGGGCGGTCGGTTAACTAGACCACAGACAACTAAAAAGGGTGGTGGGGAGGCGTGCAATGTGTACAATGAAGGCCTTCTGTTTGTGGCGTTCGGCCCACCAGGGGCCATATTGGGGAGGGGGGTTGGTTATTCGGCATGGCGGGGGACGAATCGGAATCGCCGTGTTGGGAGGGGGGTGCGCTGCTTGCCGGGAGAATGGGGGGGGTCTTGCAGGTTAGGAGAGGCACATCCATGTTGGGGGAAAGGGCTCTCGCGCGGAGGAAGCATGGGGGGAAGGGAAAAGCCTTTCGGTTTGGGCGTAAGGGGTGGGGGGGACTAACAGCTTCAAAAGGTCACGTTTGTAACGCTCTTGAATATCGGCCACCTTTACGAGCGGCGCCCCGACGGGGGGTATTGGTGAGCCCGAGATTCTGCGCGACAACTAACCATCCTGAGGAGAACTGCGCCAGCCGGCGCTCCCGGACTAGTCAAGGGAGTATACATCTCGACGGGACTTCCCGCCCCACACTCCGTCACCTGACGGAGATCGACAGACCCTGGCATTCCGGGGAAAAAAACGTGTTTGTGAGTCAGGATGAAGTGGAAGAAGTGAAGAAACTTGATTCCCGAAAATCGGAAGGACGAGCGAAGCATGGCGGGCGAATTCTCGGCGGCTCTCGATGAAACGATGGAGAAGTGTCAAGAGAGGGGGGGGGGGGCAGACACGTTTCATGTTGGGGGGGGGGGGGAAGGAAGAGAGACGATGCATTCGTAAAGGCGGCGGAGTCAGTCTAGGGGAAGGAAAAGCTGCTTACGAGAGGGGTTCAACGAGCTGGGAGCCGGCGTGATGCGGGGAAAGGCTCCAACCGGTCAAGGGCGCAAGAGGTCAGGTCAAAGGAAAAAGTTTATGGCGCCCTTTCCCCTATAAGCCCAGGGGGAAGACGGCTTCTGGAGAATTCGAAAAGAGGCGGGGAGGGGGTCCATGGGCCACAAAACAAAAGGGATGGTATTGCGTAGGATTCACGACAGGGGTGACGGCCAAACTGAACTAAAGGCGGAAAAACTGGAAAAAGACCTGTGAGCATTAAGGCACCTTGGAAGCAAATGTTCCAAAACGCAAGTTTTAACGGGAGCTGGGATACCTTGAGAAGGCGCAGGGAGAGATTCGTACGCCCGGTGGCCACGCGTCCAAATACCCACGTGCGATCAGTCGATCGAGGGCTGGGGCACCTTAATTGCCTTTCACTCAGGGGTGGGGGGGCGTGATGTCGCAGAACTCGCAGATAGGAATTGGAGGAGACAAGCCGAACATTCAGGAGTACGGGTCAGAACCGAACAAACCTGGCACAATGCAAGCCAAGCCTCTCCTTTTACACATGAATCGCAGAGGGAGGGGAAAAGGCAGTAGGGGGATCTCGAGATCTCCGAAATCAGCAGGATATCGGTTGTACCTTCGCGGAAGGAAGAGTCGTACTTTACGTTCTGATACTCCGAGCTCCTCTTCATCGCCTGCAAGGTGCTCTCCCAAGATTCATCGGAACAAAACTACTCTTTCTCTTTAAAGGGGGAAACAAGAGATGCGCGCCTAATGGTCCCGGAGATGAGTTGCCCCACGTTCGGGGGGATCATCTTACATTAGGTCGCAACTTTTTTAGGGAGTGGCCCCCGCGAAGATCGAATCGTCTGGACCTCAGGGGTGTTTTAAAGCTTGAAACGAGTGTGCTCTTCGGGAAGCCGACGACTGGCTGCCCAGGGGGGACTAGTAGGCGTGTCGGTGTGACGGAGATGCTGCTTACGAGGGGGAGACCACCATATGCGGAGTAACGGCCTGGAGCAGCTCATGACCAGCGTCAGCGTGTCGGCGACGTCAAAAAAGAGGTACAGGAGGTTGACAACATTCGACGAAGTCCCGCTCGGGTAAAAGAACCCCTCTGACGTATGGGAAAGCGCGCACAAAAGCTCTACACCGCCAGGAGGCATACTTTACAAACGAGATCAATGGAACTTCTAGCTCGTAACCCCCGCATAAAAGACTGGCAGGCACGCGGGTGGTTTAAAATTACGAAAAATGCGAAGAAAAAAAAGCCGTCTTGAGCTCGCGAGTTTGAGATGCCTTTCGGTACAGGCGGGACGACGAGCTGGAGTAAAGGGCTAAGTCCTGCCTCAGGGGGGGGGGGGGGGCCCAGACCGGCAGGAAGCGTGCTCGGCGACATAGGAAAACCGCCGATGCAGAGGAAAGAGCTTCGAATAGACTTAGGCTAAACAAGCAATCTAAAACGCGAGTCCTGCTCATCGAGCGCTCCCAGATGGCCAAAGAAGGCCAAAACCCACGAGGAAACTATGGGCCTATTACTACTTCGCTTGAAATCCCAGAAAGGGTGCGGTTGTTGGGTAAAATACGGGGCGGGGAGCCCTCGGCCCCCCTCCTCAAAGTATTACTCAAGCACGATGAGCTCTAGAAAAGCCGCGCCTAACCCCCCAGACGGAATCTGTCTATAAAGTCCCTCGAATTAGCCGCAATGAACCGGACTAGCGTCAACAAATACATTCAAAACCACGGGGGCACCGCCGGCCTAAACCACCGGACACGACACAAAACGGTTCGTCATGACAGCTGCACAGCTAGAGCCTTCCGCGGGAGGTCGCCGCGGAAGGACCTGCAGCGGCAAGGGGAGAGGGGCATCTAAACTTAGGTAGTTTGGAAGAAGTCTCCACGACCCGTAATTCAGGCTAAAGATTGGGCTCCCCCAGACCAGGGGGTATATGAAAACAAACTAGTGTGCTGAAATCTATCAACAAAAACAGAAGGAGGGGGGAAAGGATCAACAAATTTTGGCCCGAGGTGGGTGGGACTAATACGTGGGGATCACAAGAGGGGGGAGAGGAACGAATCGGGTCGGGTGAACGGTCTGCCCCAAATCGCCCAAGTCGCTGCTAAAACTCGAAAAGTGGCGCGGAAGGCTCACTGACCGGGCGACCGCACCAAAGAGACTTGTATCGATGTTAAGTGACAGTTGTGCCGAACCGGGTTCTAGTAAGTTTATAGAAAAGGGCGTCTGTGCCCCGGTGGAATGTAGCGGTGGGTGAAAAGATGGGGCGGTGGTCCGGGGGGGGAATTCGGAAATTCGGAAGATCTTATAGCACTTCGACGGGGGTCGCTAGGAAAGGAGCCCGGCGAAGAGTAGAGAAAAAAAGCGGACTGGGGTTGTTTCCGCATGGCTCAACAGGACCCTTCAAGGGGTTCAAAAAGCACTTCGTTGGATTGGAAACTGTACGCGGAGAGGGACCCAGTGTTGGCGTGGGTTTGTGGTGAGCGTTGTTGAGCTTAGCATCATGGGCGTCGCTCAGGGGGATAGGGGCACACTAGTCTTTCGGTGGTCTGGGGGAGCTGAATCCTCTAGGCTCGAATTCCGAACGGAACGTCCAGGGACGGGAACCTTGGTGCAAGAAAGGTGCCGAGGCAACTCGTGGGAAAAAGTGGTGCAACTTGTAAGGGGGCTCCAAGTGAAGAAGATTAAAGGACACTCTATTAAAAAAAAAATCCGTGACCGGAAAAGAAAATCCAAACGCGCGATGAAGAGGAGACGGGCGATGAAGAGTCCGAAGAGTAGAGGGGTAAGAGGGGTCAGTTCCTGGGTTCGCCATTCTGGTAATCGGGGGTATTCGGCAGGCCTTAAAGGCTGGGATGGCAGGTACGGAGGACTGAACTGATCTGCTCGAAGCGTGTAGGGTGCGTGAACCAGAAAGGTCAGTTGATCCCCGCTCGCGGTTTTTATAGAGGAGTAGAGGGGGGGGGGTCACGGACCCTCACCCGAGAGACGTCCTGTCCCTAGAAACTCAAATGCAAAAACACCGCCAGCTTTGTGGGGGGGGAAAGTCAAACCCGTCCAATCGAAAACGCCTCCAACACACGCATGTCGGATCCAATCTAAATGTCTAGGTAGGAAGACGTTCAAATGAGGGGTCAACCTCTAGCATCTGAGAAATACGATATGGGAGAAGTCTGCGCGGGTCAGAGGTCACGGTCTCTCAGAGAAGGGGTTTACCCGAGACAGCAGGGCAACGTCAAAAGTAAAACGGAGCCAAGGTAGAACGCGGGGCCAATGTGGCAAAAGCGTCAAGCTGATTGGTGGATCAAACCGCGCCTCTTTGTATAGCACCAGGATGACAGATGTACGGAAACAGAAGCTGGGATACGTCAAACGTCTCGAAGGAAGAGAGATAGGGTAACCGAAACTGCTGAGCGGAAGCAAGAGAAAGCATCTTCAAGAAAAGCCCGGAGTGGGAGGAGTGAACATTTCGATGACTATTGGGAAAAGGGCACCATAGTCAGGCGTCAGGGGTTGGGACGCCGGACATAAAAAAAAAACGCTCAGGGGGCCAGACCGGAAAAGCGATGATCGAAGCATCGCTTCTGTGCAACATAAATCAAACCATTCTGAAAAAAAGTAAGAGGCTGGTGCATACTCGATTAGCCAGACGAGTATCGCACGAGGTATCGGCAAAGCAAGTGACAAGAAAGAGGAAATCTACTAAGAAGAGGGGCATGGGATAGCAATTATCGGAGAACTACGCAGGCCTGCGTGAATCAATGCGGGCCACTTTTATTTGCACAGCTCTCTAGAAGGATTCTACATGAGCTCAAGTAAGGTCTCCTAAGACTGTGTCTCAAAACCTTGCAGACTCTCGATCAACCCCTCCCCATCATGGGTGTGTTGGGGCACGCTAGGTACATGGCATGGGAATAACTTCCTTACCACCTGCCACAACCAAAAGCCGTTCAAGAGAGTCCTGAAAGAACTAGGTGAACGACATTCGAATACACGTGTCGAGAATAATGACGCATGTCGACCAGGGAGCTCTGGGTTGGGAGAGCCACTGTCACTAGCATCACGATGGGTACAAAAAACCGTCGTGCTTAAAACAAGTGGACCCCAAGCGTCAGTAGCAAGCAGCTTTCCTCCGGAGAAAGCGCGGACTAAAGAAGGCATAGAAAAAGGGTAACATAAAACAGGAGCGCATCTTGTGGCTTCCGGCCGGTTCTACCAACCCGCTCAAAAAGCGTGGCCAGCGGCACAGGTGCAGTATCCACTTGGGGGGCAAATTGGATGCTATCGCCGCAATTGAGTCCGTCCGGCCACGGAGGATAGAAATACAATTTGCGAGGTGGCATTAATGGGGGATGACGACTTTCGAATAGGAAAGGGCGCCGACAAATTGCAGTGATCTGCGGAATAAAGGATTTAATAAAAATCGAATCAGAGTAATTTGAGAGCGGTTGGTCCGTGAAGGAGACTGGGGGCTTGGGGATACTAATTTGTGTCAAAACAAGGAGGGGGCATCTGGCTCTTTTTGCGCATCTGACTAACGATAAGTGCGGAAAAAAGGTCGCGAAGAAGCAAATAATCACTACCTAAAAGCGGGCCGCAAGGCCTTCGGGGAGTGAATGGGACACCGAATCATCAGCCTCTTTAAAGTGGAAAGCGTGACGTAAGTCAGTATAACCCGCTAGTACTGAAAACGCGGTCGAGGGGGGGAATCTGTAGCCATTGACCGCGAAGGGAGAGGGCGAGGGTATAAAAGGCTAGCTCAACATTGGATTCTTACGAAGCATAAAAAGGCAGCCATCCACAAAGACTGGAAGGAAGCTCAACTCAAAAGAAAAAACAAGACCTGTTCAGAAAAAAAAAATCGCAAAACATGATAACACACCCAACACCCCATCATTACCTCTTCTAATGACTGAGAAAGCAAACCTAACAATCGTACCCTAGGTACCTTTACTAAAACAAAGGTAAAGTGGCGAAAAAAAACATTGTTTCCGTCAATTGTGAGGGGAAGCACCGTCAACAATCCTGGAAAATACAAGCGTAAAAGCACCTGAGAACGTCAAACAAAGCTATACCAACAACAAACGGGGAGTATAAAAGGGGGGGGGGGGGGGGAGCGAGCGAGGGATCGGTTTACATTTGGGGCCGGGGTTTGTAAGCTTGGTAAAAGAGGGGGGGACGGGTCTTTATGAAAAGGCCGCAAAACTTGGGTTTAAGTGCTTGGCATTGTTCGACATGTAACTCAAAGGAATGAGTTAACTGGGGGGAACGGGGGGGACGGCATAAGCGTTTTGGAGGGGGGAAAAGTTGTGTGTAGGTGGCTTCAGTTTTTTCGGTCTGGCCTAGAAAGTGTTACGCGTGGTCGTTGGGGGAGGGGCGACTACGAGGAGCGTGGTCATTGCTTTTACGAGGCTAGGAGCCATCGGGGAGCAGAAGGGGAGAAGCAGGAACGAAAGCAAGGGGTTTAACAAGAAAACTTTCGGCTGGCGGTACAAGGGGGGGAAGAAGACAGTGACGGGCACGGGGGGCCAAATGGTAAGAGCTGGCCATTGCAAGGCCGAAAGCCAAGCGGAAACGGATTATTGCTTTTAGCCCTCGGAGGTATTCGACCTGCGCATCCTGATTGCAAGTAGAACAGCCGTCCCCCAGGGATGAAAAGGGCCCACAAAACCCCGCTCGACCGAAGAACCCGCCAACCCGCGTCACCCTGACAGCCAGTAGATGTCTCTATCCGTCGGCTTAAAAAAAGAGAAAAACGACAATTTACAGATGCAAGGGGAAGTGGAGCCCGTCGTTCCACTTACACATCGCAAAGTAGAGAAGCGAAGTCGAAGTGGCAGGAATTCCTCGGGCTCTGAGTCAATTTGAAAAAAGAGAATCTGTAATCTGTTCTCAGACCAGGGTTTCACGGCTTGTTGGGGAAATTATATACAACAAAAGGAGCTAGCAGGGGCTGGGTAAAGGGATTACTATAAAGGGCAGGAGAGGGGAGAAAAACAAAACGGGGAAAGCTTCTTGTCTGAATTGCATGTTCAACTAAGATGAAAGAGGCGCATGCCGGAGAATGGAAACTAGAAGAAAAATGGCGAATGTCACTAGAACCTTCTTAAGTTTTGCCATTGGGGCAAGGAACGATTACAAGGTAACGAGCTGCTTGGAAGAGGATTCCGATCTAGTTAATTACCTTAACAAACGCCCGGGAATGGGGAGAGTTATAGAGAGAAAAATTGGGGGAAGGAAACCCGGGTAGACTGGTTCACACTAGCTCTTTACTGTAGAGGACTCATGGCCGGTAAAATTCAACAAAAGGGGGCGGAACAGACGGTAAATAGCCTTTGACGAAGCAAGAGACAGATGCCTCTAGATGAACTTTGCCATGCTACCGAAGAAAAGCCTCTGAGTAGGGAAGGGATGAAAATAATAACCAACTTGTTTCCTGGTAAAGACTGGTGGTGATGGGCCGGTTGGGGAAAAGAACTCATTTTATTAAAACTGTGTAACGGGGGATGCCTCGAGAAGTGTACGGAGTAGGGCGTCCTAACCGGGAGCATGGCACATAAAAAATGGGGGCAGCAAACTCGTGAAAAAAATCTACCGGTCGCCGAATAGGAGGCTAGAAGAATTAGGGCTCTTACCGAGCAATCGAGATCCATAAATGATATCGGCGACCCGAGCGCCGGAAATCCGGAAACAGGAGGAGGGAGGGGCGGCTTTCATACCGGCGAGACATCTCCTTTACATCGGTGAAAAATCCCCCTCGACGGGAGATACGGTGGAAGGGAGGGACACCAAAAAAAAAGGGAAGGGGGAACATAGAAAAAAGACCTTGGGGCCCAGGGGAGCTACCGTTGCACACACAGGTGTACGGGGACAAGGCTCTCGGAGGAAAGTGTCCCGCTCAAAAGACATGCTGCTCGCAGGAGGAGTCCGCGAGAGGTGGTGTCATAGACAACGGTCGTCACTGCGGAATACGGTAATACTGGGTGCTACCTTCTCTTGCTAGGAGGCGGGTAATTACCGGGACGGGGAAAATTGGTTGCTCACCTTAGTGCACACTTACTTGGGGCGCATAATGGAGCATGTAGGATAAGGGCTGAACAGGGGGGAGAGGGAAAAGATTTCTACAAAAGAAGTCAACTCATAGGGTTGATCCTCAGTCGGGGATAGACTCACTCACGCAAAAAGGCTTAAGAAGGGAGGACCGGCCGCTTTTCAAAAACCACAAAAAAAAAAAAACACACCCCTTAAAAATAACTCTTTTCACTGGGGCGAGTCGTACACAATGAAGCCATCTACAGAGGGAGGAGATCTACAAAATGCCGGAGAAGCAAGACCTTCTTTACTGTAATGACGGGGGGACGGGGGGGCTGCGGAGTACCTTTACAATCGATTAGGGGGAAAAAGACGCGGGAAGAAATTAAGTAACTCCATGTACCACACTTGATGAAAAATCAGTGAGGCGCGTGAGCTAAAACAAACTAAAGAAGAACTGAGCCCGAACTGAAGTAGAGGGGCGCTTATATCATCTCAACTAAGAAAGCAGCAAACTGCTCATCAAGTCACGAGAAACAAAGGGAGTAAGAAAAGGACACAACGAAGAAAAAAATAGGGGTTCAAAGGGACATTAGGAAGTAGCGGCAGCAGAAACTAATTGGTCTGTGACTAAGAAGCCAGGGTGATTTGGAAAGGAGCCCCCAGCCCCGTAAGAAAACTACTCTCGAAAGGGCAGCTCTTGCTCGCTCCCTCGGCGACCCAAGACGTAAATGAAGGAACCTCGAGTACCGCCCAACACGGACACTAAATAGCGTTAAAAGACAACAGAGAACATTAAAAAGGGGGGGGGACCTAAGAAAAACACACCGAGACAACGAAACTGTTCGGCATCAAAGACTTCACATTCAAAGCACGTAAAGTCGGCGCGAGGAGCGCGGGAAGGAACAAAGGGTGAGAGAAAAATCTACGAGAGGTGAATAGGGGCCTCGGATCCCCCCGGACGTGAGAAAGGGCTCGAAACAAGGGTGGGAGAGACACCGAAAAGGATGAGTTCCACAAGAAATTCAGTTGGCTTCC
>Ga0179593_1733390_pt1 | contig 22389 bp, 34 predicted proteins | sample CZODoug2_1_08_16_FD_185931 | JGI IMG/M metagenome (GOLD analysis project Ga0179593, IMG submission 185931) | Vadose zone soil fungal communities from Angelo Coast Range Reserve, California, USA - CZODoug2_1_08_16fungal (PacBio error correction) | ecosystem: Environmental > Terrestrial > Soil >...
GGGAAAAGAGGTGGGGGATACCTTTGTAATTCCGTGAAGGGGGGGGGAAGAAAGGACATGGTTACTTTGATCTTTCCTTATCCTTTCCCTTTCACGGAAATTGAGAAAGGTAAAGGGGAAAAGGAGAGGAAGGGGGGGGACAGTCCACTTCAAGGGGCTTTAAAGAAGGAAGGGGGAGGGGGGGAAGAAAAAGTGATAATTGATTCCGCTCGACACTCAATAATCTTTTCCCTTCAATTGAAAGTAGGAAGGCAAGGAGGAGGGATGATGTCTAAAACTCAAACTAGAGGGAGAAGGGAGTAACCACTTGTCTAAGCGCCCTTTATCCCACCGAATCTTCTACTCTAACTTAGGGAGGGGGGGAAGGAGCCTGTGCCCGGCTCACGGACTGAAGAAAAAAAAGGGAGAAGGAAGGGGGAAGAAAGAGCGACATTTCTTCAAAACTTGCTAATCTCAATTGTAAGTAAGGTGGTAAATGGGGGAGCAGCCAAAAGGAGGGGATTTCTGTCTGTTAACATTAAAAGGTTTGATGCGGGAAAAGAAGGAAGGGAAGGAAGAGTTTTCCCGAAATGTTCTCTCTCATTGAGGATCCATGCGCTTAGCGGGAGTGTGAGGAAAAAGAAAAAGGAAGAGCCTGTCTTCGAAATGACGCCCGGTAGGAAAAAGTTCGATGTAAAAGAGTAGGGGGGGAAGAAGGAAAAGTTTACGTCTCATTAATTTCGACAAGGGGGGGGAGGAGAGCAGTTGTTTCTACCTTCATCTTCAATTAATAATGGCAAGGTGAAGGAAGGGGGGAACGTTTACTTAACTCCCCTTGGAAAAAAAAAAAAAATTGAAGTTGACTTCAACTTTATTTCCTATTACTTCGTAGTTAGCAAAAAGGAAAAAAAGGGAAAAAGAAGGCAACGAAGAGAAGGGGGAAGTCGACCGCAACTGACTACTGCATAACACAGGTATTAAGGAGGGGAAGGAGACACTCAGCGGACTAAAGAGGGGGGAAAGAAAAAAGGGGGGAAAATCTTCATCCTTAACCTTTCTTACCATTTCCAAGTGAAGTAGAAGAAGGAGAAGGGAAGAAAAAAAAAAGGGAACTCCCATTAGTGAAGAGAGGAGGGGAATGAAGAAAAAAGAGGATGGTAATTTCTTCTCATTTACTTGCGACTACTCACATGAAGAGGGGGAGAGAGGGGAGAGAGGGAAGGAGAAAAGAAAGGCAGCCATGAACGAAACAAAGAGGGGAAAAGAGAAGAAGGCTGGTGATTGTCTGCTCTAAATCGCCATCGTACAAGGAGAACGGGGGGGAGAGGGAGAGACCGCCACAGGACCAGCAGCGATTAAAAAAAAAGGATCTCGTTGCACCCATTTCCCTCTATCCAGACCCGATGCTAGAACAGAAAAGAAAGAAGGAAAGCGAAAGCAGTGCTGGCAAAGAAGGGGCCTGAGAAAGGAAGGGGAGGGGAGAAGCATCTTTAACCCAAGCATTCATCGTTTTTCCGTGCTGCAAGAGGAGGAAAGAGCATGAAATGATGGGAAACGCCTTCCCTGAGAAAAGCATATCGAGGGAAGGAAGAGTATGCTCAATAAGGCACATACAACCGTTCAATTTAAAATCAAAGGGAAAAAAAGGGAGGGGTAGCAGTGGTCGAAACAAACCGAAGGAGGAGGAGGAAAATTACGTTCTTTTTTTAACTTCCCTCCTATCTATCCATACCACGAAGAGGGAATGAAAAGAGTCTTTCGGCGTTGAATTATTATGGGAGGGAGGGGGGAGAGGGCTGTTTATTTTTGCTTGAGGAAGGGGGAGAAAGAAAAAGAATGTCAACAGGAAATCAAGCTTAAAGGAGGGAAAGGGGAAGGAGGGGAAATGGTCAACCGCCCGTCTCAACAGCCATTTCTCTGTGGCGGAAGGGAGGAGAAGGGGGGGGAAAAAAGAAAAAGAAGAGGAAGGGGAGCCCCGTACGGGGACCGAAGGTACGATCGTACAGTTTGGCGGGGGAAGGAGAAAGTGCCCTCAGCATTTTTTGGCCTACAGGGGAGAGGAAAAAATAGACGTCTTATTATCCTTAATTTATTCATCTATCCAGCTTAGCCGGTGAGGGGAAGAAAGGAAAGGAAAACTAGGGCGGGAGATGAAGAGAGGGGAGGGAAAGAGTTTCGCGCGGCTTTTGCGTAAACCTTATATTCCTTTCGGAGGAGGTTAAGGGAGAAGAGAAAAGAAGCTGGCCACAGTCAAGAAAAGGGGGGAAAAGAGGAAATGGGATCAAGATTTGTCTTTTTCCCGCGCGGGGGTGGAGGGGGGAAAGGAAGGGGAAAACCACGTCTTACGAAGACAACTCCGAAAGAGGTGGATCACGGCATATTGTGCGTTGCTGTTGATGCCTGGCCTCCTCATGCGCAAGAATCTGCCGCAAAAAGTGCCACATCGAAAAGGAACGGGAGGAAAGCACGGAGCAGGCTCAGGTGAAAAAAAGGAAGAAGGAAAGGAAGGAACCTCTCAACGAAATCTTCGGTCCCGGTGGCGATACATAGGGAAGTTGAAGGGGGGGGAGAAGGAGGAGGGCAGAGGCTCGCGAAAATAAAAGAAGGGGAGGAAAGGAGGGAGGAGAGGGTGGGACTAGGACTGGCCCTTCCCGTTGCCAATTTTCGTGAAGGGTGGAGAAAAGGAAAAAGAGACTCTATCGCCGCATTTGTATTCACTGGGGGGAAAGGAAGAGGGAGGGGGGAAGGAGAAGCATTATCCTCACTCCACAACTCTATTTCTACTATGCGAATCAGTACTCCAGAGAAAGTAGGGAGAAAAAGGAAAAGAAGGACGGAGTTTGGGGGTGAAAAGGGGAGGGGAAAGAGATTGAACAGGGCTACTCCGTCTTTGCTTAGCCCTACATTTTTATTTCTAGAAGAAAACATCGCGAAATGGAATTCGGCTTGAAGGGGTCGGGGCTTCGCTCTGTTGCTGAAAGGAGAGGGACGGGAGTGAGAGCGGAGCGTCCAAAAAAAAAAAAAGGGGGAGAGATCAACAACACAACGAGGAGGAGGAAAAGGATACTACCACTCCGTAGGGGATGAGAAGGAAAAAAAGAGAAGGAAGCGAATCCCCGATCATAATCCAGGGAATAGAGGGAGGAGCCGATTTGCTCCCTTTCCCTGCCCTTTCAGAGAGGGAAAAAAAGAAAAAAAGGGGGAACATGTTAATCGCACAAAGTCCATCGGGGGGAAAGAAAAGGTGGGGGTCCAACCCAACTCCCTTCCCTCTTTCTTCCATTCCAGCCATCCTTTTTGAAGGGGGTGAAAAAAGAGGGAAAAGGAGGAAAAGAAATGTGATGGAGTGCGTATTCCTGCGACGCTCAAAGGAAAAGAAGAGGAAAAGGGGAGGAGATGAAAAAGTTCATTGCTAACAAGGAGAGATAGGAGGAAAGTTGTGACCAACTTCACGATGGGGGCCCTGGAAAGAAAAAAAGGAAAGGAAGGGAAAGGGGAAAATTTTTTAATCCACGTAGAACTCTTTTCTTCTCGCGAAGCTCTGTCATAGAGGAAGAGGGGGAAGAGGAAAAGGGAGGGAAAAAAGAAGATTTCTTTGAGAGTGGCTCGTCAAGGAAAAAGGAAAAAAAGAGAAGAGAGGAAGAGGGGACCGAGGTTTTTGCACCTACAGCACACATAAAGAAGGGGGAAATGTTAAAGGGAAGCAAGGCATCAACATCAACACCAGGAAAAGTCCAAATATCCCCATGAAGGAGGCGGGAGGAAAAATATGAATTCCTTTCGGCATCTGAAGGAAGAAAAAGGAGAAAAACCGCCACCACCTCCTCTTCCTCTCCCCCTCTTTATCCCATGAGAGAGAAAAAAGAGAAAGGGGGAAAAGATGTCCCTGGAACAGAAGAAAAAGAGAGGGGGGAAAAGGGGAAAAAAGCCGCGCTAACTCCTGCTTCTCCTACCCTATAAAGAAGAATAAGAAAAGGAAAAAAGTTACCAGCACCGGCTCCTGGAGGTCTCAGAGGGGGGGAGGAAAAAGGAAGAAGAAGCCGCGGCTTCTGGCCATATTTCCTCCCTTTCTTCCAACCTGTGAAGGGAAAGAAAGGAAAAAAAAAAAAAGGAAGAATGGAAGCAGTAACCGAGTCCAAGGGAGAAAAGAAAAGGGAGGAGGGAGGGGCTTCCATCTGTATCCCCACTGCCTCCTCCTCCGCCAAAGCGAACTGGGCGGGGAGAAAATAGAAGTTGCCGTTACCGATTTGAGGGTTCCGGGGGGGGGGGGAGGTTGATGTTTCTTTTTTTGTTGCCGAAAAGAAAAAAAAAAAAAAAGGAGAAATCAAGCAGGCCACGCCCGAAAGATATGGCTAGGAAGAGGGGGGGGGAAAGAAAGGGGGGGATGTAAATAGGCTTTAGGGATATCTCGAGGGAAGGGGAAGGAAGGGGAGAAAAGACCTGCGGTGGGGTCCTGGAAAAAAAGGAGGAGAGAGGACCTTGGTCTCCACCTGCTTTGTTCTCGTGTTGATTTTAAAAGGGGGAAGGGGAGGGGAGAAAACGGCATCATCACATCGCGGGGTCTTCGCAGAGGAGGGAAAAAGAGAAGGGAAAAGGAAATATCGTCTTCCAGTCTCTTTACGACCTCTTCATCCGCAACGCTTGATGACTTGGGGAAAGGAGGCTAAAGAAAAGGGAGGGGAAAAGAAAATGCTGGAGCTGGGATTAGTTCGGAGGATAGAGGAGGAAGGGGGGAGGGGGGGGGGAGAGAAGAGGGTCTGGATAGATGGCAATTGTTTGCAACATAGAGTCCAGTTTGGGAGGGGGAGAAGGGGAGGGAGCCGACTTCTCGAAAAGTCTAGGGAAGAAAAAGGGAGAAGGGGGAAAGATGGCTTATCTTCTCCATAAATCAGCAGCAGGTATCGGAAGAGGAGAAAAAAAAAGGGGGGAGAGGAAGAGCTCGAAAATCCATAAGGAGGGGAGGGGGAGGGAAAAGCGCTACGCCTCTCTACACTATAAAGAGGGGAGAGAGGGAAGGCGAGGTCCTGTCATCAGAAACTTCACGGGGGGGGGGGGGGGGGGAAGGGGAAAGGCGCTCCTTATCCTTATCGCTCTTTCATAATCTCGAAGGAAAGTGGGGGGGAAAAGGGGGAAACCGGCGGTCCTCTGGACTCTCTTAGGGAGAAGGAGAAAACAGGTCACTTCAACTCTTTTTTTCAATCTTGATTAGGGAATAATGGGGAGGAAAAAAAAAAAGGGTCCCTTTGAGAGGGAAGGGAAAAGGGAACCTTTCCGGAAATTGCAAGATTTAGCTTTTCAGGTTTGAGAAAGAGAGGGGGAGGGGGAGGGGAAAAAAAATGTACAATTTTCGTGAAGTAACTGGTCAGTTCTTCCTCTCTACATCAAAATAAGTCTTTTTCCCTGCAAAAGGGAAAGGATGACCACACTGTCTGCGTAAGTCTGAGGGAAAGAGGGGGAAGAAGGGCGTAAATGTCATATTATCGTCCCACTTGTCGAAGGGAAGGGAGAACAAAAGAAAGGTTTAGAAGACGAGCCTGTGCAAGCTCACTGGACGGGAAAAAAGAGGGGAAAAAAAAGAAATAGGCATGGAATCCTCCCTGAAGCTCTAACTTTCGCAAAAAACTTTTCTAATCAGAAGGAAGGGGGGAAAAGGGGGGGAGAAGAGAAAAAACGTAGGTAGGAGGAAAAAGGAGATATAGGGGAAAGGGGGAGGGGGGGGGGGAGGGGGGGACCCCATTTTGTTCACCTTCCCTTATATTAGCAAATTTTTTGCCGAAGGGGAGAGAGAAAGAGGGGAGGAGGGGAGGAATGCCGTGGCTCCTGCAGTGAGACGCACATGCAAGGGGGAAGGGAAAGGGAAAGAGAAGGAAAGGTCGATGTAGAAGCTTCGGTTCTATACTGTTCTCCTTCTACAAGTTGACTCTACTCTGAAAAAAGGAAGGAAAGGAGAGGGGGGGAAAAAAGGGGAACCGTAAGCGGAATGACTATACGGGAGGGGAAGAGGAGGGGGGGAAAAGGGCGAGCCGGAAATCCTTGATCATTTTCTCAACTAAAATTGTAGCAGGGAAGGGAAAAGGAAAAGGGAAAACGCGTAGTTAACAAACCTGAGGAGAGAGGGAAGGGAAGGGAAAAGGGACATGCCCTTCACTAGAAAAGAAAAAGACTAACCATGAACAAAGGGGAAGGAGAAGGGGGGAAAAACGCGTTGAAGTGAACGTCTACCTCATCGGAAGCGAAGTCAAGAGGAAAAGGGGAGGAAAGGAAGGGGAAGTCGAGATCTGCAGGCGGGGATCCGGAAGAAAAAGGGGAGAAAAGAAGAGAGGAATGACAGGACATAGCCCCCTCGACTGTAATTTCTGGCCAGTTACTAGGGAAAAGGGGAGGAGGTAAGCGCATGTCGCGAACAGATAAGTCCCTGCTGGGGGAGGAAGGAGAAAGGGGAAAGAAGCGAAACGACAGTCTTTGGGCGCATCTTCCGATCCCTGCCGGAGGGGGAGGGGAGGGAGGGGGAAAGGGGGGGGGGAAGAAAGCCTTGTTCGAGTCTTAGAAAGAAGGAAAAATTCCACCCTCCAACTTACTCTCTCTTTGCCCCCTTGGAAAGAGAAAAAGAGGGGGAACTCGCAGTAAGCCTCTCTAAAGGGAAAGAGGGAAAGGGGGAAAAAAGAAGAAAGGGCTGAGGATAAATCCTCCTCTCCGATGTCCCGTCGTGAAGCCAAAGCAAGGGGGGAAAAAAAGGGAAAGAAGGGGGAGTAAAGCCGCCTGGCACTATATTAAATTTTCCAAGGGGGGAGGGGGAAAAAAAGTATGGCGCAGCAGATCGATTTGATGTATGCTTGTCATCTTAATGCCAGAAGAAAAAAGAAAAAGGGAAAAAGATCGAGAATAAGACAATCTTGGTAAAAGAAAAAAAAGGGAGGGGGGGGGCATCTTATTATCCTTTAAGTAAGGGGGGGGAGGGAAAGGAGGGATAACTAATCCGATAGCGCATCGAGGAAAGGAAGGGGGGGGAGGGGGCGTCGGCTTCTTTTTATTTGTCTTCTTGTCTGGGGAGGAAAGAAAGAAATAAAGAGAAAAAAAAGAAGTAGGTAAAAGGCCAACCGTAACAGGAGGGTTGAAGGGGAAAAAAAGAGGAAAAGGAGGGAGCTGTGTCTGGAGAGGACGGCCGTGTTGATTCCATCTTTATCATATCCTGCAAATAGAGGAGGGGAGGGGGAAAGGAGGGGGAAAAGGTTGGCGGTTTCTACAACTAGGAATAGGGAAGCAGAAGGAGGGGGAAAGGAAGCATGTTTTCCTACATTTTCTGAAATCTTGCACAAAGAAGAGAGGGGAAAGGAGGGGGAGAATGCTGGTAACGGGCTTCGATGCAGGGGGGCTTTAGAAGGGGGGAAGAGGAGAGGATCTTTTCTTAATTCCTTTTACTTTTCGCTCGGCGGGGGAGGAAACACGAGATCTTTCTGAGGGGAGGGAAAAAAAAAGGGAGAAAGAGGTGAACAAAAAACTTATTCTATAGAAGGAGGGAAGAAAAAGGGGAGCGGTGGACGCCGGCTGGGTTTGCGGGGGGAGGAGGAAGGAGGAGGAAATAAGTCATATTATCATACTTGAAAACTAAGGGCGGGAAAGGGGTAACGGGCATATTGGCGTTGCTGTGGGAAGGGAAGAATCATGTGCTCAAGAATCTGCCGAAAAAAAGGAAAAGAGCTGTTGGGCTGTCAAGGTTCCAAAAAGGGGAAAAAAGGAGGGAAATGCGCTTCGTTGCTTGCATCCTATCAATTTGCCTAGCTAACTAGAAAGAAGAGGAGGGAAAAAGGGGGAAAGGGAAAAGATCCACAATACCGGAAGCGGGGAAACTACGGAGAGGAAGAGAGAGAAGAAGAGCGTCTCCCTTTATTCAAAAACGTGTAACCGGGAAGGAGAGGGGGGGGGGGGGGGGGAAGGGGGGACTGGCCGTTCCCTGTGCCAATCGTTAAGTGGGAAAAAGGGGGAAGGGGGATGGCCAAATCTTTCCCTCCATGAACTCCTCTAAGAGAAGGGGAGGGGAAGAAGGGGGGAAGGGGATTGTGGCAGCGCATGCAAATAAGAAGAAGAAAAGGGGGGGGGGGGAGAAGGAAAAAAAAGAAACGGGGGACCTGGCATGCAGAATAACTCTTCCTTGAGGTTTTTGGAAGAAAGGAATTGCACGGGCGAAATGGAACGGCTATCTCCTTTCTTTTGTGGGTTGGCCCCAAAAAAGGGGGGGAAGGAGGAGTCACAGAATTCTGAATGAGCATTGGACGAAGAGAATAGGAGAAAAAATGGAATTCGTCTTTAAAGTCTTACTTATCTGGGCTTCGAGAGGGGGGGGAGGGGGAAGGGGGAAGAGCTTCATCGTCAGCCAAGGCTTTGTAAAGAGGAGAAAAAAAAACGGAGGAAATGAAAGATATGAGAAAAGAAGAGTGATGAAGGATGAGATATTCAATCCAGTACCTCCTTACTCATCCTTATCATCAACAACATCTAAGAAAAGAAGGGAAAGAAAAAAAAAAAAAGGGGGGGGAGCAGATGTTCCCTCCCTTTTCATAAGAGGGGGAAAAAGAAAGGGTATGGCTCCTCACCTCCTTATTATCCCTTTTCAATCGCACTTCAATCTTTTAGAAATAGGGGAGAGGGATGAAGGCCGGCCATCCTTTTGCCGGTGTGAACTATGCTCTTGGCGGAAGGGAGGAATAGGAGAAGAAATAGCGTTTTCTTTTGCGTATTCTTCTGCTCTTCCACATAGCCGAAGAGAAAGAAAAAGGGAGGAAGGAAAAAAGAGGGAGGGAAGGCGGCAGCTTTGGCATCAAAAATCCCGGGGGGGGGAAAAAAGGAAAGATGGGAAAAGGTAACTGCCATTCCTTTTCCCACCAATAGTAATGCCCCGGTTCCCAGGGGGAAGGGGGAAAAAAAGAGGAGAGGAGGAGCGCCCGCTTCCGGTCTGTTGATAAAAGAGATGGAGAGAAAAAAAAAGGGGAAAGAAGATTTCTTTAGATTGCTCTCTTCAAATTGCTCGGAGGAGAAAGGAAAAGGGTGGGGGAAAGGGAAGAACAGAAGAGTTACGTTGGGGGGGAGGAAAGGAGGTGCGCAATGAGTCTTCCATGCATCAAAAAAAGAAAAGTCCTGATTCAGGGAGGAGAGAAGTGGGTTGCATATGTATTCTCTATTACTTCCTTTTGAAGGAAAAGGGGGAAAAAAGAAAAAACCTACGCTTTCCACCGCCATTTAGAAAGAGAGGGAGGGAAGACGAGATGCTTCTGCCCTCTATCTCGTGATCGCGTTGGGAAAGGGGAGGGGAAAAAGGGGAAAAAGACTCGAAATCATCTCGTTGAAGAAAAAAGAAGCTCTAAACGTTCCTCTTCTTCTGAAAAAAAGAAAGTAGCCGCCTCCTCCTCCCTAGGGAGGAAAGAATGAATCTCCATCCCTTTTACCATCACCTGCTCCGCTGGCTCGAGGGGGGAGAAGAAGGGGAAGAAATGTCGGCCAACCTGCTAAGTGCACTAGAAGGGAAGGGGGGGGAGGAAAGGAGAAGATTTGCCTAAGCCTCCAAACCTGTCCGCAGTACCTGAGGAAAAGGAAGGGGGAGGAGCAAGAGGGAAATCCCCACTCTCCTCATAGACACCGCGAAAAAGGAGGGGGGGGAAGGGAGGTGTGAAATTTCCAATTCTTTTACTTTTTCCTTTCCCTATATTGAGTTGAGGGGGGGAAGGGAAAGGGGGGGGGTGGGGTTGTTGTTGAGAAAAAAAAGAAGAAGCCCCTCCCCATCCTCCTCCCCATAAACTCTCCCATCATCATGCCAAAGAAAGGGAGAGGAAAAAAAAAAGGGGGGGGAGGTAGGTATATATTCTTCGCAGGGAAAAAAGAAAAAGGGGAAAAAAAGGTAAAAAAAGAACTTCGTATTTTCCTTTTCTACCACGAATGACAGTTTAATGAGAGAAGGAAAGGGGTGAGAGGTTTATTTTTAAAATTTCCGGTCTTTTCAGGAGGGGAGGGAGAGAAGGAACAGAATCCATCACATCTCTTCTTCTTCTCCAGTAAGGCGTTGCCCAGATAGGGGGGAAAGGGGAGGGGGAGGGAAGGAAAAAAGGAAAGAGGGGAGCTTGGGGTCCCAGGGCTGCTTCACGACTGCAAGACTAGGGCTGGAAAGAAGAAGAAGAGGGGAAGAAAAGATGGGATGGAAGAGTTCTCTCTTATACTTTTAGTCTTCGAGTTCTGTGCTAAAAGAAAGAAAAGGGAAGGGGGAGGTGAATTTTCGCTTTCGGTTCCTGGGAGGAGGAGGGGAAAGGAGTAGAACAAGGACTGGCGTCATACATTCCAATTTTCGTCCTGGTACGATGGCGATCGAGAAGAAAAAAGAAAAGGAAGGGAGGGGAATGATGACCTTTGCGATTTACGGAGAAAGAGGAAGAAGGGGAAAGGAGAGGGGGGAGAGACATGCGCTTACGCCTCTCTACACTAGATCATCTGCGTAGTCGCAGTAAAGGGGGAAAAAAAGGGAAAAAGGAAAGAAGAAGAGGGGGGTCCATTGGAGGCTCTCCTTATCCTGATCCAGGAAGAATCTAGACAGAAAGGGGGGGAAGGGGAAGCAAGGTTAAGGATTGAGAGTCACCTGCTTTCCGCTGACTCTTTCGCGCGTGAGGAAAAGGGGGGGAGAGGGGGGAAGGAATACCTTTTTTCGCCGGAAAGAGGGGAGAAAGGACAATTTGGTCCCTTTTAGAGGGAAGGAGCTGTCCCTTTAACCCTTAATTGGGAAAAGAAGGGGGAGTTGCAGGGTTGCTAACTCCGCTTATCGTAAAGTTGCCGTCCACTTCAAAGGGGAAGGGGAAAGGGGGGGGGAAAGGGGGAGGGGTTCCGCTCGACATCAAAAGTCTTTGAAAGGCGTGAATTCTTCATTCCTCTTCCTTATCCACACTGGCTGAGGGAGAAAGGGGGAGAAAGAAAAGGAAAATGTCGAGTAGCGTCACACTTGGAGGGGGAGAAATTGGAAGAGACACCTAATCTTCTACATCGAACTTAATTGAGCCTCTAAGGGGGGGGGAAGAGGAAGAAAGGTGAACGCTAGAGCACATAACAGGCTAATCTCATGTCATCCTAAGAGAGGAGTGAAAAAGGTGAGGAAAAAATGGCTGCTCAGGAGGTGTCACCAACACTTTTACATCATCCAACTTAAAATGTTTGCAGACCAGAGAGAGAGAAAAAAAAAGGGAGGGGAGGGAAAGGGGATCTGTCCCCATTTTGTTAAAAACTCCTGAGGAGGAGGGGGAAGGGGTAGGCATCCTTTATTATTCCCTGCGATTAGCTGTTCTGGGGAGAGAAAGGAAAAAGGGGAGGAGGTCACCCAAGAGAATTCTAAAAGGAAGGGGGGGAAAAGAGGAGGTGTAGATAAAGGTCGCCTTCGACACCGTTTTACTCTACTCTGACATTTAACGTCTCCGGAAGGGGGGAAGAAAAGGGAAGAAGGTCCAGTGTTGATACCTTAAGCGGCATTAATGGCAAGGGGGGAAAAAGAAAGAGTTGATGTAGATCGAAATCCTTTATCACTTTTACTTCAACGAAATTGTTACAGTCTGGAAAAAGGGGGGGGGAAGGGGGAGTGAAGAAAACCTGAAAGCTAACTCTTGCATTTAGGGGTTAAAGGGAAAAGGGGGAAAAGATAAAAAGGGAAATGGCCTTCTACCCAAGGACTAAGAGGGAAAGGGGAGGGGGGAAAAGGGAAGAGAATCAAGCGTCTATCTAGAAAAATCTTACCCGAGGGGAAGAAAGGAAGGAGGACATTGTCCAGTTTACTTCTATATTCTTCATCTTATCTCGATAATGAGCGACGAAAGGGGGGAAAGGGGGGAAAGAGAATGTAATGTGCTGCCAGTTACTGCTACTACTCGCAAATGAGAGGGGATGAGGAGGAAGGAAATGGTCTCGACAGATATTCCATTCTTCTCTCGATCTGCCGTCAAGAAAGAAGGAAAAAAGAGGGGGGGAGAAGAGATCTTCCGATACCTGCTGGTTATTGTCTGGAGGAAAAATCAGCCATCGTACCAGAAGGGGGGGAAGAAGGAGGAGAAGACACAGACCAGGCAAGCTAAAATTTCCAAGACCGAAGGGAAAGATCCTCTCGTTGCACCCATTGCCCCTCTATCCAGACCCGATGCGAAAAAAAAGAAAAGAAAAGGGGGGAAGAAAGGGGAGAAGGAGAAAGCCCTCGCCGATGCCCTTCCAGGGAGAAAAGGGGAAAAAGAGGAAAGCGTTTGTCCTGTCTTCCCTAGTCGTAAAGCGCCTGGAGACGAAAAGGAGAAAGGGGGAAAGGAAAGAAGAAGGCGCAGCAGAGCGATTTGATGGAGCCTTGTCAGAGGGGAGAAGAAGGGAAAAAGAACCGGCAATTTAAAATCAATCCTAGCAACACATTTGGATACCAAGTTCATCGAGAATAAGACGGGGGGGGAAAGGGGGAAAAGGGGAGGGAAGGATTCGTATGAATCCGGGAGGGTTACGGAAAAAAGGGAGATAGCAACCCTCCTATTTACTATCCACCGCCGCGGGGAGAGGAAAAAGGGAAGAAAAAGAGGGGGGGGAGGAGAGGGATGGTGCTGCGGCTGTTTCAAAACAACAATCAAAAAAAACAAAAAAAAATCAAATCAAAATACAACAACAACATAATTTCACCTTAACTCAAATATCGTTAACGTCCAACGTAACAGCAGGGGGGGGAAAAGGAAGAAGGGAGGAGGGGAAGGGGATGGGGATTCAGCTGGAGCATGCCTCAACCGGAGGGAGGGAGAACCGGAAGTTTACCTATTTACTGCTGACATGTTGAGGGGAGGAAAAGAGAGGAAAAGAGAGGACCGGCAGCATTTTACCGACATGAGGAAAAAGGAAAGAGAAGAGGCAGGAGGGAGGGAAGTTTATCAAATCTATCCATCGGATCCGGTTGCTGTAACGGAAAAAGAGGAGGGGGAGAGAGGGGATCGGGTCTGAAGCAGGTACTTTTCGATCCTGAGGGGGGAGGGAAAAAAAAGAAAGGATGGAGATGCGGTTCCATATGATCGCATCTTTTACACGGATCGAGCTAGAGGGGGAAACAAACAGGGGGAAGGGGAAAGAGGGGGCGGTGTCCCGGAGGCTGTGGAGGGGGGGGAAGAAGGTGAAGGAAGAATCTGCTTAAATTAAGTCATTGAGCATACATATGAAACCAACTTATGAAGAGGATTTGGATCACGGCATAAAATGGGCTTTTCTGGGGGAGAAGGGGAATGGAAAGCCTCACTTTCGCACTAATTTTCCGCAAAAGGATAAGGAAAAAAAAAAAGAGGAAAGAAGGAAGCAGGCTGGCCGATGCGCCCGGTTTCTTGAAGAAGGGGGGAAGGGGGAAAAGAAGATCAAAGATAAAGAATCTTCGTTTCCCTTTTTCTATTACATATTCCCTTTAAAAAGGGGAGAGAAGGAGAGGAAGAGGCTCTGCGATAAGAAAGCTTAGACCTTTGATTAAAAAAGGGGGAAAAAGGAAGGAAGATTGGTGGCAACGAGACTGTCCTTTCCCTTTTCCAATCTTAGTTGGGCCCAAAATGGGAAGGGGGGGAAGAAGAACTAGAATCGAATCGGGCCGAAGGGGAAGAGGATGGAAGAATGGATATAGGAGGCGTCTATTTTTGTCTCATCATTCATACTCAACTCAGAAACGCGAGGGCTAAAGAAAAAGAAAAGGAAAAAAGAGAGGAAAAGGAAGGGAGGAAAACGCGACGGGATTTGGGTTTGTAGAATATTGGAGAAGGGGAAAGGTCTCTTAACATTTTCTACTCCGGCGGTGCGGAGGAAATAAAAGGGGGGGAAAAGAGGGCGCACACTCTGTCTAAATGTATTAGAAAAAGTTAAAGGAGTGGGAAAGGGGAGGATGCTCTTGTTTCTGCTCGGCTGAGTACTGCGTTTAGGGGGGGGGGAAAGAAGGAAAAAAAGGGGAAGGAGGAAAGGATTCAACGCCGTCGTGGCTGACGGAATCTCTGAAAGAAGGAAGGAATAGAAGGAGACAGCACCAAATATCGAATCCCCTCTATCATGCGCTTTCACGAAGAAAAAGGGAGGAAAGGGTCCCTGCCCTTTCAGAATCTTGGAGCACTAACCATGGGAAGGGGAGAAAGACAGAAGGAGTAGCCCTTTTTCAATCTCCCGGGCATTCTTTTCGACAATAGGGAAAAAAAAGAAAAGGGAAAAAGGGAAGAAGGGTTTGAGCGGGGGGCTCACTATGCTCTGGGAAGTTTATTCAGAAAGGGGGAAGAAAAGAGGGTGGCGGGAGTGACGTTCATCTTCTCTTCCCCATATCCTCCTCAGATATCAATTCGTCCATTTAAGGGAAAGAAGAAAGAAAGGGGGGAAAGAAAAAAAAAAAAAGGCCCATTTGTGCCCAACTGACACTATGGAAAGGGAAGGAAGGAAGAGTGAACAAAAGAGGAATGCCCGTTTCCGCCTTTTTTAATCCACGGAGACGCTTTTCTTCTCGCGAGCCTCTGGGAGGAAGGGGGGAAAAGGGGGGGGGGGGATAAGAGAAAACCGGTACTCGCATATTCTTTGAGAGTGAGAGAGGGGAAAAATGCTCGGATGCGCAACGAGCGCACTTCATCCTTCTCCTGATTGCCGAAGTTTTGCACGAAAAGAAAATAAAAGGGGAGGGGGGAAAAGAGCAACGCCACGCCAATATGCCAGGGATCCAAAGAGGAGGGAAGAGGGGGAGGGGGATTAGAAGAATTGGTTTCATATGTATGCTCCTAGACTTCCTTTCTCGCAGGGGGGAAAAGAAAAGAAGAGAAAAGCGCCGCTTCCAGCCTCCCGTTGAGAAAGGGAGAGAAGGAACAGAGGATGATGGCTTTCCTCTATCTCTTCCGTTGTAACTTGGGAAGAGGAGGGAGAGAAGGAGGAAGGAAAAGGGAGAGAGGAAAAAAAAAGGAAAGCTTCCGACCCTAGAAGAGAAGAGAATAAGAATAAAGTGGGGGCCTAACTCCTTCATCGCCAGCCTTTTACCAGCAAAGGGGGGAAAGAGGGGGGAAAAGGGAAGAAAAGGAGGATGCTGGCCATATTCCTTCCCGTCTGAAAAAGGAGAAGGGATAGAAGGGAGAATTGATGATATTCTCCTCTTTCCTAACCGCCAAACCTTCCGCAGTACCGAGGGGGGAAAAAGGGGAAAAGAAAGGGATAAAAACGGCCTCCTCCTCCTCCACCAACCTGTCTGGGGAAAGGGGAGGGTGAAATTTCCAATTCTTTTACGGTTGGCCGTTTCCGAAGAATGGGGAGGGAAGGGGGGGGGAGGGGGAGGGGTGTTTTTGTTGCTCCAAAGAAGAGAAAAGAAAAGAGGAAGAACGAACGTCCCATCATCATTTCCAACTGCTAAAGATATGGCTATTCCTGCGCGAGTAATAAAGAAAGGGGGGGAGGGCGTGCCGTTACACCACGACCGGGGGTTATAAAGAAAGGTACATACACTACCTTCGGATTTGCCTGTGAGGAAAGAAGGATAGGAAAGGAACTTGGTCTCCACTTCTGTGACTCGGTTGGAAGGGGAAATTCCTGTTTCCTTGTGCCTTCTTGCGAAGAAAGAAAGGGAAGAGACTCTGCTGTCTCCAGGAATTCGTTGAAGAGAAAAAAAAAAGGAATGGGAAATGATATAGTCTGAAGGCCTTTACTACCTCTGTCTCCCGGCCAACGCCTTGAATGCTTGGGGAAAGGGAAGGAAAGGGAAAAAAAGAGGGAGAGGGGAGGAGAGATGATACGTGTGAGGCTCTATTGTGGACTAGCATCGGATGGGGAAGGAAATGGTGCAACGAGATAGTCCATTTTTCTGTTGGAATTTTCCGATGAGGGAAGGGAAGAGGGAGAATGCCAAATTGTCTCCTGGGTACTATTGGAGAAAAAAGAAAAAGCGGAAAAAATAAACAAGATTTATCTTAATATTTCTCCCAAAGCTTTCGTTTCGGGGGAGGGAGAAAGAGGGAAGGATAGAAAAAAGGGAATTACTGTTCGTAGACATGCTCGAAGCCTCTCGAAAAGAGAAGGATGAGAGTCGCAGTAACTGGCAGAATTACATCGATTTCTTCTCTGTCCTGTCATCCGCCGTAAAGAAGGGGGGCAAAAAAAAGAAAAAAAAAAAGGGGGGGGGGGGATCCGCTTCGAATCTCGAACCTTGGAACAGGGGAAGAAATAAGGATTGAGGTAAAACCGTCTTTCCTCTGACTCGCTTCGCGATGAGGCAGAAGGGGAGGAGAAGGGTGAATTAAGGTACTTGAGGTCGAGTCCATTTTTCCTTTGATCGTGCAGGAAGGAAAGAAAAAAAGGAAAAGGGTTTCTAACTCCGAGGAACGTAAATTTTCCTTCCACTTCAAGGGTGTCGGGACCAGACTGGGGAGGGGGAGGGGGGAGGGGAGTAAGGCGACATCCAAGAAGTCTTGCCCTGAAACTTGAAAGAGGACAGTCAAGGCAAGGGAATCAACACTGGTCTGCTTACATTCCTTATTTCTAAAACGACTTCGAAAGAGGGGAAGGAAGAGGGGGACAAAGTGGAGAAGGCGGCCCTTTATATACACCTGAATCTTCTACACGCCTTAATTGAGCCTTCGAAGGGGGAGGAAAAGAGAAGGGAGAGAAGCACAAGAACAGCTAATCGCATGGAATCATCCCTGACGCGAAAAGGGAGGAAAAAAGGGGCTGAAGCTTCAGGAAGGTGTCACAACTGGTTCCACTCCTCCAACTGTAACATGTTCAGACCAGAAAGAGAGAGGAAAAAAAGGAAGGAGGGGAGGTGGGGAGGAGGTCCCCATTTGGTGCCACCTTCCTAGATTAGCAAAAGGGGGAAGGGAAGGGAGAGCAGAGGGAGGATTCCATCTATATCCTTTTCTGCTGTGCTTCAGAGAGGGGAGGGAAAGGGGAGAAAAAAGAAAACAGGAGAATCTCCATTAAGTTCGATGTTAAAAGCTGAGTGTCTATAAGGAGAAGAGGAAGGGGGAAACTACTCTGACATTTACTTCTCCTGATCTTTTCGACAGGCGTTTTAGAAATAGGGGAAAAAAAGGGGAGGGGAGGAAAAGAATGATTTTTGATGTCGTAGCGAATCCCTTGCGGTTTAGCTTCAAAGAAAAAGGGGGAAGAGGGTCAGACACCCCTTTAATTGCGTCAACTTTACGATAAGAAGAGGGAAAGAGGGAAAGAAAGGATCCGGCACGATCCAGGGGGAAAAAAGGGGGAATTAGAAGCAAGGACTACTTCATTAACAATGTATTCCATTCTCAAGGGGAAAAAAGAAGAAAGGAGAAAAGAGGAGGCTCGGTACCTCCGGTGACTCTAAAGAGGAAAGGGCGGACAATGGGTACCAATTACTTCTATATTCTTCATCTTATCCGGATAAGGGGAAGAAAGAAAGGAAAGGAGGGCGGGATGATGACAGGACTATCCTCCTCCTTTAATTTTAGGAAAGGGACTAAATGAGAGTACGCGCATGATCTAATTTCTATATCGTCCGCGCATGTCCGAACAAGGAGAAAAAAAGGGAAGAAATGATCCGATAACGAAAGTCTTTTTGTGGAAATCTTAAGGGATAAATGAAGGGTGATGGTATGAGAGATCGCCACGTACCAGTCTACACTTTGGCATTTAGGAAAAAAGGGAAGGGGGAGGAAAAAGAGAGAAAAAGGAAAAAAACGACCAACTGGACTCTCTCTTTTTCAAAAGGAAAAACAAGGGGCACCCTCTATCCCCTATGCTACCATACCCTCGCAGCTCCAGAAAAGAAAAAAAAAGGGAAAGGGGATGAGGGGTAGAACTCGCCGAGCCTTTGAAAAGCATCCCTGGGAAAAAAAAGAGGAAACGGGGGACGGCGGAAAGAGGTCGTAAAGCGCCCTTGCATACTCTATTCAATTGGGACCCGGAAAGGGAAAGGGGGGGGGGGGGAAGGAGGAGAGTATGCGCAATAATTCACAAGACCTGCATTGGAAGAAACGAGCAAAGAAGGGGGAGAACAAGGTCATCTCTAATAATACTTTCATCGTTGTCCCGAACAGAGGAAAGGGGGGAGGAGGGAAGGAGACGGTCTTGTGTACGTCCCGAAGGTCTAGAAAGAAAGAAGATGGAATATCAGAAGGCGGGATACTATGTCCTCATTAATAGCCATTCTTTCGGCGTTGGAAGGGAAGAGGAAAGGGGAAGAGGGGAGGGGGAGGCACAACAACATCACATCAACTCAACAACACAATTTCAACCGAAAAGAGATAGGTGAAAGGCAAAACGTAACAGCATTGGAATTTAACGCTCCCTTCACAGCCCGTAGAAAAAAAAGGAAAAGGGAGAGAAAAGAAGAACAATAAAAATCCTCTCTCGGCTTCCACGAAAAGGAGGAGGGGGGGAGGGGGGAGTTATGAAAGCGTATACCTTCTCTATATCTCCAGGAGGAGTGAAAAGGAGAGGTTGCAGAAAGGTCTTAACTCTTTCCCTGCATCCGCGGCTGAGGATACGGGAATAAAATAAGGAAAGGGGAGAAAATGAGGAGTTAAGAAATATGTCTTCTTATTAGAGCTTAGAGGTCGGAAAAGAAGACATGTAACTTTTCTCTCTTCTGTTGCGGAAAAAGGGAGGGGAAAAGGGAAAAAAAGGAATCTATGCTCTCTGGAAGTCATGCATTACGAGGTGTAGAGAATGGGTCAATATTTTTCTTTTTCCTCTCTTTTTTGGCTTTGTGAGCACTCCATGTGAAAAGAAAAGAAGAAAAAAAAAAGAAAGAATGAAACAAAGTCCTCTTAATACAATCTCCTCATAAACTTTTAGAGAAGGGCATATTGGCTTTGCTTTTTAGCCGGGGAAAAGAGGGAGGGGGAAAAAGATTGTTTGCTTTCTTTCCAACTTCGGCAGAAGGAAGAGGGAGAAGAATGAGCTAGTTGCTGCAGCTATCAATTTGACGAGCTCACTCTCAAGAATCTTCGGTCCCGGTGGAGGAGAAGGGGGAAAAAAGAGGGGGGGAAAGGAATAAGAGGAAGAGGATCGCGATAATAAACGTCTCCGTGGTGAAAGGGAACAGGGAATTACTATTGGTGGTGGCAACGAGACTGGCCTTTCCCCTGTGTCAATCGTGAAGTTGGGAAAGAAAGGGGGAAGATATAGAAGACAATTGGTAGCAATGACCTGTACTCAATGGGACTCTGCGGAGAGGGGGGGAAAGAAAAATGAAATAAGAAACCATCTACTCTATTTCACGATTCTAATCATCGCCCACCGCAGAGTGAGAAAACAAAGGAAAAAGGGAACAGGAGGGAAAGAGGAACGGAGGGGGTTGGACCGATTTCTAAAATATTTCAAGGGAGATTGAACGGGCTCTCCTTCTTTTCGGTAGCCATCCAATGGTTATTTACATTCAGATGATGAAAAAAGGGGGAAGGGGTCAGGGAAGAAGTATTATCTTGGGGCTTCTCTCTTGGGGAGGCTAAAGGCGGTTACTGGAGGAAGAAGGTCATCGTCAAAAAGAAGAGTGGTAGCTAGAGAAACAACAACAACTATGCGTATTACAATCGAGAGATCCAACGCCGTCGTGGATGAAGGAAAAAGGAAAAAAAAAAGAGAGAAGACCCCGCATCATTACAAAAGGGGACTACGAAGGAAGGGAGAAGGGGGAGCAGCTGGGCCATTCCCTTTCTATCTGACGAAATAACCATTTATGGCTCCGCCCGCGAGTAAACGGGGGGAAGAAGAAGGAAAAAGGGGATAAAGTAGAGTTCGCCATTCCATTCATCCTTTGCGTGGGTGCTAGGAAGGAGAGGGGGAGAAATGAGTAGCAAGTAGGAATAGATTTATGGAAGGGAGTATTCATGTTCTGCTTCCACATAGCCGCCTAGATATCAATTGCGTACAGTCATTGCTAAAAAAAAAGGAAAAAGGAGAAAAAAAAGGAAAGGTGGGAAACAACCTCACGATTGGCACATGGACCGTCCAGGAAAAGTCGTTGAAAAAAAAAAAGAGGGAAAGGAAAGGTGAACAGTTTGTGAATCCCCGGCACGCTTTCTTCTCGCGGCCTCCGCCTCGAAGTCAGCGGCCCGCGTCCCGGGCTTGTGGGGGGGGGGGGGGGGGGGGGGAAAAGGGAAAAGAGAGGGAAAAGGGGCTCGGCCTCATCAACGTATCTCATCTTCATCAATCCGTATTCCGAAGGGGGGGGGGGGAAAGAAAGAACAGAAAGGTGGCCTTTTTGGCGTCATATTTCTTTCGCAATGAGGAGGACAGGCTCAAAAAAAAGGAAGGAAAGGAGGAGGGGATTCGAAGACGTTTGGTTTCAATTGGCTAAGATGAATGAATGTTACGCAGCTTATGCGTCACCTGCTCTCCCACCGCCACCACCTCCAGGAAAAAAAAAAAGGGGGGGGGGGGGGGGGGGGGGGGGTGGTTGTTTGGGGGGGGGGGGAGGGGGGGGGGGGGGGGGGGTTTGGGGGAGGGGGGGGGGGGGGGGGGGGGGGGGGGGGAAAATGATAGAGGACCCGCGTGGCTGCTCTTTCCCCGATCTAGAAGGGGGAAGGATGGAGCCTCTTGAACCGCCTCCGAAAGCATCTCTTTTTTCCGCCACCGCCGAGCGAAAAAAGGGGAAAAAAGGGGGGAAGAAGAAGATAAAGAACTATTTCAACGCCTTCATAAGCCAGCCCATGTGAAAAGAAAGGGGGGGAGAAGATGGATCGATTGCTACACTCCTTCTCCTCCTCCTCGGCTGCTGACAGATTAAGGGAAAAAGGAAAAGGGGGGAAGAAAAGGATAAGAGGAAGCACCGCCAAACCTTTCCCATTAATCGTTCCCCGCGGGGAGAAGAAGGGAGGATGTGAGGGTATGAGTCCATCTTATCCCCCTGCCTCCTCCTCGCCACCGCGAAACTGAGGAGGGGAAAGGGGAAGGGGAAGTTAAGATATTTGAGTTCCTTTTGAAAAAAAAAAGGTTGTTGTTTGTTTAGTTGAGGTGATGGGGGGGGGGGAAAAAGAAAGAAGAAGCCCCCAGAACTCTCCCCTCCTCCTTCCACTCCTAAATTATGGGTTCCTGCTGAAGAGGAAAAAAAGGAGGATAGTAAATAAGGCGGTATTTATATATCTTCGTTCCGTAACCACGCTCGGAGGAAAAAGGGAAGGAGGATTTTCTTTGGAAGACACTATGAAAGTAGGATGAAAGAGATGAAAGTGGGCTATACTGCTGTTTCTCTTTTATTTTAAATTGCCGGTGTATGGTGCATTATTGAGAGAAGAGGAAAGAAAGAGGGGGAGGGGCAAAAGAAATCCGTTGTCCACTTATATCTTCACCATGCGAGAGAGAAAAGAGGGAAGACAGCAAAAGAGTGAATTGCTTTTTTCCATTGTCTTCTTCACTACTTCATCGGCGAGGCTGTAAATCAGAGACAGGGTCGGGGGAAAAAAAAAGGAGAGAAAAAGGAGGGGATAGACCATGGGCTGTATATATTTCAATTTGGGGAAAAAACGAGAGAGTCAGTTGGGAGGGGAAAATTTAGATGACATGGTCATGTGCGTATCCTACTGCGTCTAACCATGCTGCGGCATAAATGCCAAGTGTCGAAGAGAGGAAGAAAAGGGAAAGAAGTGCGCCCAAATAACTTTCTTTTGATCATGGAGGAAGGGGTATGGAAGGCGCTCGCTAGCCAGCAGGTCCTTATCTGTTACCGAGAGAAAAGGAAAGGGGCATGCTGAGGATTCGCAGTAACTGGCAGCAATTAACAGGCGAGTCGGAGAGGGAAGGGAGACCCGGCCATATGGGATTTTCCATTTTAGGCGCTACTTATCCGGAGGAAAAGGAAGGGGGGAAAATGGGAAAAGGGGAGTATTGATATTCACCTTCTGGAGCTTACCGAGATTTAGAGAGGGGTCGCGTGTCAAATTAAACGCGTTTTTGCAATCTTGATGAAGGGAATACCTTGGTTCAATCCGTAGGAAGAAGAAGGGAAAAAGGGGAGGAAGGAAAGTGAAAGGAAATTGCAGATGTTATATTCAGGTGGGGAGAGAATACGACGTATCGTAAGTGTCTTCCACTTCAAGGGTGTCGGGAACAGAATGTAAAGGGGAGGGGGGGGGGAAAAGGGAGGAAGAGAGAATGCAAAGAAGTCTTTTCAGGAAAATTGCCAGGAGGAAGGAAGAGTCCGTATCCACACTGCTTTCGTCATTCTTATTTCTAAAACGCCTGGAAAGAGGAAAGGGGTAGAAAAGGAGAATTTATAGAACACCGAAGCTTCACATCGAACTTAATTAAGTCCTTCGAAGGGGAAAAGAGAAAAAAGGAGACTGGACCCGGCTCCTGACGGAAGCACGGCCATACCCTATGAAGCACAAACAGCTAATCGCTGGAATCCTCCTGAGCGAGGGAAAAGGGAGGAAGGGGAAGAAGGAAAGGGGGAAAGAAAGAAAA
>Ga0179593_1389279_pt1 | contig 22386 bp, 32 predicted proteins | sample CZODoug2_1_08_16_FD_185931 | JGI IMG/M metagenome (GOLD analysis project Ga0179593, IMG submission 185931) | Vadose zone soil fungal communities from Angelo Coast Range Reserve, California, USA - CZODoug2_1_08_16fungal (PacBio error correction) | ecosystem: Environmental > Terrestrial > Soil >...
GGGGCCGACTTTTAAGGAAAGGATGGCAGCTTAAAACGTGCCCTGCCCATCTCCGAGGTAGGAGACTCAAAAATAACCCATTAGGACAAGAAAGCGATCCCTGCCGCAGTTGGAAGGAGATAAGGTTCTTACGCAGCGAGGAAAAGGCCAAGAAGGACGAGCCGCGAGAGAGGAGGAACAAATTCTCAGAATACCAAAATACCCGGTGAGAAGAAAAGAAGGGACCAGGATGCGCCTGCATGAGCGCAAAACAGGGAGAAGACGGTTGATCGAGAGGGGAGGAAGATCGAGGAAGAGATGATGTTCCGGCGATGCCGGAGGCCAGAGGGGGTTTTGGTCGCTGCCTAAAGACAATGGCAATACCGTGGAAGGAAAAAAACAAGAGAAAAGAAAAATAGGAAAGAGCAGGAGGAGTCTTCCTATTGGAAAAGGGAAGTATGCGGGATCCCAACCATCAAAGTGGGGCATTAGAAGAGCCAGCCATGTGAGTTCTCGATTCGCCACGGGAGAAACTCGTAATCTACGGGGGACGCGGTGACTTGCCTCAGGCGCGGGACAGGATGGAAGAAATTGTAACAAGAGGAGGGGGGTAAACATCGGAAGGATGGGCGTCGAAACATCACGTCCTCCCCTAGGCTGGCCAGCCGGTGGTACGGGAATATGCATTACTGATTGCAGGGCGTTCAGCATAGGTCAACACGGGGAAATACGGGAGGGGAAAATGCGGACTGTAACCACGCTGTCATGATGTAAAGAAGAGGGTCGCGTATGGGACATCCCAGAAGAGGTTCAAAAAGACCCGGGGCTCTGGGGGTTCTAGTAAAAGAACCATTGGTTTTTGCTGCGAAAGCAAAATCACTTGGGGAAAGATGAAGAAACCTGCTGTGTATGCAGGAAGGGAGGGGACGCAACTTGACGACAACGTTCCGGAGTGATTACCATGATTCTTTGAGGAAAAAAAAAGGGGGGGGGGACGTCCGCGGCCATTGGTCATGAGAAGTTCGGTGAAAAAGGAGGGACCAGGGGGGTCACGCGACGCCTCATGTGGGAGGGCGTAGAGGCCGAAGGCTCCTGGGGAACGGTCGCTAAGGCGTTGGGAAACTGAACTTCAGGTTTCATGATGTTCAGAAGCGAACTGCTCTTGCAAGGGTGGGGGTGCGAATAAATGCGCCACGCATCGGAGAAAAAGAAGAATACTCGACGAGCCTGTGTGAAATGGGAATATGCAAACGAGGAAATATTAAAGAGCTTGCCCACGGATTCCCGAGCTCGCACAGCGAAAGAATAAAAGAAAACCGAAGAAGGGGAAGAACGATTATGGGGAGAAGAAGGTGGGTGGTGTTCTCGCGTGCGGGAGCGAACGGCAACCTAGTGAAACGGGCAACGCAGGGTCAGATCAAGCGAAGGGCGAGAAGATTCGGAGCTGAGGATCGAAAATGTCACCCGAAACTGGAGGTGGGAAAGGCCATGCCAAGGAAAAAGGTGAATAGAATTTTTGACGTGAAGAGAAACACCAGAACAGCGGATATATCGCACTCAAACGGGAAAAAAGAGAGATATAGGAGCCTGGCGTGGGCGACGAAAAAAGAGGGAAAATATTTAATTGCTGCGCGGTGTCAAGTGGAGGGAAATTATCTGAAAAAAAAATTTGGAACCCCCCCCCCCCAACCCACCTTTGGGGGGTGGAAAAGCTTTGGAGGGAAACGGGGGAGGAGCAGGACGAATTCGCACCAGTGGAGAGCTACCCTGACATCTGTAGGGGTAACAAAGAAATAGTGAGAGAAAGAAAATGAAAGACGCCAATGTCGCCATGATCTCGATAAATCGCGGGGGGTCAGGCGCACAGGTCATATTGGAATCGGCACGGGGAGGTCAGCGCGGGAGACGGTCACGGAGACTGTTGACGAAGGGGGGGAACCAGTTTGAATCGTAAGAGAATTCGTGGTTTCGCAGCTGTTCGAAAATAAACTCCGTGCAAAACAACGAATGACGAGCAGAGAGACGTAGAAGCTGGTAAAATTTCGCAGCTTTGCAAAGGAAGGAGGGGAAGAAGCGGAAACATGGAGAATTTCCGGCAAACGTCCAAAAGGAAAAAGGAAGGGCGCGCGTGAGTGCAACGGCGCGTACCGGAGGACTACATGTAGCAGAAGGGACAGCGGACGAAGGAGAGAAAGAAAAAAAAATATGGTAAAGTCACTACCAGGAAGCGTCGCAAAGTTTCTCCTATCGAAACATCCAGGTGGGGGAGAAGCAAGGGGAAAAAAAAGGCGAGTTGTCGTGAGCAATGTGGCCGATGCGTCTAAGACAGAAGAGGGGCGTTCGGGGTAAAAATCTCTTGTGATGTAAGACGTTCGAAAGAAAGAAAAAAGGTCATCAAAAAGGATCTTGTTACAAAGAGGAACCCATCTTAGCGGCAACCGTCGCGTAAATGCCAAGAAGGACAATCTAGAGGAGGGGTCAAGGCGGCAGACAAGGAGGGATCGGTCCAGGAATGTTCACCAGAAGATCGAGAGAACTAAGGGGGGAAAAGAGGAAACCCAATGCCAGCACCCGCGGAAGGCTCAATGCCAGTAGAAGGGAGGCGGGGGAAAAGAAAGGACACGGATGTTATGAAGAAGGGGCGAATCATTTGAACAAGTGTGCGAGACAGAATGTTCCATTTGCTGGCCTGGTGATCCACGTCCCCACGATTTTGGGCCCCGTAAAAAGGACCTAAACTCCTGCTAGTGACAATAGGTTTGACTTAAGAACTCTCCCAAAAAACCCCCCAAATCCTTCAAGGCTCTCCAGAGGGGTAAGGTATGGCAGAAACCATCTAGCGGCCCACGGCCTAGGCTCTATGGCAGCGCTGATCATAGATAAACCGGGCAGTCAATCAGCCAATCGTACCGAAAACCAACCGGCGAGGCAGGTGCGAGAAATAATGATGCAGCTTGAGTCCAGCGAAAGAAGGGGGGGGGGGAAGAAGTTTCAGAGGGGTTACTCAAGCGGAAGCGGGGGGGGGTAATGTCAAACTCTTCAGTCGAAGATCAAAGCGGGAAGGGGTTGGTAGCGCCCTGAGGGAAAACTACGATAAAGCTGGCCGGCAAGGGGGGAAGGGGGGGGATGTGGGGATTCTACTGGGTGAACTTTTTGCAGTCGCATAACTCGAAAAGAGTAACGAAAGCTTGGGGGACCCGTTGTAATAAGCGGCAAGAACAGGGAAGACCATCGTCTCACAACAACGAGAGAGAGATGGGGGGCGACGCCGGTGCTTCCAAGGATGGGGGAAGTAGAAAGAAGAGCCCCTAGAGTTCGGAAAAACGAAGGAAAAAACAGTGTCAAATAGAAAAAAGTAGAACGGGGAAAAAAATCCAAGAGGCATTCACGAAGGGAAAAAATTTCTCCAGAGAGGCTACAGAGGTCGAGAGAAGAAACCGGACACTAACGCGTTGGTGAAGACGCAAACGAGGAAGAGGACTTTACACCACAAAAAAGGGAAGGAAAGGAAACATAAAAAGCCCGAGTGAGAAACAATGAAGGAAATTAATTCCACAGAAGACGGGGAGTGTTCAAAGGGGAAAAACGCAGCGCGGGGGGCTCTAGAAGAGGCGGGCGCCCTCGAGGGGGTAGAAGAGGAGGTGAAAAAACTTCGCTCGTCGGAAACGTTGGGCCGCTGAAAGGGAGTCTGGAGACCGATGAAACATATAGAGAAAGAAAAGGGGGATGAAAGAGCGGGCTCTGGGGGGTGGGGGTTAAACTTGTGTGGGGGGGTGGGGGTTTCCAAGTCGTCACGAAAATCATATTTGGAACAAGCGCGGAAAGGGGGGCAAATTAATGGGGGAATGATTTCGGTGGATCCCAGAGACCAACTTGTTGAGGAAATGGCAAACCGAAAACTTGACTTCTATTTGGACGAGGAGCCACGGGAGATCGAAAAAACGAGCTTTCACAGCGGAATCCGGGGAATCGAAAAAAGACGCATTCCAATTGGCGGGAGATCTGTGGGAATCTCAAAGAGGAGAAAAGGGACTCAACCTCCAGAAACTCGGGGCTGGCGCCGGTTGTGACGATACTGAGGGGGAAGGTTGAAGGGGGAAGGAAGACGGTTTCCCACGGGAGCTTCTAGTATGCATCAACCAGCGTAGCGTTGAAAGTGAAAAATCATCCGTCGTTGTATATCAAAAAAAGGGTTCACCCAAACAAAAGGCGTTGACTGGGGAAGGAGCGGATAAAAAAAAAAAAACAACGCAAAAAAACGCCGGGGCCGTGAGGAAGCCCTGCGTGCGTCGGATAGATCTTTGCACAGCAGGGGGGGAAGGGGAGTGATGTACCCATATTCGTGCAACGGGGGGGGTGGGTGGGGAGGGGGGTTCAAAACCAAAAACCAAAAATCACTCTGGAAGGGGGGGGGGGGGCGGGGGGGGAGGGGGGGGGGGAGGGTGAAAAAATGAAAAAAAAAAAAAAAAAGAAAAAAAAACAGAAAGAAAAAAAAAAAAAGAAAAAACAAAAAAAAAAAAAAAAAAGAAAAAAAACAAATAAAAAAAAAAAAACAAAAAAAAAAAAAAAAAAAAAAAAAATAAAGAAAAAGAAAAAGAAAGAAAACAAAAAAAAAATGATACAAAAAAAAAAAAAAACAAAAACAAAAAAAAAAAAAAAAGAAAAAAAACAAAAAAAAAAACAGGGGGCGCCCCAAACAACCTCCCCACCCCAACCGGCCACACACACCACAACCAAACACGTCGGGGGGGGGGGGAGGGGGGGGGGGGGGGGGGGGGGGGGGGGGGGCGGGGGGGGGGGGGGGGGGGTGCCGGGGTGGGAGGCGGGCGGTCTGGGGGGGGGGGGGGGGGGTTGGGGCTGAGGCCAGGATATTTGCGTTGTGCAGAGGGGGTACGTAGTTCGAGAGGAGGCGTAGGGCACGAAGGGAGGTAAGAGGGGCACAGAGAGAAAAGACACTCGAAAGGGTGGAAGGGCCAAAAGAGAACACAAGGAGACCCATAAACAGAAAAAAAAAAGAAAAACAAAAACAAGGAAACAAAAGCACACACACAAACACAAAACAGGGGGGAAAACGGGACAGAAAACACAAAGTAAGGACAGAAAAACAAAAAGGGGGGTGGGGGTCTGGGTGGGGTGTTTCAGTGGCGGGGGCTGGGGGGGGTAGGGGCGTGGGTGGTGCGGGAGGTTTTGGTCCGGGCGGGGTGTCGGTGGTGGGCGGGTGGTGATGTACTCAAGGTGTGGTGGGTTGGGGGTGGGGATTCGGGGGTTTGGGGGGGGGTGGGTTCGGGGGGAGTGTGGGGCGCTGTTGGGGGTGTGTGTGCTGCAGAGGGGGAACTGGGTTGGTGGGTGTGGGGGTTGTGTGTTTCTTTGGGGGTTTGCTGTGTTTTTGGTTGGGAGGGGGGGGGTGGGGGGGTTTTTGTGTACGTAATCGTCTCGGGGGGGTGGGTAAAGGTAGGAGGCTGGACGAGGGGGGGGGGGGGAGGGGGGGGGGGGGGCGGGTGTCGGGGCGGGGGCTGTCTTTGGGGGGTGGGTGGGGGGGTGTGGGTTGTGAGGAGTGACAAACAACAAACCCAAACACCCGGGGGGTGGGGGCGTGCCGGAAACAAAACCAAACCCAAAAATATGGTTGCGTGGGTGTGTGTTGTGGGCGGTGGTGTGGGGGGGGGAGGGGTGGGGGGCGGGGTTTCTGGTTTCTAAGGTTTGGGGGGGGGGGGGGGGGGCTGTGTGGGTGGGTGGGGTGGGTTTTTTTTTCGTTTGGGGGTGTCCTCTCGGAGTTCGGGCAGGTGGGTTCAAAACAACCCGATCTGGGAACCTAGTCTGCAATTGTTCGTGGTGGGGGTGTGGGGGTCAGGTGTTGGGGGGGGGGTGGGGTGGGGGGTGGTGGGGGTGGGGGGGTGGTGCTGGCCCGGGGGTTGGGGGTGGGGGTGGGGGGGGGGCTGTGGGTGTTGGGCGGGGGGGGGTGGGGGGGGGGGTTGGGGGACGTGTCGTGTCGGGGTGGCGAGTAGGTTGGGGTGGGGGCTAGGTCGGGGGGGGGGGTGGAGGGGCGTGTGTGGGTGTGTGTGGGGGTGCCGTGGCGTTGCGGAGGGGGGGGTCGGGGGGGCGGGTGGGTGGGGTTCCTTACATCCATAACCAGAGGAAAGGGAGAAGAGAGAGAGAAAACTGAAAAAGAAAAAAAAGAAATCACAAAAAGGATGGAAAAGAAAACAGATCAAAAAAAAAAACAAAAAAAGAAAAAACACAAACAAAAAAAAAAAAAGAAGAAAAGGAAAATTCTTTGTGTGTTGGTCGTATGGGGCGATGTTGCTGTGGGTGGTGGTGGGGGGGTGGTGTGGGGGGTTGTGGTGGTGGAGGTTAAAGGTGGGGGTGGTGTTGTGGGGGGGTGAGGGGGGGGTGGTCGGGGTGGCGGGGGGGGTTATGTTTGGTGGGGGTGTGTTGTGGGGTGTGTCTGGGTCACCAGAGGGGGAAAAAGGGACCGAAAATAAAAAAAAAAACCCAGAAACATGTGATTCTATGGTGAGAGTACTACCGATGCACCCGATAAGGAAAGACCTGGGTGTGGTGAGGGGGGGGGGGGGGGGGGGGGGGGGGGGGGGGGTGGGCGGGGGGGGGGCGGTGGTATGTGGGGGGGGGGGGGGAGGTGGGGGTGGGGGGGGGTGGGGGGGGGGGGATGGGTGGAGTGGTTTGTTTGGTGTGTGGTTGGGGTTTTAGGCGTTTGGTTGGGTGTTTTGGGTGGGACCCTGGCAGCTCTGTTTATGTCATTCCTCTCCTCTCCCTGTCTCTCCTCTTCCCTTCCTTCCCCACATCTCTCTAAAAAAAAACAAAACAAACAAAAAAAAAAAAAAACCACAAGACAACAACGCCAAAACAAAACAACCTGAGCCCTCCCCAAAAAAAAAAAAACTGGGGAACTATTCAAGCAATGGAGGTCAGAATTTGATCAATCAGGAAACAGGGACGAGACACCACCGACGAAAGGAGAGTTGGTCAGAGAACAACAACAACTGAGGAGGTAAAAGAGATATCCACTGGGGTGGTTACAAAAGGATAAAAGTGGGCACGGGATTTCCAAAGGGAGCATGCTGCCAGTGGTGCAGTTGATGAAAAAGGGGGAATTCTGTCAAATCGCTAGTAGAGTGAGCATGCAAGGGTCAAGGCTCAATTTAGATTTTATCCCGGGGTCGGAAAAGAAAGTCCGCAAAGGCAAACTAGTTCAAGCCATCAAATAGTAATAGAACACAATGGGAAAAGCCAAAAAGAAAAGACACCATAATCTGTCCTGAGAAAAGGAGTCAATAGCGAATGAAGCTGTGAAAAACAATTCGCATAAAAAAGGGCCGACTAGTCGCAGCTGAAATGTGGGACGAAAAACCGATCGCTCAGGAGGGGGCACGCGAAACGCGGAGCGTGTGGCAGGCGGCCGTTCAGAGGAGGGGGGTTTCAAAAAATTTGCGGGGGGGGAAAAAATGGAAAAAAAAAAAGTCGAGCAAAAAAAAGAGAAAGGGGGACAGATTCACCGTGAGAAAAAAAAAAAAAAAAACAAGTCAAATTTCGCAGCTTAAGGCAAAGAAGAAGGAAACGCAAAGAGATAATTTCTGTCAAGGGAAAGCGCGACATCAATGAAAGGGGCGAAGCCTCCGGATCAAACTTTCATGGGAAAAGAGAAGCAAAACGGACGCGGACGGAGCGTCGGGTCTAAAAAAATGGGGGGAAAGGGTCTCACTCGGAGCGGAGGGGTGGTTGCAAAGGTGATCTCTAGGGGCGCAGAAACCTAACGCAATCTGGTGCTCTAACTCACGAAGGAGCTGGGAGCAAATGTTGGGGGGGGGGGGAGGAGAGAATCCAAAGCCCCGTGCAAGGGTGAAAAGTCTTTTTGAGAAATGGCCGAACGACGAGCAAGGAAAAAGGGGGAAGCGTAGGGACGCAGCGGCACGCGGTCGTTAAGTGGGACCGACGAGGGAAAACACAATAGTCAAGCATTAGCAGAGTGCCAACTGCCAATACGAGAAACACACCCCCCCCCACCCACAACCAAAAAAAAAAAAAAAAAAAAAAACCCTCTGGGAGGAAGTGACTGGTTCTCCGGACGCCCATAAAAATCTGAAAACGAAAAGAGGGACCGAACAAATGTCGCATTTCCGCTAGGAGCGCCAGGCACCCGAGGACGGCGAGAGATGAAAAGACGCGTGTGGAGAACGGGGGAATCGCATCGAAGTCACACTTGGACCGCGGCCACAAAATCAGAAAAACGGCTGGGAGTCAGGTGATCAAAAAAAGAGATCAATTCCCCCTAGGGGGTCCAGCCCCGGGCTCGAGTTGTCCAGAGACGAGAAGATTGTGGAGAGGGGAGGGAAATTGGGTCTTCTCCGGAGAGGGGTCATAGTATGTCTTTCTGTCAGGAAATCCTCATTCAGAAAGGGGGGGGGGGGGGGGTGGGGGGGGGGGGGGGTCGTTCAAACCCTCGGGCTCGAATTCTCATACCAAATAAACTTGCAAAAAAAAGAAAAGAAGGCGAGACCGCCTCAGATACCTGATTAAAAAACCATAAAAAAATTCCGTTTGGAGATACAAGGAGCATGTCCTCCTTGACAATCGCCTGTCTCCTCACAAATTGAACCCGGGGTGAAAACATGGGAGTGGTTGCCTAAGCGCCCTACTGATTGTTGACGATAAACTGTGTCCGCGTTTTGCAGGTCTCAAAGCCGTGTTTAACAGGGAAAACTCGTCCGCTCTAAGTGGGACAACGCGTTCGTGGCCATCTCAGGTCAGTCTGGAAAACCTCAAGGACCAGGCAGGAAGAACGGACTTGGGGCGACCTGGCCGGCGAAGGGGAAGCGGGCGGTTTTGGTCCTAGTCTAACGGTGAGAAGAAAAGGGCGGGGCACCTCGATGGTCCCTGGGCAGCTTGTCAAAAACCGTTTAGTAAGGAAAAGGGTCAGGCACAAAGCAGGATCCATCGATTCGAGCACAACGGAGAGGGAGAAGATGAAAAAAAAAAGAATTGGAACCGGCTTGCAGGGGGAGGAGCTAAAAAAGGACAAGATTCGATGGCAAATCTCGATTTCTGACTAGTAATCAGTTGTATTCTCACCAAGCGAGGAAAAAAAAAATCGATTAAAAGGACCGAAAGAGGGACGGGAACATCGCATAAAAGGAGGGCGAGAAAAAAATTCACACTGCCCCGAAAAAAAAAAATTGGACTGGAGGCGAGGGAGGTGAACGGCACGGCAAGGCTGAGAAACAAAGAACAGCCGAGGGAGGACAATCATTACCTGATACAAGAGGGGGGGGGGGTTGGGGGGGAAAAAGGGGGGGGAAAAGAAAAAGAAAAAAAATCGAAAGGAATATCTCAAAAAGGGGAGAAAGAAAGGGCTCTTAGAGGGGGAGGAGGGGAGAAGAGAGGTATTAAGTCCAAGTTATAATAGGAGGGGGGCTTCGCGATTTCCAGAGCCGGTAACCGGGGGAACGCTGAAACGGCTGTCCTTCAGAACTTAAAGCCTATGATACCGTTTGGAGGGAGGTTGGAAGGCGGAAGTATCGTCACGAGCAGTGAAGAAGTGCGGAAAAACTGTCCAAATAAGTTGGGAAGGGATGCTTAAAAAAAAGCTACAGGGTCAATTATTGAGGGGTCTCCCAGAAAAATACTGGGGAAGGGGGGAGAAGGGCCGGGATATCAAACGCAGGACCTTTCATTCGTCTAGAAAAAGCGAGGGGGATGAAACGCACGGAGGCTTACGGCGTCGCAATTGCGGGACGACTTGACGTTAAAAAGTCCAGGAGGGAGCTCGAAACGCGCACTTCCTCAAAGAAAGCTCGGGAAAGGGCAGCAACTGTTGGGAAAAACGGGAGCTTTACCGGATTGAGTGGTGCCGCAAAAACTGTTCTTCACGGGAAAATAGCGCGGGAAGATGAGGGGTCCATTCAACGGAAACGTTACCCTTTATGACCCGAGTCGGGGGGAAAAAGAGGATCACAAAAGAAGGGAAAATCACAGCCACGATAATGGATTCAGCTAAGGGGGCCAACATTGCAAAAGGCACGCAAAAAAGAAAAGAAATCCTTGGACCGAGAGAAGATCCGGGATGCAGTGCGGGAAAAGAGGAAGACACTTTGGCACTCAGCAGTAAGGAGGGAGTGACTACCCATATTCTTTCGAAGTCAACCGTCGCGTCGCCGTCCGCTTGAATCATGAAAAGGGTAAAGGGGGGGAAAAGCCCAAGGCCAAGCCACCTCGCGAAAGTGGGGAAAATTTTGCGAGGACGGAAAAAATTCAGGCAAGAAAGAACCGGCCGCCTACCCTGAAGCCTGCAAAATTTGGAGTTCGAGCTAGGTATAAAGCAGACTGCTCTTGGAAACTTTCGTCAGTTGCAGCGGAGAAAGGATTTGGACAGCAATGAGAAAAACAGAAAGAGACGACCCGTCGCGTAAATAAATGGGGGAGGAAAACCCCCCAGTGGCGAAAAGAGGCGGAACCACGATTCGGAGAGACGAAATCAATAAGAAGCCGGGCACAAGAGACTCAACTGTAAGAGACAGGACGAGGGAAAAAAGGGAAAAAATGCGGTGGGTCTCTTGAGTTGCGGGGGGGGGAAAAAAGAAAAGTTACTGGGGGGAAGCAGAGTAGGGGGGGTGTCAGATGCAATAAGAAACTGCGAGAAGCGGTCACGGCCATCACGCTACTCGAATGAAAAAGAGAAAACAAAAAATGAAACGGGGGGGACCTGAAGAAAAACCTGGCGCAGCAAAATCGCTCAAAAAAGGGGGGAAAAGACTCAAAAACGAAGACAAAGGAGTAGAGGCTAAAAAAAACACGGGGAGGGGGAAAAAGAAGAAATCCGCTGGGAGGAGGTTGGGACAAAAAAAACAGAAGGCTGAGTCTAGTTTCAATTGCTGCGCCAGTTGAGGGGAGGGCAGTTGGGATGGAAGGAAGGTGGATCTTAAAGGTGAGGAGTGTCGTTAAAATGACCTGAACTTCTCGCCAAAATAGGGAGAGTGGAATCTGAAAATAAAAATACCGCACTCAAGTAAACAGAGTTTGCCAAAGGCTAAAAACAAAGGGACAACGCCAAATGGGACAGCATTCCTCATCAAATACGAAAGGTCCGTTCCTAAGGAAGGCACATCAGAGTGGGGGGACAGGGCTCATGCTCGCGTGGAATATCAGCAATCGGAGGGGAACGAAGGATTCGCATCTGAGGTTGGCAGCTAAAAAAAGGGAACGGCTGGATCCCAGGGGCCGCTTAGCGACAAGGCTGTTTGAGGGGCAGTCCGTTGCAGAAAACAATACTTCTGAGAGGGGGGCAAACACAAATCAATAAGGGGAAACATCAGCGCCGTGTAAGGTCGCTGAAACTTAAAAATTACAAGGCAGGGGAAAAAAAACACGTAAGGGACCGAAAAGGATGCGGCGATATATTTAAACTGGAAAGGGGGGAACACCCAGACCCAGTGATTGTAGCGGACGCGTGATTGCAACGGGGCTGTTTACCGGGTAGTGCGAAAAAGGTCAAGGACCGGGAGATCGTCGAAAACGTGATCAAGAAAAAATAATGAGAGAAGACGGCGTCTGCAAAGTAATCCACTATCAATCATCGGAACAGGGGAGAAAATCCACTAGAAGTGGGGGGGGAGGCCATGTTGGGCAAACTATAATCAGAGCCCAAGGGGGAGGGCAAGGGTAACTCTCTTGTGGATTAGAAAAAAAAAAAAAGAAGGGTCATCATTTGAACTTTTCCAGCGGCATGGAAGTCGGAGAAAATCAGAAGAGGGAAACGGTGTAATCCGTCGTCAGCAACCACTCACGTTCAAGAGCGTCAAACCGTCTGCCAGACTCGGATCATGAGAAACTTGTGACTCTAAACAGCCTCTCAAAGAGTGAAAGAAAAGGAAGAGGACCCAGCAAAAAGGGTAAGTCAAGCGCAGGAGGTAAAACCGACCGGGGGACGAGAGATGAACGTACTCGTTGGAAATGATCCTTGGAGGGAAGACCAAAATCCACGGGGCGCATCCCAAAAAAAAACAAGTGGGAGGGGGGGGGGGTGGTGGATGTATCCAACCACCGAAAAAAAGGATATGTGGGGGGGGGGGGGGAAAATGGGGGGGGGGGGGGGCCACGAAAATGTAAAGGGTCAAAGTGAAAAAACCGCAAAAAAGAAAAAAGAAAAAAAAAAAGGGGGGGGGGTGTGGGGGGGGGGGGGGGGGGGGGGGGGGGGGGGGGGGCGGGAGGTTGGGTAAACCGCACAAAAAAAAAAAAAAAAAAGGGGTGGGGGTGGGTGCTGTGGAAAGAGCACCGCTTCCCAACCTCAAAAGCCCCACGCGTGGTCCCTGTGGGGGTGGGGGGCAAAAAACACCAAAAAAAAAAAAAGACACGCCAGTGAAAAAAAAAAAAAAAAAACGGACAAGGAGGGGGTGGGGGTCACCCACAAAACCCAAAAAAAAACAAAAAAAAAAAAACACCAAAAAACCGATCTACTCCAACAAAAAAAAAAATCGCGATGCTACCCTCGATGCTCCTTATTGGAACATATCAAGTAAAATGTATTGGGGGGATAAGGGGGAGCAAGGCATGCAGAAGGACCGACTTCATAGACACGGCGGGGAAGTTGGGTCCTTCTGCAGGACAGTGAAAAAAAAGTCAAGACAAATTACCAATCGGGATCTAGTCGGCGAAGAAACGCACATCGGGAAGGAGGAAGCGTATCGTAAACCGACGAGGGGAATAAAAAAAGGACGCTGAGGGAGATTCTCGGAAACGCATGCAAGTCGGTCGGCCGCGCATGAAGAAGGGTGAAATAAAGTAATGATCAAGGAAGACGTGGGGGGACATACCTCCGAAGGGGAAGATAAAGGGAGGAGGGGGGGAACGTTCGTAGTCCTTAGGAGGGACCTCCATGCACAGTGAAATAACTAACTTGGCGAAAGCTGGAAGGGCAGTGAGAAATGGGGATTGATTAAGTCTACTCGTTGTGGGAAGACACTAGTTGGGAAGGAAGGGGGGGGAACAAACAATAGAGAGGGGACAAGAAAGCTTGTCCCGTTTTACTCAAAAACGGGGTCAGGAATGACCATCTCTCGAAAAACAACAAAAACGAGAAGAGGAGTAGGCAACCCCTTTGAGGCAGTCTTGCCACGCTATATAAAAACAAGCTGCGGTCTGACCCAGAGAGGGAGGGGTTCTTAGGGAAACTAGAGCAAATTTCTGCGAACACGTGTAGACTAGGTTACAAGGAAACAAGCGCAAGCCAGTATTTCGCAAAGACGCTAGTTCAAGTAAGTCATGCGGCGAAATGAATGATACTACAACTCCGTGCCGTTGGGACGAGCGAAAGGGGAAAAGAGGGAAGGGTTAAAAACTAATTCATATACAGCTGACAGCAAATACCCAAGAGGAGAAAAAGAAAAAAAAAAAGGCCGAAAAGTCTTTCAGTCTGTGCGCAGCAAAAAGACTCGGGGGGGGAGGGGGGGGGGGGGGGGGGCGCCGGGGAGGGAAGCAAGTATCAGAGCAACTTAACGCGAATGCAAGAGATCCCGGAACCGTGGGCACATGAAGCGGTCAGAAAAAGCAGGAACATACTCGAGGGTAGACGCGGTGGAATGGAGGAACCAAAAAGGACAAAATATAGTACACGAGGCAAAATTTAAATCGAGTAAGGGTCCCGAAAAATGGAAGTGGGAATGATGCTGAACCATCGACCATCAAAGTGAAAGATGGCGCCCGCGAAACTTTAGGAAAAAGATGTTAAAAGCGAAAAAGAAAACTACTGGGAGAGACAAGAAAAACGGGGCGGCGCGTCGAAAACAGGGAACGGGCGGGAAATTGGCGGGACGATAGCGGTGTTCAAAAAAGAGTCAGGAACCAGCACTGCCTCAAACGACGGATCGAAGTCTGGCGCCGTTACGAAGGGGAAGGAGGAATGACGAGGACGGGCGTGAGCCGCGACGGGGAAAAATTCGGAGAGAGAGAGGAAGAGGCAGCCCCGGAGGTAAACAAGCGGGCTAAACGGGATTTACCTCAGGAGTCAACTTATTTAAGCAACAGAAGGTTCATCCCACGCCGAAAAGAGGAGGGGGAGGCCGAGAAAAAGGGACTCGACCCAAAAACTCTGTCCGGGAGAAAAAACCTGGAGGGACAGTGAGGAATAGTATGTCGACAACTGGGCAGACTCAACCCGTCCGGGTTACTGACCCATAGTCAAACTTCGGAATACCGTAGCGGCGCGCGTCGTCAAGTGGACATGAAAAAACGGCAAAAAGGAATCCTACCTTTGCACAGAAGAAGATCAGATATCATGGCGTTGTGGGGGTCGATTGCCGAAAGAAACGAAGGGAAGACCAGGTAGGAGGAAGCCGTGAGTTGGCCGCTAAGATGAGAATTGAAAGGATTGTGAGCAGCGACTGTCATGCGAATATGCAGCGTCACTTTCGTAAGTTTTTTAAACGCGCTGAGTATGCGCCGACGCATCGCGAAGAAGAAAATACGACGAGGACCTTTCAAAGGGGCTGGAGCCAGTCAAAAGCGAAAAGGAGGGCATCTTCTGGGAGAGGCACAGACAATAAGAAATCTATGAAAGTCTGGGAAGCATGGGGAGGGGGGAAAAAAAATGTTTGGAAAGGGGGGGGGTTTGGGATAAAAGTAGACCACGATTGCTTAGATGTTTGAATGGCGACAAAAATTGCTTGGGGAAAGAAAAAAGGGTTTGCTGATCGCCTAACTTGGGGGAGCTTCGAAAAGAGTTGTTTCAGGTCGAAAGCACTCATCGGGATCTCCGTCAAGCGAACGCACTCAAAAAAGAAAAAATCCACAAACCTTAACTGAACTTTTGGGGTCCTAGTGAAAGGCAACAAAAGGAGGAAAAAACAATTTGGAAAAATCGGCTCACAGGGTTCCCGTGCCGAGCACCACCACCAGTCGAAGTAAAGAGAAAAGGAAACAACACGGAGGAAGGGAAGGAAGAGAGGATGCTTGCGTCAAGGGGGGGGAGCAAGCACGGGGAAAAAAATGAGGCGCTGACAATTCTCAAGGTGGGCATTGACTAGGGAAAAAAGGTCAGTGGGTGGAATGCTGGGTGATCTTTCAGTGTCGTACGGGAGGGGCGGGGCGAGTACGCGGGCAAAAAGTATATGGGGATCCCATGGTGCATAACAAAAACTAGCTGCCGGGGTCCCAATATGAGGCGCTCCAGCAAGAGTAGAACACACCGGGGGGGCAAAAATGTACAAAGGGGAAAATCAGAGAAGAACGCTGTAAGGAGAAAAGTCACATAGCTCCGGCTGCGAGAAACTTGGGGCAGAAAGCAGAATCGTAGGGAAACGTCATTCGCATATGACTGTTGCCAGTTAATTGAAACGAGCGGGCGAATTCGAGAAAAGGGGAGGCGATTCAGGGACGAAAAAGTAATTCGCGCTGGAAAAAAAAAAATGGGAAAAAAGGGAAAACGGGAGAACTATGACGCAGAAAGCTGCAAATTTTACAAAAGAGATAGCAAGCAGCGGGAACCGACCGCCGGGACGCATTTGCGAAGGGAAAAAGGACAAAAAAAGTCGCCCATGAAAGGGGCGCGCCTTCGGATGGGGAAACGGGAGGCCGTTATCGCAGACTCAGGATTAACTGGGGGGGAACTGTAAACCTAGGAGCGCGATCTTTCGAAAGAATGGGAGTCACAAAATCGATCTGGGGCGGAAAAGTTTCGAATCTAAGCCAACGACAGCGCAGGTGCGACTCAAAAAGGATCAAGGAGAGTGGCGGGAGGGGGAGCAAAAACGGGCTGTATTCGAATCCCTAGGGAACCCAGAGCCGCCTTAGCAAAGAAAAGCTGAAATACGTGAAGAACGATTAAGCTTTATCAAGGGGAAACGCGTGGTTGAAGTTCAAGACAGCATGACTTCCAAAAACCGGGGAAGTTCGCGAAATCAGACCCAGCAATCCTCAGAAAAGAAGAGTACTCATGCCAGCAGAGGAGCTGAGAAGTGCAGTGTTCTCAGACGAGAAAAAAACAAAGGGACCTCTGAGATTAAAACTAAAAATCGGCACCGCCAAGTGCCGTCCGAGCAAGGCAAAGGAAAGCCGAGGGGTAGGAGAGAAAAATGAAAGAAGACGATATCCGTGGCGAAGGAACGGCGGGGGGGGGGGGAAGTCAAAAAAGTTTCACGCGGTCACAGACATCATTAAACCGGGGGAGAGAAGTTGATCCAGCATTAACCACTATGCATGGGGCAAAAAAAGGGGAAGAAGTACGATTGAAAAAAAAAAATCTGGCGCGTTATATATTTGGGGATACTAGGAGGCCTGAAACAATCCTTCAACACGTGACTCCTCAAAAAGCAATGTTCTGGGAATTCAGGCCAGTCCCCTCAGCGGCCAAACGGTAAAAAAAGAGACACCTATGGCCGGCGAAAAAAAGAAGAGGGAGTACTGCTTAATAGAGAGGGGACCAAAATGACGAGACCCCATCACCAAAGGCGCTACAGGGCGAACTGCATTCAAGTCCTACAGCGGATGGGCCCTGAAATTGGACACCGGCGTATTTTTGGAAAAAGGCAGGCCGGAAAAAAGGGGGGTTAAAAAAAAGAGGAGACCAGCTCTCAAAGCGTTCGCCGGGTGAGAAAAAGAACGTCAACTCGGACCAGAATGGCGTAAGAAAGACGATTGGACAGCTAAGCCAAGTGAATCGAATTGGATTGTTCCTGAGTCTAAAGGGTGGGGGAGAAGGAACTGGGGGGAAGGAGGGAAGAAACTCGTCATGCGGGGGAAAACTGTGGAAAGGTTAAAGGTAAGTACAACGGCCAGAAAAGGCGGGCGCCAAGTCTCTCACAAAACGGGAAGGAAAAGAAGAAATGCGCAACCGATTGCCTGAAGGAAGGAAAAGGCTAAACGGGACAGCTGAGGATGAACAAGACTTCTACGAATTCAAACAATTCCGTAGAAAAAAAACCCAGTAGACTAGGAACAAAATCACTGCCGAATTCTTCATCGCAGGGTCAAGGCAGCGGATGAAAAACAGGACACGAAACGATTGAAGAAAGGGAGGGACTAGAGAGGGGTGTGAAAAAAAAAGGGGGAACCGTCTGCCACAAAATACGCCGGGGAAAAAAGAACAGGCCCTCGACGAAAAAGGGGAAGGCAGGGGAGCGCAAGGACGAGGGTGTGCTAATCGAGCGAAAGGGATCGAGGAGTGGTCGATGAGAAAGGGGAAAGGCATTTCAGAAACCCGAGGGGGAACCGTTTGGACGATGAGGAAAAACTGTCCAAGACAGATAAACCGATATTGAGAGAAAGGTGTAAGAAAAAAAGAAAAAATCGCGCAAGAAGGCAAGCAGAGGAAATCGTCGAAGGCAAAAGGGAAAAAGAAAGGGTGGAATGATTCTTGGAGACGCCAAAGAAAAGGGCAATGATGAAGTCCGCCTCGAACGGTGGAACTTCGATTGCGAATTCGCCACGGGGGGATAGTCAAACTCGTCGGTCATGGTCTCGCCGTCCCACAGAAGGGAAAGAAAAAGGGTACGGGAACGAGGGGGCTCCTTGGGAGGAACTATCTTCGTTTTGGGTCATCTCACTGAATTGGAGCGTCAGGAGACAGCAACGTCACCGAACACGCTCAGTCTGGGACGGGTTTGGAAGTGGATCTGCCTGGTGAACGGGGGGAAAAGGGGGATTTCCGAAAGGGGGCCACGGGAAGATGTCGGAAGGGTCCGCCGCGGGTAACACGCGTGACGCCTTGGAGTGACAGCAATCGTCGGGGGGAGGATCCGTAGGGAATATAACAGCAAAACTAATAGTTCACCCAGACCCAAAAAAAAGGGCTCTGGATTCGATGAATAAAGGGGACAAGGAAAAAGAAAAACAGCCGAAACCGAAGGGTACAGGTAGGAGAATCACCTGCTAATTGTGTAGAATAGGGAATTCTATTTGCTAACACCAAAATAAAGGAAAAAAGGGTAGGAACTCCCATGCATTTCGATGCCGGGGACAGAGGGCCGAGGGCAAAGTTGAAATCAAAAAAAAGCACTTCCCAGCACCCAACGTGGCCAGCACGTAACGCCAAAAAAACGGTGAAACGTTGTACTTGCTGAGGCCAGGGAGGCCAGCAAGCCGCAAAAGGCGGTCGGGGAAGTGCCAAGGGGCCCTGAATCGGAGGAAAAATTTGAAGTTTCTCATCGTCAAGGAAGAAGGGAGAGAGGTCACACGTCGTGTTGTTTGGGGGGCAAGACGAAGAAGTATTTGGGGGGCCACGCCTCGTCGGAAAAAAGAAGCTCGACGAGCAAAAGAGCGGGGGGACAAAAAGGGAACAGCCGATGCGAGAGTCTTCTATCCCCGATTCGAAGTAGGCTACAGCATCGAGCAGGAAACAAAAAGTGCAATAGGGTGCTCCCGTAAGAATGGGACACAAAGATTTTTGCGATAGGGGGATATCCCGGGGGATCTGAAGGAGATCCGCCGGTCAAAAAGAAGGGGAAGGGGGGGAAAAACTCGTTAGTCAGATAAATCAGACAAAGGGGGGGGGGGGAGGGCCTGAAGTCCGAAAAACAAGAGCGATCTCGAAAAGTCAAAACCAAAATTCAGAAACGGAAAATGGGTTAAATAGTCAATCAACGGCGACAAAAGGGAAAAGAGGACCAGCAGGGACGGGGAAGGGGGGAAAAAAAACCTGAGACCAGCAAGAAACTCTCAAAAAAACACGGAGGAGGATAAAACTATCCGCGGGAGGAGGTTGGGGACACAAATGCAGAAGTGGACCGATCAGTGGCTTACGCCATGTGAGGAAAAAAAAAGGAAAAAAGTTGGTCTAAAAACTGGTGATGACTCATGTGAAAAGAGCCACTAGCATGAGATTGGGGGGATCTGAACCCTTATACGAGCGAACGGTTCACCAATAACTATTCCGAGCAGAAAACAGCAAAGGGAAAAAACCACAAGGGGAGAACAGGCAATAGACGAAATAAATCGAGCTCACAGATCAGGCAGTGGCTCAATGACTCGCTGGTGAAACGAAGGCAGACAGGTATTCGCCTCGGGGGGGGGGGGGGGGGGGGGGGGGGGGGTGGGGGGGTGGGGGGGAGGGTGGCGAGTTTCCCAAAAGTGAAAAGCAAAAGAGTCGGCAAGCAGGGTCGCGATGCGGCTTGTCGGGGGGCAATACAAATCGAAGGGGGAAACCCCCGAATAAAGGGAAAGGAATTCTCTACGTGAGAACGTGCGTTTGAAAAATAAAATTTCGCCATCATTGTTTGCAATCCGGAGACAGACCCGGAAAAAAAGGGCAAGATTTTGCTGGCATGACTCATGCCCAAAGAAAGTCACACATGATTGGGAGAGCAGTTATTGCACGGGATGGAAAAGCAAGTCACAATGCAAGGACCCTCGGGGGGAGAGAAGGAAATCATAAAATAATTATTTATCATCAGCAACTAAACTCTAGTAGGGGCACAAATTTTCAAAGAAAAAAGAAGAGGGGACAGTTTCCCCTAGGGGGTGGTGGGGGGACGGACAAGGAGTAGTGGGCGTGAAAAAAGTAGGTAGAGAAGCGTCCCCTTTTTCAGCAGGTGAACAAAAGAATTGGATATTTGTGATGAATACGTTCAAAAACAAAAAAGGAGGGGCAATGCAAAGGGAACGCGGCCAAGCGGGCAAGGGGGGGGAAAAGGGGATCTCAACAAGATAAAGAGTACAAGTGACGGATCAGCCACGGCAATCGGTCAAATCAGATCCTCGTCAAAAAACGGCTGCAAAAAATTCCTCGAGCAGGGAGGAAGGTGCGTTCTTCCTTACGCTCAGAATAGAGGGGAAAAAAGAAGACAGAAGGGAAAAAGCGTCACCACACACAATGGACTAGGGAAAGGGGCAAGGCGCTCGTCTCGGAAAGTACTCTCAAGACGGGCGCGGGAAGGCAAAAAAAGTTTGGAGGTCAGGTTGCGATCGCACAGAAGAAGTTAAAAATTCTCGATGATCGTAATAAATTGGAAACTTGGCACGACTGGGGGGGGAAGCCCAGCAATACTCGTCCACATTCTTGGGAAAGGCCGAATAAGAGATTTAAACGCGAGTGGAGAAAGAGGTGGAATGAAACAAAGGGCACAAATCATTCAACGGTCGTCGACGTCAGGTATGGGCATACGGTCTTCTGACGGATAACCTCCGCGAAAAACCACTGGTGTAAACGGGGAGAGAGGGAAAGCGAGCAAAAAGAATCGATGAAGAAAAAACCCTCGATCAACCCGCCTCGAGAAAACCGAGCAATACCGCTGCACCGGACTGTGCGCTCAAAAACAGGCTTTTTCGTCGCGCTCAAAGGCCAGAGGGGTTTCTCACTCGAGGAGCTGGATAACCAGGGAATGTTAAAAGAATCTCCTCGGGAACTCGGCACGCGTGTTAGGGGGTGGCCGGGGGGGAAAAGTAAGGAAATTCTGACTCGAACGGAAAGACTGACGTATGCGAAAAGAGGCAAGGCAGTGGAAAGGATTGGAATGGAAAAAAAGACTAGGGAAGAAAAACTGGTTGAAAAGCTTCAAGCACTCGAGATGGAAAACGAAAAGGATTGGGTCCCGTTTAGAATGAGAAACGGGCAAAAGGCAGGAAAACGGCGGCGCCGATCAAACTAGAGAAAAAAAAAACCCGAGAGGAAAAAGAAGAAAGGAGGAGCGCCGCCGTGGACGGGACCGTCGGGCAAAAACGACAGGAGCAAACGGGACAAATTTGCTGTAGGGTGCATTATGAAGAAGAAAAGTGACAAAAAAAAATCACCCTAGTAGAGGAACAATCCAAAATCAGAAAAGGCACCAGGAGCCCAGATTTGTCGGGGACAAAGTCGAGGGATCGCACAGGCGTCGAAAAGAAAGAAGAAGGGGAAGCCGTCCACGAACGCGGGAGACAAAAGACGAAAGGAGGTCATGGTAAAAAACGCTCCTGTGCAAGGAAGGAAAGACAAAGCAGAAGTAGTATAACAAAAAGAGAAAGAGGCGCTCCGAAGCTGCATGAGCGCAAAAGGGACGACAGCGGGGAACGTACAGGTCAAGACGCCTGATCGGATCAGGTATCCGATGATGTCTGCCAAGGGAAATTACCCTTAGGGAAAAACGTGGGGGGGGGGGCTGAGGTGGAACATAGAAAAAAATGAAAAAAAGGAGGATAAACCGTGTATAGTATTGAGACGGCTCAGGAGAAATATAGTCACTAAGCAGAGGGAAAAGTACGCGGCCCTGCAAAGAGGGTGGAAAAGCGCTTGAAAACAAGAAAGCACTTGTCACTTATAAACCCGAAAAAGGGAACTTGTGAACAGCTTTTGGGATTGCTCCACGATATAAAACGAGTCGGTTCATCGTCTCGCCGCAGGAAGGGGCCGGAAAAAGGTCCAGCGGACGCTGGCGAAATTGGGGAAAGTAGGGAAACGTTCAGAAAGGAGGGGGAGAGGAAAAGAAAGGCACTTAAAGAAAAACTTCGAGCTGGGCAGCCGTGTGAAGATTACGGATGGAGTGGGACGGGTCTGGAATCAAAGGTTGGTTAAAAAAAGGGAAGAAGAGAAGGAGGAGAGAGGGACTGACGCTTAACCCGCGTTACACGATTGCCTCATACGTCGTGGACGTGTTTAAAACTGGTGGTCACCCTGCCGCGGGCTCTGGGAAAAGGAAAGAAGAGGGGAAAACATGCAGACGAAAGAGAAGGTGTGTGAGAGAAAATCTGCTTAGGATAGATGCTCGTTGAACGCTCGGGGGCTGCGGAGGAAGGAACTCCGTCAAGATTCGTCAAAGCCGTCGCGAAGCCGCGGTCCCATTGAATACAGGGAATAGCCGTGCGGTGAGAACCAAAAGGGCAGCAGTGCCACTCGCTGAGAAAACATATGGGGGGGGGGGACGTTGGGGTAGTTAGAACCGTAAATGCAGCAAGGCCGCCAAAAAGGAGGCACGCCGGCTTTGCCCGAGCGGCGATTTAAGGGGGGCAGAGCAAACGTTCACCAACCTAATCATGTCTCGTTCCGTGGGCAGGAGGGTTTTGTACGCGATTATGTGGGGACGCCCGTTAGCTCACGGAAAAAAAAGAAGGGGATCTACGTAGCCCAAATTTGGGGGAAAACTAGGGCAAAAAACATGAACGAATAATTAAAGACCATCCTATTAGTCTCTTTTCTGAACAGCGGCTTATCACCTCAATGACTCCTTGAGCATACAGCGAGGAGAGGGTAATTTGACCATGGGGAGGTTAGAGGAGGTGCTGGATCGCCTGCGGACTAACGGAAAGAAAGCCAGGAAGTCAAGGTCATATCAAATCAGCAACTGGTGCTAATTCGACAAACATCTCAATACTCGAAAATGGGGATCCACACCGAAACAGAATTCAAAAACTGGGGGGGAAAGTCAAAAACAGAGAAGCAATGAAAAGCGGCTCAATTTTTCAAAGGGAACTACAACAAAGAGACCAAGAGAT
>Ga0179593_1759015_pt1 | contig 22385 bp, 23 predicted proteins | sample CZODoug2_1_08_16_FD_185931 | JGI IMG/M metagenome (GOLD analysis project Ga0179593, IMG submission 185931) | Vadose zone soil fungal communities from Angelo Coast Range Reserve, California, USA - CZODoug2_1_08_16fungal (PacBio error correction) | ecosystem: Environmental > Terrestrial > Soil >...
TCAGGGGACGGAACGCGGGAGGGGAGATAATATTTGGGGTTTTTATTAAGTAAAAAAAATAAAACACCGTCAAAAAGGAGAAATAAGACGCAGAACAGGACGCATAAAGGAGGTCAAGCGAAAAATCGTGGTCAGGACAACCAATCTGCATTGATGGAACGCGTAATCGAGACCCAAAACTCCGGAAAAAAGGGCCTTGAAAAAAAAGCTTGAAAAAAAGAAATCGAAGGTTCAAAGACAAGATGGAGAGAAACAACCGAATTGAAGGGGGAAAAAAAAAACGGTTTTTGGGGTTACCAGGGGGGCGCCGAAAAAAGGGCGGGACTGGAGTTGGGGTAACTGGAGATAGACCGGGCCCTTAAATCTGCAGGAAATACCGTGACCGTCATATGTAGATGTCCGGAAGAAACGGAAAGAGAGGAAGTAAGGTTCACGCTGCACAATGAATGCATTGCGCAAAAAGAGAAAAGGACACTCGTAAATCGAAAAACCTATTCTTGAATAAGGAAAAAATAAATCGGGAGAGGGACAGGAAGAAGGGGGAACTTCAAAGAGGAGAGTGGACTTCTTTACTGGCATAAGTTTTTGCTGGGGGTTGATCCGGGAAGGCGGGACCAATATCGAAACTTTGACGGCGGGGCTTATCAAAACCGTGCGATATGGAGAATACAAAGGAGCCCGCGACCAGGTGTTTTACTCAGTTTCGACGGAGGAAGGCAGGCCAATGTGAAGAGAGACTAATGGATCGAATCACAAGCAAGAGGCGGCGCGAGAGAGGGGGGAAGCATGGACGTACGGCCCATAATACGACCCGAAGGAACCCCAACGCGAAAAGGCGGCTTGAATGAAAAAAAAACTTGCAGCTGATTACCTCCGACCAGTCCCAGGAATGGTGCGGGTGTTTACTTTTCAGTCGACATCTTAAAAATCCTGACGTAAAAAAGCAAAGCCGGCCGAGAAGTGGCACAGGGGGGAATGTAAGTAAAACGGTTGGGGGTTAAGCAGAACGCTGCACAACGGGACCAATTGTGCGCCAGGAGCGGAAGTACCACCGAACCCAGGGGGGAGAAGAAGATTTGAAGGGAAGAGAGAATTTCAAGGCCACAGTGTACTACGGCGCCAAGATACAAAAGTCGTACGCGGGGTCACCAACTTTCGGGAGGAACCGAACAACGACGCGAGAGGACGAACCGGGATGGCACAGCGCCGTAATTGAGGCCCTGGCTCGCAAGGGGGTGCCGGTAGTCAAGTCACGGTGGCGGCGGACACTCAGGAAGGGGTGGGAGGAAGCTAAGAAGCAAAGAAAAAGAGAGGGGAGGGTTTGAAAAGCTAAACAGGGGGTGTAGGGGGGGGGGGGCGAATGATTCGGTGAACGGGGGAGGGGGGAGAGCATAGGGAGAGAAAAACAAAGAGATCGGGGGGTAAAAGAGAGGGGGGGGGCGAAAGCAAGAGCGGAAACCGCGAGGGCTCACGAACCTAGGGAAGAGCGGAGGGGTGGAGGGGGGCAACAAGGGGGGGCAGGGATAAGCGTAGCGAACAGATGAGCCGGTGGGAGATGTCGCATGCAGGGGCGGGGGTGAGAGGGGCGGAGAGACTAAGAAAGAGCAGGCGGGGGGAAGAAGGTACCCTGATCGAGAAAACCCGACGAACAAGGAGACAGGGGGGGATAGGGAGGGATGAGAGGGGCGAACGAGGGGAAGGCGACGGAGGTGGCGAGCGCGGGTGGGGGCGAGGACCCAGGGAAGGATCGAGAGGCCAAGGGACGCGGGGCGGGAGCGAGAAGGGAGGGGAAGGTGAGGGGCGATAAGGAGGAGCGACAGTGGGGGACAACGGAGGTAAGGGGGGGAAAGGAGGTCGGAGCGGGGGGAAGAGAGGGGGGGCGGAACGGAAGGGGGGAGGAAAAAAAAAACGGGGAAAAGATGAAGGAGGGAGCCCATGTGGAGGGGTGGGGGGGGGGGCGAAAAAATTAGCAAGGGCAAAGCGAGAGAAAATGGGGGAGGGTGGAAACTGTGCAAGGCGAAAACAACAGGACCGGGAAGAGGCGTGGCGAAAGGAGAGGGTCGGCCGGAAATGCAGCAGAATGGGGCTGGGGGTTGGGCGGCCCGAAGACAGGGGTGGGGGGGGTGGAGGTGGGAGCGGGAAGGAGGCCAGAGGTCGGATCCCCGTCATCAGGAAGGTGGCAGGACACAGGCGTTCGCAGGCCTGGGAGAGGGGGGGAGAGGGGTGGTTGAGGGACCCTTATTCAAGGAGCTCAGCCGCCGTGGATCAGAGAACGACCATCAGGTCAAGGCCAACCTGAATCGTAGGCGTACGAGCACTATAGAGAAAGGCTGGGGGGGGGGGGGCACAGGGGGCATATGATAACAAGGATTTAAGTGCAACAAAGGCTCGGCAGGGAAGCTGTCCGAAAAAGAGGAAGAATCGCGCCACTCGCGCCCACCAGAGAGCTTCCTGTCGCAGACTTTACTAAGAAAAGGTACGCCGGGGGGCCCGGCCACGTTTGCACAAGTCAAAGGGGGAGTGAGAAGGGCTACGGGTCTAAGGGGAGGAACGGTGGGGGAGGAGGCAACAGGGGAGTGGGGGGGGTAGTTTATGGGGTGAGTAATTCCGGCGAGGGGAGGGGTTCTTAGCCCGCTATGCTGTACGGGGGAGGACATACGTCCTGTGAGGGGGCAAGGAGGTGGGGGGTGGAGGAACTAGGGAGGAGGGGGAGGTAAAAGCACGGTATGCGGGAAAAAGGGGAATAGGGGACCGTGGTCCGGGGAGGGGGGGGGTGGGGAAAGGGGGAGGGGGGGGAGACGGAGGGGGGAGAATAAGGGGGGGGTAAGGGGTGGGATAGGGGTGAGGGGGGGCGTGGGATGGGGGGGGGTGGGAAATGAGCGGGGGCGCAAGCGAGGGGGTAGGGGGGAAGGGGGGGGGGTAGTGCGGGCGGGAAAGGGCGGTGGTATGGGGCGAGGGGGGGGGGGTGCGGCAGATGATGGGGACGACTGAGCCTGAGGGGGAAGGGTGGTTTCCGCGTACGGGGGAGGAATGCAAGTCCGATCAGATGCAATCTTCCCGTGACAAGAAACTATAATCCGAGGGACCTTTCCAAAGAGCTTGATTAAGACATAATTGGACTAGGTACCGAGGAGAGGCCTGGGGGGGGGTAGGCCTGTACGCTTCCTGCCAAGGGGAGATGAACTAAATTGACGCATCAAAAACAACAGGATCCACGACTACTCCAGTTGCGATACAACAATGGGTTTCAACAGCACCCCTTCCCAGTTTGGACCTAAAGAATATGTTGGGTGTCGGGCAAATCTCGCGGAGGGGTGAATCCGGTTGTCATGGAGGTCTAAGCAAGGGAGCTTCGGGCAGCTAAACTTCGGGGGAGGGATGGGGGGGGGCACAGGATCGGGGAGGGGGGGGTGTTTTAAGTACTGGGCATCGGACTTTTCACGAAGAGGGGTGTGACAGGCCGTGCATCCCTGGACGTACATTAACCACGCGCTACAAAATGGGGTAAGGGAATTCGTGCTCCGGCGGCTTGGGGCCTGCTGAAAATTGCATGCGTGTCGCGAAAAGTGGGGTTGTGTGGGGGTTGGGTGGGTGAAAGAAAAAAACATAGTGATCGAGTCTGTCCCGCTGGGTTCAAGGACGTAAGAAAAGAGAAGCCCCGAAAAAGATGCTAAAAAGAATGAGCAATCGATGTCTCGACAAATAAAAAAGAAGGGGGAAGCAACTCAAGTACGACCTCTCCAAAAAGGGTCAAAGGTGGCAAAAAAAACAAATCATCCCGTCAAAGAAAATGAACGTTTGGGAAAACACGTGACTTGAAAAAAAGGGCGGGCGCAGGAACGCAAGGGTTGGAAGACCTCGCGTGGCATTTCCTCTAGGGGAAAAAGAGGAGAAAGTCAAGGACGGGCGGGGTCCAAGGAAAGCGATTCCCGGGCGATTTTGGGGGGGCAGGACTCGCGCTGTTGGAGAGGAAAAAACGAAGAGGAACGCCTGGAAATAAAAAAACACGGGCGTCACCGAATGATTTGAAAAGAGGGGCCAAGAGCCGGATTAAAACAAAAGGAAGTGCCTCGTCGGATTGTTCAAAGGGGGGGTAGGGCCGGGCGCCTGCCGAAAAGAAAAGTACGGAGGAGACCTTCCACTAACCGAACACCCAGAGGAGACAGAAAAGAGGGTGCGCAGGCATCCGGGAGAAAAAAACAATTCACGGAATTCGTCGAAAGGAAAAAGGGCTAAGACGGGCGACGGGGGACCAACAGAGCCCAATCAGGGAGGGGGGGTGGGGGGTTACGAAAGAAAGGGGAGGAAGTTCAGGAAGTGCCGTGTCGCAAACGCGGTAAAGGGAAGACAAAATAAGGGATGTCTCCGAAAAAAAGAAATGTTCACGACATCGGGAAGCCCAAATGAAGTGAAGAGAAAGGAAAAGACCCCCCGTGCAGCACATGAAGAGGATTCTTCCCTCAGACTGGATCTATGCACGGTCGAGCTGAAATAATTTCCACTCCTAATCCCGGGAAAAACGGGGGCTTGTCATTCCTGTAATTTTTCGAACTGGGAAGAAGAGGAGAGAGGGTTGGCTTTCGGAAGCGGTTGTCGTGCCAGCATAGGTTTGGATTGGGTAAAAATTATAGAAAGAAAGGGAGCCGAAAAGGAAAGGAAACCACCTGAAACTCGTCCATGGAAATCATAAGCCCAAAGGGAGCAATCGGTCCCGAAACTGACACGACGCAAAACTGCGGTTCCTTCACGGGGCAAACCATTCGAAAAATTGCGGGCCAATACTTGGGGTTTCGAAGGAAAAATCGGAACCCAGAAGGAAACGAAAAAGTTCAGGACCCACGATAAAGGCCTGTGATCAATAAAAAACTGACAAACGCACGGGGTCCCGCACTCGGAAAAATAGGAGGCCACACAGTGGAAAGAGGGGGAAAAAGCGGGCGCGACGCGGGGGGGAGGGCGCAATCGCCCGGAAAAATTCCGAATATCCGGGCGGCCAACATGGGTACCAGGAACCAGGGAGCCGCCGATAGGCCACGCAGCTCAAAGCTGGGGGAGGAATGAGAAAAAAAGGGTGGAAATTGCCTAAGGTCCGGGGCAGCCAGTAATATGTCCAGAAGTCCGTGACAGGTATTTATCTGGACTTGGAAAAAAAAGAGGGTGGTGCCAGAATTGAAATCTAGAGAGCCTACTGCGACCCAGGGGCAGTGGTTTTTCGATTCAATGGGGTTCCACCAATCGAGTGTCCGATCAGAAGGGGGAATAAGACCTGTAAAGAAGGCAGGGAGGAAAGGGGCGCAAAGGTTCCCAGAGAACCGGAGACCCGATGTTCGGTTCGGACTTGGGGAGTGGCTAAAATACACACGGCCTTGATTTGGCACAAATGCCAAATCGTCGGGGGTCGTGATAAAGAAAACAAGGGTTGGGGCCTCTCCAACATTGAGCCCAGATCAAAAATCCGGATGTAAACTGCTTTGGTTAAAAAAATCAACCAAAAGAACTGCTTTAAAAACTTGGGCTGAGCCATGGGCCCTCAAAGAAAAAGGCTATTCAAGTGGAAAAAAGGTGGGGAAGGCGAAAAGCTTTAAAAAAAGGAATGGGGGGAAAGTAGAGCGATCAACCAAAACTTCGTGGGGGAACAAAGGGGTTCGGAAACAATCACACGTCCCTTCACCAGGGGGGACGCGACACCCGCGAAACCCACTTACGCCGAGAAACTGCGTCGGGACAAAAAAACTTAAACGGCACCAACCAGGAAAAGCATAGGGTTTACAGAAAAAACCACGAAGTCAAAAAATGGGAAAACGGACGCGCCATTGGCCGTTGCACGCAAACTTCAAAGACGGGGAAGGGGGCATCACCCCATCGGTACCCCGTGGAAAAAAGAGATAGGAGGAAAATCTGCCCCGGGGCAGAAAAGGGAAAAAGTTGTCAACCTGTGCAGGCCGGTTTACCTGCTCGACAGAAGAAAAACAAAAGAAAAGAAGAGAGATAAGGGATGACCAACCCGGGGTTGCCATTACCTTAAAAACCGCGGCAAGCAGAAAATGGTTCGCGAGTTTCACGGGAAATGATGGGGGCGGGAAATCTACACGGGGGGCCCGAATTCGATTTCCGGGGTGGGACGTACGACCGGAAAGAAAGTCACGTGGTGCCGTGACCTGCGCGAAGGGGGTCAGGAGAAAAAGGGGGAGGTGAAAAAAAACATTTGCCGCGGAAACCAAGGCGATTTGTGTAAGGGAAAAACCCTTCCGGTGGGGGGGGAAGCCGAGTGGCCGATCGCGGGGAAATGGCAGCGATGGGGGACCTGGAGGCTCAAGAAAAAGGGTACGCCAATTTCCTGAGACGAGGACGATAAAGCCCCGTGACACCGCCCGTATGAACGTCACCGCACAAGAGGTCATCCAGAGTGAGTCGGCCCATGTTTGCCGGCAAGCTCGCGGGTTGGCGTCGGAAAACGCGGGGGGAGGACCTCATGTGGGCCGTGTGAAAAGAGCCGGTTTGCATGGGTTTCACAGGGCTGGCCGGTCCAAAAAAAGACAAAACAAAAGGACCGGACGGAGGGGAAAACTAGGCAGAAACCGGGAAACCAAGAAAACCCAGGAATTGAAGGGTGCGGCCGGGTGGACCTCTTCGATCGCCTTCGGCGGGGGGTGTGGGGGGGGTAATGAATTAAGGTAAAAAAAAAAGGAAAGAGCGCGGAAGTCCCGGGGGCACTGTCCCTGGGGACAGATAGTTTTTTTTGGGGTCACAATAACCTACCCATGTGAGATTGGGGCATAGAGTTGCGGGGAAACGGCCCTGGAAGGTATCAAACGTGAAAAAGGAACAAAATGGCTTCCTGGCGAGATGAGGGCCAAATCCGGGAAAAAACACTCATGGGTACCATAAAGCCAGCATTTCCGAACGGCCAAAGCGAAACCGCCCTCCCGCGCCATTTAAAAAAAACGCAGTGCTGGATAAGGCCGTCGGGGGGGAACCGGATCTTCTGTAGGAATGGGCTTAAAAGAATTGGACGCCCGGTTGATATTGGAACGAGGGGGATCACGGGCCAAGGAAACTATATTCTTTGCCAGGTAGATGTGAGGTTTGTGGGGGGGGGAACGATGAATTGTCCTTTATTGTGCCGCTTGGGGGGCCAGAAGGTATACGGTGCGGGGACTATGGGTGTCCTGAGTAAAAGAAAAACACCTGAAACCTAGGAGCAACCGAGGGGCTGAAAAAAAGAAAAAAGGTGTCCTTTTAACAAAAAAAAGGTTCCCTTCGCGGGTTCTCAAAGCAAAAGGAAGAGAAGGAGAATACAAGAAGGCAGCCGAAAAACAAAGGAAAGAAAAACGACCATTAGATGAACGGAACAAAAACACACCAGCGTTCCCACTCGTGCAAGGGAAAAAAGGGACCCGCGGAATGCAGTCATTTAAGAAAAACACAGGTCAGCATGACTCAAAAAAAACGTCCTCGATCTCGGGAATCTCAAAAGGAGGCTTGCCAAAACTGGGGGTATATTCATAACTTCCAGGGGGTGGAAGTGGGAAGGCGGGACTGCAAGGGAACAGATGTGGAGACCTGCTCGTCAGGAACTTCGACCCTACAAAACTGAGGCCCGACCAAGGGCTTGTAAAACGCAAAACCCGGCATGTTTACCGACCCTGTGCTCCATATCATATCCCAATGGAAGGGGGAAAAGAAAAAAAACGACTGTAGGGGCCCATTGGGGGCGGTGTTGATCAACAGAAAAAAAAAAAAAAGTCGAGTAAGAATATGGGGGTTTTTTGTGGGGGGGAAGGATACCACTGTAGGTCGATAGAGCAAAGACGGGGCAACGGACTCGGAAAGACTTAAAGGAACAGAACAGCCATCAAAAGTGGGGTTGAAAAGCCAGTCAAAACACAGCCTTGTGAATGGAAGATGAATTTTAAGGATCAGAAGGTTGGCGAGTGCGCCCGCTCAACGGCCCTTTCCAGTAGGTTCCACAGACGGAAAACTCCTCAGTAAGGGAGGGGCCGGCAAGGGCTCAGGGGGGTCTTCCGGACTTAATGGAGACCCCACCCGGTGAAACTATAATGAGGTCTCAAAATGGAAAGGACGGCAAAATGTCTCAAACAGGCGTTGGAAATGAAAGATAGGCGACGCAGAGCCAACAAAGGCATTTTCACGGAAAGGATACTGTATAAATACGGTGTCTTTAGCTGGTGGCTTGAAGAGGCTTGGGAGGGGGGGGGGGACGGGCCCTCGGAAGTTCTCGTCAGAGAAAATCGGAGGCCAGGATTTCGGAGAAACAGCGTTTAAATGACATCTAGGGGAGGGGATAGAAATGAAGGCAAAAGCGGCAACGAATCGAGCAATCTAGAGGGGGGGGGGGTGGTAGACAAATAGGGGGGAACCAGTAAAAAAACTTTCTCCGGAGACTTGAACTGAAAAGTCGAACCGCATGATCGGTCTCGCTGTGGGGGGGGGAAGACAGTCCCCCACACAAAGGTAAAGATGGTTCACAGTGGAAGAAAAACCAGCGAAGCAACCACCACGATGCCCGCAAAGCAAAGGAAAGGCATCCAAGGAAACAGGGGATCCAGTAAGAACCTAAACAGTAGAATTCGGCTTTTTTGGACGGCGAAACCGAAAGGGGAAAAGTGGAAAGGTAGCCAGGGGAAAACCTGAAAATAGGAGAAAGAGTAGGGAGTGGCGAAAAACATGAGCGAAGAGAGGGTCGTGGGGGGAAAAAAATACGACGGAAAAGAAGCGGGGGCTCTTCTTAAAGGCTTCGGGCCCCCGAAGAAGGAGCTTAGTCTCGTCCGATTCCTTAAAAAAAGTACGGAAACGAACCGAAGGGTAGAGGCAGCTTTCGGGGCCCCAAGTTTCGGGGGAGGGGATGAAACGAAAAGCACACGCGGGCAAACCGGATGGTGGGAATAGAACAAAACGGGAAAAAGCGACGGTGGAAGACTTCCAGACTAACGAAGAACTAATGCGAAACAGAGGAAGATATATCTTTGCGAGCCGAGGCAAAAAAGTTTGTAAAGACAGACCGTTTCACACCAATGCGAGGAATGAAAGATTGCACAGAAAACTAGGGGTAGCCGCTTCATCACCTTGAGGGGAAGAAAATGGAGCGAACGTTTGTAGTTCCTAAAACTTCTCAGAAACGAATCCGTGAAGGCATTCAAAGCAAAAAATTCGGGACAGTTATAAACGGATGGTAAGGAAACTTTTGTTCCTAGGAGAAATAAAAAAAAAAGGTCCGCCACCAGGGTGGGAGAACCTGGGGGAGAAGGGGAGGGAGGGGGACTCAATCACAAGTCGTCGGCCCAGGCAAACTGGTCAACCGGAACCGAATTTGGCCCAGAAAAAAAGGGTTGGAATTGAAGCTCCTAAAAACGCATCAGAAGATTGCGTCGGCAGGATAAAACCACCCGAGGAAGAAGGAAGACCCACGCCGAACAAGTCGGAGAACGATGAAAAGGAAGATGTGGGGGGTCGACCGAAGAAAAAAGCACGTCAAATTGGAAAGGGTCGGAAGCTTCGGCGACGGTCCAGTCGTAGGGCCCCTGTGGCAGCGTGAGCCCGGTGGGGGAAAGGGGGCCATATGTTAGAACCAGAGCACATTGAGGGGCCGGCGCAAAAGCGCCTCTGGTTGGAAAGAAAGAAAAAATATGGGTTAGGGAGGAGACATTGGTTCGAAAGTTTTCTCGTCGCCTACCTATTCTGCTAAACTCCCCTCCGTGTCCCAAACGGATTTTCTCGTGGGGCCGACTTGGTTGGCATCGTTAAAAAGGGAAGCACGGTCCCCTTGTCAAGGGGTCCGGATCCTGAAGAACATGCCAAAATCCGGCCCTCCGAACCTTGAGCGGCCAAGAAAGAAACAACCCTTTACTGAAGAAGGTGGCCTGAAAGCGTGATATCTCTGTCCTGAATGTGAGGTGGTATTCTGCCGGGAAGAAAAAGGAAGTCAGTCGACCGCGTCGCCGCTCCGGGCGATTAAAATCGGGTGCCAAGAGTACCGTGATACGGAACGGGAGATAGTCGAAACAAGTCCCAGCGTGTTCCTTACGAGAGGGAAAACGGTGGTATCCAGAGAAATGGGGGGCGCCAAAAGTACGAGTTCGCCCAGAACTGCGGACTTACAAGGCACAAGGGCGCTTGGTGGGGACTGGAAAAACTGCCGGGTCGAGTCAGGGGCGGCATACTTTTCCTTGAACTAACAAAAAATCAAAAAAAACGGGCGGAACGGACTTCCACTTGATGGAAAAAAAAAAAAAAAAGTTGCTGTTACGGCAAGAAAATCTGCTACAAAATAATCAAGGCAAGAAAGTAAAAGGGCCTTTAAATTGAAGTCTCGGAAAGAAACAACACGGGGTGTAAGTAGGAAAAAACGCAGTACACCACTCTCAAGGGGGGGGAAAGAGAACTGAAAGGACAAAAGTTCGAGAGAGAGATTTTGAAAATGGGGAAAGCGGGCGACCGGACGAAATCACAAGGTTAAAATCGGGGAGAGGCGCGTTTCGGGAAAAAGTCTGCCCAAAATTACGGAACCGACCTCTAGGAGAAAAACAAGAACTCCTGGGCAAGAAAGGGGGAAGACCCAGCATCTGGAAATCGAACGGGCAAAAAAGAAAAACTGATGAAGGTCCCGTAGACGGTCAGGAAAAAGTCAAAGAAATTCTAAAAACCGAAAGTTTCCGTCTTCGCCGTACGCGGTTAGAAGAGAGGAACCGGAGCGGCTGAAAGGGTCCGAAAGAGTTGCCCGTAAGACGGACATGAGACGAAAAGAAAAAAAAAAAAACAGGGGCCGCGAGCTATGGTCAGTCCACCGTGAATTAGGAGGTAAACTGGCATCAGGGGTTGTGGATCTTGTTAGGGCACGGAATATCGGCCGTTCGGGCGGAGAAGGGCAGGCAATACTTGAGGGGATCCAGGAGCCTGATAACTTAGCAAAAAAAAAAAATTGGTTACTCGGGGTGTGAAAGGCGTCCGCGAAGCGTACCAAAAAATACTTAAATGAAATCCTATCAATTCACCATCAAGTCGGTGAACCAAAATTTCCGTCTGGTTCTAATCGAAATTTGCGGAACATGGGAGAGGCTGAGAACCAAAAAGATCAAAAGAACAAGTAGGCAAAAAAAGTCGGGGGGCTAACGGGCCTGAAACTTTAAAAAAAAAAATGGTCATTAGGGCATTCCGAAGGTATAAAAGGTCCAAAGGTGAATGTTGGCTTCACACAGAATGCCCGCCGTCAAAGCAGGAAGGTACCAGGGGGGAAGGGGGGATCGAAGCGCCTAATGCCCTTTAAACCAACGGGGCGGGGGGTTCAGCTCCCGGGTCCCAAAATGGGCGCTGGAAGGCGCATACCCCCACACGAATGGATCACCGAGGTGCAGGCAGCTACGTGCCGGTCATAAAAAAATGGGAACCAAAGGCGGCCAAAGAACTTTCGCTCTCACAATCTTGTTACTAAACAACAAAAGGGGATTGTTACACCACCTCTCCTCGAGAACCTTAAAAGTGGGGAGGGGGTAATCAACCCGCCAGTGGAAAGTACTTCGACCGAAGCTTTTTATCCCCAAACCAAACAAACGAGGAAAAGTCGACTAAGTATCCACTTCAGAACAGAATATGGTTACAGCAGGGGGCTGCGAGTGTTACAAGGTAAAAACAGAAAAAAAAATCGCCCAGCTCGGCCAATTAACTTGGAAGAGGGGTACCGCTTGGTGGCCCCGCAAGAACAAGAGCCCAATATGGACTTGCAAAAAAGGCAACACGCAGGCCCCGGGGTCTGTCGGTAGGGCAAGGGCCAGGGGTCACAACGTTCGCACCGAGGGGTCGTACTAACCACTCGACAGACAACCCGCGGACCCAGTGTGTGGGCCGACGGTGCATGTTGCGAAGAGAAATAGCACGGGGTCACGAGGAAAGGGTCATCCTGAAATGGGGGGGTCGCAGTATAACGCCGGAGGAAGGGAGAAGCACAACGGCAGAAAGCGGGAAAGAAAGAGGAACAAGTCAGGGGAAAGAGAAAAAAAACTATTCTGCTGAGACACTCACCTTTGGGCCTATTACAATCAGGGTCAAACAAATACAATACGATCCTGGGTTGGGGAGGGGCAGGGAAAGTTCCTGAAGGAGGTCGATCAGCGATGGTGGGGGCAAGGGGGCGCAAAACAGGTTGGGAGTGCTAGCTGGCAACAAGAGCGGGTAGCCGCGGTTCGTCGGGAATAAATGTGGGGACGAACGGAAAAAAACGCGGAAAAAGATAGACTGCACTACCCGAGGACACGAAGAACTTCCTAAGGGGAAGAAAAAGAGGTTGCAGGGCCGATTGTGCAAAACGTGGTTGGGGTGGTAGAGGAAATCAACGATTGCCCGCAGGAACGAGAACTCTCAAGGGCTGGAAGAAATCCCTCACTAAAAATTCCTCCAAACACCGACAATAAGAGAAAAAATCGCAACAGAAAAGCACCAAGAAGAAACGCCTACAATTACTAACCTGCAATAGCGCATAAAGGCCTGACGAGAAAAATCTGACTTGTGTTCCAAGAAGAGTCGGGAACAGGGTCCTGAAATCGGGAAAAAAAAACTTGTGGCACTTCTCGGGCAGTTAAAAAAAAAGCAACCTGAAGAGGGCTAGGCCGGGGGTTCCAACAGGGAGAAGAAATCGAGGGGGCGGGATTTTGGGTTTGCCAAACAGGATTAGCGCCTACTGCGGGGAGACAGAGGACGAAGAGGGAAACGAGGAAAAAAAAAAAAAAGGACTTCGCCGTCTTATAAGACCGTCACCGGAAAGGAAGGTAAAAACAGCGAAAAGGAGGGCGGTTTACAAAAAAAACGGGCCTGCCGCCAGAATTTCCGAATCGAGTCCGAAGGGTGAAGGCGCGTGGGGCGCTACTGACAACCAGTAGGGGACCCCTTCGGGAAACTTGCAAACATTTGGGGTAGGATAATATGTTGGTCGGCGCCGAGCCGGCAATTGATTCGTTTTAAAAAAAAACCAAGCATCGGAAAGAAACAAATCGGGACGGGTTGCCAAAAAAGAAAAAAAAGAAGCGGCGAAGGGGCCGGATCGGCCTCAGACTGAAAACATCGCACGCGTTTGTGAGGGTGTGAAAGCCGAAGTCGGGGCAGATGACGTGGGAAAAAAAAAAAAAACGCAAAGCAAAGTCGCAGACCAAAAATGGAGGGGGCAGTTCGAGGCCGACCCAAATCAACCGGAATTTGAAGTCACCCCGAAAAAAAACCCCGGGGGGTGCATTGCTTACTTGGCAAATGCGGAGGCGAGGAAGGAGCTATGCGAGCCCGGGAAAAAGACATGTCAGAAGAATGAAGGGGGGGAATAACCTTCCCAGGAAAAAGGAGGGTCCGGAAGGTATTGTTTTTTGAAAAGTCGAATAGGTGGTGGTCTTCGTCGGATTTTGAGTGAAAATGATAGATGTTCGAACAAAACGAGAGAAAGGGGGAAGCGGCATCTTCAAATTTAAATGACCCCCCACAGAAGGAAGAAAATAGTCTCGGGTTCCTCTCAAAACACTCCCCGGCCCGACCTTCACACCGGCCTTCAGAGAAAAAAAGGTCGGGGGGACAAGTTTGTTGGAGAGGAAAGCTGCAGCGGAACCTGCTATTCTGGGGGAAAAAAGATTTTTTTTCGAGCAAAAACCAAAGAAGGAACGCCTTGGAAAGAGCAACGCGAAACCAAAACCAGGGCGAAGGCCAGCAGACGAGTGTATTCCTAAAACAGGGAAACGCTCCCCAAAAAGAAAGGTCTCGGAAAGACCGCGCGGTGGGGCGTCTCAAAAGGAATCCGGGGGGAGGCTAGAGGACAGTCCGTCAACATTTGGGGGTGGTGGGTTTGTCACAAAAAGCAGGAAACGGGGGGGATTGCCGGAAAGCAATGGGTCAGCTTATCGGGTTTTGGACCGAAAGGGCCAAGTTCAAAACCAAAAAAAACCACTGGGCCGTTGACCAGGTAGGTGGAAGCGGCAGTTAAAAAAAAAAAAAGGTACCAGGAAGAGAAAATCTATAGCCATCGGGACCCGCGGCAAGTTTTTTGGATTGAAAAAGCCGAGGAGTATAATATGCAAAAAAGAAGCACAAAAAATGGAAATCCTGTCGGAAAGAATTGGAAAAAGGAAGTGACCATTATAGCTGAAACAAGTCATGGGGGGGTCGTTCCTGGGGCCGGCCAAAATCGGAGGGAAAAAACTCGGGCCAAAAAGGCCCAATGGCAAGTCGCTCGACGAACGAAAGAGAAAGGAAGGGGGGTGAGCCACAAATTAGTTTGGGAAAGCGAAAACAACAATCACATGAAAAAAGTGTGCAGGGGGGGAACCTCAGGCCACTTTAACGGGGGGGGGAAAATACGATGGAAAAGCGAGGGGAAGCTTGGGTCAGAGGGGCCGATGAGCGCGGGGGGGACATGTATAACGGTCCCCTTTCAAGCGGGGCACAAGGAGAAAACATCGCAGAGTCACCTAAGAAAACAAAAGGCAGGAGAAGGCAAACCCACTGCTAAAAATCTCACATATCAAAAACCTGAAGCAACAAAAAGGAAGGTGCGAGCAAACGGTTCCCCCGCGCAAGTCTGTAAGGTCATGGGGTCGGTGGCACGTTGCGACGTGGGGGACAGGAGAAAAAAAAAGATATACAAAAAAACATCAAGGGCCCAGTGGAACAGCGCGAAACAGGGGGATTTGTCTTTTCCTGGGGAGCCGGGGAAGAGAGAAGAGAAGGCAAAAGAAAAACCGGTGGCGCGGTCCCTAATATCGCTCTCAAAAACCGAAAAAGGAAGATATAGGGGACCGGAGGAACCGGTGGAAAAGTAAAAGGCCCAGCGAAGAAAATGTTTCTGACTTGAGGGGTAACTGACTATGGGGATAAGTCAGAGAAGCCAAACGCCAAACGGCAACCCTGCGAAATTCACGAGGGGGAGGGCTTTGGGGGAAACAAACGCTTCTACGGGCAGCCGATACGGTGGTGCGGCGTGGACTAACAAAAAAGGGGAAAATACCAAGAAAAAAAATTGCGGGGTTTGGGGAGAACTTTGGGGCACGCGGGAGCCTCGAGTTGGGTACCGAGTTCAATTTGGCATGACTAAAACTAGGGGATAGGTGACATGAATACTCGGGGGGCGGAAAAGAGGTCACAAGCTGAGAAGGGGGGGGAAATAGTAATCCTAAACCCAAAAGCAGTTTGCAAGCACCATCAAGCGAAAGGGTGCGAAAACAAAAAAACACCGTTCCTCCCAAAAAGACGGTGAAGGGTGTTGAGGAAGCAACCGGCGTGAAAGTGGACGGGGACAAAGAACCCAAGCAGAGGCAGTAGGTTGGCCCGGTGAAAGAAAGGGGGGTGCTTCATCGAACGGCAAGGAAAATCCACAGCGGGGAGACTGTCCATTGGCAGGGACGCACCGGCAAAGCCTCGCAAGAAGCAGTACACGGGGCGGGTGCAGAGTAGTCACTCGTATGGGGGAATAGGGACGCGCAGGGGGACCTGAAAGAGAGATAGATTCGACTGACACATGGAAAAAAATAGTGGTGCAGAGACCCTAAACCCTTGGGTAAGACCCAGGAAGGGCCTTTGCGGAAACAGGCCGGACTATCAGAACAGGGAGGGACTGCGTCCCATCCGCGGCAAAAAAAAAAAAAAAGCTGGATGTAGAAAAAGGGCATAGAAGCAAAAAAGCCATTTCCACGAGTTGGCAGGCCAGAGAGAGCACCTCTGCCCAAAATGATGGTGAAGCGAAGAAAAAAATGGGGGCTCCTAGACTGCTGGGCTTATAAAAAGTTTGAAAAACTCCGGTTGAATAGTGCGTCCGAATGAACTTTTAATCCGGCTCTGGGGAAAAAATATGAAGGAGTGAGACCCTCACAGGGGTGTGGGGAAGCAGTTGTTAGGTCCAGAAAGGTATCTGGTGGGAAGACCTTATGGGGCCCCGCTTCGACGTCCAAAAGGCCGGAGAGGGTAAACCTGCCATTGTCAGAGGGGGAGCGGGGGTTCGCTGGGGTGCCGCCAGCCTCAAATGTTGTGAAGGAAAGGGGATGAGGACCCGTACACGCCCAAAAAAGAATTAAACATCTTCCAGGACCTGGAAAAGGAGGAAAAAGGACCATTCTCGAAATTCAGTAAACATGGGGGACCTTAATATCTCTCCCTTAATCGAGTAAAGCAATCTCCAAGAAAGGGTGGGGGAGCCACCTTTGGGAGGTGGCACGAAGAAAGACTGGCGCCATGTCGGGGAAAGGGGGGAGATTCATTAAATCTGGGGTTGGATACTGCGGGTGGTGCAGCGCGGCAGGGACGACGAACGTGGAACACGTTAAAAAGGGAGAACCAACTCTAAAGCTGTGAACCCCGTCTAAGAGCCATATCGAGCCTCTCAGAGAGATTCCGCCAATTTTGAATCACCGGAAAATGACACAGTCTTCAAATACAGGCGGAATATTTTCGGTGTTCACATGACACATCGTGGTCCGAAGATGGGAGCAAAAACGCTCACGGCCTCGACCGGAAAAAAAAAAAAAAAAAAAAGATTCCTCAGAAAACTGGTCAGGCAGACCAAAAAAAGATTTTAATCAGTCCGAACCTTGGCAGAAGCATCGTTGAAAAGCGACCAAAGAAAAAAGAAAAGAGAACGCCGCAGCGGTTCCCGGTCAGGAAAGCGTAACACCGAAGACTATGAGGGGCCGCAAGCCCGAAGAGGTTCATGAAAAAAAACCCCGCCGGCGATCATCGGACGCATAAACTCTGCTCTGGAGTGTGCGTGAGGGATGGGAGGGGGGGATGAAGGCTGGGGGTGTGCCGACGCTGCGGGGGGGGCGTGGGGACGCTGACGAGGGAGGGCAGGGGTGGCCGGGAAGCAGCGACACTCCCAATTCTGAGAAAGAAGGAAAATTGACGTACAAATTTTACGAGGAGGGAGGGAGAAGAGAAATGATTTTGGGCGAGCGATAAAGACGGAAGGAAAGAACTGAGTTTGGAAGAGTGAGTCAAGCAGGGGAGATCGACTGAGGCAAAGCGTTACACGATCGAACTCAGCAGTAAACAGGCGAAAAAAAAAAGCTGCCAGGAAACGTCCGAGATTCGTAAAGAACAGAGCACATTCATGTTCGCCCGGGGTTTTACGGAAAAAAGTCAGCCCGACAGCACCGACGACAACTCGGCGCGGCACAGCCGGCAAAGGAAAAATCGCCACCCTCGGCGCATGTAATCGACAGGAGAAGGCGATCCTGGGACCGGCGAACCATATCGGGGAAGGGAAAGAGAGGGAATAGCGAATGGGAAAAAAAAAGTAGTGAGTGGAAGGCATTATGAGGAAGAGGACGTTCATCTCTATGAACGAACTCGCAAGCAGGACCGGGCCGGCCCACGAGGCGTGAGAACCGGGGAAAACTTGCGGTGGTCTGACGGAACTGCCGACATGTGAACAGATTCAGTGGGAACCAATTGAGCGTCAAAACGCCGGAAACCTGAGATGGGGGGTCAGGAAGATGTCGACGAAAAAGGACCAGGCGAACCTGGTAGACGTCTGAACGATGGGGGGAACAGACGGAATAACTCAGATCTTGCACTAAGAAGAAACAACGCGATAGGACCGAGTAAATTGAAGTCACGAGAATGACGGTATGGAAGAGGGGAGAGCTGAAGACTCTGAACCGGCGCAGGTAAGGGACCTCAGGACTCCTGAGACCCGAACGGGGGGGAAGAAATGCAAGTCCTATATGAGCCGGGGGGAAAATATTCAAGTTTCCCATAAGGAGAGCACCGTGGTGGAGGACAAGTGATCTAAAAGAAGTCGGAAGCGGACCGGGGTCGTGGCAAGGAAAGCCAAGGAGAGCCTGACAAAAAGGAGTTGAGGGACCCTTGTGGTTGGAAAGGCGAATGATGCAGAGCACCCATGGAGGTGTTCAAGCGTCGGATGATAACCACCGAAGGGGGAATACACAAAAAGCAAAACCTCGACCCATGCCTAGACTTCGAGAAGAAAGGGGGTCGCAAAGAAAAAAACAGCAACGGTCAAGGAAAGTGGATCTTACATGCGATCGTAAAGGGGGGTACAGCCCTAAGTCAAGGGACACGCTCGTGTCTCCGGAGGGCGTTAATAGGAGAGAAACCAAAAGAGTTAAAAAATAAAAATTCGCGCAGAAATTGGAGGGGGTTTTGACGAAACTTATTTCTATTGAATGAGTGGATAAAATTTCATTGCCCGTCGCTACCAGTTACTAGACTCTCCAAGAACGACAATTGTAGAAACCTAGTAACAGAACCAAACGAGAGATTACGCTGGCTAAAATTTTGGGGGAACACGGATCAGCCACGTCAAAAAATGCGATATAAAAAAAAGGGGTCCCTTCAATGGACTGCTATCTCTTGCAATTACGCAATACCTTTGGAGACTGGGGAAAAAAGGGGGGGAGATATCCACACCTGCCGCAGGAGGGGAGTTCTCAAAGTCTGTGTGCCTTGAGGAAAAATAAGAGCAATTGGGTGGATGGAGCGCAGTCTTAGGACAAAAGGCCTACCGTCCCCGATTCGTCGGCCAGCGCCCGACCGTTCATTCGGGACTATCACAACCGGAGGAAACGGAATGAGGGGAAGAAAAATCTTCTGGAACAGTGTCGGTGACTTCCCATAAAGACAAAAAAAAAACATTCGTGGGAGACAGGATTTGGTGGACGCCACAACTTCTATCTGCTTATCGCCCCATGCTGGATCAAGAAAAAGGGGGGGAAAAGGGAGGGGCAGTCAATCGATCCGGAAAAGTGAATATATGGGGCGTATCTGGAGACACAAGTCCGATGAGTTGGAATTCGTGTTCAAAAATCATGGATGGACGGAAAAAAAAATCTACGGAGAAAATTCAGGGAAATACAGCCCCGCAGTCGAATCGAAACGGGAGGGGTAAAAAAGGAAAAAGGAAAATTCATTAGCTGAAGGGGGGGGAACTGAGGAACAGAAATTAAGAGAGAGGTTTTATGGACGGGTACCAAAAAATAGACAGGACGAACATCAAACCCAAGGGGAACCGAGGGGAACAAAGGGGCAGGGGGGAGAAAGGAAACCACGAACATGGGGGCTAAACTTACTGATGAACCAAGACTCCTGCAAAATGCGCTGTGCAGGAAAGAAGTCGCCAAGCATCTGGGGCCGAACGCCATCCAAAGTGGGGTGTAACAGCCGGAAAAAGAAGGCTGGTCTAAGGCTCACACAAAAAAAACCAAAACAAAAAAAAAAAAAAAAAAAAAAAAAAAAAAAAAAGAAAAAAAAAAAAACCAAACCCACACCAAAAACAAAAAAAAAGAAAAAGAAAAAAAAAAAAAAAAAAACACACAAAAAAAAAACAAAAAAAAAAAACACACCAAAAAGAAAAAAAAAAAAAAAAAAACAAAAAAAGAAAAAAAAAAAAAAGAACCCAAAACACAAAAGAAAAAAAAAAAAAAAAAAAAAGGGGGGGGGTAAGGACGTCCCCTAAAAAAACACGCCTTCCGCCTTGGCAACTGAGGGCGGCCTTGGTAAAAAAAAAGAGGCCGCATATGAACGTGCTGGGGGGACGGACGGTCGAGAAGAAAGGAAAGAAAAAAACGAACACCCAAGGCATCCAAAAGCCAACAAGAGAACGCCGGATAGACGAAATAGCCCAACATGATGCCTATATTCCATAGTTGTAATTACAGGAAAAAGGTGGGGATCTCGGGAGAAACCTAACGCCCAAGGCGGGCCAAGGGCATGTTTGAGGCGCGGCCGCTTCAGTCCGGGAAGCAAGAGAAAAGGTGCTGTCCAGGAGCTTAAACAAAGGAAAGGAACAAGTCCCGTTAATAGGTGGTAGCAAGAGGGGGAAAAAAAAAAACGGGAGAGGAACCGCCTAGGTCCAAGAAAGTGGGGGGACGAAAGATACAAAGAATCAATTAGCACTGTCGTCCCAATAAGGGGCAAAAAGGATCTGTTCGAGTGGGTATAAGGAGAAAAACGAATCCGGGTACTCAGCAGCCAGGACAATAACCTTCGAAATTACTAAGAATCTCCCCTCGAGGGGGGTCCATTACTTTTGTTTAATGGGAAAAAAGCTGGACGGGGGGGGGGGAGAGTGGGGTGTCGAATCCTTCATCAAATCAAAGAAGCCGTAGCGAAGTGTCGTGGTAAAAGATGGTTTTTGGGGAAGACCCCAAAAAAAAAAAAAAAAAAAACCGGACGGTGGGTTATAGCGAAAAAAAGACCCGTCAACCTACAGTGGGAACAAGGGGCGCGTACCAAAAAAAAAGACAAGGTTGTCGAATACCAACACTCGGGTGCAACAAAATCCGGACGGGAAGACTTGGAAAAAAACTTAGGGGAAAAAAGACCTACTAAATTGGTTCGCTAATTGGACAAACCTGGACATGAACCTCTCAAGTAATCTCTAAACCCTTGGCTACACATCCCCTCGGGGACCCCCCCGCGCCTTATTCAAAACCTCCGGCGCACGTCTTTCAAGGTCGAGAATCGGGAACCCTAATATGGGGAAATTCGAAGACCCCAAGTGGTGTGGAAAGTCTGATCGCTACAAGTTTGACATGACAGAGAAAATCCCCCTCGGAATGGGTGAAAAAAGAAATTCCCAAAAAAAAATAACAAGAGTTAGCCTGGGGAACCGCAGACAGAATCGCAATAATCGGGGCTTATAAAATTCTTCGTCGGAAGAATTCGAAAAAGGGTCGCCATTTCTTAACTAAATCGCGAACACGGCCAATGGTTTATGTAATCAACTCGGGAAGGGGAGGAAGGGGAACTAACTTGGGCAGGATCCTTCCGGAATACCATTTGTGAAGGGGGGGTAGATCGAATAATGCAAGGGGGCAAAGGATACGCGGATGCGGCGAGTGAAAAGGAGGTCATTAGTAAAGAAGCAAAATTAACTAAAGAAGGAAGTCGCAGCAACTAATCAATGGAAAGGGAAAGAAGGGCGCAGGGGTTTTTCCCCCCGGGATCCCATTTACTTGCGAATCCGGGAGAGGAAAAAGAAAGCTTCGACCGTGATCCCGGGGAAGGGAAAGGAAAAGAGTCCGGGGACCGCGTCAAAGGTGGTAGGCCTTTTTGGTTGTGCGGCGGGGGCCACGCGACCGGTTGTCGCCCCAAGCCTGGGCAAGGGGCACATCCTGAAGGTTTACGACTTAACCGACTTCGCAAAAAAAGAAAGAGGCTACAGGGCCGACGAATGGCAACCTCCGAGAAAGTGTACTAAAGGTGGACCTGGGGGAAGGGGTGGTCAAAGGGGTCTTCGAGGGGAGGATTGGAAAACGCATGGGGGGGGGGGGGGGGGAATCTCCTATGGGGGGGAAGGAAAATTTCCAGTCGAAAAAGAAGCTAAGATAAAAAGGGAGACCATCGAAAAACTTTCTAAAGATACAAAGAAAAGAAAGCACTTACGGACCTCTCCCCCAGAATGTGGGGAGGCGAGAAGTAGAAATGTTGGGTCAGAAGAAAAATGAAAAACGTTGTTGGTGGGGGGCGCCTCCGCGATTTACACAGGGTGGAAAGGGAAAACGGGAAAAACCGGGGACGACGTTGCGGCAACCACGGTTGACACGGCATACTCTTGTGCATGCTGATGCTGGATTCTTTCAAACGGGAAGGGTCATGCATCGGGGGCGATTTTGTGTGCTCCGGATTATAAACACGGCGGATGGGAACAAAGAGTACTAAGAGGGAAGAAAGAGAAAAGGGGGGGCGAGGCCGCCTAATCGACTCATCCGCCCTCCAAGGGGTTGGTAAAAAAAATGTCTTTATCAGGAACGAAAGGACCCACCTATTCGAAAGAAGGGGGGTTCCAGAGGAAATGTTCCGAGAAGGAAAAAGGGAAAGCCGTAATGAGACCGGAAATACCAGGAGACCTTCGGATAAACCGAAGAAGGGAGGAGGAAGAGGAAGGGCAGATGATCTTAAAGGGATCGGGTCAGGACGGGGTAATTCAAAAACAAACAAATACTTGTTTATCTTCAGACGGGCAAAATTCTGTGAACATCCTGGGGGGGTGTGACGGGGGGGGGGGGGGGGGGGGGGTGGGGGGGGGGGGGATGCGCAAAAAAAAACCGCTTGACATGCTGGTATGTATGGTATATTCGACGCGATACGTCCAATCATCACGGAGTCAAACTGGCGGTATTTCCTGGGTTGCACATGGAAAAAGGCAAAAGGTACACCAGCCAACAATGGAGGACAAAAAGGCAGTTCGCAGCCACACAGGGGGGAGGGGTGAAGAAGATCCCAACCTCGGCTTACAGGGGGAGGGAAAAAGAAGGGAGACAGTGATTCTACGTACATCCTGCGGGGGTAATCCAGAAGGGGGAGGGAAGGGGCCCGACGACTCTCGGAACTGGGAGTGAATTTAGGAGAACGGTCGTGGGGGGTTTTGTAGTAAGGAAAATCGG
>Ga0179593_1406701_pt1 | contig 22379 bp, 35 predicted proteins | sample CZODoug2_1_08_16_FD_185931 | JGI IMG/M metagenome (GOLD analysis project Ga0179593, IMG submission 185931) | Vadose zone soil fungal communities from Angelo Coast Range Reserve, California, USA - CZODoug2_1_08_16fungal (PacBio error correction) | ecosystem: Environmental > Terrestrial > Soil >...
TCAACTTAGTTAAGAAATCGAATCCTAGCTCAACAAAAAAAAAAGAGGTTTCAGATTCTTCAATGGGACTACTTCGAGAGTCAACTCAGGAACCCCGTCCCTGGCGGACGAACAAGTGCTTTACAGGGGAAGTGGCTTACACGGCGTGTTTGGGATCTCGGGGGTGTTACGCTTGGATAAAACGAAGCACCGAGGGCAATAAAAAAGGTGAACCTGCTCGGAGTGCTGAATGGGCCAAAAAAGTTCGTCACTCTCAAAAAAAATTGCCCAGCTCAAAACAAAACTCGGGTATGAACTCATAAAAGGGCCTCGGCCCCAATAAGGGGGGATGTCTGTGTGGAAAGGGAAACCGAAAGGAGACTACGGGCTGGGGGCTCCTGTACAGCTGGTGGCTTCTCCCCCATGCTGTCTGGAAGGGATAAGGGGACTGCTAAAACAAAAATACACAACCAGACAGGAAGTCAACAGGGAACACAAAGTGAACTCACCCGGAACTTTACAGGAAAAACCGGAAGGGGCAAAACGATACACGAAAAAAAGAGGTCAAATCTTGCAACGAGGATACAACGGGGTGTGTAAAAAGTGGAAAGCAATGGTAAACAGCCAAAAAATAAAACGTTGAGGGGGAAGAGTCCGTGGGGGTCGGGGGGTTTCATCGATCACCAGAAGGAAAGCCTCAATAGAGAACTCCAAAGAGTTCAAAATGGGGAGAAATCTGGGGAGGGGGGAGTGGGGAAAACCCCCTGGAAGCCAAGTCAAAATCAAAACGGACAGGAAACCACAGCCTTAGTCATAGAAGGGCTTGAAGCAAATCAGGGCGAAAACTTCCGCAAGGGGAAGCTTCTAAATGGGACGTATGGTAACTCAAACGAAAAAATTGGGGAGAAGCATCAAAACCAGGGCAGGGGGAAGCAACCGTATATTTGGAAAAAAAAAACGCCTGAAGGAAGTGTGCAGAGGTGGGGCGGTGTGCCCAAAAAAAAAGGGCATGTTGAGAGGAGGACCATGACCCACACCGGTTGACAAAAAAGATGACTAGGCACAGGGAACCATAGGAAATCAGGGAAGGGAAAAAAAGCGGTGAAACAGTGTCCGGACGGGGACACGAGGAAACCAATGATTCAAAAGAAAGAACAAAAAAGGGGGGGTAGTCATCAAGAACAGGAAGAAGTAAAGCCAGTTGGGTGTGGGCCGAGGCGAAATCCTTCCTAGAAGGGTAAAAGTTGAAGGTTGGGTAAAAACCAGCTTGTAACGCCGGAATCAAAAACCAGAGTGCGGCCCCGAACATGAGACAGGCGCCCTCAATATATCCAGACCATGAAAGAAACAATGTGGCAGAAGCAAAAAGGGAAAGACTGGTCTTTGATTATGGATAGGCCTGCAATCGAGGTCACAATCACAAGAAAGAACAACGTTAAACATATCAGGGAACGAATCAGTAAAAAAGGGGAATGAAGCGCTTGAACCCGACGGGGAGCAGAACTGGTTGGCCTCAAAAAAAAGAAAGTGACCAACGGGTCCGAAGGGGGGGGGGGATCTTAAAACTGGCCTATGTCCCGGGAGAGGAGGGTGGCGTCGCAAACACGTCAAAGAAAAACGGATTTCAGGCAATGAAAGGGGGCACAGCTCGTGACAGCAAACGGCCAGGATTTTAAAGGAGAAGGATACGATATCTCTAGAAAACTAAAAAAAGGAAACCGGACCGAAGGGGGAAAAAATATTCAAACAAGCCACCTAGAATAAGGCACGAAAACCAATCTCGGGACCAAGAGGACGTCGACTCAAGTTAAGAAGGTCTCGAAGCGGAAAATAGGGGAAGTACGAGACTGGAAAGTTAGCCCAAGAGAGGAAAACACTTGGGGTTCTGCAAAGGAAAGGCAGGGGGGAGGTAACATGGTTGAACACCAGGAAAACCCACCGAAAAATAAAGGAACCAACTGGGAAAGAAAGGCCTGCTCCGGAACTCACTGGCATCTCGCCTGAAAGACTCTATCAAAAAAAAAAAAAAAAAAGGATGAAAAAAAGGAAACTAAGGAAAGCAGAGCAAGCCCGTCTTGAAAAGACAGGACGTCCCGTCAAGTTCCCAAAATTGAAAGGCCGGGGGGAAAAAAAAAGTCTGAGCCCATAAAGCACGCAGGACGAAACGGTCATCTCGAAAAAAAAATAACCCGAACGCAAGAAACGATCTACCACCAACACCTGAGCTCTGGCAGAAGGGAGAAGAAGGGGTTGGGGGGAGAGACCTGGCACTAAGAGGGGAGGTGACCAACAGGAGCCTGGCCGACAGCAATTGCTTACTCCACCCTTTAATCAATAAGGATGGTCCTGGATTAAAGATTGGATAGGCCACAGGGCCTTCAGACACGGTAGGACGACGCTGGGCAACCACCATTCTCGAAAAATACACCCAGGGGGGGAGGAGGGGGGGTGTGGACTTGGGGGAAAGGGGAAGAACAGAATGCGCCAGTGAAATGATTCGCAGAAAGAATCCACCCTGAGAACCTGGAGGGGAAGGTACCAACCCACGGAAAAGACAATGGAGCCAAGGAACAAAAAACATGAAAGGGCCATTTCTCAGTTTGTGTCGCCGTAATCCAATAGGATGAAACCGACTATCGGGGAGGGAAGCATGTCAAAATAGAACATAAAAAATTCACTAAGCAAACGCCCATTGTTCCAAACGTTGAGTTAGGGAAGAAGAAAGGGCCCAAAAAAAAACAAAAAGGGGGCTGGAAAACCTATTGGTTTGGGATGAGTTGAGGGGAGTGGTAAAGGAACGGGGGATCAAAACCTTCCAAAAAACGTACAGAGAGACGATTGAAGGGGAAAATCGCCGGACACAAAAAAAAAAGCATACTTTGGGTTAAGAATCACAGACTGATTGACAGGGGACTAAAGGGGTGGCCGGGAAAATGGGGGACAGAGCTTCCGTTTCGCCAGGGACCCGCTAAAGGGAAAACTTGGAGGGGGAAGAGGGGGGTGCGGGGGACCTGTTAAGAGAGGGAAGCGCTGATTGGGGGGACAATAACCATAGGGAAAAAGCAATGGATTACAAGGTTGGGCCAGTCTTCCAGACCTCATGGCAAGAAACACAGCTACCACAAAAGCATGGTCTGGAAAGAGAGCACTTACTAACAAAGGACCTTTTATCTTGTGACGGCGTTTGAAGGTGATGGGAAAAGTGGGGGGGGAAACCAAACACGTACAAACTGAGGGGCCGAGGATTGGAGGATGAATTAGAAGACTTTTGTGGGAAAAAAAGTTTGCAAGGTTGAAGGGCCATGGGGGGGGTCGCCCACAAACCAGGGGGGTTGATGAAAGGAGCGAAAGTCAGGATAGCAACGGGAAAACTGAAAGGGGGAAGAGGGGCAGAAAGTTCCCCAAAAGCGAGGTTACGAAAAATAAGGAGACGCAACGGCTAAGGCAGTCACCAAGGGGGTGGTAACAAATCTACTCGAAGGGATGCAATTACCATGCCGGAAAATTGTGTAAAAACATAAACGTGGACCAGGCAAAATAATGGGAAGGGATTTACGTTGGGACAAGTGAGGGCGGCAAAAAACGGGGGTGAGAAACGTGGAGCATAAAAAAGTGGAAAAAAGTTGGCCAGTTGGGTTCACGTCCATGACGAAACACCCATGGTCGGGCCTCCGGAAAGCAGCCACAGCCGACGCATCACAAAAAGGAAAAAAGATCTGGAAAAAAATCGAAAGGCCAGCAATACCAAAAGGTTTCTGTCAAAAAAAACCAGAAAAGGCAACTTCCCGGAACGCAGAAAGCTAGAGCAATCAGACCCCGGGAGTTGGAGATGGAAACCACACCAGGCGGGAAGCCCGAACTCACCTTACTTCGTGAGGAACATCAAAAGAAAAAAAAGGGGGGGAGGCTGCGTCAAGGGGGTACAGGACATCAGAAACAAAAAGAGGGAAAAAGCAAAACTCGTGAAAAAAAAAAAAAAACCCCAACAGTGTTCCGCGCAAGAATTCACAAGTTCCAACAGGGTATCTAGCCTTTCTTTTAGGAGCTGAGCGCCAAGAGGTAAAGTCTAGAGAACAAAAAAACAAACCAAAAAAGTGGGTGGAAGAATCTGACCAAAGACAGAACAGCTCTACAGGGCACAAGAAAAGCACCTCTGGGGGGGGGGGGGGGAGAAGCTGAAGAAAAAAACCTTAAAGGTGTTGAAATCTGCGGGGGGGGGTTTAAGCGAAAAGCATATCCCGCAGCCATAAAGGGAAGAAAAAACTCTGAATCTGAAGGAAATAGGGGGGTACGTGGGGGGAAAAGGAAAAAATAACAACCGCTTGGCCCTCTAAAAAACCCTGCAGACCTTATTCATAAAAGGGAAACCTCATTGTCAACAGGGAGGAAAAAAAGGGAAACCAACGAGTCTGCTACGAAGGCGCAGGGAAAAGCTTGGGGGAAAAGCCGCTTTGCAAACTTTCTTGCTCAACAGGGAATTGTCGCCAGGGGAAAGAAAAAAAGCCAAAGGAATAACAGCAGTTATATCAGAATGCCCGGACCGGCCAACCAGGGGTGAGACCCAGACACAACCTCCAGGGATAAATAGGCTCACGGAAGGGGTTCACCCGCTGGGAGAAAAAAAGGGGGGTCCCAAGGGAACTGTAAGGTCAAATCAGAAAAATCCGGCGATTCCTGACATTTTTCGGGGTCGTATTGAGGGCATCTAAGGAAAAAGAAGGACGCGCTCAGGAGGCATCACGAAAAGCACATTTCGACAAAAATAGACGTGGAAAAAGGGACATCGGGTTTCATCACAAAAAACCTGGGATAAGGGAAAGAACCACAAAGGGAACACAGGGAAGGAAGGGCACAACTGCCAGAAAACAAAGAGGGTGCAGCAATTAAAGACAAATCTCGGGGGCTAAACTCAGGGGTGTCATAGTGGAAGAGGGTACTCACAAGAGCAGAAAAAGTAGTTAAAAACCGGAGTTTTAACGACCCCAGTCTACGGGGGGGGGGAAAAGTGCTTGAATAGGTTGGTGGGCCGAAACGACCACAAAAGAAAGGTGCGAATTAAAGGGGGACCACTCGAACAAAAAGCCCTTGGTAACAAAAAAAAAAGCTCTACGGCCCCACGGGGGAGGCAACAATGAATCCGCAGGATTACACCTAGGTAAGGCTGGCAAAAAAGAAAAAGCGGGGGGGAAATTCCCATACTAACAAAAAAAGAAGGAAGAAAAAGGAAAGATGAAATGAGCACTGACGGACCGGTAGGAACGTGCACACCTTTTGGAGACGAATCTTTAGGCAGACAGAATGTGGAAGGGTGGGGAACCCCCGGAGAAGGGGGGAAAAAAGCAGAAAACGCCAGGTGTGGGTACATTCCACAGTCACCACATGACGGCCATCACACTATCGTAGTAGACCGACGGGGCAGGGAAAGGAAAAAAAAAAAAAAACCGCATTTCAAAAAAAAGGGGTTTGGGGACTATTCAGGGGTTAAGGACTTGCGCAGCTAAATTAACCGACAGAAAAAGGGGGGAACATACTATCCGACGAAATAGAAAGACTCAAGAATGCCAAACTTCAAAACAAGAACTTCGCAATTGGTGCGGCCCACAAACGGTTCTGAACCATCCAAAAGAAAAGGTGTCACAAGTTTTGATGGGGAAACGTGCCGCCCATGGGGAACAGTTTGCCAAAATGCGTGAAAAAAAAAAAAAGCCGCCCGTAGATGTAAAAGGAAGCCAGGTGCATCGTCAAAAACCCTACAACATACAGCGTAATGCTGACCACCCGAGGGAGGCGCCAAAAAATAGTGGAAACGGACACAAATACTGAAAAAAAAAAAAAAAAGGGTCGGGGGGACGGCAAGCAGAATGAAGGCATTTCAAAAAAAAAAAAAAAAAAACAACAAGGAAAAAACGAGCGCAAGGAAAAGGCGCAGGGCAGCGGCCGCGCAGGGGGGGAAAGAGAGGGTGGTCCGAAAAGGAGTAGACGGTAGGGGTAGAGCGGAAAATGCAAAAACGAGCGTCGGCGCAAAGGAGGTGGAGCGAAATCAATTTTTGGGGGGTAAACCGGGGAGCGGGAGAGAAAGGGGGAGGGGGAACTGGGGGAAAAAAAAGCCTCCAGAGAAAGACTGGAACAAGGCGTGGACGAACTCAACAACAACACGGAAAAGAAGAAAGATCAGGTCAACGATCGACCGAGTGACGAGAAGTAAAGGAGGGCAAAAAATGAGGGAACAAAGAGGAAAAGGGCAAGGGGGTCCAAAACAAGGGGCGCCCCAGAAAGCGGGAAAGGCTGACGGGAACCGCCTTACTCCCACAATACCACCCACAAGAGGGGAAATGAAAAAAGAAAGCAAAAATGAAATCGCCGGGCGCTGGCCTCGCCAGTGAAAGGACAGCCCCTGCGTCCTCGTATTGCTGGGGGAATAGCCTGGGAGAAAACTGGCAGGTAAGAAAACAATTGTGTCCCGGGGGGGTCAAATCGGTAGACGTGTCGACACAACAGCAAAAGCGGGCCACTAATAAAATTTATCAAAGCCAGACCGAGCCAGAAAGAACCCGCTCTTGACAAATCCAGGGACAGGTCAAACTTAACGGTGCTAAAAGCGCGCCTTTACCAGAGGCGCAAAAGCATATCATCACACCCGGAAGAACGAGGAAGGGGAATGGCCGAAAAAGGGATCATGAAGAAAAAAAAAAAGACGGCCGCATCATGCGGCGAACAAGATTTTCCAAGAAAAAGGAAACTCGAAGGCGGTAACCAGAGGGGGGGGAGGAAAAAAAAACGGATCTGGAGCGAAATGCGGGACGAAAAATAGAACCAGAAAAGTATGCCTTCATTCCCTAGGGAACGACCCAGGTCGCACCGTCGGAAAGGGGTAAAAATAAAAATCGGGGGGGGGGAAAAAACGTCGGTACACGCGACTTTGCAGGGGAAGGAAACCAAAAAATCATGGGGTTTTCCAATGGGCGTTAGGGAAACAGTGAAAAAAGAAAGGGCACAAAACCCGGGAAAGCCGGGTTTACAAGAGGCACACCCGAAGATGTCGCCGTAAAAAACCGCAAATCAAGAATAAACTCGAAGAAGTCAGAAAAAACGGAAGGACTAAGGCAAATGCCGTTGCCGAAAAAGGTGAATTGGCGCGCCGACTCACTTGGAAAAAAACGGAAAACAATTTTCACTCGGGGGGACACTGGAGATGGTGGCCCAGCCAAGGGGGGGAAGGAAAAAAATGGTAAAAAAACGAGGGGGCCGTCCCTCCACGCAGGAAGGATCATGGGTGGGCCGTCTGGAACAACAAATTCGGAAGAAAAAAAAAAATCACACGCCGCAGGGCAGAAGAAAAAAAAGAAGAACCCCAACTAAATTGAGACACGAAAAGCAAGGGTGAGTTTAACAGGATCACGGGCTAAAAGAGAACAAAAAAAATTGGAGTTAAGCAATATCTTGCGGATGAATGGAGAAGACAATGGACAAGAAAAAAGGGGGGTTGTGACTATAAAGGGAGGGGTACAAGGTTTCAGGGTGGGGTGCGCCGGCGCCCAGGGGGGTTCTTGAAAAAAGGGGAAGTAAAAATGTAAAATTGGGAATGCAACGGGGGGGGAGGGAGGGAAAAAAATGTGAGCGGTGTAAAACTGGGCAGGCAAAGAGAATACGCCCCAACAAAAAAACCTTTGTGTAATCGCCCATCCAGGAACTCTTAAATGAGGGAACAGGCAAGTTGACCAACCCGGGAAAAAAAATCGTAAAAAAACATGAGGGGGTAAAAAAAGGGGCGCAGGAAGTGTGGAAGGGGAAACTGGGGGAAGTGAAAAAACGGGGGGGCAAGAGGGGTATTTGGGGGACCGACTTCTGTGAAGTGACGCCTTCGGGGTGATGGCCGTAAAAAAGGCAAAACGTCCAAGCGAAAAAAACAAAAAAAAAAGCCCTACGGGGAGGGAAAACGCACACACGAACAAAAAAAGCGGGGGCCCCGCACGGCCCAGGCAGAAGCTTCCAACAACAAGCAATCCGACCAGGGGGGAGGAAAACACCGCCATAAATAGGGTAACAAGAACTCGAGCAAGACGCTGCAAGGCGTTTGGGGCGGGAGGGAACCCCGCTGTGTAAGAAAAGGCACGTACACCTGAAGGAGGAGGAAAAAGCACGAACAGGAAAAAGGGTAAATCAATGAAATTTCTTGAGGTGCGAGTCGTGAAGAAGGAGAAAAACCAAAAAATCCCCACCAGAGTCAAAGAAACGACGCCAGCAGAAAAGAAAAATTTTTAATCAAGGAAGGCGAAAAATCAACGGTCAAACACCAGAATCGTCGCGAAAAAAAAAAAAAAAAACGGGAAGAGGGAGAAGTAGAAGGAAAAGGAAAAGGGGAGAATACTGGGGGGCAAGAAAGATCAAAGGCAAGCAAAAAAAGGAATGGCGCGCAATGCAATGAAGCAAACCCTTGGTTGCGCCGGGAAATTTGGGAATCTAAAGGGGGGGGGGGTTGCAAAAAAAGACAAGGAATTCCCTCAGAAAGGCGATCCTAAACGAGGGCCTGGAAGGCTAAGGCAAGGGGGTACTTGCTCAGAATGACTCAACAAACTGACGTTTCCCAAGAAAGGAAGAGAAGGATGGAAAAAAACGAAATGGAGCCAAAAATGGCATGGGGGAAGCTGCGGGCTACACAGGTAAAAATGCTGGCTCGAAATAAGACAAGGCGCGGTAACAAGAGGGGGGTCTTCGAACGGAAAAAACTAAAAACGGCTCTAGGGGGATTGCAAGAGCCGACCCAGCAAAAAGACGACACCAGGCAACAAGTCTATATCACAAGAAAAGGGAAAAGAAAAACCCTCGGAGAAAGGAAAAACACTTCAAACCTCGCGCAGAAAGGGAGGGGTTCACATCTTTCCAAAAAAGTCCAATGCAGGCGTCCAAAAAAAGGGAAAAAAATCCAAGAGCGTTCAAAAGGGGGGAGGCATCAAAAAAAAAATTGTGCGTGTGAAGTGTCGCATCTAGAAAAAATAAAACCACGGGAAGCAGAAACCACCACAAGGGGGGAGAGGAAAAAATCTCGACTTGGGAACGGAGAGAAGAAAAAGTTTGCTCCGGCGCAACAACTGGAAAAACTGAAAAAGACCTGGGTAAGTAAACTGCTGCCACACAGGAAAAACTGGCGCAAAAGTTGCAAGAAAGCAAAGAGGAAAAAGAGGAAGGAACGGTTAAAAAGGACGGGAATCTGTGACTCAACACTGATGGACAGCTCACAACGTCAAAGGTAAAAAAACGCCCAGCGGAGATGGTCAAACCAGGCCCAAGTGTGATGTGGAGAGGGGGTGCCGACCAAAAAAAAGGGAGGAATGCAACTGCCCAAAAAACAGACTTACTCAAACGGCCAAAAAAGAGAAAGAAAAAAGACAAAAAGGGGGCAAAAAAAACCCAGCATTGTTTACAGCCGGGAAAAAAACTGGACCGGGAAAGAAAGCAAAGGGAAAAGAAAAACGCCTGAGAAACTGGAAAGAAAGGTGGGAAGGGATATCAAAAAGGGGGAACAGGGAAAGTTGAAGGGTGCGGCGACGGCTAAATCGGAAAAACGATCTGAAATAACTGGCGGTGCAGTGGGTTGGGAAAAGTACAAAACAGAAAAAACAGATGGTTCCGTTTCAAAAACGACCAAGGCGTAGAACCAAAAATCACGATCGGAATCTAAAAACGACTGGCGAAACCGGGAGCGCACAGAGGGGAAGGAATTGTGTCAGGGGGGGAGAGAAAGACGGATTGGGCCAAAGAGTCAAACAAAGCCGCCGGTGCAGATCGAGCACTCAAGCGAAAGTCGAGACGGAAAGGGAGAACTCACCCGGACGAAAAAAAAAAAAAAGGAAAAAAACGGGGGGGACCGCCAAAAATCCAGGACCGCGGGTGGTTCAGAAGGGTGGATAGAGGACTGCGCACTTATGTAAGTGCGAGGCCCGGGTTTTGCCGGGGAAAAAAGGAAAAAGACCGCCAGGGTCTAAAGAAAAAAAGCGCGGGTCGCCCGCAAAAGGAGAAAAAGAAGAAGGGACCCGCCTTTATGCGAGGGAAAAGAAAAACCCGAGAACGCCAATGGAAAAATACCGTCCGCCCAGCGTGAGAAGGAAGGGAACAAGCCCACGAGGACCGGGGGAGAGTCCGTCCCTCGAACCAGCTAAGGAGAGCAGGTCCGCAGAAAGCTGATCGGGGAGGGCGGGGGTGTGCAATAGGATGTACCAAAAAAACTCTAAGAGGCGGAACGCCCTGGGGGAAGAAATCAACTTTGCAGGGTACACTTGCGCATGACGTGGTCGAAAATGAAAAAAGGGCCTGCCCGAGAAGAGCAACGCCACAGCAACCTCGGAGGGGGCACAAGATCTAGAGAAACAAAAAACCAAAAGGGAACAGAGAAAAGATAGAGTCAAAGGGTAGGGGGACTGAGCGGGAAAAACGGAAGTGGCCGAGAAGGCCGTCTTCAGCATGGACGGAAACGTGCGAAAGACTACAAGTTTACCTACCAAAATGCAAGTAAAACACCAAAGTGCCTCAGAACAAAAAAAAAAGAAGGCGTCCTCGAACATGAAAAAACAAACAATCAAAAACATCAGCTCGCGGACCAAAAACTGAAGACGCAAAAAAAAAACAAATTGAAACAAAAAACCCTCTGCTTGGATCCGCCGAAACCCCCAGCCTCGTAAAGGGGAAGAAGCGCCCCCTCCAAAGGGAAAACGGCGGACAACGTGAAAAAGGTCCAGGTGAGGTTGGGGGGGGCTGAAACGGGGTCGTTTCCTCAAACGGAACGGTCCTCAATAACAAGAAAGGTGGGGGCCGGAGACATTTAGACGGGAAAGGAGAGGGACGCCAAAAGCACAGGCTCAAATCATCAATCCGTGCACTGGAAAAAATGGTGAATGGGTTCGCCGAAAAAAAAAGGCTTCGAAAACCGGAAAATAGTATGCAGCAAGAAATGGGAATGAAATCCTTAGAAAGCCCAACACAACAAACTTGATGGCTGAAAACAGCGCATTCCGCCGCAGTCAACTTCAGGGGGAAAAAAAAAACGCAAAAAGCAGGGCAAACAATTCCTCGATTGAAAACGCCGAGCCTCGATGCGGTAAAAGAGAGGGGAGAGTCTGGGGGGAAAACTGGGGTCGGGGACGATGAACAGACCCAGTCTTAACTCTCAAATCAAAAATTCCTCGAACAGGGTTTAAAAAGGGGGGAGGGGGGTTAAGGAAGTTGTCTGGCCCGCAAAGCAGGGGGGGGCAGGGGGAAAAGTCCCAGGGGGGTTGGGGTCACGTGCGGGTCCAGGGAAACGGGCAACAAAGGGGTTGCAACCTGCAAACAAAATGTACAAAAAGCTCTAAGGAGTGGAGAAAGCCCGCACCGCTACGAGGATGACACACTGTCTAGATCATCACGAGGGAATCGCAGGCCGGTGGTAAGTAGTGACTCGCCTCTGCGTTAAGCACGGGAAAAAGCTGGGGAAAAAAACTGTAATAACTAAAGTGCTTGCCTATGGTGTAAACCACTGACCGTGGGACGTAGATTGGGGGTAAAAGGGAGGAAAATGGGGGAAAGGGTCATAAAAGGAAAAAGTGGGGGGGCACACGGGCATCAAAAAAACACAGACGGGGGGAGACAACAAGCAACAGGCCAAAGAAAAAGGTTCCGTAAGAGGGAAAGGGGGTCTCACTAGGGGGTATCAATGAAACGAAAAGCAATCAGTTTTTGATTAACCAAAGGAAAAAGGGGGAAAGCCAAGGCCGAGAAAGGTGGACCGAAAGATTTTGCGGTAGGGGAAAAGGGTGCGCACAGCGGTTCGGCGAAAGTTGGGGAATTCAAAACGACGGGGAAAGGAAATTTCATAACAAATGCCATGGGGTGGGCAAAAAAGAAGATGTCGAAAGTCTTGAAAAAAAGGTCGAAAGGGGCCATCAAAATGTGGGTTAATTTGCTGGAAGGGAGGCGGGGTAGGAAGAGGAAAAAAAAGAAAATACGCCAAACGCCCTTAATGGGGGGGAGGAAATCGCCAGCAGATGATGCGTGGGGGAAAAATTACGCCCTGGAAAAAAGGGAAAGAAACACCGAAAGAAATGGTGCTCAGGGGGGGAAGGGTCCGGGGCGGGTTGAGGGGGTAGGAACAATCTGGTGTTCAAGAGACGTGGGAATCAGAGAAGGATGTTGAAGGTCGAAAGCCGGGGCCATGTCTTCGGAAAACCCAAACATGGAGCAAGCCCCCTTGTAGAGAGCAAAGCCCGAGCTCAGAGAAAAAAAAAAGACAAGGGGGGGGGGGGGGGGCCCACGCAAAAGGAAGCAGGTTGACGCGTCATACAAACGGGGACGGTGGAGGGGACCCACGCCGCAAGAAAAAAGGGCAAAAATGAGGGCCCCCAACAAGAAAACCCTCGGAATCCCGCAAAAAGGAACGGGCGCAGGAACACGGAGAGCCTAATCGACACAACGGGAACTAGGGAGGGGAAACAGGAGCACATCGCCGAGAAGATCAAATGGATGATGAGAAATCGTCAGGAAAAAACAAAACACAAAAATACCCACCCAACCCGGTGAAGCCCAGTAATAGCAGCATGAGCAAAAAATACAGTTGAAGGCAAACGGCGTCGATACGACGATGCAAAAGTGGGGTGTCAAGAAAAAGAGAACCGGAAAAAAAAAAAACAGGGTGAAAAATAAGAAAAGATTTCTGACCCAGCAGGGCTCTGGGCTAGCACAGTGGAAGCAAAAAAAAAGAAAAACCCATGAGAGCCAGAGTCGCCGCTGCCGGGGGAAACCTTGGGTGGATAGGACTGGGGGGGGTGTGGGATGATCCTGGGAAAGGGGCTTCAAACAATCCGAAAAAAATAAGAAGTCTCACGAGGGGAAACATGAAAAGTGAACTACTCTTGGTCGTGAAGAAAAAACGCTCTCCAACCTGGAGGGGCCCCGCCAAAAATAAATCCGGGAGAGGATGAGAAGGGGGGGGGGGGATTAAAGGGTGAGTTCTGGAGGCAACCGGAAAAAAGAAAGGTCCGATTGGAGGGACGAGAGCTGGCGAGTCACACCGCCTGGGTGCCGTCAAAAAAACAAAAAAGGGTAAAACTGCCGAAAGAGGGGAAACCATTTGTGAAGCCGAAAAAAAAGGGAAAAAAAACATTCTACAACAGTCGAGATGACAAACACATGGAATGCAAACATGAAAAAACCATTGCAAGTCCCTCCAGGCGACAAGAAAAACACTCAAAAGCAAAAAACAGTCTTTTTGGGGAAAATAGGGGCGCCAAAGCGGAAAGTAGGAAGGGTCACCAAGAGAAAAAAAAGGGGTTCTTCGCAGGCAGAACAAGGGGGGGGGGGGGGGGGGTGGGGTTCCGTAGGGGGGTAAATCTCGACAAAAGGACGGGGACCAGCGCATCCGAAAAAAAAAAAGCAAAAAACTACACCAGATGGGCAGTAAAAAAAAAAAAAAAAAAACGGGTCAACGACATCGGTTCAAAAACACGGGGCGCAAGGGGAGGGAACAAAATGCCACTACCGACATAAGGCAGGGAAGAAGGGGCTGAAGTCAAAAAAACAGGGGAAAACGTCAAGTTGAATCCGCAAAAGGATACAGCACGCATGTACGACGGGGAAGTCGGGTAACTCAAAAGGGAAACCTGCACAAGAGTGCGAAGAGGATGGGTCCCGACGACACTGGAAGGGGTTACGGGGGTAAAACGTAGTTGGGTTGCGACGCCCACAAACAAAAAAAACATAAAAACAGGGGGAAAAAGGGGGAATGGGAACATGCCTGCAAAAAAGACTCTCCTTTAACCGTCTCATACGGCCAAGAGGCAAACCATGAGGAAAGCAAAAGGTTATGAAAGGAGGGGGAAAAAAACCCTTATATAACCGGCGAAGAGGACAAAAGCAAAAATTCAAAGAGGGGGCACCCGGAGAAAGAAGATAGTGTGCATGGGGAAACGCAAGGTTGGACGACGGAACAACGGAAAAATGTAAAAATCGCGGTGCAGGGGGGAAAAAAAAAAGGAATACTGTAACAAAAAAAAGGAACCAAGGAGGGTTGAAAAGGAAATGCGCCCCAAGGGCGCGGGAAACACCGAATATCTGTTCTCCCGCACGGGGGGCGACCGGAAAAAAACCGCGGAGCCGAACGGTTCTGGGATTTGCGTGCAAAAAAAAGAAAAAGGGAAGCGATGACAGATGAAGAAAAAAGGGCAGAAGGGAGGAAGACGAGTCGAAGAAAAAGAACGCCATGCCATGCGCTGCAAAAGAAAACGAATGCGCCGTGGTCGAATCCAGTAAAAAACAACGGGTTTTCGAGGGGGAAAAAGTCACTGCGAAAACAAAGGAAAAAAGCGACAGTTGGGGGGGGGTGTTGGGGCCCAAACCCACCGGCGCAACGGAAAAGAAGGAGTCGGGACATAGCCTGGAAGACTCCGAGACCTACGGCGAAAAAAGAAAAAAAAAAGTCCGGGGAGACGAAAAAGAGGACGAGGGGGGCAGGGGGGAAAAAGCAAAGTAACAAATGAAAAAAAAGGCAGTGGAACAGTACAAAGACAGAAAAACTTTCTCAGGGGTTGGAACCAAGACATCCGGGAGGTCCCGCCTGCCTGAAAGAGAGAAGAAAGACCAGTCGCTTCGAGGTAGGGACAAAGGGATCTTTAAGTTCAGGGGGGGAGAGCGGACCGTCCCTAAAAGCGGCTGACAGCAAAAAAGGGGGGGGGGTGAGTGAGGCACTTGGCATTTGGTAAAGGGGGGAGGGGGAAAAGGGTCGAAACTAGAAAGAACTGGCATTCCCTACACGCGGGCAAAAAGAAAGGAGAGGGAATCTCTCAGACAACAAAAAAAAAGAGGGAAGAATCAGGTTTAGGACTAGCTGCCCAGGCGAGGGGGAAAAAAATGATGAAAAGATAAAATCAGCGCAGGAGGGCAAGGGGATACAAGAGAAAAGGTAACAGAAATCAAGGGCCGCAAAAAGGGAAATAAAACTGAGGAGGGGGGACAGTTCCCCACCCCATGCTGAACCCTAAAAAAACGCAACTCCCGAGTCAGGAGAGAAAACGCGCTGTGTAAAGCGCAGGGAATCTTGCCCTCGACATGGTGGTGTGTGAGCAGTCCCAGGAAAGCCTCTTCCGTCCTCGAAGGGCAAAAAAAAAGTTCATAAAGACTGACGAAAAAGAAAAGGGGGGACACAAACTGCAAAAAACAAGGGACTGTTGTCACGGGAGTGTCAAGCGCAATCAATAGGGAAGGGGAAAAGCCATTGTAAGCCGGGCATCGCTGTCTAAGTCCAAGGACGCTTAAAGCAAAATCCGGGCACGGGTGGAAGGGTCCAAGGAAAGCCAACCAGAGCAGAAGCCCCGGGACATAGGACGTGGGAAAGACAATCCACCCCGTAACGAAAAAAACAACGGGAAAAGGATGCGGACCAACTGGAGACAAAATGCCAAGGTCACGAGGAAAAAAGTGGGCAGCGCATGAAAGGGGGGAAACGTCCAGCACCGGTTTGGTCGCCGATCTCGGTGGGGGAGGGTAAACCCGACTTCGGCCATTGATTAGAGAATAGGGGACACGAAGTAGGAAACAGAAACTGATCAAGTCGGCTTAGGAAAGCAACGAAAAAGGGGTTCAACGGAAAAACGTGAGGGGGAAGGTACATGATGTGCGGGGACACTGATCCCTGGAGGGGGGGAAAATTAAAAAACCGAGAGGGGGAGTAAAATTCCTTGTTCAGGTAAAGGGGACGTCGGGAGAAAAAAAATTCACAAAAAACCGTGTCATAAATGAGGGCCAATTGCGCAGGAACGCCACCGCCAACGAACCTTCAAATGGGGTGGGAAATACAAGAGACAGAAGTTCTCAGGCAAAAGGGCCGGGATTGGCCCTCAGAGAGAAAAGGGCCAGCCGGACAGACACGTTCGTGGGCACGCGGAAAGGGGGAAAACTGCCTGGGCGAGACTGACAAGGGGAAGTGGAAAGAGGGTTAAAAAGTGGGGTCAGGCAATGACGGGATATGTAGCGCGAGGAGTGGGCGTTCACGGCCAACACACAACGCAAGCACAAAAAAAAAATACAGAGGCAGGGGGGAAAAAACGGAAAAAATCGAAACCCACACGAACGTTGTTAGAGAAAAAAACAACATTTGAAGGGAAAACGCCAAAAACCGGACCCAGGAAAGGGAGCCGTGGATGAATGGCGCCAAAAATGGTGCGGCGTCAGGGGGGGGGAACTCAACGGCGGTGGGCAAAACAGGGGAAAGGGGGGGGTGGCGCCCACTGGGGTCTCCCAGTTTGCAGAAGAGAGGGAAAAAAGAGTATCAAAGGAAAATGCAAAGACGGGGATGCTTCGATTTTAAAGGGGACAAGGCCCGAGGGGGGGAAGGATGCAAGAAATACGAAACAAACTGGAGGACGCATCCACAGGCCCCCCCCAACACACAAGAGAGGAAAACGGTGAAAATACGAACACCCCTTGGGTGAAAAAAAGGGGAGCCCGAAGTGAAAGATGAGGGGGGAGGCCAGTGGTCGCCGGGGTTTTGGTTTGGGGGAGAAAGAGGAAAAAAAGGGGGCCAATAACCGGTGTGCCAGAAGGGGCCGTGAAAAATAAGGGATGTGAGGGAACGCGAGGGTCGGCCGGTTCAAAATGGGGAGCAACTTGAGGAAAAAAAAAAAAAGAAGGCATAGGGCGGAAAAAGCACAAAAACGTGGCCCAAAAGAAAAAAAAAAACGACAAGACGAATGGGGGACAGCAACGGCAAATCGACCGGGCATTTCACGGAAAAACGGCAGAATGGCAAAGGAAAGGGGGCCGAAAAAAAACGAATCAAAAAGAACCCTCGCACACGGCCTGTGAAAAAAACAAAAAAGCGGCACACCCGCAGGGAAGGCGAGCGAACGGCAAACTGGGGCGGGACGGGCCGTTTCAAAAGGGCCAGAGAATCGAATTGGACTGCCGAAAAAGATGAAAGGAACATCAGCAAACCAAGCGATCAAAAAAAACGCCCCACACAAAGATTGAAAACATTGGAAATGGGCATCATTCTCCTCACAGGACGGTTTCTTGCCTGCTTTGCCTAAATAAAAAGGAAAAGGAGGGCAGAAAATTCTAAATCAACAAAAACAACGTAAAAGGGGGGGGGAAGGTAAAATAGATATGAAAAAGAAAGAAAAATTATAAAGCTTCTACGCAGGGAAGAAAAAAAGCAATGGCGAGCAGATGAGCGAAAAATTTTCTGCAGTCTGGGGGAAAAAAACAAGGGTGGTGTGTTTCACTGGGAAAAAGGAAGATCCTCAGAAATCATGAAAACACTGAACGAGGAGGGAAATGGGGAAAGGGGAAAAGGCAGTGTAAGCCGCTCAACAGAAAGCTCACCACGGGGGGTCAAACAAAGAAACCCCAGCCCTTGGCGAGTGGGAAGGACAGAGTCTGAAAGGGGCAAAAACATCAGGGCAGAGGGAAGGGGGGGGGAAAAGAAACCGGTCCCAGAATGGAGGAAGGGAAACGGTGGCCAGGCAACACACTTGCGTTGGCGTCGCCAGAACTGACAACGAAGAGACTTCGGATAGAAAAGTAAGACCAAAGTGGGTACTCCGGAAAAAAGAGGGACATTCAAAAGAAGCAGGGGAATACTCCCCAAAAACTCCATGGAAGGGACCCCCGATTGTCCAGACAAGAAAAACACAACGGCTCGCCAAAACCACACCATTCTTTTACAACAAGGGGGGGAAGAAAAATGGGTTCCCAGGGTCGGGGTCACAAAAGAAAAGGTTAATGACAACAGGGATTCGAACAAAGTGGCGTGGTTAGGGGGAGGGTCGACCATCGAGGGGAAAGATGGTACCGCGCAGAAAGCACACCCGAAGGGGGAAGGGCAAAAGACAGACTCGACTTAGGGAATCTCAAAGCCCAAAAGTTGGGGGTCCGGACGGCGAAAAAGGAAAATTACACGCGTGATCAAAAAAAGGCTGCCAGAAAAAAGGTTCTCAATTTCAGAACGCAAAATGTCGGGATCACGCAAGGGGTGACTGAGGTGCCTGAGTAACGCAACACGTTGGGCGAGCTCATACAAAGGGAAAAACAGGCGTGTGTCCAAAAACACTGAAGGGGTTAGGTTGGGTGCACGGGGAAAAGGTGGAAGGGACTCCCACATGATCCAAGGGGAGGGCTATCCCGGGTCCCAAACGCTGCGCTGTGAAAAATAAAGAGAAGGAAACCACGGAGAGACAAAGAAAAGACAACAAAATTATTAAAAGGCGGGAAACACGAGTCACAGCCGAACGAGCGCGAGCCAATTAAAAAACCAGACGGAAAGGCCTTCTACCGGAGAGAGTTGGATGAGATGGCACAGGACGGGGCGTGACGTTGGCGGGAGGACGGAGGGGTAGTTTAAAGAAGGAAAGGGAACAGGTTTTTTGAGCACAGGGGAATACTGTAACGACACTCAATAAAAACAAGGGAGGTGTTTCCTGAACAAAAAAAAAAAAAAGGGTCGCGGAGAAGAAAAAAAAAAAAAAAGCACCGAGAAGGAAAAGAAGTACGGCAAAAACCGGCGACATGGCGCCCGGAGGAGCCGACGTGTATGTTGGAATAGTTCGTCGGCCCAGCGATTCAAAAAAATAAAAAGAACGCGGTTGAAACAATCGAAAGCCCGGCCGATGAACGGACGAAAAGGGGCCCATGCGCAGTTCCAAAAAAGAAAGCAAATGCGCCGGGTAGAACAACCAAGTCCGCGGGGGTGAAGGGGGGGGAAAGAAAGATGACATGGAGCCGGGGAACCAGGGCCGCGCAAAAAAGGGGTGTGGTCTGACCCAAACGCCAGAAATCACGGATTGCGGCAAAAAAAGGAAGAAGGGGCTCGCGGAACTGCCCTTCCGGAAATGAGGGCAAAAAAAAAAAAAAATGGAATGAAAGAAAAAAAAGGAAGACCTCTAAAAAGCCATGAGGCACAAAGTTCCGCCAGCTTAAATCAAGGGGCCCGATTTCCAAGCCGAGCGAATCAAGGAATGTAAAAATCCTAACGAGACCGCGGAAAGAAAAAAGGTTCCGAGAGAAGGGGGAAAAACAGTCAGAAAAGTTGCGAGCAGGACAACTTGCTCCAACGAGAATCCGGCTTGCGCAACCCAAAAAAAAGGGGGGGATCCGCAATTTGCAATTTGGTTTTGTTTTGGAGGGGGGGAAAAAGAAGGGAAAAGAAGGTACCTGCTGGGCAAGGAAACGACAAGAGTGAAAGATAACCTGAAACTAAACCGGAGAAACCACACCAAAAAAAAAAACAGAGTGAAAGAAAGATAGATCAAATTTGAAGGAAGAGCCCCTGAAAAAAAAAAGAGGGGAGGGAACATGCCAGGTACAAAAAGACGTGGCCTTACCTAGAAAAAAGGGGCCTCCCAATGCAAGGGGGGGCCGGAAAACAGGTTAAAAAAACTCACTAAAGTGAGGAATTGGGGAGGACTCTACCGGACAAACACATAAGCACAACATGGGGGTTATAAGACCGAAAATCAAGAAACTAAGGGACGACAACTAACGAGGGGAAGCAAAAACGCGGCGCGCCCCCTAGGGGTTGGGCCCAAAAAAAGTCCCTGAGCCATACAAAGGGAGTTAAAGAGCCGAAAAACTAAAAGGCTTCTGACTGGGACAACGGTCCATTTGGCGTTTCCTCGGTAGAGGGGGTCTCAGCTCATGCAAAAAGGGAAACGCCAGAGGGGAGCAAGGTCCAAAACGGGGAAGATCCAGGGCTCGGAAGAAAAATCCTGGGCGGGCCTTGTGAACACTTGGAGCACGAACGAACAACGAAAAAAAAAAGCGACGGGGGGTACATATTCCATAATACAAGAAACACCATTCGAAAAAAAAGCAGACGGGGTGGATGCAACCAACGGCAACAATCGCCGCAGTAAGGGGAGAAAAAGCCGTCGAAGTTCAGGGGCCGTAATCAGAAGGAACGAGGAGCTTATCTGGGGAATCGCTGGGGGGAACGGAAAAGAGATAAAAGCGTGCTAAAAATCACGCGGCGGCAGCAAAGGGGTAAAAAAAAAATGTTGTCCGAGAATACGCTGTCGTGGGGGGCCCCGCCGAACGGGGGGAAAAAAAACCTAACAAAATTGGGACTTTGAAAGGGAACGGAGGACATTATGGAAGGCTACAAAAAACTGAACCGAAGGAAAGGAATCGCCAAGGGGGAAAACAACAACGGAAGCCAAAAACACCATCGAATCTCAAGTGGCAACGAAGACATCAAAAAGGTTGCCACACTTCCGTCCATGGGAGTACGCCAGCGGTGCAGGGGATTAATTGTCTTCGCGCGCAAGGGGCGCTAAGCACAAGGGGTACAAGGTGGGGGGCAGACTCCCTGGATAGAACTGCTGAGAATGGGGTTGCGGCGGGGGGACCCAGTGTTGAAAAGGGGAACTGCCGGTTGGGGCAGCAAACGGAAGAAAAAAGGGGCATGGGGAAGGGCAAGGTAAACACCGTACCGCACCCAGCACAAAAAAAAGATCAGGGGAAAAAATCTCCGAAGTGTCGAAGGTGACGGAGGGGCGAAATGTTGAGGTACGAAAAAGGCACACAATGAAACGACGGCCAAATTGAAAGACGAAATTGGACGGATAAGGGGGGGGGAAAAAAAACCAGCTTGGGGGGGCCGAAGACAGGTTGAAAAAGCCGAAGGGGTGTGCATGACAGTGGGTGGAAAACCGCGCCCAAGGGGGGGCTGAAAAAAAGGTATGAAATTACATTGACGAAATGACACAAAAAGGGGAAGGGAGGGAAGGGGACTTGTAAGTTCTATAATGTTCCAGATCGGAAACATCCCACTGTATGAATCGCACAAAAGGAGGGGGTTGCTGGACAAAAACCATGAGCCCAAGGGTGGGGAAAAAATGTAAAAAAAAAAAAAATAGGGAAAAGAGTCTCCGAAGTTGGCCGGTGGTCCGCGGTTGGGAGGAGCCAGAATCGGGCGGGGTGCAAATAGTTGAGACCGACTAAACAGGTGTTAATTGTAGAAGGGAGGTCTGGACGGGAAACCCATTGCAAGACTTATCTAGCACCAACGAAAAGAGAACAAGGCGACCACCAGCAGGGTGGGGGGGACAAGCGCAAAAATCCAAAAACCGCTGGGAGAGGAGAAGAATACCTGGGAGGTCACCATCCTCCCAGAATGGAAGGTCCAGCATACCTCTAGAACTAACGCTAAAAAAGAAGGGACGCGGCCAGAGGGAGCAGGGAACGGGAAAAAGTAGTCGGCCTTCAGCCCGAAAACTACAGGGCTCTGGGGATGGAAAAGGGGGAAAAGAAGTTCTGAAAAAAACAAAACCACAGACACGATGAAACCTGTGCGCACACCCATAACCCAAAAAAAGGGAAGCCCCCATTGTGGGGAAGGAGAACAAGCAAATGGAGCAAGCAACCAAACAGAACTCGGGGGGTTGGGAACTTGCCCTGAGTCTAGCGGCTACCTGAAGGTCAGAATCTAGAAAAAAAAAAAAACGAGGAGGGGGATAAGAAGGAGGTCGAAAATAAAACACGGGAAATATACAAAGTCCATCAACCGTCTTCAAGCAGGCCATGCCTGCACACGAAAAAGGTAAAAAATTGACGGGCGTGGATGAGCGGTGTTGCATACCAGGGTGGAGGTTCAAAAAAAAAAAGAACAAACAGAAGTGAAGACTGCTCGGCGTTTAAGGGAAGAAAGTGTACAAGCTCGCAAACAAGCCGGTGGAAAAGGAGTCCCACTCAAAAAAAAAGGAGGTCACAATGGAGTTCCTGCGGGACCCAAACTCGTTACAAGACGCGACGGAACCATGAAAAGTCCCGCATGCTTGACGAAACGGGGGAGCGCTGGACAGGAGGTGCCACTCATGTGGAGGGGGGGAAAAAAAAAAGGTCCAACGCCTGCAGAGGAAAACGAGGGGATAAAGGGCTCCAGGTTTAACAGAAAAAGCCAGAAAAAGGGCGCATTCACAGCATGAGGGGGAGGGATCACTTCCTGTCCCTGCAAAAAAAAAACAAAAGGGGGAGGGGAGAAAATCAAACCGCGGAAACCAAAGGGGGAGAAAAAATGGTCCTTTTCACAATCGGGGAACACAGAAGACCTGGTGGGAAAAAAAAAAGGGAAGTGTTTCATCATCCTATCTTAGGGAAAAACTGGATTCCTCCCGGTGGGGGGACAAAAGGGGGCGGGGTGAATTGAGGCAAGCCAGACAAACAGACACGAACAAAACCATCAAGGAAAGCCAAGCACCGCTGCATGGAGAAACCTCGTCAACGAACTTGTCGACCTTACAAGCCACCAACAGGGAAAAAATCCGTCGGGGGAAAAAAAAAGGGAAAAGAAAACCCGGGGGGGCAACTGCCCTTAAAAAAAAAAAAAGACGCAATCAAGCCGGCAAATTCAAAAAGCGCTCACTCAAAGTGGGTTGGGGACA
>Ga0179593_1441464_pt1 | contig 22379 bp, 22 predicted proteins | sample CZODoug2_1_08_16_FD_185931 | JGI IMG/M metagenome (GOLD analysis project Ga0179593, IMG submission 185931) | Vadose zone soil fungal communities from Angelo Coast Range Reserve, California, USA - CZODoug2_1_08_16fungal (PacBio error correction) | ecosystem: Environmental > Terrestrial > Soil >...
TCGTGTGAAGGCGAAGCTAATCACTCACGTGAACCGAACACCTGAGAAGTGGTATTTGCGGGGATCAAGTCGAAAGCTAGATCTAAGGAAACGGCGAGAAAAGAACACGAGAAAAATCACACTTTAGTAAAGCCGGTAAAGAGAAAAAATATCACAACGTCAAATAAGGGGGAATTCGCGGCAGACCAGGAACCGCCCTCAAGAATTGGTGAAACACGGTCGTGCTAAGGGTGTCGGAGGCGAACTAGGAAAATATACACCAGTGGTGCCATTTGGGGGGGCACCACAGGGGTCGCGTGGAACGCAACAAGGGAGCGACGCTGACAATGTAAACCAGAAGGCCAAAAAATCGCGCGACAACAAAGTCAAACCTGGATAGACACCGCAAAATGTTGGTGGGGAAGACCACAGGGAAGCTGACAGGTACATCAGGTGTCGATGTAAAAACCGACATGGCAACGGGTTACGGGAAAAAAAAAAAACGCTCCGGCACACCCAAAAACGAAAAAAACACGCGGGTCCGAGGGCAAACGGGGCGACTGTGAGAACGCCGAACATGGAGAAAATGAAACAAGCGGAGACAACCATGCCGCTATGGGGGTGGTGGAAAGGCAGTCGGCAGGGAGTTTTGTGAAGGTACTGAGCAGGAATCAAGCAACAGAGAGAGGAATGGGTTGCAGTCCGACAACACACAGCTGCGACTTTGTGACTGGTTAATTGGGGTGTTGGGTGGGGTGGGGGCGAGATGGCACGACTACCGGGACAGGTCCCAACCAAACAAATGTAAGAAAAAAAAACAAAAACACGGCGGGGGGGCGTTCGTCAAGGTCACGGAACCAGTACAGATACGGCGTGGGGGTGGAGAGGCAGCTCGAAGGGCCTCCAAACGGGGGGCCATAACGCCCACCAGGTGGACGGGCAGGCGGGGATCACCTGGGAGGATAATAAGGGGGCGAATGGGTTAAAAAAAAAATGGGGTACTCTTGGCTGGGGGTAACGTTGAACAGGGTTTCGGAGAAGAATAAGGTGAAACACTCCGGGATGAGGGGAATTGCGCTGGTAAAAACGAAAACTGGGGGGTACGGAAAAAAAAAAAAAATTGAAGGTCACACGCACGGGGTCGGGAAAGGATCTGAGACCCTGGGGGACTGGGGCTCTCAGCGAGGGAAGAGGAGGGAGGAGGGTTGGCCGAAGGGGAAAGGGACCCCAGAAAAAAACCTACGTTTAAAAAGAACAAAATCAAAAAAAAACCCAGCCGCAATAGTGTGGGAAGACGCGAAAAAGCGGAACTGAATGGGCGGAAATGGAGGGAAAAAACTGTAAAAAGCAGGGTGCTTCCGATAGCCTGGTCTCGCGGGGTTGATTTTATCGTCGAGCAACAAAGTCTTCGAATCCAACCTAAGAAAGAAAAAAAACCGTGAGGGCTGGTGCCGAACCTCATGCAAAAAAAAGGGGAGGGGTTCCTACAAACGACAGACAGAGTAAAATTCAAAAGGCCAGCAAACACCCCCCGGGGCCAACGCGAGGACGAAGGGGGAAAAAAAAATCCAAATTTCCAAAGGGGAATATCAGAAAAGGGAAAAGAAACTCCAGGGGGAAGATACTACCGACCAGGATGCAGTTGTCACTTCAGATAAACTGTAAAAGAAGCGGCCATGAAAAAAGACTAGGGATGGGTATGCCCGGGGGGAAGGTGTAAAACACCGGGTATTGAGGGCGGAGGGGAAGAAAAAAGGGGAACAGGTCCTGGGCTAAAAAAGAAGTCAAAAACAGCGAATTGTTTCAGGGGACGGAAAAAACCTAAAGGTGGGCACGGGAGCAGGATACGTCACAAAAAAAAAACGATGGGGGGGAAGGAAAAAGGGGGTGAAGAAGGGGGGTAAATCGGGGAGAGGGAGGTGAACCCCTCTGGGTCTTTAAAGCTTGCCGAAAAGGGTCGCAAAGGGTCAAAACCGAAGATTGCCAAAAGGCGGGGGGAGGAAACCAGGAAGTTTGTCGGTGGGGGGGTTTTAGGAACGGCAGCGTAAAAATAATGGGTAATAAAAGGTACAAATAAGCAAAAAACAGGAGGTGAAAAAAAAAAAAAAAAAAAAAAAAAAAAAAAAAAAGACACCAAAAGAAAAAAGATAAACAACACTATCACAAAAAAAATAAACAACATTCCATACAAAAAAATACAACAAAAAAAAAAAAAAAAAAAATAAAAAAAAAAAAAAGACAAGTAAAACCCATTATGTAGAAAGGTTGGCTCTTTGGCAGAGAGAGAAAAAAAATCAAACATGGGGGTAGTTAAAAAAAATATGGGGGCACAGGGTGCACAGAAATTAGGCAATCAACTCCACATTCCTTATGGGAAGGGAAAGTCACACAAAAACGTAATCAAAAGCCGAAAAATGGAAAACGAGGGCCAAGAGGAAAAAGCAGTAACCACCAGGAGGGCGGACATGAAAAGGGGCACAAAGGTGCGTCAGGGTGTTAATAACCCTATGCCGCAGCCTATAAACGATGGGGGATCCGGAAAAAAAAAACCGGGTGGGACCCGGGATGGGGAGTGTAAAATAGATCACAGCAAAACCAGTGAGTTCTGCGAAATCGAAAATAACAAAAAGGGGCGAAATAAACCAATTGGGGGGGAAAAGGAACGGGGAAGAGGGGAGAAGAGGGCTCGCCGATTAGACCGTTATCCGATGGGGAAGGGAAAAGGACCACGGGAAAGGGAAAGGATCTAAAGTGCACAATAGGGGGGGCCACGGAAGGCTCATCAACAAGAAGGGGGGGGGGGATCGGGAAGACTCCAAGAGGAATAAAACAAAGGTTTGGTAAAAGAAAAGAAGCAACCTTGCGGAGAAGAAAGGGGAAAGGGGTAAAGAAATGTGGGTTGTTTCCGGAAGCGAAGGAGGGGTGGAAAAAAATCCAACGGAGGAATTCTACTCACTAAAAAAAGGGGGGGAAACGTGTAACTCGGCAAAACAAAAGGCTTACAAAAGGTCCCTCAAAAAGAAAAGTGGACTGAGGGGATAGCGGCACTGCGACCAAACGACGCTGGGGGGAGATAAGTACTTCAATAACACTAATAGGGCTAAAAATGCAGAAGAGGCGGGGGGGGGGGGAACAGCTTACCAAGGCCCAAGAAGGAAGTCCGGATAAAAGAAAGAAGCCCGGGCGGGACGTCAAACACCAAGGCAAAACCCGGAGGGAAAACAGTAAACTCCCGTCGTCTGCAATATGCCATGGGGGGCAAAAAACTAGCAAGCATCAAAACATCAAAGTGCAGGGATTTCAAAAAAGAGAAAAAAAATGTGTTGAAAGGAAAAAGGGGGAAGCGGACCCCGGGCCAGGGGTTGGAGGCGAGTCAGTCGGAAACAAACCCTCGGAAACCATATAAAACAAGTCAGAAAAACCGTTTACCGGCGAGTGAACGGGGGACCGGCCCTCTTACTACATACGCCCCAAGAGCCTTCAACGATGAAAAAAAACAAAAAACGGTCGAAAGTAGCGATGAGGACAGGCTAAAAAGAAAAAAAAGTGAAAAAAAACATGGGGAGGACCCACAGTTGGGGTAAACACCTGAGGGGTTTACCTGTCTAAATGAGTGCTGGGGGAAGACTGCTCAAAAAAGAATTTGGACAAAGGAAAAAAGTCTGGGGGCCTAAAAACAAGAAATTCAAATAACTTTGCGGGGGGGGAAAAAACGGGTTCACCGACCTATAATATGCAGGCAACGAGTGTAAAAAGAACCGCAACTGGGAAACTAGGGCATAGCTCACAAGTTAATTGGAAACGGAGGGGCGGAGAAGGTACTGGAATCAAAGGAGAGGATCAGCTACGGGGGAAGCGGGGAGTAGCTCATCAACGTCCATAAAAATGCCTAACCTAGGCCTAAAAAGGGAAGGGCGCTCACAGACAAGGAAAAGGGGGGGTGAGGGGGGGGGGGGCAAAGTGACTGCCGGGAAAAGCCGAAAGACGAGAATCAAAGAAAAAGACCGAGCAAGACGGACAAAGGGTGAAGCGGCTGGGGTCCGAACCCTGGGAAAGAAAGAACTCCTAAACCACAGAAAAAAAATCGAGGGGAACCATGGGGGAAAAAAAGATCGATGAAAGGAGGCTTAACGGGGGTCAAAAAAGAAAAAAAGGCGTAGGTCAAGGAGGAAGCAAGGGAATGTAAAGGAAGAACAACCCTAACTGAATCGAAAAGACTTCGCAAAACATCAAGGCGAAACACACAGGAAAATAAACTAACACAAAAACTTAAAAAGAAGCCACAGTACCCAAGGGGAGGAACGGGGTTAGAAGGGAAGGGAGCGTGTATTCACAATAGAACAAAGTGAACGGGGGGGGGGGTGAACGGAAAAACAAAAAGAAAGGAGGCAGAAAATGCTAAAGGGAGGGAAAAATCGGAGGGTACAATTCAACTCAACAGCGCCAAAAAAAAGGCCGGGAAAAAAAGCAAGCGCCCAGGGGTCAACAAAAAGGGTCAGCCAAAACAAGAAAAGAGGGGCAAGCAAAATGTTTCAAGTCCTGGGGCCCGATAAAAAAAAAAAACCATTCGGAACCGAAAACGCACTAAATAGGAGGTGCACCAATGCGAAAGCTGCAAAAAAAGAAAATGGTCAAAAATTCCGCTTCCACGGGGACGGGTTCGAAACAGAGGCTGACTGAGAATCGACAGTGGGAGACATGCGAACGACTAAAAGGGGGGTAGGGGCGGAAAGACTACTCATTTCAACAAAAAAAAAAAAAAAGGATGGAGGGACTATCCAAGGAGAGGTAGAATAGAATGGTCTAGTTGAATAATCTACCAAAAAGTTAACGAAAGTGGACGAAAACCTGGAAAAGGAAGTGCAGGGGAATCAGGAGGAACAAACAGAACAACCGGGGCGAAAAAGCGATGATGCACAGGGCTGGGGAAAAAAAAAGGTCCTAAAAAAAAAGTTGGGGGGGGAAAGGCGGAGGCCAGCGGGCAGGTCAAATTTAGGGATGCCTAGCAAAAATTTACCGTCGAAAAAAAAAAAACACACCGCGAAGCCGGGTTGTAAACTCAAACGGGGACGGCTAGGTCTAGGAAAAAAAAGGGAAAGGGTCACCGATGAAAAAAGGAAAAAGGTAGGGGCCGTTAGGTCTATCTTAAAAAGGGGAAACAGGGTCTCCAAAACTTTTCATAACAAAACTGGTTGGTTGAAGGGGAAAGAGGAGCCGGGTGGGACGGGTAGCCTGGGGAACCGGAAAAAAGACGTCCGAAACCAAAAAAGTTGAAATTTTGGAGAACTGGTAGACCACGGAAAAGGGGGCAAAAGGGATGAACCAGGGATTGTCAGGAGGGGGGGGGTGAAAAGTGCGAAAAAACATAAACTAGGCAAACAAAAAAAAGAGTGGGGTGCTGGGGGGGAGGCAGGGACGGGGAAAAGAAGGACACCTCTATCTTTTAAGGCGAGAACGCCCTGTGATAGGGGGGGGGAAAACAAAATTAAAAAATCCAAATAAAACCAGTCAAACCGAAAGGGGGGAAGGAAGGGGGAGGGAATGGAGACAAGCTTACTACCAAGCGAAAATCGGATCCTTGGCAAAAAGGCGGAACGAGGGGAAGGGGCAGGGGCCAGAAAAAACTGTGGTTCTAACGGACAGGCACTCGACCGCAGGGTCTGCGGCAAAAACTTGAGTATTGGTAAAAAAAAAGGGAAAGAAAGGGGGGAAGACGACCCCAAACCCAAGGCTGAAGCCAGGCGATGCGGAAAAAAAACAAAAATCAAGGGAGAAAAACTGCGGGGAGGGGAGGGGAGGGAGCGAGTCGAGAGTCTATGTTTTGGTAAAAAACCACAAAAAAAAAAATTGGGGGGGGAAGAGATAAGGTCTCAGAGCGCACCGAATAAGTAGAACGGGGAAAAAAGGTTCAGGGGAGGCTTTCGTTTGACCGGAGAAGCTCAAAACCCCTTAATCACCATTGCGGTCAAAGCAATGGGCCAAAGGAAAACGCTTTAGCACATCGACCGCCGTGCAACCCCTACCCAATCAAAAAATAGGAACTAAAAAGAGAGAAGGGAAGACCGGGTGTTAGCACCATGATGAAGCTTCCCGGTAAACCCTGAAGAAAAGTCGGGGAAGGGTTAAAATGCCGGCCGGTCAAAAAAACCGGGGAAAAAATAGGGTAGATCAAGAGACCTGCCAGATGAAAAAAAAAAGGGTGTAGTGGTCACTCAAACAAAAAGGGGACAAAGTCTCAGAAAAGAAAGGGGCTAGACGGAAAAGAGACTCAAAAGACTCAAAAACAATCAAAACTGTGGAACATCCCCTTGAAAGACATATGCAACATCAATGAAACTGAAAAAACAAAAGAAGGGAAAGAAGGTCTCCTAGACTTCCCTGAATAACCAACATCTAACTACAAGGCTCAACAAGTGACAAGAGGAGATAAATCATGGGGAAAAAAAAACATCCGATCACCCAGCCACGTTAAAGAGAAGTGCCGCCGTCAGCCAACCCACACGAAACCTAAGGGATTAGGGAGTGATTGAAAACCAGCTCAATGGGGCGCGAGCACGCCCGGGGAACACGCTGGGACAAAATATGTAAAATCTGGAAAGGGGGGATGCGCGCGACTAGATAAAGAGCCGAAGGGCGAAAAACAGATATCATTGAAGACGCTTGGGGGGAAAGAGATGGAGAAAAACCCACTACGGGGGCCTGAACAGAAAAGACCCAAGCAAAAACAAGAAGGGGGAGGGGGAAACTGCCATCAACTAACAGATGCAAGGGGACAATCTGTCGACTAAGTAGGAGAAACTGGGACAAAAGACAGATACCACAACAGGATCCAGAGTGGAAAACCAATTCGCATCATTTTTGAAGAGAAAAGTGAAAAAACCCACCAAAGATCAGGCACATCAAGTAATCTAATACGGGATGGGGACCTACGATGGAAAGACACGCGGACCCGAAAGAGCAGCGAGGGTGGAACAGCGTTCAAAAAAGAAAAAAGGGGGTCATTCCAAACGGGAATGGAGGGGGCGCAACGGACAGATTCAATCTTCAACCTGCTGGCACGCCGGGGGATACTAAGGCGCAAAAGACAAAAAAAAAAAAATCCCCCAGGAACCGCGGGGGGGGGAAGGGGAAGGCCATGTTGGATGCACTCTCCGTATGGCCAAAGAAAAAAGCGCATTATAATCCAAGACATGGATTGGGCAGGGAAGAAAAACTTCAGAAAGAAGAGGGTGGTAGCTCATCGGTTCGGGAGTTTTGCCCTCACAGAAATCTGTACCCAAAATCACTGGGGGATACATCAGAATTGAAGAAAGTGACATGGAAAGGAAAGAGGACCAGATAACGAGCGGGGGGAAAGAACTTTGACTGGGGCTGTCGCGTGCCAGCTGTGGCCGAAAGATGGTCCTCCCACAAGAGGAGTAGGCAGAAGCGGGGGGGGAAAAAAGCCAGAAGGTCAAAAAAACTCTCACTACTGACGGACATGAAAAGCAGAAAAAAAATGCCTAACGCCCTCAAAAAAAACGGCCATAATGTGGAGGGGGAGACACGAACGGACGCATAGAAAAAAACCACGGCTGTTAATAGAGGTAGGGCCGAAAGAAAAAACTTGAGGCCCTGGAGACACCGCACCCGCCAAGGTGGGGTCAGGGGGGAGGGACACATGTCACGGCACAGAGGATAGGAAATCCAACAATAACGCTGCACCAGGGGCAATAAAAAGTAAGAAAAAGCGACAGACACAATCCAAACCACCAAAAAACCCCAACACACAACCCGCTCTGTCGGTCCAAAGGTGGACCAACTGTCAAAGAGACACGCAAGGAGGGGGGTGGGGTAAGACGGTGGACATCCCGCCCAGAAAAAAAAAGTTCCTTCACCTTAACATTACCATCCGGGTACTACCGAAATGACAGGACCATAGGACCCCAGAAAATGGACCCAAGAAGAATCTTAAAGGGGGAAATATGTTGAAACAGGAATTTTAACAAGGTCACACAAAATACCAGAACAAACGTAGTAAGGTGTTACGGGGCAGGACGACCGCCCGGCCAATGCCGACAGCGGCGGGGGGACAACGAAGGGGGGGGGGTGTCCGATACCAGGACAGCTTGTACGTTGCCGCGCTTGAAAGGGGAATCGGCGCTGTACGCTCTTAAACCCGCGGGGGGAAGGGGGGCGGGAAGGAAACTGGAAATAGCAGAACTGCAGTACGCCCGAAATCCGGACGGTTGATAATCAGTGTGGGGGGGGGTATGGGGGGAGGAGATGAGGGGAAGGGGTGGGCACAATCTCACAGGACCATGCAGCAAAAAAAGGCATGCAAGAAACACTAGGACGTAAAAGAGAAGGAGAACGGCCGAGAAATTGTGCTACGGTGAGGGGTTTATTATATGCGTGATGCCTCACCGGGTCCAAAGGGTAAAGGGAAAGATCACAAACACAAAAACCGTCCCGGACCATCACGGGAGTTGTACCCCACAATTAGCCGTGGCTTGCAGTGTGGGTGTCGAAGAAGTGGGGGGAAAAAAGAACAGAGGAGGGGTGTAGTAGAAATCCTGGATTCGAGCTTTTTGGGGGCCGAATGCAACTTCTGATGGGTGGTTCCACAGTTTGGGGAAAAGCCAAGACAACGAGCCGGTAGGGGGAAAAGGTTCGTCACCGTGGGGTAAATTAAGAAACGGGGATCGCCCAAGGACAGCCGGGCAGGCCAGGGGGGAAAAAGCCGCGGAAGACGGACAATGGCGGTTGGCAAGAGAACGAAGGGGTGGGGGGAAAGATGAAAGGTGTGCAGGTGCGCCTGAGTAGAGGAAAAAAGTCCCCTCCAAGTAAACTTCAATGAGGGGGGGCAAAGGGAAAAAAGCGAACAAACGGACGGGAATTCCAAAAGTAACTTACCACTCAGGAGATCAAGAACACCTACCGGTAACCAACAACGAAAAACACATGAAAATATAAAAAAAAAAGGGAGTAGGGGAAGTTGAGGGGGAAGAAAAAGAAAAAATTGGTCAAACGGCAAAAGTCAAATCTTTTTTTAAATTGTCGGTCTCAAGCACTGCGGTCCCATAACGACAAATCTTAGGAGACTCAAAAGGTAGGGGGGGAAAGGGGGTCCAAGCGGACCCAGACATGAAACACCAGTCGTCCAACCACTGCAACAGAACACGAGGTCTCGGTCCTCAAAAGAAATCAGGGGTGCAAAGGGGGGGCGAATACCATGTAACTCGATCTAACTGAAAAAAAAAGTTGCGAGACGAATTCTGGCCCTTGGCGGAAACACCCCGCAGAACGCCCACACAGGAGCAAAAGAAGGGAGGAAGCGTCAAGAAAGCACATATGGCAAGACTTCCATCAAAACACCCGGGGGGGTGTGAGCGGAAAACATCACGAAAAGGACCCCCGTGGGAGAGTCGGGGAAAAAAAAAAAAAGGTGGGGGGGGGGAAAAAAAACCGGACAAGCATCCCGTCACCTAGCAAAACCGAACGACTACATGGGAGGGCCCAACGGGCAGGATTTGCAAGAAGGGGGGGAATAAAAGAAGGGAGGTCAACGCGCAACGCTGCCAGCAAAAAACCCCACAAAGCCCGCCAGCCGGGCAGGAACACCGCCCTCAAGATTACCTAAGGAAACAAGAGGGGGGGGGGGGGGGTGGAGAAAAGAAGAAACTATACACAATGGAAACAGTTACCTCTCCAGAAAGGAAGTTCGCGGCCAAGCAAACCCGTTTGGTCGGAATCTGAAAAAAGGGAAAGAGTAAAAAAAAAGGGGGAAAAAAAAAAAGGGGGGAAAATCGAAGAAGGAAAAGGGCGGGGTTGGGGTCCCTCCCCACATGAAAATGGTTGTGACGACGTACCCGGCAGAAAAGAAAGGTGCAGAGCCCGTCACTCGAAAAAGGGACAAGAGGAGGGGGGAGGTGAACAAGGGAAGGTGGCAGGTAGATCTGTAGGCTGGCAAAAAAAAAAAAGGGGAGAGAGCAAAAAAGAGGGAGGGGGGGCTTACGCGGAACTCGAAATCCCGAGCCAGCTCAGGATTTTCCGACGGAAAGGATCAAGGGAGGAAAAAAAAAAGAAAACAAGGAAGAAAGTGGGGATACGCCTTTCTTTCCCGAAGGGTGCGCACTTAGACGATCATCCTCCGCCAGAACGCGAGCGACCGCTTAGCAGAAGGCGTCAAAAAAAAGAGGGACTCGGGGAGAAAGACGAGTCGAAAAAAAGATGCATAAAAATTGAATCTTCACCACATCAATTCCTGGTAGTAGGGGACCTTTACCAAAATTTCATACCGCTTGTGAGAAAAGCTACTTCGGAAAAGGGAACCCCAACAAAAGAGAAGAAAGGGGGCCAGAAACGAAAGGAAACATTTTCGTCCAAAGGAATGACCCTCATTAAACGTGGATGGCTCAGAGAAAAAAGTGGACCAGTGGGAGGACACACCCGCCCCAGAGCAGCTCAGAGCTCCGGGAAGGGGGTAGGGGGGTCGAAAGGCCAGAAAACAAGAAAAAAAAAAACAAAAAAGAAAAGAAACTCGGGGTAAAAAAAGGAAAACGCTACAAGCGCGAGCGAAGGAAGCACGCCCTGTCTGGACTTTCCCCAAGGGAAAAAATAACAGCTCCCAAAAAAAACAACAACCTTGACCCAAATCGGTCAGAAATAGTATTTTGGCCTGGGAATCAAAACCGCATGTGGGGCACCCAATCGCAACGGGGAAGACAGAGAAGGGGGAAGGAAAATCAAGAAAGAGGAGGGGGAGGAGGGCCAAAAAAAAAAGGATTCCACCAGGGTATGCCGCCCCTCGGACCTTACCTGGCGGTTGGCGTGAAGCGAAAAGTGGAGAAAAAGAAAAGAAACAGAACTGGATACAACATCACAGTACAGGGGACCACAGTAACGTCGCCCACCAAACTGGGGACAATGCCACGGAACGAGGCCTTTGAATCTGTTGCGAATGACGGGCGACAAAAAAAAACAGGGGGGGGTAGGAAAAGAAAAAGCAATCAATCAACTGGGGGCCTGTGCCCGAGCCCAGCCTTGGGCTAGACTAAGAAGGCGTAGGAGGGAAAAAGGGGTGAGATGCCAGGGGACTCAACGACCTTTCACATCAAAATGAAGAACTCTGCGTCGACTGCGCAAACGGGGCAAGCCGGACGAGGAAGAACAGGTGGAACAGGGCAAAAAAGCGGAAAAACTAGCTCAGGCTAACACGGATTTCCCTATAAACCAAGATCGACATTTCAGTAGGTGGCGCGGGAAAAGTTTGGGACACACTTGGGCGGAAAAACAAGGCACAAAAAGAGGATCGCGCAAAAACTATGGGGGGGAAAGAGTCCAAAGCACGTCAGGGTATCCACTTGTAAAAGGGTCCCAGGTCTTGCGGCACATAGGGTATACACACAGCTCAAACGTCCGGGGGTGAACTTGGGCAAGCGGGGGGGGAACGGTGTCGGACAGGGGGGTGACATAGAGAAACCTGGGGTTTACCTTCTTTTTGCTGGTGTAGGTGGGGGCATCACCAAACTCGATACACCGAAGACGGAAAATTGAGCTAGAGTGGAGTACACGGCAGGGAAAACGACTCGACCCGTTAAAAATCCGGAAACACACAGACGCACGGAATGAGGGGAGGGGGGCCCAAACTGTTGAAAAACCGGTGGAAACTGGTCACAAGAGAAAAAAAGTGTCAAGAAACGGGATTGACACGGATCGTCCGGGGGGGACCTTCCTCAATTAACATAACGGTCTAAAACTGGGGGTCCGAACATCGCGAGGGAAAAAGGGAGGGGGGAGTACTTCATGCCGTCACACACTCAGGATAAATGACCAAAAGTGGGCATTAAAAATATCACGACACAGGCCTTTGGAAGAAGTGTCTCGTGGTACCTCGAACTTTTCCAGTCACTCGGAAAACCCCGCCAAATGCGAACCGGCCTTTCTAAGCAACTTATACGCAAGCACCAAAAAGGGAACAGCGCAACAATCCCGTAACGCACTGAAAGCCGGGAAAAATCAGAAAAATTGGACTTGTTGGACAGCTAGGGATCGGTCGGAACCGGATGATAATAACAAAACACCCATGTTAAAATAATAGAAGAATGCGGCGTACACTATAACAAACTATACAGTAATGAAAAGTAGGGGCTGAAGGTCAACAATGGAACTAAGGGGACACGCAAACAACGGACTATAGAAAAAGGGGGACCACGGGGAAATCTCACTAAAAGCACACCACACGCGAAAACGAAGGGTCGAGAATCGGATTAGCAAAAAGGGGAAAAAGGGAAGGGGGGAACCCAAGGGGGTAAAGGGAAAATCATCAATAAAACGGGAAAGTACCAAGAGCATAATTCGAAAAGTGAGGAGCCGAGGAAACCGACCCGCACCGCCCCTAATACGGGGGGCAAAGGCAAAACAGGAGAAAAAAAAGTGAGGAGAATAATGGAAAGGAAATTAGGACAAGGAGAATTAAAAAATCAGTCAGCGATCCCACGCAAGCCAAGAACATTGCGACGCGAACCGCAGCCATCTGAAAGATGACAAAAAAAGAACAAAAAAGGGGAAAACCGGGGAATGTCAAGAAAAAATGAAAAAACAAGGAAACCGAAAAAAGCATCGGGGGGCGGCACAGGTGCACCTTATACCTGGCACAGGACGCAACCTGGTCCACTATGCATAAAAGAAATTGTGCGAACAAAGAAGCAAGGGTACGGCAAAAAAACAGGGATCAAAGAACGCAGACGCTCCTAAACAGGTTAAATAGGGGAAAAAGTATGTCCGTAAAAACACATGTGGAAAAAATACATGTGAACGGGCCGAGCATTCGGCACGTTAATGGAAGTAAGGAGGGACAAGGTGGAACGGAACCAACAGCACCCAAGACTAAGAAATCGGGGCGTAGTGGGGCGCAGCGCGTGTACACCTCTCCGTGGGGTCAATAAGACAAAAGAAATACAACTTAAAGCAGAGGAAAACAGCCTGAAAAGTACAGGATTAGATGGAGCCCCCAACAGGGTGGGTAGAAAAGCCGTCGTGCGAGCTCCGGAAAAAAAATTGGGGGGCAGGGTCAAGGCAAAAACAATTTACAGAGGTAATGAAAATTGGCACAAATGATTCGAAACGGTGGTAAAACACAAACAAAGTCATAGCAACAAAAAAAAAAAAAAGGAGGACCAAATTGGGAGCATAACGACCCGCAGAGCCAAGGGGGAAAAAAGGAAAGAGAAACAAAAGTAACGCGGAAGTACCAAGTAGCCCTTATGGGGCAATAACGGGTCACAAGCAAGACGCAACAACCGCGCAGGCGGGGGGTACCAGGTAGACAAGGAACGTTACGACAAACGTGAATGTTATTAGGGCCAGTATAGTATCAAGCTGAAATGAACCAGTCCCAACCAAGACAGGAAGCACCTGAGCTGCAGGAGGTGAGCCAAACTGAAAAGGGACAGGAGAACGATGAAGGGGTAAGACTTTTCAGGGTGTTGCCGTCCGGGAATGCAGGGGGCCCCTGGCCTTGCAAGCCCTATGTGCAGGTGGGTCCCTAGGTAGGGGGGGGAAGAGATGTGCAACGTCTGTCAAAAACCACGCTCGAGACTTGGCGGCGGCGCGAGGGAATGCGGCACTGTTTGGTGGAAGAGGGGTGGGGGGGACGGGGGGAGGAAAGAATGAAAAAACCGCCGCAGGTACTCCCTCCGGGGAGGGTGACTTGTACTTTGGGGTTGAAGACACGGGGAAAAAAGTGGGGGGTAGGGCAGGGAAAAGGCCAGTAAATGAAACTGGTAAAAGGGGGGGAGTGGAAACGGCGCGTAGCACTGAAGTCCACTGATTTCGCCGTGGGGATACGGGTGGGGGGGGGGGAAAGACTGGGGCTAACAATCCTCCTGTCGCCTTAAGAAGCGGGTAAAGGGGATCCATTTCCAAAAAAGCAATTAAAGTTTGGACCTGGATTGATCTAAAAAACAGCCAAACTACCGCCCATCCTGAAAATTGGAAAAGAGACCATCTCCACCCAGGGGGAACTGTCGGGGACAAAAAAGGAATTGGGGTGCAGGGGAAAAGAGACTCGCGAAAAAATTTGCAATTGGAAGTGGGATTATCCCGAGGAGACTGCGGGAAGGGAGCTTACCAACCGTCATGTAGTTCCAAATATAATGGAAAGTCAAATAAAAATGTTATTTGAGGGCATGTTCCGACGGAACGACCTACCAAAACGGGCTTTGCGTCGCTGACCGTGCACAGGTCAGTAACACAATACGTGAGGGGTGGTCAACGACCTAAGCTCGCACCCGCCGGAGTAGGACCGCGGTTCACAGGGTGGTGGGACCGGAACATCAGAAACAACAAGCGCAACCAAGCACTTGTTTGGTGGTGTTGCGTGAATTCCAGTTTCAGGGGAACCAATGGTAAAACAAAGGTGGAGGACTCCCCAAGCTGATGAAAACCAATTTGAAAGAAAAGATGGGACACTGGGGGGCAACAAGCGAGCGGGCAAAAGGACAAAGAAGCAGGGTCGTGGAAAAACTTTCAGTTGAAAGGAAAAAACGCAATACCTAAATGAGAACGAAATTATTTTGGAATAAAAAATATAAAAAACTCTTAAGTGGAGGGCGGACGGCATGTTTTGCCTCACGGGGGAAGAAAAACATGAAAAATTGTAAGGGCCCGAAAAAACAGCTTGTATTCAAGAGACAAAAGATGCCGGTAGGGAAACTAAATTTAGATTTGCCGGCTCAATAGAAGGGGCTAGGTTAGTCATGCTTCCAGCGTACAGCCGGGGGGGGGGGAGGGGGGGGCAGGCGAAAAAAAACAGTGTTAAAAGGCGGGGAAGAAGAGAGCAAAGACGCAGGCCAACCGCAACCACAGACACACAAAAAACGGTATGAATGACAAAGGTAGGGGGGTTAAGAAAAATTTGCGGGACACGTGGAAACGGAAAGGACGGATGAAATCCCCATGCCCATCACACCGTAAGGAAAAAAGCAGAGGGCAGGGTAAGACCCGCATTCCCACCTGAAAAACGGACGATGGGAAAAAGTACCTGGCGCAAAAAGTATGGTAGGGGCGTAGGACCACAAAACTTGCAAAGTAGTCTCAAAAGCAGTTGTAAGTAGGGAAAGAAAGGATACTGGTATTCTCAGAGGGTTACCAGATTAAGGCAACTGGGGGCACGCATGGTAGTGTCAAATCACGCAAGGAGAACAGAGGACAGTTGAGGTTAGGCCTTTTAAAATTCGGGTAAAAAATGCTTTCCACAACAATGGAAACTAGGCCCAACATTTCCTGGAAAAAACTGGAGACCAAGACGGGTCAGAAAAGTGTTGAGAAGCAAAAGGGGAAACCTATCAAGAAAATCAAAACAGCGGTTTGGTTAATAACAAACAAGAGTACCCGCCCGCAAAAAGAGGTCAAACAGGACTCGGTGGGGGGTGGACAGGGACAAAGGTAAGGGGAAAAAAACAGTCAAAGTGTGTTCTAATTACAGAGACGAACGACAGGAGAAAACGCCCTACACAAGACCCCAACACCACACCACCAAAACACCCACACTAACACACACATAAACTGGGTGAAATAAAAGACTCACCAAGAAAAATAAACAGCAAAACCGTCATTCGGAGAAAAAAAGCTCACCCATTTGTGGGTCCGCCACAGTCGGGGAGCGGTAAACATGTGCTGTAGATCAGCGGCCGGAAATAGATCAGGAAGGGACCCCTCAGGGTGGAGAAAAAAAGCCTTCCGGGACGAGAGAAACAAAACCATCACAAGGCCGGGAACCGTAAACATATCAAAAAAAAAGGGGAAAAAAGGCCGGAGAAAAAAGAACGAACAAAAGATAGAAAAAAAAACCACCCCCTTGGGTAGCGAAAAGTAGAGAGAGCTGATGGGTTATCCGTGAGTGGGGGGGTCGGCAAAGGGGGCCATGGCGCAGTGAAAAAGGGGTGTACGGCTATATTTCGCAAACCCTAAGGACCTGGGGTGGAACGTCAGTGTATTCAGAGGCGGAACGTAAGGCAACCGGTGCCAAATGGTGCCAAAAAACATCTTAAAAAACGAACGCGGTACAACAAAAAGATGTCCGAGGAAACGGAAAAACGACAGTAAAGGTAAAGCCGACCAAAACGAAAAAAAATCCAAAAAACTGGGTCCTGGATGGCATGCTCCGGTACAAAGGGACAAAGAAACGACCAGTGAGGACGAAGCTCCGGAAGGCGAGGAAGGGAAACAAAAAAAAAAGGAATCGAAAAAAAAAAGTATACCACCACTACAGCCAGAAGCACGGGCAGGACGGGCGCAAAGAGCACATCGGGAATGAAAACACATTAAGAAAGGGAAGACACATGCAGGGAAAAAAGACAAAAAAAAAGCCTGACCGCGCGACATGTTGTCTCCGTTGCTCACAAGTATAAAGGGCAAATGGACCCCGACGGGAAAAACGACACTACCTACTTCCGTAAGCCACAACAGGGAAACGGAAGCACCACGAGAGGGAGGGAAAACAAGCACGAAAGGGGGAAAAATAAGCTATAGTAACTAACGGGAAATAAAAAAAAAAAAAACACAACCACACAACAAACAACAAACACACATCATACAAACAACCGTAAAATAACAAAAAAATAAACAAAAAACCAAACAGCACGGCCACTACAGTGAACACAGTCAAAGGAAACGCGGGGGTTGGGTGCTTCGGGGAAAGTCAAAACAAAATGCACAGCAAGGACTCAAAGTCAGGCAAAAAAGACATAAGCATAGATGGACGGGAGAAAAGAAAAAAAACGTCGCCCCACCACAGGATCAACAGGGAACTCAGCCATTCATATGTAGTCGCTCCCCGTCACAACAATGGAGAATGCGCCATACGTCTCCAGTCATTGGGGTGGAAAGCTCAGGGCCGAAGGAAAAACAGGTAAAAAGAACGTGCGTGCGCCTCAAAAAAGATGACGCTGAACAACATAGTCATGGACCGCATTGGACGTAAGAAGAGTCCACGGCAAAATTCCCGGGCCGCTGTTACCACGACAGGAAAGCACTGTCACCGCATGGGGGGTCATGACCCGGTGCAATCCAGTTCCCGGAGACCCCGTGAGAAACTACGGCTAGCCTCAAGCCACAGACCTTCACAAACCGCCAAAGGGGCTTGGGCGCCTGCAAAAGAGGGGACAGCACAAAAGATGATACTTAAAAAAAAAACGTGTATTGCACGAAAGTCCAAAAGGCCCAAATGGGGCCACATCAATAAAAACGTCGGCGGGTAAATTCCAGTAAGGGAAAAAGATAAACAAAAAAAAAAAAAGAGATCATGAGGTACAAAAGATCTAAGTAACCAAAAACACTGAACCAAGTCACGCAACAGCCCTGTGTCAGAAAAATTTACGGGAAAACCCGAAAACGGGGGAAGCCATTACTAGCAAAAAAGGGAAAAACACGCGATGCTGAACAGTCGACAAACAAACATTTAGATTTGAGACAAATACCATCAACTACAAACAGAAAAAAAAAGGGCTTTGCAGCGAAATTCACTTGGGACAAACCGCCATGTTAGAAATCGGAAATCAGCATGAAGAAAAAATGGGATTAACTGAAGTTCCGTGACAGGTATAAAAACGATGTACTAAGAGGTTCAAGTGGCAATAGGTGGCAGCATCAAGGGAGAATATTGACTCCAAAATAACAAGACTGGGGGGACTACCAAACAGAAAAAAAACAAACACACATCAAACACAGAGGAAAAAGCAAGCTAAACAAGCCACCGGAAAACCCTCTAACCAAAGAGCTGTGATTATCGCAGCAACTCAACACGGGCCGGAAAAACAGACTCCTCCACCGGGGGAAAATCAAACTGTGACCACGTGGACCTTTCGAGGCAATAAGCCCAACTCAACCAGAAGGGCCAGAAGAAAAGAGGGGTACAAAACCTCCTCTCTCCGCGAGTGGCCTTGGAAAAAACCTGGGGGGGGGACAAGGGTAAACGACCTCGCCGGTCCTTCCCTTCAGAAAGTGTGAAATAACTGGGCATACCCCACTAGGGGGGGGAGTTGGGGACAGAAAGCTAGTACCGCATTTGAGGCGCCAATCGTGGAATATGGGTCACCGAATGATCTCCACGGTAGGCGCGCGTCATGGCGTGAAATGGGCCTGAGTCCCGCGCTAGCGTCGGCCTGGCTTGCGATTTCGGAGTCACTCCTGGACAGACTCATAAATAAATCGCCCCACTTGACCTCCCAGTTCCATGTCAGAGTCAAATTCTAAGCAAGAAAATCGCGGTCCGCTAAATCAGGACTGTTGTTTTCTTCTTGGGGGCGTGCAGGGAGCCCCGATTCAAGAAAAAGGGGGTGGTTGAAGAGTCATAGCGGATGCGTAAGCGAGAGTGAAAGGCTACACGTAGGAGGACACATGAGGAAAAGGAATTCATCGCGATCACACAAATATGAAAAAAAGAATGGAGAACAATAAACTCGATCTAAGAAGCTTAAACATGTCACTGGTGGCCAACCTCCATGAACATTCTCACCATCCTGGGGTTAAAATTTTTGTGTTCCTGGGGTTCCTTTAATTTTTGGAGTGCCATATTCTGGAAGTAACGTCTTGGCTTTGGAAAAAGAACTCAGGCTGGTTAAGTCTAGTGCTGTGCGGGCACTAGTCTGCCCCAGGACGGTAAAACTCACCCGGCAGGTCGATCTCGGTGGGGACGGTGCGTCGGTGTGTTGCGGCGTGGGCAGGGAGGGGGGGGTGTGTGGGATAAAAACGTGGGGAATTGGTGGGTGGGGGATGTGTGGGGGAGAAATCTATGTTGGACCCCACGGGGACGGTCGGCCGCTATTACAGAAACCTCAAGAAGACATCATCTATAGACGAAAGGAAAGGCAAGGTTGCAACCGGGGTGGCACGTCTTCACCTTCAGGAAATAATCGTCCTCAACAGAGACAACAAGGGCAAGCACATAATGCGCAAAAAAAAAAAAAATATAAAAGAAGGCAATAGGGTAATGGGTATCGAACTGAGGGAGAGTTCAAGTCTTGGGGAGGGGGGGACTAGAATGGGGGGGAATAGAAGAAAAACACAAACAACGAAAGGGGCCGCCAAAGCCTAAAAGGGAAAGAGAGGATGTGCGAAAACATGCATATACGGGACCTGAAACACTGGGGGAAAAAGAAATAAAAAGAAAAGAAAAAAAAAAAAGGCTGGTAAAAGTCACAAACCATTTAGAGAATGAGCGGGTGCAAGTATCGATAGAAAACTAAAAAAAAAATAAGCCCAGAGTCGGTTCGAGGGGGGGGGGGCAACTAGAAAAAAGATAAAACACGAAGAAAAAAATCCCGCGCCAAGAGAGACATTCGAAAACACTAAAATTGGATTATAACGTGTTGCAAAAAAAAAAAAAAAAAAAGAGATCTCTAGGGAGTTACGGATTACTCGAGAAACAACAAGCAGCAAAAGGTCCTACAAGGGCGTAGGTGGGTAAAAGTTGGGGGGGGGAATGGGGTGCTCGTTGTATTATTTACATGGACTTTGTTATATTAGGGGATGGGGGGAATCAAATGCAAACCGGGGGGAAGTAAGTTATTTATGGTGCGACCGAAATGACCTATTCAAGGTGGTAAGGGTGGGTGATAAGGTGGCTACAGTTGTGGGGGGGGGTTGAGGTGCGGGGGGGAAAGGATGAGCTTGACAGTCCAAAAAACGTAAGGAAGTGAACTCGATGACCAGGGAAAAGGGGGGACGGACGATATATAGGTCAAATGGGAGGGAAAAGGGGAAAGATACTTAACAATGTGAAATAAAAAGGATAGGACCACGGCACTCACGGCGACACGAGACGAAGTGAAAATGCAAAAAACAAAAACGGGGGTGGTACGCCTGTCACCGGTGGAAACAAAGGCATGATAGGGATAGGTTTTAAGAAATTAATTTAACCAAGTAAAATTTAAACAAATACGAACAGTGAAAAACTAAACTGAGAAAGGAAAAATTGCTCCAGAAAACGGGGAAAAAAGGAAACGAAAAATAAACACAACTTACCTAGCAAAAATGAAATAGAGTGGACTTCACGGACAGTCAGGGGGGGAGGGGGGGGGACGTGGGGAAAAAAAATCAGGCTACAAACCTGAAAGGAAAAGAAACAGCAAGGGTAAGGGGTGCAACAAAAACCAAATGTCACAAGCGAAGACGTAGGGGAATCATATCGGAGGTAGTAAAAAAATGGGTTACCTTCGTCCTAGCAGGCATAGCACTAAACTACTCGACAACATAACGGCGCGGCTGGGGGGGGGAGACAAATAAGGGTCGGGAGGGTGAGAAGTACAACTGGCCATAACCATAAACAACAGTCGATACATACATTAAATTGAAAAAAAGACAAAGAAGGAAGAGGATGAAGGCGCAAACAAAAATAAAAAAAAAGAACAACACAAAAAGAAAGAAACACTAATCAAATTAAAAAAAAGGAAAAAAAAAAAAAAAATGTTCAAAACGAAAAACAAAAACTAAAAAGAGAATCAAAAAAAAAAAAATAATAAAAAAAAAAATGAAAAGAGAAAAGCATCTAAAGGACCAACCACTCCAAAGAGAATCTATAAAGCCACTCACAAAATAGATCTGATTTGGAAAAAAAACCGTACAAGGAAGATAAACTCCACCTCACTGTCAAAGTCAGCTTAATTAATCACAAACTAAAGGGGGGGAGGACGCAGGGAATCTCAAATCACTTTTCGGGGGGGGAAAATGAACTACAAGGCAGGAGTGACTGAAAAGTTGAACCTGGTGGGAAAAGGGGATAAAACACGCACTGCGGATGCTTGACCACATCCCTTCGTGCTGGGCTGGTCAAACGGCTTGCAAAAGGGGACGTGGGGGGGACGCTCATTTACAAGATAACAAATTCGAGAATGTGCGTGGCTATAACACACGAAAAGGGGGGGGGGGAAGAATGAAATGCAAGGAAGGTTGACGGCTTGTAAGCAATACTATAGGGGAAACAGTTAAAAAAGAAAAACAAAACCGTGAGGGATGACCGTACGCAACGACCCTCACACTATGACAAAATGACAAAACGAACCTCGCTCCTTAACGGAGCCCTAGAGCTTCAGAAACAAACAAAAATAAAATTCGGTCCCAAGGGGGAAAAGCTACTAACCCGGGGGGGACAGCACGAGGAAGAGCGCGGGACACTTAGTCAGACTCACAAAAAAAAATCCGACCAAGTGATGTAGCCACTCATCCAAAATACAAGGGGGGAACGACCGAGGGGTAAAAAAACCACATCTGGATAGAAGCGCACCTAAAAAAATCCAGGAAAAAAAAAAAAAAGTAGAAAACTCACCACCACTACTGAGGCAGCGAAACAAAACTACAGTGACAGACAAGCTGTTTAGAGCCGCGATTCCGGGATCGCAACATAGTACATGCAACTACGGTTGGGCACGCGGGGTGAAAACTAAAAGGAATAATAAGGTGACACCCTAAAAAGGAGTAGTCATCCTGGGAGGATGATGAGGGGACCAAATTGAATACAGTTGAAATAACTGTTGGCGGAGGTGAAAAATAGGACGAAAGTATAGGGTATGTCACGTCTGATTGTTCACAAAGTAAAAAAAGTAAGTCGGAAGCGCCGAGCAAGCAGTGGAGACCGCATACAACGTTTGAGATTGGGGGACGAATGAGGCCTGGGGCGCGACATGCGACCGAAGCAATAATCACAAGTGGGAGCATTTAAAAAAATGAAAAATAGTTGCAAGCAAGAAGCGGGCTTCGGTAAGCGGTGGACGGACAAACGGTCAATCCAGGGGAACATAGGGGGGAACAAAAGGCAAAGTCTAGAAAAAACAACCAGGTAATCTCCAAGGAACAGAAAAGGCAGGAGAACACACGAAGGCTGAGGGGCGGCACGTAGCGACCAGCCAGTCGTCTGTGGGTTGGGGGGTCACCAGGGGCAACATTGTGTAGTCAGGTCCTTGGTGGAGGGGGGGTGAGTAAGGGTTAGGGTGGGGGTAAAAGAAAAGGATGAACAGACAAATTGCTATTCACGGAACGATATGGACGAAAGGCCTGGACTCGTAGAAGCCAAGGACAAAACGCAAATATTAAACTATCGGAAATGGGGTGCTAAAAAAAAGAAAAAATACTAACGGGGGTGAATGTTCACCCCACACTGAACAAGTATATCACAGGTTTTTGTTTTTTTGGTGGGGGGGGTTGGGGGGTGAGGGGGGGGAGCAACGGGGGGGGGTCGAAAAAGTGTGTTGTGTTGAAGCGCAATACCACCAGAGCTACATCAAAAACTGCTTGCATTGTAATGAATGAGGGTGCAAACGACGGCCATCCTGGAGGGCGGAAAGTGTGGGTGCTAAGATCAGTAAACATCAGTTGCAGCAAAACAGGCAACAATTACGCGGTCGTGAGAGATGACAAGGGTG
>Ga0179593_1350161_pt1 | contig 22377 bp, 21 predicted proteins | sample CZODoug2_1_08_16_FD_185931 | JGI IMG/M metagenome (GOLD analysis project Ga0179593, IMG submission 185931) | Vadose zone soil fungal communities from Angelo Coast Range Reserve, California, USA - CZODoug2_1_08_16fungal (PacBio error correction) | ecosystem: Environmental > Terrestrial > Soil >...
GGAAACCGGGGAAGAGGGAATGCTCTCCAGGAGGGAGAAAAAATCACAGAGGCCTCCCCTCACCCGGATCAGACGGGGCGCCGAGAAGGGCCGCGCGTCCTGACCAAGCGCATTGGAAAAACCGTCCTGAAGGTGGGGAACGGCTCTACGCGAATGACCTAACGGCATCGTTAGGGGGGGGGGCAACAAGGGGGGAGAGGTCGGGGAAAAAGCAAATGGGAAATGACGGGCAATAATATGGTAGGCAATCGATCGATAAGACCGAAGCAATCAGTGGGAGAACTGGAGGAGACAGAGCCCTAAAAATTCGGGCTAGGAGGCAACACACGCCGCTGGAAAAAACGCTCGAAAAAGACTGGAGCAAAACAAAAAGAAGAACACGGGGAAGATCTTTCTGACGGGTAAAAGGGGGAGTGAAGAATCTAAAATCGCGGGCGGCGGACGTGGGGGAAAGGTTATAGCTTCTAGAGACACTATCGCCGGTGCTCGAGGTAGCACTTGCGGAGCGCGCACGCGTACTTATTCTGTAAAACGACATTGCTATTTCGTCGGGAATCTCCGAACTAGGGTTGAGTTTCGCAGAAGAGGCGGTTTCAAATGAAGAGTGGGAGTGGCGTGAGACCCCTAACTGCGGAAAAATGACAAACTTCAGCAAGAGCGCGAGATGTTTTAAAAGACGAAAGAAAACGGTCGCCTAAGATCGAGAACTGCATTCATAAAGGGGTGAAAAACTCCTGTGGAAAAATCAGATCGATAACATTAGAACTAGCCCGCCGGTCCCGTGGGGGCAAGACTATTAATTTTCATTCCGGGGCGACGCGGAGCCTCCGTTCTAACTGAGGTTGTCGACTCGCAAGCCGAGGTTACAGCATACAGGGTACGGGGGGAAAAGGTTGGGGAAACAGATTTCTGGTCCTGGGAGGGGGCTCGGGACGCAAGCGGAAATACCGTGGCAGGGGGCAAAGAAAAAGGGAAACTGAGTAATCCGCAAACGTGCAAGTAGAATTAACCACCATCACATGGCGAACGCGAAAAAGTAGGGAAAAAAGGAGAAAAGAGGATATTTGGGGTCCTCTTCAGCTCAGAAAGGAACTCCCAACTTCACCGAGGAAGGAAAAAAGAAAAATGTCTATACAGGACGAGGTACTCGGGGAGTGGGGTTTGATGCAAACAAGAATTCGTCTGGTGACTCCTCGCAGAAAAATGCGGGCAAAAAGTTTCAGGGAAAGTCCGCAGCGTCAGCGATTCGCTTGACCGCCCTCATTGAAGGAGAGAGCCTGGCCAAGCATCGAGGGACTGACCTCTTCGAGAGAGCGGGACTTGGGTAAAATGACGATGGGGATAAAAAAAAATTTTGTGGTCAAATGGATTACGGAGCGCCGCGCATCGCAAAATGGGGAACGAAAAGGGGGGGCGGCGCGACCGTTCTCTCCGGAAGGAAAGGAAAAGAACAGGGAGAAAAAGAAAGGCGGTCAGGGAAACAATAACGACCTCTATCAGGTCATATGGTAGGGGGCAGGAGGAGACGGGGCCTCGTGGGGAACGCAAATGAGCGAGCAGAAGAAGTAGGAAAGGAGTCAAGGGGGGATTTGATGGAAGATTGGTAGGAATCGGCGTGAAAAAAAAACGCCCCGGCCAGACAAAAGAGAATGAGGGCAGGTCAATCCACCGTAAGCTGGAAGAGACAACACTCATGTTAAGTAAGAGTCGGAGGGGAGAGGGGCTTGCAGCGTTCGGGGAACGAAAAGAAACGAAACAAGGTGAAGGAGGCGATCTAATCCCTACAAACTAAAAGGGACTCACCACAAAAGAGGAGGGGGGTTTAGGGGGGAGGGTTAGAGTTAGTAGACCGCCTTAGCCCTTGCCAGCGTTTGCGGGAAAAAAAACTCGCAAGAATGCCCCTCAACCGAATCATAAGCAAATGAAGAGTAAAACAGATCCCCTAAAAACGCGTTGGAGTGAGAAATACTATCGTGGGGAACGGGACGGTTACAAGGAGAGTCCTAAAGTTCATGAATGCGCGCCTAAGTTTCATGCAAAAATAAAAAAGATTGGCGAAAGAGAAGCCGACGGCGGGAGTGCCATAACCAGTCATTAATCTATTGAGGGGGGGGGGAAATCCCATCACCGAGGATGGCTCCTGGTGTTTCCTCCTCGAAAGGGGAGAGAAAAAAGGAAAAACGCAGCCCAAATGTGGGGGAAGGTCCCATTGGTTGAAAAAAGGGGCGGCAAGAAACGAACAAACAGCAAAAAGGCGGTGAAAAAAGGAATCACAGTACGAAGAACGCGAGAATCAAATGTAGGCTGGCAAAAACAGCGCTGCGAGGGGGGAAACATGGGAACTGAGGGGAGGCCAGCGCCCTCAGCCGAGCGCGGAGGGAGGCTGGAAAAGTTCAAATCAATGGTAAAGTTAAGGAAGCTCGATAGGTGGTGGACATCAATAAAAAAGAATCCCCGTCACCGGATAATACATTCTAGTACGGTGAAGCAATCTTGGAGCAGTTCTGGGAGGAATGGTCTGAGGATGTCAAGAGGCAGAAAAGCAGGTGGGGAACCTGTCGAGTCTTCGCGGTCCGCCAGTATGGGGGAGGGGGGCACTTGATAATTGCTCAGGGGTTTTCGAAAATTTAAAGGGGGATCCGGAGCCCCTCCCCGCTATTAATGTAAACTCCTGGGATCCCGGGAGGGCGCGCACTGAGCTCACCAAGTGAAATTGACCGCCAAGGGGTCTAACATCTGGGACGAGAAGAAGGTCGAACAGGAAACCGCTGCCGCGACACGAAAAGATTGTAACAATAATCCTGAATAAGCCACACCCGGGCCGGAGGAATAGAACCGCGGTCCAAGCAGCATACTGGAATTTTCGTTACAACAATGGGGCCTGACTGTCGCACTATCCTTCTAAAAGGAAAAAGGGGTTTCGTCATAATTCTAGAGTCCGTGACGTGAACAAGAAAGGGGCGCGTCAAGCCACGAAATCAAACCCTCAGAACCCGCCTGCCTGAGACGAAAGAAACAACAGCGCAAGCGTCGGTCGTGAAGGCTGAAGGGCAAATTGCTGAAGCGCACCTGCGGCTTAAATCCTGAGCCCCTCAGAAAAAAAAAGAAGGTAAGCGGGATGCCGGCCCCAAGCTCAGCGGCGAAGCGTGTTCAAAAATCGAGAATTGATATACATGCACCAGCAGCAGCAAAGGCGGGGCGTTAGAAGGGATAATCCCGCCAAAAATTAAAATCAACAAGGGGTACCGTAAAAGATAAAATGAAGTGGGCACTTTACGAAATACGGGGGGGATACCAGCTTTAGGCATGTAAAAGCAGAACGGCTTGGTAGTGTGCGCCCGCAATCTCTAGGCGGGGGGAGTCCTCTTCTGATTCGCCAAGGGGCGTCGACCCGTCATTAGGGGCGGAGGGGGTGGGGGCCGGTTAAAGCAGAGGCCAGGCCGGACGCGAAACTCAGACCGGGCCACAATTTATAAGCAGCCGAAGAGCAAAATGGGGACCACCAAAACAGAAAACGAGGGCACGTAGTGTGCTTTCTAGAGAAAAAGGATAAAAGGGGAAACGAAAGAGGAAGAGAACAAGAGAATTTTACTGCGGCGGCGGGCCCTTGGGAAAAACAAACCAACCTGAAATCCTGCAGCTGAGTGTGCTCAATGGGACAGGTCGAAGGAGCAGCTGTTTGTGACGAAATCTTTAAGCTGAATTTCAGGATAAAAACAAAAAACATACCGAACAAGGAAGAATAGGACAGCCATGGCGGAGAGTCTCATCTCAAGTCCTCTATAAAGCATAGGAAGACTCGAAGAACAGACAATCGGAGGGCGAGGACGAGCAAAAAAAAGTCCTTGCAGAGGAGATTAGGATGAAAAAGGACGGGTCGACGCCAATGTGGTGGGTAGAGGAGGGTGAGGAGAAATTGGGATATGGCAAGGGGGAAATCCACCTCTAGGCCCCAGAATTGGGAAAAAAAAAATCCACGAGGACAAGTTATCAATGGTACTCAAGCACCTCAGGGAACGGAGAAAGAAGAAATCAATGTCGCCTCGGGAATGGCCGAAGAAAAAACACCCACGAAGAGGGTTAGTGCTAGAAACATGGGGCGGGCCGAGAAGGCGTTTCGAAAGGTTGCTCGCCCCCCGAAACTGAGGTGATTCCGGCTCCCGTCGACTCTCTGTATACTCTGGCGCCCATCGGAAAATGCAAGTAAAAAAACTTTGTGGGTGAAATCAGGGGCCGGAAAGGGTCGACATCTGGCCATGAAAAGTCTACTACTGGACTTTGACAAAGAAGGCAGAAGACAGGCCAGCCCGTGCGGAACACGTGCTCGCATGGCTGTGCGTAAACGTCACGGGGCCGGACGAGGGTAGCTTCTTGGATGACGGTCTAGGGGGAAGTGAGGTGTCCGAGATGAAACCAAGGAGAATCTTCGAATGACTTTCAAATGGTTAACGTGGATAGAAAAGAAAAAGGTTGCGAAAAAAGAAGGGGGGAAGGAGAAGACCAATTAGATACCTGTAGACGTTCGGCGAGGGGTCGTTGGCGTTAAACCAAAAACAAAACCAAAGATGCGAAAAACCGGGCAAGCAAGCCAATTAAGGCAGCCAGAGAAAAAAGCCAAGGAAAAGAGAACAAGTGGTCATGTTTGGTCCGCTAAAACGTGTTTGTCGCAAAAAGGTCGATACACGTTAGCTGGGGGCCAATCCTTTAGGAAAGGTCCAGACACGACATAAAATCATGGGGTCAGCGAAAGTGTGAAAGAGAAGGATACGCTCATAAAAGAAGCAGCATATAGCCAACGTAAATCGATAAAAATTCGAAAACAAAAGACTAGGTTACACCTACATAGGAGACGGACGGTCAAGACCGAACAATACAATTGGCTCCGGGCCGGGAGAGGCATACACTAGTCAAAATTTTGGGGGAAGGCACTAGGGCAAGAAATGAGCTTCTTTGGGGGACGACAGACAATACTGAAGAAGACCCCATTAGACGGAAAAAATGATGGAGTCATTCTCCGAAGGTTTCCGCACTAACAAAGCAGAGCGAGTGTGAGGTATGCAAATATTACGCATTGGCGAAGCACTCTTACATCAGGGGCCTTGGAAAGGAGTCCCTCGAGGAAATCAGCGGGTTAGGGATACAACCCCCTCAGGCCACACCAGCAAAACCTAAGGGTTGAGCAAATCGGAAAAGCAAAGTTCGACAGGAGACTACATAAACTTGGATGGTATAGGGAGGGGGATTGTGTATAATGGCGGTCGTCACATGACGGAACATTTGTAAGACTTCATCTCGAAAATACCCCCAACGTTAGTCTGGAGGAAAAAAAGAAAAACGTTTAGGGGTACCCGGACGCCTGGTCACCTCTTCCCGGGGACAAGTACGCATCAAATTGAAGAGCGGGAGGTTCTAAGAAAGTTCTAGAGATCATGTCGACGTTATTTGGGAAAAAGGGGATGGGGAACCACAAAGGGAGTCAGTATGTTTCTTTGTGTACGATTGGGGTGATCAAACCCGTCATGTAATACTTGGTAAGGGGGACCGCCAGAAAAGATTCTTGGAAGATCTCTACAAAAGGTTAAATATTTTGGGGGAGGACTCCAATACAAACAGTCTTGGAGGGCGGGGAAAAAGGCCGTGGACGACGCTACCTCCTTTGAGAAAATTGACCTGGCCTAGTGGCATGAACACCCCCAACAAAGAAGGCGCCCTTTCCCCAGAGTATCTAAAAAAATGACGGTTTGAGAAAGGAGGGTATAAAAAGGGCCAGGGCCACAGTCGGTTCAATTGGAAAGGTGTGAGAAAAGGAACCGGCCGTCGCATATGCGGAAAAAAAACGGGGTGGTGGCGAATTGCATCTAGGGGGGAGAACCGAAGGGGGCCCATGGATGAGAACCACGATCCAGTCTACTGTCAAGGCAGACGGGGGGAGAGCGATGTTCGTCTTCCTGGACCATGGACCATGTGCCCAAAGGGCGGAAGTGCCCTTTTATAAAAAAAGTTGAAAAGCTGGAAAAAACTCCCCGGTGTGAAGCCGAGGGGGAAACCGTGCGGAGGGAAGTGGGGAGGGGCGAGGGGGAAAAAGTTTCTCCATCGAGGGTAAACGAACACGCGCAAATGAGAGGGGAAATCTGGGAATTTAAAACATAAAGAGAAACGGTCTGCGCAGGTTAGAAGGAAGTTGTCATCTTTCTGAAAAGGGATGCAAATGAACCCGCGTGGTCACGATAACTGGGAAAAAGGAATATAACTTAAAAGAAAACGAAGCAATCACAACGCCGTCACTACGAAAAAAGACGTTTCGTACTAATCCTAAGGGGCTTCCGAAATGAAGTGGAAAGGAAGGGACTAGGAGATGGGGGAGGTCAAGGGGGACTTCGAAGGACCGACTCAATTACCGGGTCGAAAACGAGTCCGAAGAGCAAGACAACAAGGCTTCTACAGCCGTTCAGCCAGGCGAAAGGCAAAGAAAAAAGTTTAGCGGGTAAGCAGAAGTTCAAAATAGAACGATGGCCAGCGTTCGTGTTGAGCCCAACGCTCCCCCTTACTTATCAAAAAAACTATCGGGTAGAAATAAATGCTTCTGTGCCTTCTTCGCCGACCCGCTGCTACCTGTGCGCTAGCAATCCTGCCAGGGCTTTGCTTCAAAAGGCAGGATTGGCGCGCGAAAGAAAAATCGGGGCGAGAGGTGAAGGACAGTGGTGAGAGACCCAGTGACGCTACATCAGGATCCAGCAAAAAAGGTTCGGCGAAAAGAAAAGGGGGGTGGAAAGACGATATCGATTGGACGAAAGTGGTGTGGCCTAAAATAGACTATTAAGAGGACCGGAGACTGGAGAAAGACGCTTCAAAGGGAAAGGAGGGTCTGATACGAAGCCGAAAATCGAAGAGTGAAGAAAGCCTTCTGGACGCTCTCTCGCTATGGATCTCCCTTCCATCGCCCGCTATTTTTCTCAAAAACGTCTGCACAGTGGACCTCCCTCCCTATCCCCTTTCGGGAAAGTGACCATGTCCGCTATTCCTGCCAACGGCAATTTTGCTCTCTCCCGGTAAGTTTCCGAGAAACGGCGAGAGGGAATAAAATAAAGACATAGGGGTAGGGGCTGGCTCCCATTGGGAGAGGGGGTGCGGCGTCTCATCTAGGGGAAAGTCTGAGGAATGAGAGGATCAAAGAGGAGCGTGATAAACGCGCCGCAGCACTCCCCGGATCGACAACAGGCGACTCGAATCAAAAGAGTCTATCGGCGGTCAGAACTACACAAAAGCAGGAAATGAGATGCACGAGATCGGGGTAAAGAGCGGGGGGGAAGGAAAAAAACTGGCCGAATTGAAGGGCCAGGGGAGACTCTCCCCCCCAAAAAAAGAAAGAAGATAGAGAGAAAAAGGGGGGCGTCTATCTGCAGGAGAATTTTCTTGACGTAAACACTATAGTCCACTCTAGGAAAACCCTTCGCTGAGCACAGCTGTAGGAGGAGAAAAGACGAAGGCGCTTAAAAGAATTCAGAGCAAGAAGAAGAGGTTGGTTGTTTAGAAAGATTGAGGGTTTCAAGTAGGCCTATTCTTGGTAGCCAGCAACTAAGCGGGCTGAACAAGCTGCTAAAGAGGTCATTAGGGAAATAAAAAACGTGTCCGGCACTGAAACGGCAAAGGCAGGGCTAAACCAGCCGGCCAAGCGTGGGTTACTACCGAAAAAAATCTGAGGAAGCGGGAAGAAAGACCGACGGCCCGGGGGTTTCAAGTGATTAGACAAGGATTGGAAAAGTCTGGGCGGTTCGCCGGCAGGGGCTCTTCTGTGTTTAGCAAATAGAGAAAACTAGCGTGTAGGACAAAGGAAGTCACTGTGGACCTCGTTGGGGATTACAGGGAGAACACAGCGGAATCAGAACTGGGTTTACTCAATCTACTGCTTTCAAAAAGGGCAAGTAAACCGGCAAGAGCAAAAAGGGAAAAAGCCAGACATTTCGTAAAACAAGAAGTACTAAAGGATATCACTGTGACGAGGTACGAGGGAATGAAAAAGAAAAAGGACTCCAAAGACTGCGCCCCTAAGTGAGTAAAAGCGAGAAGCATTCTCTAACAGAGTTAATAAAAGGATGGGTTAGGGGAAAACACCAAGAAGGAGTCGGCGTCATCATCAGCCTCGCACGTTCTTCACGTGTGGTCAAGACATCCAAGCAGCGGACGCGGAGAGCTGGCCGAAACGCATGGGCAATGGGAAAAGAGATTCAGATGGGGATTCGCAATCTGTCTTCCTTCCGGCTTCTAAGCAGAGGGCGGAGAGAAAAAAGGTTCTAAAGGGAATTTGGTGAGGGGGAAATGCGCGAGACGGCGAGAGAGGAAAATGGACCTTCCAAGGTGGAAAACGAACGCGGTCAATAGAGGAGGAAAAAAAAACATTAGGAAGTAGACAGGGCCGGGACATTAAAACAAACTACCTAGAATCAGGAAATATGGGGGCAAAAATGCAAGAGGAAAGCTCGGGCAAAAGGTCAGACCAGGATAAGACTTAGGCGAGAATGGGGTAAGTTTAGGAAAGAAAAAAAAAAAAGGGGTAAGAGGAGAGGTAACAGAGACAGGCAATACAACAGTAGTAGTACTCAAAAGCACTATGTGGCGGTACTCTTGCCAGTACTCTGCACAATAGCGAGGGTCGGCGGGGGCAGGGAGGGGCGACGTTCGAAAAAAACCCAGACAAAGACCGGGCAAGGAGGCAGGCGCGAAATCTAATCCTAAAAACGAGAAAAGAGCAGCTAAAACAAAACTTATTATTAAAATATAGGGGTGGGGGGGGGTAGTCATGAGGATTTCGGCCGACTGAAGAAGAAACGCGATTGCGGTAAAAGGGAAAGACAATCTAAAGACACTCATTAATAGGTAACAGAAGGGCAGGCGTACTCGGGACCAACCTCCTCGACGATCAGAAGTTTGGATGGGGGAAAGGGAGGTTAGAAACGATGAAGGAATAAAATAGTACAGGAATCGAAGAAATGTTAAAACCAATACCTGAAATTGGCACGACAGCAAAATCGCAAAAAAGACCATATTGACGGAAAAATAGAGGTCGTAATGTGTGGGTAATGCACTCAGACTTTAGTATTGCGGCCTTGTGAAGAGTCCTCGACGAGGACAAGGTAAGCAGAAAAACCTGGAAAGGAAACCCGTTGCGAGGAGAGGGATATCCGGGCATTGCAACCCCAAACGTCTTGTCGAAATCAACCGCGAGCGAGAAGAGAAGCCAAATGGCTGGAAATCCACAAAAAAGAGATTGGAAAATTGTAAAATGCGTGCAAGGCCCGCCTCTAAGGCCTTCGGAAGATGAAAATTTCCCCGAAAAATTCGAGGAGAATAGAAATAGACGACTCATTAGTTGTGGACATCATAAAACTCCCTTAAATTCAACCGCGTCACCGAATCCATTGGAGAGTCTTGGACGCAAGCGACGCAGGCTGGGGAGGAAGGCTTAGGCAGCCTCTTCCGCTCACGAGTTAATTTCACAAAAGCTTTCGATACTGAGCGTTCCGAAAAAGGAGGGGGAGTGGTGACTGTGCTATAGTGCTAGTTTACGCCCTGGGGACGGCGAAGCCCGCAACAGTACGATGCCGTGCACCAGAAAAAATCCCGCGAGCGAGCCCTAGCTCCCAGAGGAAACACGGAACAGGGACCGGGGCTAACAGCAATTTCTCTCTGGACTAACCAGAAAGACCATCAAGGAGAAAACCGAAAAGTTTCACAAGAATGGGCCAGTCATAAGTAAAGGGGCAAACGTTCCGAGGGTCTAAGCGAAGAAAGGGCCAGCAGTACATAGGGGGAGGCACTTGCGGTGAAAACGAGGGACGCGGGGGGAGGGCCGCGAGGCAGGAAGCGGAACCATTTTGGGTGTCTAATAGAGGCTGAGAAGGGTGGACATCACAGGGAAGGGCGCCGAAACAAGTAAATCCGGCATCAAAGAAAAAAAGCCCCCTTATCGAAAAGACCAAAGAGTTCGTAAAAAAACGACGACATTGAAGGGAACAAAAAAAGTTCTCACGCTCCCAAAAAAGGGTCTTGGGCGGGAGGAGGTCCGGGGCTCAAGAAAGAGCCGAGGCGATCGGTTCTCGGAGAAATTCAGAACAAGACACCATCTCCAAGGTAGGGAAGGGGAGACAAGACCCCCGTAAGGGTAAAAGAAGAATCGGCAAAAAAAGGGGTGACAGTACGCGAGAGTGCAGACAGATCATCGGGTGCGAGGCGCAGGGCAACTTAAATGTTGTTGAAAAACCATAGAGAGAAAGATCGCCAGGGAGAGGGGTGACAAGCGTATCGCCATAGGAGGGGGAACGGGGACTTACAGGATGGGGAAAGAAAAAGGCATCAGAGGCAAGGACAAGAGCAAGTCAGCGCCCAGGGACAAGAGATCTCCTCGCTCACCCCATGGCGCAAAACCCCTACAACATGCCTGGGGGGGGATTTAAGCGAGGAGGACGTGAAAAAAATAGGGGGACGAGCAACATTACGAATTGGGGGGGGGAATAACGCGCTCATTTTAAACCGAACTTTCACCGCATAGGTCTGTTCTCTGAAATTCAGACAGCGGGGGGTGAGACTCAAATACTTCCTGAGGGAGATGAAGGAAAGGCCTCATGCGGAATGTCGCGTATGTTTAAAGAAGAGGGAAATGAATCGGAAGAAATAAGAGGAAGAAGAGAAGCGCAGAACATCATCGTCGAGAGACGAAAGGAGAAATAAGCTGGGAAATCTCAGATATCGGATGAAAACGCGGGCGAAGCCGGTGTTGGATTAATCGTTGATCAGGGCGAAATTGTGGGTATAACTACAAAAGGGGGGAATAAAACTATCTAAAAGAAGGGGTAGTGGCGCTGCAAGCGCCAATTCCTCATTTGGCACAACCCTCCGGAAAGGAGGGGGGCTCCATAGGAAGGGAAGGGGGGAACCATAAAGGGCTCGCAGAAAGTTCAGGACTAGAAGCGAGTATGCGGCTCATCACCAACCTGCGCGGGAGAAATTTGTAGGTAGGGAAGGAACACGCTCACTATCTGGGCAGTGGAGCAAGAAGTCTACAGGCTGAGGCCTTGGGGGGAGGGCAGGAAGGGGGGTGGGAAGACATAGTTGAAAGGATCAGGAGGCTTAAGAACCGAAGGAGAAAAAGACAGAAAGGAACATCGCTCGGGAGGCAAGAAGGGGAAGAGCATCGGGGGGGAACGGCGGCTGTCTTCAAACCGGCCAAGGACGAGTTCGTGTGGAAGAGGGATGAGAAAGGAAAAGGTTGACGGGAGACAGGCCTTGCAGTGGAACCTAAGTGGCCAAAAAAATTCTTGCCACCTGGCAGGAAAGCGACGGCCTTCAGGGGAAATCCAAATAGGACCTGCACGGGAAAAATGGAGAATAAAAAATGATCCGAAAAGTAGTGGGCGGAAAGTGAGTAAACCGCGAAATGGCTCAACTTCACGAAAACCAATTCCTAAGGGAAGGCTCTAAAAGCGGCAGGAAACAACAGGGGAGGGTTGGGGTCAGCTAAAACGTGTTTTCAGTCACAGCGAGCCCTTTGGGACCACATGGACAACTAGTAAAAAAAGACTAAAGCTCTAGATTTTTACGGAAGTGGAAATAGAGGAGAAGTACATAAGTCAAGTTCGAGACCACCGGGGAAAACAATTAGAAAAAATACTATTTTGAAGAAGATCCACATAGGAGAAGGACGGTAGGTTTCCTCACAATCAATTGACCAAAGAACGGGCCTGTGGCGACATACCTCTGGGTCAATAACAGTTTGCGAGCAACTAGGGAAAAGTGAGGACGACGTGCCAAGGGGGGGGGGGCTGGGGGGGCGCAAACCACGAGCAACAGTAACGGCGAAAAGGATGGGGGCGGGAAAAGGAATGTGGCAACGACCCAAGCCAGCGGAAGTAGGGCGGACGCAATAGGAAACAGGGTAAGAAAAAAGGGGGATAGATCTGCACGAAACATCTTGTACTGCTGCCCGCGGCAAGCGAGAAATGATCTTGGTTATAACAACAAAAAAATCGGACAACCAAGCAAAAAAAGAGCCCTGGAAAAAGCGTAAGAGAAGTGGAAACAGGAATCGAAAGACTTTATGATACGCAGCGTGCGGGGTGGAGGATTGGGACGGCGTGGCACCATGACTCCCGGGTGCACAGGGGGAAGCTAGATAAGAAAACAACACTAGTAAATTCAAATAAGACCAAGGGTGTGACGGAACTTTCCTAAACGAAAAAACCCGCAAGAAGAAAACGCTAAAGCGATGTGCAGCAAGAAAGTCGGAAGTAAGGGGAAACTGGATTTGGTCCGATTTTGATAGAACAAGGTATTCTGGATTTGCAAGTTTAATGGGTTTTATACAGACCCAGCCAAGGTCGAGGGAAGCGCAAGAGGCGAGGAAGAGAGGATAAGGTACTAAAAGTGCAAGGGGTACCTCACTCCTCGAAAAGGCAGAAGGTTCAGGAACAGGAAAGGGTGAGACCGCAAACCCCTGTGGAAGAAAAGGTGAAAAAAAAGGTGGCCGAGTGGTTCTGTTCTAAACAACCAAATACCCCACGAACGTAGTCAGCACCAGGTCAATAGCTAGGCAACGGAGGGGAGAAGGTTGCATCGAAAGAGCCCCTTCGGGTTCCATTGGGTGTGGAGTAAAGTGCCGTCAAGGACATAGTAGGAAAATTATCTTTTGGGGGTGCGGGAATTGCATAGGTAGGTAGATCTACATAACTGAGGGAGAACAATGCATCGCAGCTCCCTTACAACAGACGAGCGTTGGTTAGGTCCGTCGGAGGGAGAGGAGTACAAGGCCAATTATACCCAATTTTTAACCCCTTCTGGGAACCAATAAATTTTGTCAGCCGCGGCTTTCGCAGGAGGAGAGGGTTGTGGTATTGCATGGCAGGGGGGCAACATAGCGGGGGTAACAACTACTCACGGAAATGGGGGGGAGGGAAAGTTCGGGGCATAGGGGAGAAAAAACTATTGGGAGAGACAGGTTACGGAAAAGGGACTTTCATCGGGGGAGAGAAAAGGCTGTGCAGAAGCCGCTAGGGTCCTGATAGGAACACTAAATTCAGACGAAAGTAAGACAGCATCATCAGCAACCGCCCAGAAAAAAAAGAGTCTTGGGGGGGCCGGGTGACATCAATAATCTTCCGGTGAGAAAGGGGTCGTGTCGAGGTTTCAAGGATTGAGTCAGATCGACTAATAAAGGAATGTCGACAGAATAAACGGTAAATCCCACAAAGGCTTTAGGTAGGACTGTAAAAGGCCAAAAAGGGGGAGGAAGAAATTTGGAGCGGGTTAGTCCTGGGGGGGACGTGGACACATAAAAAGAAGGTCCAAACCGACAGGGGTTGAAAAGTCTAACGCCCGCCTTCGGAGCGCACTATCTTGGAAAACACGTATTCTTGACCGGCGGAAAAAAGGACCGAGGCGCAGGGTGATCCGGCGGGAAGGAGTGGGGATGCAATGCCGGATTTCCGAGTGGGAAGAGCCAAAGGACTGCCAAGAGGGGGTAAGGGATGTGAAGCCAACATTGCGGCGCGACGATCTTCCAAAAAAACCTTGTGCGAGGACCAAAAAAAGACGTGGTGAAAGCGACGTATCGAGGGGGGGGGGCTAGAGCGGGGTGGAAGAGGAATCGACAGGGAGGGGGTCGGCAGGTCGGTCGACGTGACTAGCTAAGAGGCGAGGAGCGGACATCCATCGCCGCCAGGGCAGAACTAGATGAAGGCCTGGGGAAGGGGACAGACTCCCTCAAGACAGCAGACCTATTTACGAAAAAAAAGGCTGACCGGAGAACACCGAATACAAAGGCGTCCACAGCAGCAGAACTATCCAGTGGGCGCAAGGTAGAGCCACCGATGGTAGTTTTCAGACGAGACTAAGCGTGAAGCCATACAAGGACCATCGTGGGGTGAGGGCGAATGATGGTCGGAGGTCTGCAATGAATGGGGGGGGGCCGAAGAGCGCGGGAAAGGCTGGCGCGCATCTCTCGATGAAAACGCCAATCTACGCAAGAAAAATCAATGCGATACGCCGAGACAAGAGAAATGGAAAGATCGGCGAAAAGGGAGAACAAAGACAACGCCGATTCCTTCAAAAAGCAAGGCGACTGGCGCACAAGTGATGAAACAGGTCAGGAGATCTGAAGTACCGGGGGTGAGATCTCAAGCCAGGACAAGGAGGAGATTGAAATATAAGGGCTCGAAGAAAAAATCGTCCTCTTCTGCGGGGGAGCATCGCGCAATATTAAAAATCCTCACCGAGGAAGAATTAAACAGTCGAACAGAGTGGGTTGAGTGCGATAAAAAAGTAGGCGGGGGGTCGGAGACGGCGTGCTATCGCCAATCTAAATCGGGTCTGAAAGTCACGCGAGAGAAGGAAAAATTAGGAACGAAGGACCTGTGGACTAAGTCTGCTGCTCTAAAAATCGCAAAGAGTTGGACCGACGGACAATATGGGAGGTATTACCCTGGGCGAAGAACTGCCCAGTGCCGTACGTAGAAAAAGGACCGAGTCAAAAACTCGGTGCGGGGAACCAGAAATTATCGGGCTGGTTCATCCACTAACGGGACAGGGGCAAAAAAGTCGGGTGCAAGTTTCAAGCGGGGAGCAGGAAAAGGGCATGCGCGCCGCGGGGAAAGACGCCAGGAAGGGTTCAACTAGTTGGGGAAATGAGTCAAGTTCGGACAACCAGAGCAAGGAGAGAAGAACCACTACCATACAGGCGGAAAAAGTTAGGAAAGAGGAACGTTCGAAGGGGACGAGGAAGCGAAACCATTCCTCCCAAACTTCTAATTTGCGTCAACGGTAAGTAAACGGTACGCTAAGGGAAGGTAATCAGATGTTTGAGGGGGGGTATGTCCCACCTAATTCGGCCGCGGCAGATAGTCATACCCTGGGCGGGGCAAGGGTTAAAGCATGACGCCTCTGTCTGGAAGAAAAATGAAAACGAGACTCATGGGTCATTCAAGAGGACGCGGGATCCAGCCGTAAAGATGACCGCTGCAGAGGCGCTGGTCGGGGAGGGGGAGGTGCGCTGGGCACCGCCTTGTTTCTTTTCAATTCTAGCACCGCGCCTCTAAATACGGACAGGGGGGGCTAAACTCTGAACGGGCCGCCAATGTAGGAGGGGAAAGAAACAAAAAAAAAAAATCCTCAAAGGGGGAGCATGAAACTACTACCCCGGAAATCGGAGATGTTTAAAAACTGAATACAAAAAGGCTGGTTTAGGGGAACAATCTTCAACATAAGGAGATTAGGCGACAGGGTTTGGGAGGAAGAGATTGTAGGAAGTCGGCTTGTCACCTCCCCGACAGAACACAGATAGTTTCAATCAAACGTTCAAGGGGGGGCGAATTGAAAGAAACCAGCAACGTCATGTTGAGATTAATTGAGGTGACAGGAGGGAGAGGGCTTGCGCTGGAACCGCCAAGACCGGGCAAAGGAAACGTAATTCTGCATCTAAAACCTACAAACTAAAATCATCTAAAAAACGGATAGGAGAGAAAGGATTGAAAAGTTTGGTAGGGAAAATTATTAGCAAGCCTGAAGCAGGGGAAAAAGGGCGGTCGAACGCGCAAGAACCTCTCCCAGAAGAATAACATAAGCTTAACGCGTGATAAACTTTGTCGGAAAGCAATAGTGCCCCAACGCGGGGAGGAGACCTACGTAATCGGTTGGATGCCCAGGGGGGGAGGGGGGTACAAACGCAGACTTGAAAGAATCGGAAAGAAAGAACTCGCATACGGACTTAAGTGACGGGCTGAAGCGTGGCCACAGAGGGCCGGACGCGAAGGCCAGGAAAAGAAGTGAGGAAAATAGAGGTTATTGTTTAATGCCCTCCAGGGTGAGGTTGAAAAAAGTTTACCTACTAGGGGAAAGGTGGAGGGGAACGGGGAAGAAAGTAAAACACCAACTTGGAACGGAAACATGTTGGTTCAGCATGCGCGTCAGCGGGAAAGAAATTGCCCCAAGAAAGAATTCTGGTAAAAAAATCCTCCAGGAAAGGAGCGCGAAAGGAAAGAAGAAAGGGCTTTAATCCTCTAGAACGTCCAAATTGACAGGCGTGTACATCGGCCAAGCCCTCGACCGAAAAAAGGAGAGATGCGGGAAAACCCAGTGCCCCGAACAGGGCTCCGGAGGGATTACTCGATCTCATGAATGGGAAAAACGGAGACCCAATAAGAGAGGGCCGCGGCACCGTGGAAAGAAAGACATGTTACGCTTGAATCAATCTTTTCAACTTAGGGAAATGGTCTTGATGCCTCTGACATCGCAAGATGGGACCGCGGGGGAGAGAACTTCGCGGGGCCCCATTTCTAGTGTGGGGGTCAAAATAGGGAAACAAAGGTTTGGCGGTTACGGGGACGCAAAAGAACAGAGAGTGCCTAACAACGTAGAGGAAAAAAAAAAGCGCAGCAGCGACCTTAACTCCAATGGAAAACCGTGAAAAGCCCGGGGCGAACAAGACTAGGTTATCGCGAGGCGAACCAAAGAACACCTTCAGGATAAAAGAAAAGAGTTTTAAAAGACGGAAAGGAAGGAGATTACACGGCAACAACTTCCTTCCGGTAAGGGAGCAAAGGGAAAGCACCATGATGGGAATGTTAGGGAAAAAAAGCGATGGACCGCGTGTCTGGAATAGCCGTCGGAATGAAACCATTTTGGGTCAGGACACATGAGCTGCGCAGGGCCTGTAAGCAAGCTGTAGCTGGGACGTCAACGAAACCCGACAAATGCCGCATAAACACCTAATACTCTACCATCGAAATAACACCAAAGCTGGGTAGGAGGGAGACGGCAATGGGCCACAGCGTCCTGCTCTGGGGAGGGCAAGACTCAAAAAAAAAGCGTGACTAGTCCGTACCCCCAGCCGCGGCGAGCGTTGCTCGGAAATAATTCAGGCAAAAAGGCGATCGGCCGCCGCAGGATTTTGAGTTGAGAAATCAACCCTAGAAGGAAAAAAGAGCGCAACCGGGGTACAGTACGAGGAGCGTGAACAGATCTGGGGGGGTCGGGATCATAGGAGGTTCCAAGCGCGTGTATTTGCACCAAAAGGGCAGACGCAAGTCTCGGGGGATCAGAGTATAGAAAGATAGGGCCGGATTAGGGGTACGCTCGCGAAGGAAAGCGAGTAAATACGCAATTACTAATGGCAGAAAAGGGGGCTCTGCGCGCACCATTTCTCCATAAAAGGAAAAGGGACTGGAGGGCCTTAAGAAGAGCGGATAGTCATAGCAGGGAAAAGAGGGAATAAGGGAGAGAACAAAAAAAGTCTAGTTGGTGAGGGGACGCGCGCTTTTAAAAAACCGTGTCCGAAGCAGCGGGATCAAGGGGGTGAGCGGATCATCTTTTTGGGGAGAAAGAAATAGGTACGCATTCCTGGAGTGCGGATATGAAGGCAAAAACATTCCCTCAAAAGAAAAAAAAAGCGACGAATAGCATGCAAGAGGAAATCATCGGCAAACTCCGACGCTCCAAAGAAGCATAGTCGAGTCCTCTGGAAGACTCGTAGAAGAGCTATATAACGAAAAAAGTGAACACCGCCGGGTGACGACCATGGTGGGGGGCTTTAAAGAGGGTTCGCGCTAAAGTTGGGGGTTTCTTAGTAAAACTGGAGAAAAACCTCTCGGAAAATGTGGGGCTTCTGCCAGCAAAGGAAGTCCAAATTTGACAAAGCAAGAAGTCCTTATACATCAGTGGCCACTCACGAGGGGGTCAAGGGCAAGAGGCACCGACTAAGGGAGCGCAGAATTGCAACTCGAGGGGGAGGGGCGGAGCGGGCTACACCACCCAAAAAGGGGCGCTGGGTCTGGTAAAGGACGGCAGACAAACACCCGCGAACTAGAGGGGAGAAGGGGAGCAATCGAGGAAAGGAATGAGAAGAATGTTTTTTATGAAACATGGCGTGGTCCGTTATGGTAGACACTGGGAAGTGAAAATCGGCAGATGAGAAGAGCCATCGGGACAGAAACGATCCTCAAAGCAAATCTAAAACGAGTTAAAAAAAAGATAGGAGACAGGGCTACTTCGGGAAAAAAAAAGAATCGTTAACCGGTGGTTCTTCTGAGAGGAGGGGCGAGGTAGAAAAATACTTTGACGGGGTATCGCATCAGCTGGACCGAGAGAAAGCTGCAATTTAAAAAGGGGAAAAACGCCGAAAATTTGTCTAAGTTTCGGAGAAAATGGTAAGCATGAGGAAATAGAGAAAATGGCAACCGTGGGAAAGGCCAGGGCTTTTTTTTACGTAAAACCTCAAAAGCAAAATGCCCGAAATAACAGTTCCACGCGGACCGCGGGAAGAATGCTGTCGGACAAGCTCTGATGTTCCCCCACCCATTTCTGGTGGGGGGGTCAGCGAAAAAAAAAAATGGGGGGCCAAAAGGGCTAGGAATTGGGACTGTAACAGCTCGGACTGTCAGAAGAAAAAGCTCAGACCATGTATTAACCAGGCGAATGGGGGGAAAAGTCGGAAGAATAGGGGGAAAGGTCGATAAGCAAAGGGAAATTCAAGGGGCGAACAAAAGCAAGTTTCACAGACATATAAATTACAGGAGCCGCACAAGAAAGGAAAGCCGTGCGAGGGGGGGGGGGTGATACCTAGTAAGAAAAGGGAAATGCAGATAAAGATGTAGAGGGGAGTACTAACTTGGAGAGAGTTTATTGCGAAAGACAATAACAGCGGCACATAAGGACGAAAATAGTAGCTTCTCCACTTTGAAAAATGTTCCTCAAATAAAAAAAACTCACAAGCAAGGCGGAAGGAATCTTCCGAAATAGAAAAATTGTTATTGAACTAGAGGGAAATCATTCAACCCCTCATTGGGTGATTCAAGAGAAAGTACAGATCGGTGTAGAACATCCGGAAAAACCATCAAATAACTCTCAAAGAAAGGGAAAATCTGTGAAAGAAAGAACATAAACTGGGAGGGAGAAAGAGATAGAGAGGGGGCGAAGGGAGAGGGCGGGAGAGGGAAACTGAATTGTCACGCACTGATAGTCGCGGGAAACAACAAAAACAGTGGTAAAATGGGAGATATACACTGTAAAATGTTAAGTAAGGGACCGACAACGGCAAGGTCCGCAGAAGGAAAAGGGTACAGAACATCCAGTCCGAGAGATAATGGAGCACGGGACTTTTTAAAACAGGATTTGACAAAACAGGGAGAAGGTTTCGGTGGAAAAACAGTGTGGTAAAAAAGCAAAAAGACACAACTGCACGGCCCGAACTGCAGAGGGGGGACAAGCAAGATGCTGCAGGACTAAGAAAATGGCTTGTAAAGGCTCGTTTAAACTCAGAAACTGGGGCTTTGCGGAGCAAAGAAACAAAAAGGCGTTGGAGGTGCGGACCAGAGAAGGGTGGCTAACGAGAACGACGGGGCAGAAGGAAGTGCCGAGTGGTCGGGGGAAAACAACACAACCAGCGAACGGAAGTCGCCGCTTTCGAGTGCGTGAAACGTCAGATTGAGGAAAATAGTGTATGAGAGCAAAGGGAAAAAGGGGTTCAATTGTAAGGGGGAAGGGATCGAACTCCGGAAAAAAAAAAAGAAGATTTCCTTAAAATAGTCAATGTTTTCGATGTGGCGCGCGGGAGAGAGGGATGAGAGGGAAGAAACGAGCATAGGACATACGCCGAAATAAGGGCTACGCTGGGGAGCTTACAGTTCAACAGGAATTTGCCACAAAGGGCGAGAATTTTGAAAACACGGTAAACGACCAAAAAAAAAGGTGAACGAACGCGGGCTTGCAGAGAAAGGTCAATTTGAGGGCGTGACATTTGTCGAAATGCGAAACAAAAGACGCGGAAGGGCGGAGAATAAAATGGGGGCTTTAAAGTAGAACGATTGATAGAAAGGAGAAGTTAGAGGGCGAAAAAAAAAGTCCAAACGCTCTGGGGAATAATCTAAACCGAGGCAGTCTAAAAAATGAAAAAAAACAGCATGGCCAAGAGGCACGAGGAAAAGGGACCGGGAATAGGAAACTAATCAAAATGATAAAGAGAGTAGGAACCGAGTTCTATGGGCTTCGAGGGAGTCAAACAAGCTGTACGGACCAGAGGTCGCCCAGCCGACAGGAAGAAAACAAACAGGAATCGTACATGGATTCATATGGAGAAGGAAACCATAATTAAAGGATGCCGAATTTACCCAACTCAAAAAAAAGAGGAGGGGGGAAAAAAACGCCAGACGGAGGGAGGCGAAATATGCTTCGATCAATAGTCGAACATTCGTCAAAAAAGGACCCTAAGGAGGGTCCGGAAGGAAGGAGTTGACATTCAAATGAGGAATTGAGCGCTGCAGATCCAATCGGGGCCAGAAGTTTTATTGCCACTGGTTAAGACCAAGGAGCGCTAACAAGAGGTAAGGCAAAAACACTGGGAGGGAAGAAAAACTACGTTTGTTAACGAAGATAAAGAATGTCCGAGACTGGTCCGCGGTCATCGGGGGCGATGAATAAAACGGCGACGGGAGGCAGGATAGTCGAAGATGCAGGAGGATCGAGAAATCGAAAAAATTCGAAGCTATGATAAAATTGGGACAAGAGAGGGAAAAGGAAATGAAGAACCTCATGCCGAAAAAAAAAAGCTGCGACCGTCCGCCCAAAAAAGGAACCCGAAGTCGTCCGGTGAAACAATTTCCTGCCGTTAACGTCCAGCGAATTGATCGCTAAAAAACAAAAACGGTTCACGGTGTGGGGGTACTAAGCGATGAAATAAAATCCATCTGTAGAGCAAGAATGTTGGGAATCTCGAGGAGAAAATGGGGGAAAATCGCGAGGGGGGAAGGATCGGGAAGAGGATAGTCGGGACTCAGACCAAAGCAAGGGAAAAGAGGAGACGAGAGCGAGGAGACGCAAGGGGAAGACGTAGAGGCGGAACACGAAAAGATGTCAAACACTGCGCTAAAAGGGGAAAGCGATCTGGCAAAGCAACGATGAGAGGAACCGGTGCCATCTTCATGACAGGTTAACTGGGGGATTGGTAAAGAAAGCAGGACGGAGAGAGAGTTAAAGGAGAAGAATTTCTTCTAGAACAATAAACGAGGTCGTTCGGAGACTGGGAAGCGAAAATAAATTATGCGGATAAATCCTCGCGCCTGTCACGAATTTGCAAAGGCGACTAAACGAAGGGGGGGGATGGCCTAGAGGAGGCGGGGTGGCTTAGGAAAAGGGGAGGAGAAACCACAAAGAGGCGTTAGAACACTGTGGACGAGGAATGGATAACGAAAAAGAAAAGGGAGCCTGAGAAGGAACATATCGGCCATAGTTTGGGAACGGGGGAAGGGCCAATGAGGAGTAATCGTTAGAACTCGAACTTTCCCAGGGTTGAAGATAAAAAAAAATGTGAAGGGACAGGATTTGAAACTCTTTGCGGTTAACGGCAATTTGGTCGCATGGGGACGAACGCCCAGATAGAAAAAAAAGCTTGGTCTCCCCCGAGTTACCCTTGGTTGAATATGAGATTAAAGGGAGATCATCCATGGAGAAAGGTGACAGGCAATAGAAGGTACGTGAGTCATTCTTTCAATAGAGAGCAATATAAACATGAAACCACTCAGACATGGAAGGGGAAAGTAGAAAGAAGGGGAAAAGGGAGGAGCGGCGATGAAAAAATTCATCAGACCATGACCGCCAGAACTGGCGCCATATTCGTCACATAAAAGTCAGAGAAAAAACGGACTCTTTGAAGACAGAGGTGGGATGGGAGGGAACCCGAATTCGAAGGGAGAGGGGGACAGCAGAGACTCGAAAGGGTCAGGGCACTTTTTAAAAAAAAGAAACGAGCGACTAGGCTATGAGCTGGGAAGGGAACGAAGGGGGGAAAAGGAAAGAGCGGAGTGGGAGAAGAGGGAGGCCGGTCCGAGAAGTCAGAGGACTTCGTAAAAACGGGTCAAAACGCTTGACCTCACCGAGGTGGAAACGTGGGGGGCAATAGGAGGAAAGCGGGACATAAAAAAAAAAAAAAAAACGAAAGAAACCCCCACCAGAACAATTGGTGTACAGCCCACATTTGGGCTTCTCGAAATCAAGGTGGCGAGAAGTAAACAACCAGGGGATCAAAGGGGGCGGGAAGAAAAAACGTATAAACTCAGAATGGTCAATATGGGTATGGCCGGCTGCGTCCTTGCTCTCTTCGGAAAAATTCTTCCAACAGTGGAAGACGGTAGGAGCACATTTGGTGAGAAGAATTGTAGGAAAAGGGCAGGGAAGGGAAAAGGGGGGCCACGGCACAACCGTCTTATCTAAGCAAAGCGTGCGGAATCTTTCGAAGTACGGGCACGTCACCGTGGTAATTAATGGAGCGAGTGGAAGGGAAGGGCGCTGACACGACGACCGGAAAAAAAAGCGGAAGGAGCGAAATAAAAACAACAACTAAAA
>Ga0179593_1363532_pt1 | contig 22375 bp, 24 predicted proteins | sample CZODoug2_1_08_16_FD_185931 | JGI IMG/M metagenome (GOLD analysis project Ga0179593, IMG submission 185931) | Vadose zone soil fungal communities from Angelo Coast Range Reserve, California, USA - CZODoug2_1_08_16fungal (PacBio error correction) | ecosystem: Environmental > Terrestrial > Soil >...
ACGCATAGAGGGAAAACAGCAGAAAAACACTTAAATTGATAAACGGGAAATGGCAAGGAGTAGAGGGAAAGATCGCTACGGGAACTTAGAAAGAACTTGTCGACAGAGGGGTTGTGGATTTGGGAGTTCCGGAATTCAGGACCGATGGGGGGAAGGGCAGAATGGCCTACAACGGGAAAATGAAAAGACGGGGTGAAACAGAAGGAAGCAAGGGGGGAGCATCGTCGCGAAGGGGGCGGAGGGGACTTCAAAACTCGGGATCATGTCATGAAAACAGGCGGACATAGGAGGCGCAAGTTCGCAGAAAGCTCTCTGAAAGGACGTGAGTGCGATGGGGAACTCTGAGGCAAAAAGTAGGCGGGTAAGCGAAACAAAAAAAGAAGAAAACAATAAGAGAAGGGGGAAAAAGTGTGGAAGGGAAAGGACCGGTGCCAATCTGGGAGAAGCCGGGGAAGGAGGAGGGGTTAGAGAAAGGAACCACGGGAAACAGGACGGGGATAGTGTGGAGAATGAGACCGAACCGAGGGAAGAGCTAAAAACACCTGCACAGAAGAGGAAGCAAAAAGATAAGACTATGGGAAAATAAATCCCAGGGACTTGCAAGAAAAAAAGAAATCGAAATTACACCTCTCTAAAAAAAACAAAAAGGGGCGAGCGAGGGGCACATGATGAGTCATCAACGGTTTACTAGCTGGAGGCATAAGATGAAACGAGACGGAAAAAAACGGACAAAAGGGTAAGTCACATGCAAGGAGAAAAAAAGACAGTCGTTATTGGGAATCAAACAGTTCTTTCAACAATTAGGAGGAAAAAGCTTCAGAGAATCGCCAAGCGAGGCACACGGAGGGATAGAGCAAAGGGGGAATAATTGGAAAAGATAAACCTGGAGAAGCACGAGAGTGGAAACCAAGGATGCGGCAAGGGTAGAAAACTAGGAAAAAAAAGGCGGCAGCAATCTTGTTAGTTGGTCAATCGCAAAAAAAAAAGAGGCAGCTAGGGATCTTCGTAGGAAAAAAACGACCGTCCGGGCAAAAGCTTTTGTCAAGAACAAAAGCCAAGCGGGGCGCACTGAACGGCAGCAAAGAATTGGGAAGATTTGGAAAGGGAAAAAGGGAAAATATGCAAAGGCAAAAGAATAGAACAAAATTTCGTACAGGGTAAAACCATGGATATACAAATATAAGCAATTTTTTCCGTAGATAAATGAATGTCGAAAGCGGGTTTAACGCGCAAGGGCATGGGTTGAGTGCTGGGAACGACAGGAAATTCTAGGGACACTGAGGGGGGGACGGTTGAAAAAGTAAATTCTGTACTAATATGGTTCAGAAAAAAAGGCTGGGGGGATTCCGCAAGTTACTCAAAGGAACAGGAGGAGGACTAAATTTTGAAGGGGCTAACAGGGCGGGCCGGGAAAATGGAGTCAAGTACGATCAAGAGGGGACGACGGGGGGGTCTTCAAAGACCACCCCGAGTAATAATAGATAAGTTCGAATACTTAAAAACAAGTGGGCGGTGTTCAACGCAGGCAGCGTTAATCAGGGACATAATAAGGAAATGGGTATAAATAGGGGGCGGAAAAGATGAAAAATAAAGAAAGAATAAATTACAGGGGGCCCGCGGTAGAAAGAGAAGTAGGAAGTAAGGAAAAGTGAGACAAAAAGAAGACTTGTGTCAACGCAGATGTAAAAGACCATGGAGGAAAAGGGCACGCCGGGAATCAGAGAAGAAGTTTCATGGAAAAAAAAGAAAGGGGGGGGTACAAAAGGAGCACAAGATCGAGAAGAAGGTCACGGCAAAAAGGGGCAGGACTAAAGATGAATCAAGAGGGAACTCGGAATCTTCCGCGGTCGCAGTCTGAAAAGATGGATGACATAAAAAGGACAACAAATTTGGGCGGGAAAATGGCAGCCGAGGGTGGAAGGGACACCAAGCCTTACCAAGTTGGGGGACGACACAGACAACACATGATCACGACATAAAAGATATCCAAAAAAGGAAGGAAAAGGAGGAAGGAGTTCAAAAGACGAAAAGGCACTCAAGGTGACGCGACAACCCTGTTACGAGAGGCCAGGCCCACATCTGATAAAAAATAAATGGGGGAGCAGATTAACAAAACAATTAAAAGTGTAAAGACAAAAGGGAAGACAGAAGAAATAAAGTTAGGAATTGTCGGTAGAGGGGAATAAAAGGAGGGACATGGGAATACAGTATTAGGCGTACGGAGGGATAAGACTAGGATCTAAAAAATTCGAAAAAATCAAACAAAAGAGAAAAACGGAGTAGAGAAGAGGAAACACAATCGCGCCTATGAACAAAGAAAAACGAAGAGGGAAACAAGTGGCACCGAAGAAAAGTAGACAGAATTTACCCGGAAGGAAGAAATGGGGCGCAGAGGGTCCGAAAACGCTGGGTACAAAGATAAAAAGAGTAAAAATATGAAAACGGAAAAGGGGGCCCCTCTGTTCCAGTATAAAAAATTGAAGAGATGGGAATCGGTCTATCATGAAAACGCGCGGGGGAAAGGGCCGGGGGCCATGATTACAGATGCACAAGAAGACTACTACAGAAAAGCAATGTGGCAGGGGGTGGTCAACGCTGTAGAAGAAAAGAAGAACCAAATAATACACGCAAAGAGCCGAAAGGGGGGGGGCCCATGACAGAAGTGAAGAACTGTACTAATAAGCGAACACCCCCAAAATTGGAAAGATAGTGTCACGAGGAGGGGACAAGGATACACAGAAAGAGCGCAAAGTGGACGCGGTGGGATGAAAGAGAACTGCGTCGATCAGAACAAGAGGCAGGGCGTCAAAAGGGACCAAAGGGTAATGAAGTTGACTTCGAGAGAAAGGGCATGGGACGAAAGCTCGGTGACAAAAACGGAAGGTTTGCGCAAGGGAAGAGCAGGAAAGAGATAGTGTCAAAAGTGACCAGCCGGTGGGCGGAGGAGGAGCAAACAAAAGCAAGGCATGGGAGCGGTGATTTGAGAGTATAGAGCCTCACAAATGATTTCCCGAAAAGAAAAAACCATACGAGGGAGATTAACGTTATCCGCATGTCCGACTTGGGGTAGAGGAATAAGACGAAAGGAACTGTCTACGGCACACAGGGTTGGTTATCTGGGCAAGCAGTCGGGAAGGTGGGGAACGCCGTGGGACGGTGAATGCGCTGAGAAAAAACCAAAAGAAAGGAAGAAGAGAGGAGAGGAGAAAAAAAAAGAAGAAATGGGGATTAGTGGACGAAAGGGAGAGTTAAGGATTCAGGCACCACCGTCGCAAAAGCTTTGGAAGTAAAAATGAAGGCAACAGCAAAACCAGCTCCTCTAAAGGCAAAATGGGGGTCGAGACGCGCCCAACGTACAGCAGACAGGAAAAGTGGGAAATTGGCAAAAACAGATAAAAGCCAAACGAAGAACCGCAGACGGACAGAAGGGAGGGAAAAAAAATTACAGTTAGGAAGGGTCAAGAACCGGGAGAACGATCGCCGCCACATCGATATCGCTTAGGAACCAAAGCAAAGAGTAAAAGAGTGTCAAAGGAATCTAAGGGGGGCCTGAAGAAAGGGACACCGATGGACTTCAGGTAAAAAAATAAAAGCAAAATAAGGGGAGTCGCCGTCTACAACGAGAATCTGAGACGATGGGGGAAATAAAAGTGTTTCAGGGTAAAGCAGAAGGGGGAGGCACAAAAGGAGAATAATATTACTTGAAAGAGGACATAGACAGTATATACGATAAACGGAGCGAAGCGGGGATACAAACAAAGCAGGAAAACTGTGAAAAAAGGGCGGGAAGTCGAGGGGATAACTGCCAGAAGATCAACGCAAAAATGGGGATTATAAAGAAGCCGATAAAGGGGAAATAACCCAGAGCCAGGTTCTAAAGCGAGCGCCAGGCGCATGGCTACAGGAACAGCAAGAAGGAATAAGGCGGGAAAAGGTAGCAGTGTCATGTATAGAAATGAATAGAAAAAAAAGAAAGGCACCAGATAGTTCAGTAACAGGGAAGGACGGCACCTGGACAAGACCCCAAAAAGAGGGAAACTCCGCTAAGAATGAGAAGCACAGCCTTTCTGATCAGTGAAGCGAAGAAAAGAGCAAAGACAGAAAGAAGAGTAAAAAAAAAGAAGGGGTGAGAGGGTGAAGGCAGAAGAGGTGTATCATAATCCAGGGAAACCGGCCGAACCATCAGGAACAATGGGCAACCGGACAGAACATGAATGAAACAGATGTACAGGTAGATTCCCGAACAGGAGCGGAAAGGGACACGGAAAACGGCAACGCGCAACCCGCGCAGTCGACAAGGAGACGTTGTAAGAGACGAGGAAAAGTCCAAGAACAAGGACAACCCTATGTTAAACCAATAATTATTGGGAGAGACCAAGGACATAGATCGTGATAACGCCGAAAACGGAAGGGGGGGGGAAAACGAGATAAATAAAGAAGAAAAGCTGAGCCATACGCGGCAAGAGGACAGGGGGGGGAACTGCGGGAGAAACAAGAGGTCATCTACCACTCTGGAAAACGAGGAAACGAGGAATCAAAATCAGATATATTAACCAGAGATAAACGCCGATGGTTTCCATGGCGAGATAGGGAAAGAGGAAATTGGCAAGTTAAGTGTCTAGGTAACAGAGACATCTATATCGAAAAGAACGAGTGCAAAACAAGCACCCTCGAGTAGGCCAAACTACTATCCTATGGAAGAAGGAATATGGGAATTGAGAATGCAGGACGCCTGACGCAGCGAGTACATTGGATCGGAAGGAGGGACCCCAGTACAACAATCACCAGAGAAGAATATTCGCAGAGGGCACGGATCTGTGATGGCTCACCGAAAAAAAATAAAAGCATAAAAAGGGAAGACAGAGGGGGGGGGTCCAACAAAAAAACCAATGCAGAGGGACAGGCGAGCAAGGAATAAATATAGGTATGGGATCATAGGTCCATGGAACGGTCGACGGACTGTAGAGCAGGAGAAGAAGGGGAGAAGACGAATGCCCTGAGGCACGTAGAGGCTGGTAGATCAAAGGAAGAAGGAACGCTCAATAGCGAATACGTAATTTATCCAAACCCAACAGCAAGTCAGCAAGGTCCGAAAAGAAATAAAAGGGAGGAGGGGGGGGGAGGGAGGAAAGGAGAAAAAGGGGGAGAATGGTATTGGAAAAAAGAAAGGTTAAGGAGGAAAAAAAGTTTTGCGGACGGAAATCAGCAGCCGTAAATAACGCCGCCCAAGGTAGTCAGACGAAGAAAGAGGGAAGCGGGCATCAAAAGGCTGAGGCGAAAAAACTGAAGGGCAAGGTACGGATCTCTATTTATGGAGGGATAAATATAGGAGCCCACCGGGCGGCCGGGTGGACCCCTGGAGAAAGAGATCAGCTGTAAGGACGGCCAGAAGGAGAAGGGGGGCAACAATTCCTCAAAAAAAAAAGATCTAGGATGGACACCTTCGGTCCGTGACGTGCTTAATCAGCTAAACCGCCGAAGGGAGAGGAGCTAATCGCCGGTATGCAAAAAAGGACTGGCCTGCTCAAAGCATGGGTGGATAAGGAAAGGGGGGGGGGCGGAAGAGGGATAGGAAAGCTGCTTAAATCGCGAACGGGTTGAGAGATGGGCAGGGTGGTGAGTGTCTGCTCCGAGGGGAGAATGGCACAGCGAGGCGGGAAAAAAGCCAGCAAAAAGGTGAGACGCAGGTGAGGAGAGGGGGCCATAAGGAAGCCTAAAAATACTAGGGCGTATCGACGACATGGTTGTAGAGCAGGACAAGGCTGTCTAGACGGATGGAAGGGGAAAGTAATACCGGATGGAGAAACGGTGGCAGGGACATAACATAGGGCGTTGCAAGGTAAAAAAAAAAACAAAAAAGACCTGTGCATAACTGCGCGGGGAGGTAACTTAAGGGAAGGAAGAATTCGTAGGTCGATGTCGGCAGAGAGTAACCGTAGTAAACAGTTTGTAACTAGGAGAACGCAAAAGGGGGAGGGAACGAAGTAAGGTGGAGAACAACAGTAATGATATAGAGCAAGGAAGCGCAACGGCCAGGCATTAAACACAACTATCGCAGCTAGGGAAAAAAGGAATGGGGTCAATAGGGAAGCGCAACACTCTGTTGTGGAACAAGAGAAAGTCGTCGTAAAGTCGATCACAGGACGGCGTGCGGAAAGAGCAGGGGAGGGGAAGTTAACCTGTGAGCGATACTGGTGAAAAAAGCTAAAAAGAAAAGCACGGTGAAGACCGTATCTACGTCGAATCACTGGAACAAAGAGGAGAAGGGGGGGGACGGTAGTGGCCGTGACTGTTTGACGGGGGAATCGAAAAAGGCGTCATTTCAATGCGAAAATACTTATAATAATGGAACGGAACCGGAGTTAAAGCCACAAAAGGGAGATTAAAAAAAAGAGTGAGGAGAAAAAGGCCTGTCTAATTTTGTTGTAGTGACAATAGTCGGGACGGAACTAGTGACCACGTATAAACATACTTTGCACGGGCCGTCCACGCACAAAAAACGAGGCACTTACGACCTAAAAGGAAACGAATCACAGGGGAAAAAGGATATCGCCATCGAGTCTCCCCGATTTAACGAAAGGAGAAAGCAATGGGCCGCTTCGGGCCATTAGAAGACGCGGATCGATGCGTGAGTTAAGTGTAGAGGCGTGTTGACGAGCCACGCCCAAGGGCACAAAACCAAACGACGAGTGAGAGCAGAACCGGGGAAAAAGTTCGTTGCTATAAAAAGACTCAACGTGGGAACCGGAAATAGGAAGGCGTAGAACGAACAGAAGGAGAAAACTTCAGATCCGAGTCCGGGAGAGGCTACCGGAGCCGAATCGCGTCTAAACAAGAGGAAGTGGAGAAGACCACCGCAAAGAAAAAGCACATCAGGGGACCAAGGGGAAAGGACGACTGACAAAACTCGGGAAACGTTGACTGATAGCCGGAAGCTAAGCGCGGTCTATAAAATCAGCAAAACGGCGGACGAACAAGTCAGAAGAGGGGTGGAGAAACAATGTATTTTACTCTGGGGCGACCTGGCGCCGTCGCAACCAGTTCCCGTGCGAAACCCGGTTCAACATTACTCGAAGCGCTAGGACGTCGTGCGAAGTCTCGTCGTCGGAAACGGGTCGCGAAATATAGGTGCAAAGAGAAGGGAAGGTGCACGGGATAACTTGGATCACAAAAAAGCCAGTGACCAGAGACAAATACAACAGCTGGGAGCATGAATGGGAAAGAGGCGGGAACTGGGGTCCCATGTCCAAGCAGTGCTGCAAAATCACAAGGAAGGAAAGTCAAAACGGCCGGGAGAGGTGGATTCCAGAACGTGGTTAAATTCCCGTCGCTGGGAGAGAGAACAAGAAGACACAGACCATCCGGCCTCCAAATCGGGCCACCGATAGCATCCAAAAGATGGCGGGGTGGCCGTGGCATCTACCAACAGGATGAGAGAAGGAAGAGTCCAAAAGGGGATCGGGGGTACACGATGTCGTGAGGGAACAGTGGTTGCAGAGGAACGCTGGGAAAAGGGCTCGCAAGAAAGGGAACAAAGGAACGGGCCTGGAAGCAGACGAGGAATGTTACCGCAAATGAAGTTGGAGGAGATGTGTAGAGCCGGAGGGTAAGCGATGGGTAGCCTAGAAGAGATGCGGCTGTACTGAAAAAGAAGTTCTGTTACTGGACAAACTGGCCCTTATCTCGACATACTCGAGGCAAACCGGAGACGAACACATGGCGAATTAAATAAATGAATACAGAAGGCGGCAGCGAACAGAACTCCGCGCTAAAGGAATCGAACGAGTAGGAAAAAGCAAAAAGGGAGAAGAAAAAGAATTTCCACGGGCACGCGTCAAGGGGGGGGTGACCTAGAATCCAAAATCAAAGTGACAGCCTACTCTGCAAGGGGCGGGCGGCTGTCACCATGCTTGGGTGAGCGTGGAATTGAAATGGCATCGCCAGGGGCACATGCAGTCAGCACGTCTGGGGAAGGCAAAAGGTGGCGCAAAGCCATGTAGGAAAACCCAGCCCAGCGGAAAGGGAAGAGTAGCATTCGCACCAATACTGGGGAGAACCATCCGCCCAGAGGCGTAGTAAAGAAGTGATACGGAGGTTCTGTAACTAAACCCGGCAAGTAAGGTGCGTACAACTAAACTCGCCCGGGAGAACTAGGGACCGCAAAGGGAGCGTGTCGAACCTAAAACTGGGACCTTTTTACTGACAAACCAACGTGTGGCTTGGCACAGTAAAAGACCAAGCGAGGAACTCCTCTATCGTGCCCAAAAATGGAAAGAGCAAGGAACACGGGTAAACGGAGGACGAATGGGTAGACGCAGACGTGAGAAAGGGAATCAAGGATCGAGGACACACCAAGCAGGACAAGGGAATTGTGATTAGCAAAGTGCTCCCGTTCAAGGAAAGGAAAAGATACAAACGACAGAGGTCACGATGGCCACAAACCCCACGTAAAAAAGGGAGCACATCTGACGGTAACATCGCTTAGGGGAACCCGCGCAGGGCTGATAATTGACCTAAAAGGACCATCATGTATCCTGGGAGGAGCCATGCGCTAGAAATGAGTACAAAAGATAGAAAAAAAACAGTAACGGACCATCAGCCTAAAAAGCGAAGTCGACGAAAACCAGGGGACTGCCCTATATACTGGCAGATAACAAAAATCCAGCAGATACCAAAAAAAAAAAGACGTACGGCTTATTAACGAATCGGCAAGAGGAAAGGGGACGGGCCTAACACCTGGAAAATTCGTAAAAATCTAAGTGGCGCGAAGGAAACCTGCCAGGTGGCACAATCTACAGTATGGACGAGACGGATAGAACGGTTTAAAGGTGCCGTCGAAGAGAAAAGGTGAAGACCATGAACTTGGACTCAACGTAAATAAAAAAACAGGAAGCTAGAATCATAGACCAAATCCTAAAATGCATCCAACGGAACTCCCTAGAAGAGTGTATTCATGGTGAGCGAGGTGTAAGGCAACAATCGTTAAAGCCGCCTTAAGTCTGCAAGCCCTCCCAGGGAGGGAATACAAAATAAAAGAATACCATTCCGCAGAAAGGGAAGAGGCCGACGAAATGAACTAATCCTCCTCGTGGCCAGTGATCTGGCTTGCACACGCGCAAGTAAAAGGAAAGAGGTCGAGACATAAGTGAGGTAAAGGAAAAAAAGAGAAGGGACGGCACATCGCAAGAAACGAGAAACTGGCCCTCCAGAAAAGGTCCCAAGGAAAATAGTCGCTGACAAAAGGGTGAGAAAAAACAGCAGCGTCGAAGGACTAGAGACAGTGGCGGGTAAAAGAAAGAAGGGGGGCGCAAAATAAACCACACGCACTACACCATCTGAGGACATATCCAGAGGAAAAGAAAAAAACGGCGAAAACTGCGGTTTGGCTCAACACAAAACGAAGACAGTACCGAGTTACACCAGTTAGGATAAAGACGAGACGGAAGAAGAAAAAATAAAAAAGGGGCAAGCTGAGGCATGAGGACAGCTCATGACAAGGGATCAATAAGAAGAGGAGGAGCGTCAAAGGATACAAAAAAACCGGGAGGAAGTCAGGCAGAAGCCCTACCTGCTCAAAGAGAAACATAAACTCGCATGAAAGAAGTAACCCGGTGAAAGAAGTCAGATGGGTCGCACGTAAAAAGAGTATAAATAACCTCAATGGAGTCGGCGAAAGGCAGAATAAGACAAGACAAGGCAGGGGACAGCGAAAAGAAAGTGAACAAGGGGAGTGCGCCGGTATCTAAAAACTCTCATGATGGGTCACGTCACACGCAACGGAAAATGAGGGTGTGTGGTATAAAAACTGGGGAGGCAGACAGGAGAACTAGCGCGTGAGTGGAGCATCTGAACTACAGGGAAAAAGGGGAAAAGGAAAATCGCAGTAGAAATCATGGCACAAATGTATGATGTGCCGGAACAATAACAGGCGTAAATGTGCAAGTCCCAAGAGAAAAAAAAGACCGAAGAAAAAGGGGTGAAAATGGGGGGGGGCAAAACAAAAGAGGACATGGTGCGAGCGTGTGAATGGTGAAGGGGGAAACAACAAGTAAGGGAAGTACGCGATAGGGGAGAAACGGTGATGGATAGGTGACGCGGATAGAAGGAGAAGACAATAAACAAACAAAAGGAAGGGTCTAAGTCAGAAATAGGAATACATGGGTCAGATGGGGAATAAGGCAAATAAGTAGAGGAGCGCCAATGACGGGTAAAGAGAGGAGAACTTCACCAGTCAGCTATAAGCTGACAGTCAATCCAAAAACGAAAAATGGAGCAATCTATCTTGGAGCAGCGAAGGAGAAAAGACGGGGTCACCTACCTCATTACGGTAGTCAGGCGGCTTTTGACAAGAATCAAAAGGGGGGGGGACCAAAAGAAGGGAACGGAAAAAACTGCCAGCTGCGAGATGCTCCAATACAAGACGGCACGGGGACCGGTAAAAAGGTGTAAAAAGCAGAACGAATATGTGAGGAAAAATACACCCGTGATGGAAAAAGTCTCCTGAGGGCTTGAATCGTATATTCAAACTGTAGAAAAGGAGGTGTTGCTTGGGGTGACCGGAAAGGGTGGCGAAAGGGAATGAAGGGAAAAACTCACGTGGTAACCCGGGGGTTATAAAGGGAAGACCAGGGAAAAAAAAGGCGAGGAGAATTTTTCCAGGACCTGCCATGAAAAGAGAGACTGATAAGGTCAAAATACAAGCCGGGGCCAATCCCATATGAGGCGTGCGATGGCGCTGAGCTTTCGACCCAAGGGGATGGACATCGGAACTCAAGCGAGAGGCGATGGAAAGGTTTTGGCATTCCGCCTCCTCCGGATTGTGGGGCTGCCACCTACAGACTGCAAATGTTGACATTCTACGACCCTAGGTTCATAGAAAGAACAGGACGCAAAGGGGCGAGTCCATATCAGGAGAGACTTGTGGCTTTCCAGAAAGGAGCGGGATCAAAGGTTACTGATAGAAAATAAAAGGTGGCGTGATACAACAAAAACAAAGGGAGGGGAGACCGAGAAGAACTGAAGGGATAAAATCGACGGCGACTGAACGGATAGGAAGAAAAAAAACTGGGGGTCCCCAATTCATGGAAAAGGACAGAGTTGGGGAAGGTCAAAGGAAGGCAATTGCGGACCCCGACCCAAGAAGATCTAACAAGAGGAGCGGTTGGCGGGGAGGATGACTAAAATAATGACCAGATAAGCTACTACAAAAAGTACGAGGCCAAATATGGCAGCACAAAGGGGAAAATAAAGAGAATGAATAAGAAATAAAGACCGGGGACCGGACGGAAAAGAGGCTCGAAGATGGTGGTGGGGAAAGGAAGAGCAAAAGGCTAAATGACATGAAAAGAAATTCCCTCCGAGAGGTGTAAGGAAAAAAGAAAAACAAATGTGCGATGGGCCGAAGCGGCTGTTGTGGTACGAAACAGGAAAGCCGTGACGGGTGAGGTCATCGGGAGACGTGAAGACGTAATTTGCATACAAAAATAAGACGGATAGGGGCATGCACCGGGTTTAGCGAGAAAACCAATTTAGTCTGAATTAACACTAAAAGGCACGAGAACAAGGAGGGGAAAGGTAACAGTGGAGGAGTAGATACAATTGGAGGAAAAAAAGAAAGCAGAATCCGTTCAAATAATAAAGGAACTAAAAAAATGTTTGGCAGGTCGCGGAAAAAAGGCGCGGTAACGAGGCGATGTACAGATCAAAGGCGAAGAAGAAAAAAGATAGAGAAGAGGAGCGAAGAAGTGCGAAATCTGTCCAAAAAGAAGCTAGTTTGGAGGTGTACGGATAAAAAACAAGGTAAGTAAAGCAAAAGCATCGACATAAACAGCATGGTCAGGGAACGAATCAAGAGGGAGAAACAAAATGAAGAGGGGGCCAAAAGGCAGAAGAGGGATCACGGAAACATACAATGGGCCATTAAAACGACAAAAGGTGCGAATGGAAGGGCACGAGTGAAGGAATGTTCACAAAATTGAAAAAAGCAAACAAGAAAAGGCAGTAAAGATGACACCCTGGTTACGGTAGGCGGAACCGGTCCGAGCGTGAGAATATTGCAGGGGACAAGACGAAACAACAAAGAGAGGTGGATGGGCAAAAAAAGGGGGGGAAAAAAGAGGGAAAAAAAAAAGGGAAGAAAAGAGAAAAATCGGAGAAAATTAACAAAACACAATGTACGACAATGGAAAATAGCCGATAGAAGCAAACGTTGCATAAGAAGCTGCAGCCGACCAGTACCTTGAGAATGGGAAGACACGTGGGGCGTCTCACGGTTATGCATAAAAAACTGCCACATTAAGATAACATGAGCAAACATATCAGGTCTCGATAAACCGAAACCAACTTAATGCGCAGGATGATAGAGAGTCAAGCCGGACAGAAAAGACAAAATAAGAGGGGAACTAAGCAACAAAGGCTAAGATTGCCTAAGGAAAAAGAGGGCCTGCATAAGTCGAGGAAAAGGACCAATGGTCAAGGAAGTATCAGACGGGGGTGCGATAAGGGGTGCTTTAACGTATCCAAATCTACCGCGACAAAAATAAAACTTGATCGGCGTGAAAAAACATAGCGGAAATGGAGAGATGAAGAAAAAAAAAAAAATACATCCAAGGAACAACCAACAAGGGAAAGAGGTGAAAGATAAATAAGAGGTACGGCAGAGCAGCGGAAGAAGCACGAAACAAAAATACCAAAAGGGAGGTAGAGTTACACGGACCAAGGAGCCGTCGGACAAAATAATTGCCATGTAAAAGAGAGAACTATAATGGACGCGCCTACTTTAATGTGTAAAGCAGGGGGGGCAAAGGGCCAAGGCGGGTGAATGAAAACGGGAGGAGGGCAATAGGGTTCAGGGGGGGAAAAATTCCGGCAGTCGGATGACAGTGAAAGAAGCTAAAGTGCTCAACGCAGGATGGGGAAGGGGTAAAGAAAAAAGAGAAGAGGAAAAAGAGGCACAATAGACCAATGATATCAAAACGCTTCAGGAAGTATTACAGTCAGAAATAAAAAATTAAGGGAAGGAGAGGAAAAGTCACTGTCCAAGCCCAAATCAAGAGGGGGAAGCTAAAATTACTTACTAATGCAAAAGGAGGAGAATATACGGACTACGCATGAAATTGCAGTTGGGCATCGGCGATGAGAAAAGTGAACAGATGAAAGAGCAAAAAACAGCTAAAAAAAAAGACGAGCAAAAAATCAAATGAGGTCTGTTTAGTCAAAGTGTAAACATAGCCAGGGTGGAGTCGGGATCACGAAACGGAGGCTGATGGCTCGCTTGGGAATTAATAGACTGTCTAGGACAATGGTTAAAAAGAACTACAAAACAGATAACACTCTCGAAGGCAGACGAGTAGGGGGGAGCGTCCTACGGGGAAAGTGACATCTGGCATAAGGCGTGTCCGACGTAAACAATTTATTAGGGGCAACGTCACAACGTGAGAACGTTAACAAAGGCAGCAGTGAACATGGACGACAAAGAAAACGTGGCGGGCGAGATAGAAGAAAACGCAAAATGGAACGAACATAACGCAGTCAAAGTACCGAAAAAGAATCTTGAAGGAGGTGAGTGCAACGTGAAACAGGCCAGCGCGTCGCGTGGAAGACAAAAAAATAATGAATCGGAGGCGGCACAACTCTTCCTAAAGCAACATTGAAGAGACATGGTAAATAGAAAAAGGTGGCACACTCGGCCTTCATCAGTAGCGGGGAGAGGAGTAAAAGATAGAAAAATGCGACCGGGACGCCGAAAACGGCCGGAAAAGCAGGTAAGAGGAACCAAATCGGTGGAAGAGAGTTTCAAACGGGTATTATCGTCTCAATATAAAGGGAAGAAGGGCGATGCACAGAAGGCGGGTCAACACAAAATCAGGGGGCTGCAAAGGAAATAACGAAGGCGAATATGACAAAGTACGCTAAACAGAAACCCGTGATAGCGACATTATGGAAGGCTGGGAAAGGGGTCTTTTAACGCCTTGCCACCAGGGAGTCCAACATAAAATAAAGGGAAAAAAAGGAAAAGGGTACGGGCAGGAAATGAAATGAAGGGAGTCGTGAAATCCGTTGGTCCAAGGAGATCGGTCGGTAGAAAAAGAATGTTGTTAACAATCAGCTGATCGTCAGAGCAAAGAAGGGTGAAGGAAAATAGGTTGAGTAAAGTTGGGGAATCCCGACACCAGGGTGGGGGCCGTCAAAGCAACAAGGGACGAGGAGGACTACAAAAAGAAACGGGGCGGTTTGATCAGAAGAGGAGGTCGAGACCGGGAAAACGTTGGAAGCGCTGGGTGGAACGAATCCGCAGGCAGTAGGAAGCCAATCACCGAAGTCAAAAAATATATTCACCCTACTGCCTATCTGTGGAGGAAGAATAAACGCCTTGCTCGGGGGAGCACAATGCTAGAACGATCACGGGTGCGAAAGGCGAGTCGCGGGGATAGGACTCGACGCAAGAGGTGGGAAAAGCAAAACGAAAAGAACCACAGTCGAAACAGAGCCGTAACGAGGGGGGGTAGGTAATTAAACGGGATAGTGGGGTACAATGTAGAAAGGGAAAGCATGGAAAAACTGTCAGGAAACGTGTCAAAAAAAGTAACACAAAGTACATTGAGTTATGACTATAGACTATATAACCGGCCGATCAGGGACAAGAGACAATAAAAAGGTTAACGGGGAAGTCGGGAAACATAAAAGGCAGAGGGATCAGGCTTGAAAATTGGACAACCGACCGTGCCTAGAATAACCAATTCCGAAGGAAGGAGAAAGGGGCGCAGGGTGCACGGGACAGGGTAATGCGGTTGGAGGATGGGGCGATCGTGGAGAACGATAACTGTCGTGGTAAGTTTCGATGAAGGGGGTACAAAGAGTAGTCCAAATCTATCTAATGTGACAAACGAATGTGGAATGCCGTAAAGGGGTGCTGGGAAGGGAAGCGGAAAACAAATGTCGAACTCGATAGTGCCAAGGCCGAAAGTACGAAAAAGACGTAAGTGCAAAGGGTAGAAATCATGACAGGGGTCGAATTCCGAATGTGACGCACCGGAAGAACGTTCATAGGTCAAGGCAGCAGAAACCAAAAGTCCAGAATACTACACAAAAGGCAAACTGAAGGGAAAGATAAGTTAGGCAAATCATACGACAAGAAAGTGGTCGAAAAAAAACGAGGGAAGAGAAAAAACAAAGAATAAATGAAATCCATTAAGCGAAGACCTTCTGCATGAAAAATGAGAGGGGAGAGAAAAAGAGAAACGCCGGACAAACTATCAAAATTTTGAGAGATGCCGCGCCGAAGAAGAGGGTCAAAATGGACGGACGACGCGTTAATAGCGATACGGGTAGATAACTGTTGAAGCACAATGAGACTGTCGTCAAAACGTGGAAAGAAGGAGAATTGCTTCCTCTTCGACAAGGCGCGCCGTTGGTGCAGAAAAGTCGGCGACGAAAGGGAGAAAGGACTGTACAATCCCCAATGTGGACATGAGATGTGCCGAAGATAGGGAGCTGTTGCATATCAAGGAACTCAGAGTGGGACGATGGTGAGAGGGATGGGAAATGATGGTCAGACAGCCGAATTAAGGAGGGCCAAAATTTACGCAGACGGGATGCATCCCAGACAAAAAAATGGATAGTGGCAGAGCTAACGCTAAAGGCGAAAGGGCGCAGGACCTGAAAAAAGGAACAAAACAAACAAGTGTACTGAGAACTTATCTGCAGGGGGCCTGATAGAAGAAGGCTGAGCGCCAAAATGGATCGGCTATAAAGGGAAACCAAGCGGGTCAATGTACAAATACTCGTATGGTGGATGAGTGGGTACATTGTCGGTGCGGGAGAAAGAGGGGGGATAGAAAGGAAAGACTCGTGGCCATCGCTGGGCATTGGAGAAAGGAGGTCCAAAGACGGGAAAGATGCATTACGGGGACCGACTAAGACAAATACCCGGGAGAGACAGCAATGGGGAATTTCTATCTCGGGAAAAGCACAAGCAAACATAAAGAACTGAGGACTGCAATCGGCAGGAAGTTAACTCCTGGCCTGCTGGGGGTGTCTAGACGGACTAGCACACAGGTCACTGATACGGTATGAAGGAGAAAGGGAGTGGGAAAAGAGGGGAAGATCATTATGCGCACCAACCAAAAAAATGTAAACGATCAGTGAGAGAATGAGGCTTATCATAGGAATATCGTTCAAGCGAGAATTGTGAAAGTCCGCATAGGGATGGCCACAGTCATAAATAAACCGGGGCACACATAAAGACTAGACTCCTAACCAAAAAAATGACCGGAAAGGAGTAAAAAAGCATCGGACTAGCATAATATCTTTCAGCGGCCGACCCCGATAGGTGACGCAAAACAACGTCGGGTCTAATTGAATCCGACTGGAACAGGGCAGGGGAAGGATGTAATTGCCGGGCGCGTAGAAGTCTGAAGGGGGAGAGAGTGAATACACAAAACATATTAGCCTCGAGGGATGTCAGAACTAGTAGAGAATGGAATACCGGTAATGGATAAGGAAATAAAAGCAGAAAGCGGGTAAAACGGTAGGATATCGTCTTAACAGAAGCGAAGGAAAAGAAGACAGACATCAGGGCAAAAACCAATACATTGAACCCGGACCGAACGGAATGGTTTCCCGACTTCGAAGAGGAGAACAGGAAGGGGAGAAACGGGAAAAAGGGGAAGTAACAAAAAGTGCCTTCGATATCGACACCTTACCGGAGGGTGAAGAAGTCGCCCCATGCTACGCAAAAAGAGGACCATAGTCCGCGTAAAAGAGGAAAAAAGAAACCGAAGGGAGAGCGGACATTTTAATCGTAGGGAGAGTTTGACGAAGAAATTGCAAAATCCCACGGTAAAAAGGGGAAGCAAGGGTGTTGATGTGGTGGGGAGTAGTAGAAGCCCTCAAAAAATCGACGTAATCATATTAGCAAGGAAGACAAGACGAGAACAACGGCGGAGAGCGCAGTAATCCTTCACCGAAACCTAAGTGAAGGGAGGATAGACGAAAACGCCGCGTTAAACTTTACGTACGGATACAGGCGTCAACTCCCGGAGGTATCAAACAAAGGAGGTGAAAGGAAGGCCTGGGGATAGACAACGTCGCAAAATGGGCTCCACCAAATGCGAAAGAGGAAACGGTGAGACAGCTAAACAATATTAAGCACCGTAATTACCGAAAAACCGGACAAACGGGCAGAAGGCTTCAGGAGGGAGCATAGGGGAGACAATGATGGTGCTGAGCGGAATGGGCCCAGAAAAGCATTCAGAGTCAGGGGATCACAGGGTCTAAAATCATCAGATTCGTAAAACGGAGCATCTGCCCCTTTCATCAATCTTCATAGCAGTGGAGCCTATCGATGGGGTGAGGACGGCAAACAGACATAGATGTACAAACGAAGAGGGTATAGGACCAATAACGAACGGACCCTAAACAGAAGTCGGCATCATGTGAAGTGGGCTGATTTGCAAACCGGAACACGCAGGAACAGATAATCCCGAAGCGGCAAGGTCCAAGGTCGTGGGCCAGGAAACTTCGTAGCGAAGGCAAAAGGCTTTCATTACGTGGTAGGTTCGCCGGAGAGGGGGAAGAGAAAGAGAACGCGTGGAAGGAGCAGCCCCGGACAGACACGACAGATGAAACAACATGCACCATCTTTATCGAATCCGGCATCTAAGAAACGACACAAGGAGAAGAGAAGAGAGGCAAACCAGAACGAAAAAAAAAAGAAAGGATTGACGATTGTCGGGGGGGGGCAGGAAGGGAGGGGAGGCTGACAAAATGGAAACAGCAAAGAATCACCAGGGACAGAGCACTGGACGAGCGCCGACGTGTCCAGGTGCGCAGACGCCTGTGACCTTGAAGCGGACTGGAGGCAGAAAAAAAGGGGAAGAGGAAAAAAGGAATAGGATGTCCGCAGGGAAGAAGCAAGGAAAAGGTCAATTAGCCGCTTCGTGCGCTTTAGGTAAATACGCGGAAAAGAATGATCGCCAAAGCGGTGCTCCCGAAGCATGCTTATAGGGCAAAGCACCTGCCGGAACGAGAATGGTACGGACTTCAAGCAGAAAAAAAAAGAGTGATGAGAAAAAAAAAAATAAGAAGGTCCCCATAGGAGGAAGGAGGGCTACCCATCGGAAAAGCTCCCGGCATACCTGTGCCTAATTCGTAAAGACGTCAGACGCAGGCAGTGAGCAAGAAAAGGGAATGAGGCTATCGTCCGGGTGAGTCCATGAGGAAGAAGCTACTTGAAAGGCACGGGGGTTAAACTAGCGCGACCGGCACCCGGGGAAATGTGGAGCGTTCATGCTCAACAGCCGGGAGGAGAAATCAGCCCGGAAGAGGATGAAAGGGAGGAATATACTTGTTTATCACGCAGGCAACCGTCAGGAACAAGGATACGATGAACGCCAAAGCAACCAGGAAAGGGGTGAGCACTTCGACGTATGACGGTGTCACAGAGAATCAAAAGAACACAGCAGGAAGTAGGAACTAAAAAGGGGAAACCGGGTGCGCATTGACATGAACTAACGTCCAATCAAACAAAGGAAAATAGAAGAGCTCAAAGCAAAAGCAAAAAGGGGAGAGTTTCCCCCGCGAGCACGTTCGAATGGCGCAGGAAATCTATCAAATACGAGAAAAGGAATCTCCAAGAGGAAGAAAGGAAACCAGAAAGTGTTGTGAATGCGCAGCAAAATCAACAGAGAACCGGTGGGCCCAAAAAGAGACCGGATATGGCCGTGGCAACACACCCTGACGCCCGAAAACATTGTCTAAAGGGGGAGATGGGGAAGACGAATTCTATAAACGCTTCTAAACGCGTGGGGGGCAAATGAAATAACCAAGACTGAGGACGAGGGGAAAAAGAAACCAGCGCCCAAAGTGGGAGAAGATAACAAGAACGATAACCTAGAATATCACCAGCATCGAATAGAATAACGAAGGAAACGAAGGTCGTGACAATGCTACAGATCGGCGAGAAACAGACAGAAAAAAGGTAAACCGGAGACCGGAGACCAGAGCAATTACTAGGACTGGTAAGCGGGCTGTCACAAAACTAGTCTTATTTCAGAAACACCTCTGTGATCGATCGGGAAAATAATGCAACGAAGAAAGTTAGCAGAAAATCCGGGGCATGGGTCTGGCCGAAATTATAGAGAAGACGTGCTAGACTGCGAAAAGTTAAACCAGACCCGGCCCGCCCCGGACATTACAGCTCATATAGCTAGTCCTTGGCACCCTCCGAGAGCCGGCCGACCCGCGCAGCTTATAAAGGTGACGAGGGGGTGGGCAGGGACCGACGAAGGCAGTTCGGAACTGAAACTGTCCCAATTGCTGCCAAGAAAAACCTGTTATAGAAGAACCAACCCACGAATAAATACCAAGCCGCAAGAGTCCATCGGCCTCCCACTACTCCCGCTAAAAAAGAGAGCAGAGAGGAGAATGAATGGGAAAACTCGGGAAACACAGCGTGTCGCGTACACGGGGAGAAAAGTCCTTGTAGTGTGAGTCACGGGCGGGACTTGCCTGCCGTCTGCAAGAGAACTCCCGCAATACCAAATACGTACCCGCTCGCCGAGAAAAGACCTCCTAACCGTCAAATCTTCTGCAAAACTCAACAACCAAAAAGATACACCCATTAAATGACACGGCCCCTTGAGGACGAATTCGCGAGAATCGGAACGGTGTTTGGAGCCAGGACGGGGTAAATCCGGCCATTCAAGCACGCCAGATCCAGTTGGGATAGGACTATAAGGCTTCCCGAAAAACGGGTTCATCCAGGAGGACGGTCAAGATCGCCCAAAGAATCCAAGAGGCTGCATAAAGGACCACTCAACGAATCCGGAAGGCAACATACGTGCACGCACTCTCTCGGGGAACAAAACGACGACCAAAAAGGGTAAGCCGCAAAGGGGATGGAAGGGAAAAAATCGCAAGAAGGGATGTCAGGGGCCAATATACCAAAGGAGGCAGGCCAGCAAGCCGTACATAACTAAAGGGCCACTTACACGTTAGTCCCCGTATACGATGAAAACGAAGAGAGGATGGGGGGGCGTGTAATAACCGTAAAGTTGACAGGGGGGGGTCATACCAAGGGCATAACGAGGGGTAGGGTTCAATGTGGGTCGCGGCATTACTCAAAAAAGATAAGCGTGCCGAACTTAGTGTGCGACATCAGAGACAAAAGAAAGATAGGAGCGCAGACTTCCGCGACGGAGGGGTGTGGTGGAAAAGATGGAACAATGTGCAAGACATTCCTCCAATTCGTAAACAGGCCCGAAGAATGCAATGGGGAAAAAATCGGGGAAGAGAGGGAAGGGAAAAAAAAGAAAGCAAGACCATCAACCCTCGATACAAGGCATGACAAAGCCAGAAACACTAGCTCGTACAGTAAACAGGAAAGGAAAAACTGTGCTAGACCAGACACACAGAAGAGGGGCTACAAAGACAAAGAAGACGCAAATTAGAAAAAGAAAAGGACACACAGTCGCGTAGGCAAGAAACTTAGACACACGAAAAAACTGTACACCTGTCCGATGCGTAAAAATGCCAGGGCTAAAGGAGGGAGGACCATGGAAAAGATAGGGAGCGAGGGAGGATCAAGCCTAACATCAGCGAGTGCCGTCTAACCCGTGTAACAGGACGTGACCAAGTCGAACAAGAGGAGAAAAACATAAGAGAGAGGGTTCAATTGGAAACAAGTTATAGGTGAGAAGAACGAGGAATAATGGGAGGGGGAAGGAGGGTGTAAATGTTCCCGAACACGCCCTGAATTATATTTGAAACCCTAGGTACAAATGGGGAAGCTCGCGATCGCGATACCTAAAACTAAAATTACTCAATTGAAAGTTTTATGCAGCGGCAAAGGAAGTGGCCATAACAAGAGGAAAAGTGGTACTAACACGTACAAAGGAAAAAAAGGAAAAAGGGAAAATAATAGGAACATAGGGATGATGGGCCGAGTAACTAAGAAAAACTCTCGCGATCGGTCAACGCGACGAGGAACAGGGTCGGTCCCTAAGACATTCAGGCGAGGAGATGAGAAAACCGAAAGAGGGGAAATCATACTCCATACAGAATGTGGGGTACGAGATTTGTGACTTGAATACCGATACGGCCAGTACCTGGGAAAGTTGGGGGAAATGCCAAACAAGAAAGGAAGAAAAAAACATGCAAAAAAGAAAAAGGAGACAATAGCTCCACCCGCGGGGGGTGGGACAGAAAAAGTCAACCGACGCGATCATATCAATGCTCTACGTTGAGACTGGTCCACAATTAAACAGGATAGGATACACACCTAAGAAACATCAGAAAAGAAAAAAAGGAAAAGAAGAGGAGAAGGAATGAATTTATGAAAGGCGGGGTTACATAACCATGATCCGAAGGGAAAGCGGACAAAAAAGGGTTTAAAACACAGAGGAACAGGGTAGACGGTGAGGAGAGAGAGAAAAAACAACAAGCAAAAAATGTTTTTCCCGAGGTAATAATGATACAACGAACTAACTCGATAGGTCGAGGTCAGACAGAAAGGAGGCATTGAATAGGGGAAGAAACGCAAAAAACAGCAGAAGCTCAATCAAGAGCAACGGGATGGGCGGCGTGCAATTGAACAGAAATAACTGGAACAGGAAAAGACAAGCCAAAGGTATGAACCAGCTGAAGATCAAAATACGCATACCATATGAAACAAAAGGAAAAGACGGAAAGAAAGGGAAGAGGAGGAGAATCCGGGGGAGTGGGACAAGGCGGCAGGGAGAGGGTACGCCACAAGGCTGAGACCTCAAGTACAGGACAAAGGACTGCACGAGAAATGTAGCGTTGCAAAGGATGATGAATTAAAAGGGATTAAGAAGCGGTAGATGATAAATACCAACATTCACTTCAAATGGGCTGAGCAGGAACGTTGAACGGAAGACTAGCAAAACGTATAAGCAACGGCCGGAGGTGGGAAGCGCAAAACAGGGCGTGGAGGACCAGGAAAGGCCTAAGAAAGTAGGCTCATTCTGAAGAGAACATAAAATTCTCAGCTGTTAGGAGGTCAGTAAAGAAACAAACGAAAATTCCTAGATAAAGTGGACGAGAAACGAAGTACCCAGGCATAAGAATGGATACCCCGAGAATCAAGAAAACGAGAGCGGGAGACCGACTGAGTAAAATAATATAACGTTAAACAAGAGGGGATGGTTCGAACATCCGCATCAAAACCTAGACTCGATATGTCTCAGCAAACCGGCTGGGATGGGGAACGAAGATTTAACGAAGGCCGGTGAACAAAAAGGTGAGTCAGAGGAACTATTTAAACGAATTGCAGGGGCCTTTCCACAAGCGAGGGTAGAACGACAAAAAGAAAACAAAAGGACAAACTATTACTCAAACGTAACGAGAAGTGTGG
>Ga0179593_1350083_pt1 | contig 22374 bp, 30 predicted proteins | sample CZODoug2_1_08_16_FD_185931 | JGI IMG/M metagenome (GOLD analysis project Ga0179593, IMG submission 185931) | Vadose zone soil fungal communities from Angelo Coast Range Reserve, California, USA - CZODoug2_1_08_16fungal (PacBio error correction) | ecosystem: Environmental > Terrestrial > Soil >...
GGGTTGTGGTCAACTATACACGTGCACAAATGTGAAATTCAAGGAAAAAGAGACGGGGAAACGAAAAAAAAAAAAGAACCAAGCGACCAAGAGGGACGAACCGAGGTCAACACCAAACGGGCAAAATATGGTTGAGACAAAAAAAGAGTAAAAATAAGGAGGAGGGGTCCGGTACAAACGGGAGAAGGGAAAAGTGCACAGCATCGTTGGATGAAGAACCCTGAAACTTGGGCCCGCCTAAGGGGGGGTCGAATACGCGGCAGGAGAATCAAAGAGGGGGCCAACGGGGAACAAGCAGAAAAGGGGGAAAAGCTGAAAGGAAAAAGGGGCAAGCGCGGGCTAAGATGGACATATGGCCGGAACGAGCAAGGGAGGAAAACAAGCTTCATCAAGCTTGGGGATCGGCGGCGCAGCACATAATCGGTGCAAAGACGTTTGGGGGGGGACGGGCTAACAAAAAAGACCGTAGGAGAAATAGCAAACTGAAACGGGAGACGGACTTTTGGCTACCAAGGGACCTACCTTCCCGAGGCTTGGGACACCAAAGCGGACACATCAAACTTCCACTCAAACTGCTCAAAGCACCCAACGCCAAGGACAACGAATAGTCCGGGGCAAGAAAAAAAACCACTCCAAGGTAGAAAAAAAAAAAAGCCGGGAAAAGGCAGACCGATAACGGGAAATAAGACAAACAAAATCAAAACAAGAACACACCAGCCGGGAGATGGAACTCAGCAAAGAATCAAGACAAACTCGCACGGCGTAGAAACAGAAAAAACGGCGGGCAATCTGTAGCAACAAGGGGTAAAACAGGAAAAAAAAAAACCGATGCGGCCAAATGGCTTGGGTCGGGAAAGGGAGAGGGGGGGGTGCCGCAAAACCGGTGAATAGTAACTGTCCTAGGCCAGACAATACGGTAGACGCAAAAGAAAGACGACGGCGCACTGCTTCGGTGCGCAAGCGAGGGTAGGCCAAACGCCAGGAGCATTGGAACCGAACAAGGGAGACTGACAGGAAGGCAGTGTCCGGGCAGGGGCCGGGGCAAGAAAAAAATGAAAGCCAGAAAGCAAGCAACCGAGAATCTGTAGCAAAAAAAAAAACGCCCAACGGACGACCTACCGGGAAGTAGCGGTGGGGGGGCGGGAAGGGGGAAAAGGTGACGCGGGGGGGTGAATGGAGATTTGTCAGAAACATGGGAGGATAACTGCAGGTGACCCGCAAGGACCCGTGACCAAACCTGACACAGAGGGATGCACAAGAAAGGTGGCGCCACGACTCGGCAACCCCCAACGGCTAGCTTACCCTCGAACGAAAAACTCCGAAAACCCCCACACCGTTTAGGGAGGAGTGGGGTGCTACACAGAACGAAGACGTTCTCCTGACCAAAAAGGGTTGTGGTCATAGGAAATTAAAGAGACACCCTTCCAGACAAAAAAAGCAGGGAAGGAGAGCGGGGGCCCCAGAAAAACTTAACAGGCCTCTGAAAAAAAATGGCCACCACCCATCAGGCGGAGTAACGGACCGCCGGGGGGGGGGGGGGAGGTCCCACAAAAAAGTGAAGTAAAGCAAAGGAAAACCAGCGAACAAGGACGACCAAGGTGTCAAAAACGAAAAAGAAAAGAGACAAAACTGTAGTGGGGGACAAAGACAACGCGGAAAGAAAAAGGGTGTAGAAAAGTGGGGACGAACGCGCCAATGGAGACCAAAAAAAAAAGCGGACCCGTCAAAATTCCCACCACTGGGGAACGCAACAGGGCAGACGACAACATCTGACCCCTCGAAGCAGGGCTCCATACCGTCGAGAACCCAGTAAGGCATGACAAAGGGGCCACGCACGGTCCCAGTCGTAACGACGGAGCACAAACCAAAAAACTACCGAAGTACATTAGTCCTTTTCTTCTCATCCGCCTCCCCTCCCAAAAGCGTTGGGAAACGACACCTCGCCCCTGAGTCAGGGGAAAGCCGACGCAACACCGGAGGGTCCATCACCGTGGGGTTTTGAAAAGAAAAACCAGACAAACCACCTCACTTCAGTATCACCAGACGATCAAAAAAACAACGGAGGATGTAGGGTAGACGGAATGAAAGTTTGACCGGCGCTCAAAAGACCAAGGGAAACCGGGCACGGCCGGCGTACTGGGGAAAGGGTGGTCATCGGAAAAGCATGGCGGGGAATGCCGAGTACTGGTTTTTGGCACCACCAAAAGTCGTACGCCCGACGGGCAGACCTGAAGGAGACAGTAACGGGGTAACAACGGTCAGAAACAATGCAGTAGGGGGCAGGGTTTCGCCCTGAAAACCTTGCGACAAGCTAAACGGGGGACAACAAGAGGGGTAACCGCCTTTGCCGCAGTCAAAATCATAAACACGGTCTCGTGGAGCCTAGGTGCCTGCACAACAGTGGTCAATCACGTCCTCTGACGACACTTATCGCTGGGGTGTTCAGATTGTCAATCTGGTGGGCAACCCAACCCGGCGGTCCGAAACGCGCCGGGGGAGGGAAAAATTTGGGAAGAATAACCCTGACACCTTCGTTGCCCAAGACAGAGCAACATCACATTATAAGAAAGTAAAAACAGGGGACGACTAGTAACAGGACAACCTCAGACTGCGGGGGACGGGCCGGTGAGCAGTACATTACTACAAAAAGAACGGGGGGGGGAGGGGTTGCTGGAAAAAAGGAAATCATAAAGGACGTGCGGCGAAAAACCTTGTAACAAACCACCCCCAGCACGGAGGGTGGGCCGGCGACGGCGACACTGACGAAACAGAAAAAAGGGGGAAAGAGAAAGGCACCCCAACTTCAAATCGCGCCGACCCCCCAGAATACGTCTCGGAGCCGGGGCAGTGTCGGGCTCCGAACATGAGTCGTGAATGGCCGGGACGCTCAAAATGAAAGCGGCAGTACCGAAAAAAACCATCCTTCCTGATCTTAGAAAAAAAACTCCCTGGGCACCGGGCCTACCGATCAGTGCGCACCTAACCGCACCGCGCGAGGCGGAGAAAAGGGGGAACGATGTGTTGTCCTTTGGGCGCAACCCAGAAACAAAACCCCCGGCCTTCGCACAAAATCGAGCTTAGACAAGAATAAGGGCCAGGGCAAGTGGCGGGGGGCGTCCAGGCTTTTTAACTTCCAGGGGGTACTACACGTAGCGCGGGTGGACACGACTGTTGCGCAGGAGGGAGGGGGGGTAGGTTTAGAGAGTAAATGGGTCACTCCCGGAAAAAAGCCCCGGGGAAGCAGGAGCTCGCTAGGCGACAGTCCTGCTCTAGACGGTTGAGTACTGTCCTAAAGGCGCCTGACGGGACCAAAAGGGGTGGGCTGGGAAAAAAGCAGTGGGTGTGGCCAAGGGAGGCTGTACCGATGTCAGCGCGGACAAAAAAACGTTCAGGGGGCAGCCAGAAAGAACAGAAAAAGGCAGTGATATCGAGATCGGGTGGGGGTAGACCGAACAACCGCCTGTGGCAAAAAAACGAGCGACGCAAGAAGACCACCCGAAGGGATGAGCGGGGTTGGGGGCCTCCTGGATCGAAACACGGAGGTCCAAGCCCGGAGGAAACGCGCCCGGGCACTGCAAGAAACAAACCGACTTGGGGGGTGCGACAGGGGAGTGCAAGAAACGCCGAAAAGGCGGACGCCAAAAAAAAAACGGTAAAGCGAGGGGGCGAGCCCTCCCAACAGCCACACAGGTAACGCGGACCTCGGGACGGACGAAGGCAAACTTAAGGATGTGGGGGTGAGCAAACGTCAAACAGAAAATTAAAGAGGTCCGTAAAATTAACTGCAAAACCCTCGCGCGGGGCAACGTTTGGGGGGGGAAACCACGGGCAAAACCGCCCCTACAAATGCAGGGGGGAGGCAAAAAAAGGTCACATGATGTACATAACAGGGAATTGGGGGGAAAAAGGCGCCTGAACCAATCTAGGGTTGAAAAAAAAAACAAAGCAAAAAAACGAAAAACAACTGGGGCGCGAAACGCCTCTTTATCCAACTGAGCGGAACGATTGGGACAAAACGAGTGTCGTACGGGTGTGTGGGCCGTCTGCCAGTCAAAATCGCCCGAAGCCTGCGTGAAATAAACAGCGGGAATAAGAAACAAATAAAAAAGGGCAACTAGGAGCCAAACAAAAAGATTTTACGCGCGGGGCCACTGGCTCAAAAGGGGCCGGAAAAATCGCGCGCCTAGAAGACGAGGGTCAAAAAAAAAAAAGACGCGAACGCTGTACAGGAAAACTTGCCTGCTCAAAGAAGGTCGCAGAGGAGCGGGACCGGCGAGGCTAATGTGTGAACGACCCCCGCAGGGGAGAGTAAAGAAAAAAAAAGCACGAAATCTTCAGGGGGGTGGGGGTTTGGTCAGCCTAAAAAAATACGGTGGATGCAAAAAAAAACAATGGACAACAGACACTCGGAAAGGGGTCGGAAAGCAAAAGAGCAAAGGACAGAAAAAACGTGACGGGAAAAATCAAACACCAACAAGGAAAAGTAAATAAAGGAATAGCACGGTTTGGACGTCTCAAAGCGCAGCGCCGTCCCGACCGCGGGCGGGGTCAGTGGAAAAGTTCGTTACGAACAGACACCCCAACGGGGTCGACGGGCCCAAACAAAAAAGGGAAGAGAAAACGAACGTCGATGCGTGGGTCGATGCCAAATGGGGAAACAAGGGACGGGGGAAAGAACCAAACGAAACCGGGGCCGCATACCTACACACAAAAAAAAACAAAAAACGACGATCCCGAACACCGCTAGGGGGAAAAACCCAGGAGGCGCAATGAGCAGCCAAACTCATAGCAGAACGGGAACGGACCCGTGAAAACAGGTAAAAGAAAAAAAAATAGAAGGTCGGTTAAGTAACGAATTTCCTTATGGCACCGGGGCCGAGAAAAAAGAAAAGGGGGGAAAGAAACGCAAACAAATCAAAACAAAGGCCCGAGACCAGCAAAACGGGAGCTACAAAAAAAAAGGACAAAATGTATAGGAAAATTCCCACTAACGAAGACGCGCGAGATAAGGCGTGCCCGACCCAAAAAGAGGGGTGAAAGACAGGGTGTAAAATTCCCGTGAGCAAAAGACGAGGCCTGGGGGCAACAATTAAAGGGATGGCAAAGAAAAAAAAGGGCAAAGGCCGCAAAAAAAAAAAAAAACTCCAAGCAGAAAAGGAGGGACCTGTCCCAAAAAAAGCAAAAAAAAAAAAAAAGACGCATGAGTACTCAGTCCAAAACATGTCCGATCAACACGGAGCCAAGATGGGGTTGACGACTAAAAAAAAACAAAAAAAGTGCCACGGTTCCGTCCTAGGGGGGTGGACCCCGTCAGAAAAAAAAAAGGAGTTGGGATGAGCGAAAACCGAGGTCTCCCAGAACGAACTGGGGTTTCTCAATCAAAAACGGCGGTGTCTGACGCAACGGAGTCCGAACATGGGGAGGGCGGAAAAAAACGGAAAGCTGGAGCCAGCGCAGGGGGGACCAGCCAAGAATAAGTTGTTTCTAAAAAAGAAAAAGAAACCCCAACGCAGGACATAACGGGGATCTCGTCGCGCCCAGGAGGGAAAAGGGGGACAAGGGGGGGGTTCTTCATACAACAAATAGCTATAAACACTGGGGAAAACTGGCGAAAACGCATTGAAATTGGGGAAAAAAGAAAAAACAACGAAGGGAAAATCCGGAACCGATAAAACAAAAAAATAGGTTAAAAGCTCGAAAACGGCCAAAAAAAAGAAAACAAAGCAACACCGGACAAAAAACAAAAGAAAAAAGGTCCTGGCAAAAGGGAAACAAAACCCAAGGGGAGAAGGCCGAATGAGCGCCTTCGAGAGCCTCCCATTCCTAACAAAAGACGACCGGGGCGGGAATCACAACCAAAGAATGGGCAACCTCCGCAACTGCACAAACAAACAGTCAAAATCGGCCAAAACAAAAAAAACCCAAAAAAAAAGCGTGTAGCAACACAGGGGCCAAAAAAAAAGACAAAAAAGAAGCCCATAAATCTTCCCAGAGGGCTGTTGGGAGAGATAGTGTAAACGAACAGGAGAGTCCGGTCTCGCCCAGAACTCTTAGCTCAGAAGTCCAAAAAGACGAGCACCGGCGCTGAACGGGGGGGGGCACGCAAAAAAAGGAACCCAAGGGGAATGGCCAATAGGTTGAAGAAAGGCCCCTAAGAATCATGGACAAGGCTGGGTGAGGGGAAGGTCCGGCGGCGGAAAAATGGGGGGAAAAACAGAAAACGAAAGATGAAGAGCCATAATTGACACTTAAATCAACGCGAGAAAGAAAATGTGCGGCGCAACCGAAAAAAGTAGCGTGGGGGAAAGTGGAAGACGCAACTAAGTGAAAAAGGAGAGAAAGAAACGTGAAAAACCTACACGCTGGGGGGGGGGAAGGAAGGGGGGGAAGGGGTTTTGAGGAACTCGCTGCGAAAAAAAAAAAAAAACTCGAGAGAAGCAGAAAAAAATAAAGAAAAAAAAAAACAAGATTGAGGGGGAGAAGAAATTAAATACCCGCCCCTCCGTCACGGGGGGCAAAAGGGGGGAGGTCAAAGCAGTGAGGTAAGGTGGAAGAGGCAAAAAAGAAACGGCCACAAATGCTGAAGAGGGTCGGCACCCGGCGTTACGGGAAGAAGAATTCAAGCAAAAAATTAAGAAGAAGTTGCGGGAAAACGACCTTTTTGGAGGGTCAAAAAAAAGGGAACCACCCGTCAGACACAACACAAGCCCTAACGGGGTCAAAGCACGGAAAAGAGAAGTTGAAGGTACATAACTCCGAGCACAGAGAACGGTTCGAAAAGGTGGCGCGGGGAGGAAAAAGGCAGAAAAAAAAAAAAAGACAGGAAAAACCCCGTGACCCCCTGGTCAAGGCTCGAACAAAGCAGACAAAAAGAACGACTTCAAAACCAAAAAAAAAAGGACAATTCGGAAACGCGGAAACGACACAAAAATAAAAGGTCAACGGAACTCCCAGGAGTAAGAAAGGGGACAAACAAGCTTACGAATGACGTAAAGGTTTGACTCCGAAAAAGCGCCTGGAGCCGAACAACCAAGGTCGGGAAAAAAAAAAACCAGCCCGCCCGCAAAAAAGGGGGGGGGGGCCGCCGGATACCCGTGTAGGGGAGAGGCGGGCAACAATAAGCAAAATCACCTAAGAATGAACTCAACAAAAGAAAATTGAGAATTCCCCAGATAGAAAATAAGGATTAGGTGGGCAAAGAAGACAAAAACGGGACAAAAACACAAATCCAACGCAATTCAAAAACCTGGGTGAAGTAAGCTGGGACGGCCTTGGGGGGACGGGAACACAAGGGGACGGAAGGAAGGGATATCCTTGTTTTTGGGCAAGTAAGAACCGAAAGTGGGACACAAAAACCAGGGCCCTGGGATATCACAAAGAAAGGTCACGGAAAAGAAAGAGCCCCTGCGACGGTGGGATGGGCCGAAATTTTGAGAGGACCCCACACCGGAGGAGGGACAATGGGTGAACGGGGCAAACGGGGGTACGAAAAGGACGGTAGCCAAAACAAATCGAAAAAAATCGGACGGCGAGTTGCACGGCAAAAAGGAAAAGTCACGATCCGGAGTTATCGGAAACACGGAAGGGGAGCTGGGGGGACGAAATGGGGGGAGTCAACAGTCCGCCCCCGCGGACCGAAAAATCGGCCTTGATTGTTGCGAAGGGGGAAAACAAAAAGGACCGTACGGTCCGGGGGAAAAAAAAAAAAAGAAGAGAAAAAAAATTGGCGCAGGGGCAAAATAAAAACAGGAAAACGAAGGAGGGAAAAGTGACGACCAACCGAAAGGTGGCATAATTAGACCACCAAAAAGGGTTTTGATCAGGGGAAGGACTGAGGGCACCCATCGCCGTGGGGGTAGGAAAGAAAACCCAGAAGGGAAGACCCAACCCAGCGGAATGGGGACAATCTAAAGAAACTTCCTCCAATAAAAAACAACGAAGAAAAACAAACTTCACAAAAGAGGGCACCTCAAAAGGATCGTCCCTCGCGTAGGGACGGGGGAGGACTTTGGGGATACAAAACGGGGGATCTTGGGAAAAGGCGGACCGACATTCGCAACGACTGCGAACCAAAAAACCTGAAATAAGAAGGGGAAAAACAGAAGGCAAAGGGAAGGCCCTACCTACGATGGAGGAACACCTAGCACGAAGCCGAAAAAGACGGGGATAGCAGAAAAGAGGGGAGTGGTGTTACTGGAAAAGCAAAACAGCGGAGGGCAACACGGATTCGAGACAAGCCCCATCGGCCGTCGGCACAGGAGGGGGGACTTGTTCGAGATTGCTGACGGAAGCCGTGTGACGCTGTTGGCTACGCGGGGAGCAAAAAAAAAATGGGGTGGAAAAAGACAATTGAGGGAAAAGAAAAACCCATCCGCCAACCACCAAAAAGGGGAGCAGTCGAGCGCGACACATCGAGAGCGCGGGGGGAGTCAGGGGGGGGCAAAAAAACAAAGGACGGAGGGGGCGGAGAGGGGTGGGGCATTGGAAGGAAGTGGGGGGAAAAAAGGGGGAAACTGACCGTAAAGCTAAGGAGTTAATTGTCCACCAGGGCAAGGAACAAAAAAAAAAAAAGTCGGGGGCCCTGACGGAAGTATGCTACGGTCGGGGGGGGTAGAACACAAACGCCTGGACCGACGGCCGCAGGCTGGGCTCAACCTAAACAGCTGGATCGGCTCGATAACACTAAATGTTACCAACGGAGCAAGGAGCATTGCAGCAGCCAACAAGGAAAGGATTTCAGGGAACGAGGGGTGCATTCCAAGACCCGACAAACGCCCCGGGAGGACACTCCTCCAAAAGGTGGGGGAAAAGGGGGACCAAGAAGCCGGACGACCGGCACTCAAGTAAAAAAAAGGTGTGACAAAACTCTGGAGCAAGCACCAAGTGGGGTCAAAGATATTGAGTTCACGGGGGTCCCGCGCGGGCGGGGTGGGACCGGCAACCAACAAGTGGCAAGAGCAGAGGCACGGTTTACATCACAGAGTGGCAATATCGAATTGCTAAGGGGGATTTTCCACGCATCACGAACAAGCGGGGGGGGGGCAGCAAACCACGAGCTATCGCCGGAACCAGATTCCTCCGGAGCTAAGAGGTCAAAATTGTGGGAGGTAAACGCGGCGGGGGGGGGGAGAAACGACCTGGCGAGATGAGGGAGCCAACAAGAGGTACAGTGGCAGGGCAAAAAAGGTTGCAAGAAAACAGCTCGCTGACCTGAAACCAGATCAGAGGGAAGGAAAGGGGTCCAATGGAAACAAACAAAGAACCGGGCGGAGGGACGAAAGGGCAAAGGCGATCCAGGAGGGCACCGGGGGACAACACTCTTCAGGGGATTGGGGAATTCACACTAGGGGGGGCAAGGGCACGGATGGGAGCGAGACCCGAGCTGGCATGGTGACACCCAGTGGAAGAAAGAACCGGGGCCATCGTCGTCAATGGTTTGTTGTGAAAACGGACCGGGAAACTCCGGGGGGGGGGCTGGGGGGGGGGGGGGGGAAGGGACGACTGGACCAAAAAAACCCCCCCACCACCACACCCCCCCCACAAAGGGGACCGACCTATCAGGGAACCGCCCGACGAAAAAGGGTAACTCACCGTTCTTAGCTAAAAGCAATCAACAACAAAACAGGAGAAAGAAGATAGAATGGCCCGCATCACACCCAAACGCCTTCCACGACAAAACGGGAGGCGAGTGTGTAGGGGCCACAACCGTGGAAAACAGCACCACGGAAAGGGTCACGAGAGGGTGCACAAAAAAACCAATTGGAGGAGATCGATGCGGGAAGCCACGGAACCACTGCAGGGGTAAAACATAGCACCGGGGGAACGGTGCACCCGAGCAGTCAGAAAAAAAAACCGAAAGCGATCATGAATCAACTCCCGGGACCCCAGAGCACGGGTGGGTCATGGAGGGAACAGGCGCACATCACTCACAGGAGAACAAGGTCCGGTCGAAAGGGGAAACGCAACACAAGCGGAGAAAATCGTGGTTTCATGCAGGGCGACTAGGTGCGGTGGGGGGGCAATGTCGAGGGACAAAGGGGAAGGTTGGTATCAACTCGACCAAGGAATTCGTGCCAGGGCAAAAAAGGAAACGACCTCAGCCACGCTGAGAAAAAACAACGCCAAAGACGAAAACGACCAGGGACCTCCCAAGGCCGAAGCGCAGGAGCAGAGAGCAAAGTGAAGCACAAAACCGAACGGCCGTGGAGACGCGTGGGAAGAAAGGCGACAAGAAAAAAAAAAAAAAAAAAGTCAAAGTGGGGGAAAAGTCCTTGTGAAAATCGTTGCAAAAAGTGGAAAGCCCCTAACAAGGGACGCGACCATTACAAACAGAAACAAACGCAGAGACCGTCAACCAAGGCACGAAAAAAAAAACACGTTTGCTAAAAAGAAGAAAAAAATCAAACCGCCTGAGTGAACGGGACGTCCACAAAAAGGGGGGGGGTACCAGGAAGAAAAGCGTTGGGAGGCAAACAAGCAGGCCCGCCCAAAGAAGTGGGGTACGCGTGGTAAACGGACCGGGGCAAGGCGAGCAACGAGGTGAAAAAGGGGGGGTAAGAAAAAAATTCGGCCTGCTGGAAAGCAGCCAAAGACCGAGCCTCCCAAGACATAAGATCAAATCAGAGCAGGAAGCCAAAATGCCGGCCAAAGGTGGGGGAAAAAGATAAAAGCAGGGGGTCGTTCAAGGCCGGGGGGGCAAAAAAAAAACGACCAGGAGAGGTAGCCCAACTACGGGGCGCGCTTTTTTCACGGGAGCCCGACGAAGCACGCGAACCAAGGAAAAACGACCTGATCGAAAGGCCACAACCACTCACAAAAAGCCCCAAGCAACAGGTCCTAAGGGGGAAGGTAAAATGTCCAAAAAAAAACAAGTGACTAAGAACGGGCGGCGATCAAAGCTCCAACCAAAAAACGGGAGGCGATGACTCATCACTCAACGAAAAAAAAAGATATATCAAAAGCCAAAAAAGCAAGCTCTGAAGCAAAAAGGAAGGACAAGAGCAGAAAGAACGAGATGGGACCGAGAATTAGTGGGTCTAACGAGTCGTTTACAAAAGTGAATCAAAACCTGGATAACCAGAAAACGAAGTACGCCTCAATCCTCGTCAGAAGGAGGGGGATCTGGTGCAAAAAACGGACAAGAAGTGGGGCCAGGAACGTGGGAAAAGGAAAAAGAGGGTACCGCAACCTAAATCAAATGGCTTGGGGACGGGGCATGGGAAGTCAGGGGCGCGAATTGAACGAAAACAAGAAAAGAGCAGCAAAACGGACAAACAGACACGAGAGAACGAGCGGGTGGAAACGAACCGAAGAACTGGGGGGGGGGAATTCGATCGCAGGTGGAAAGGCGCCAGGTTCGCAGGGGGGGCAACACAAAAAAAAACACCCAAGGGGGCTGGGGGGCAAAAAAAAGGCCGGGGGACAGGACGGGTAGAGGGGCCGCAAACAAAACAAAAAAACACTAATACCATCACTTAAAAAGAAAACCTAACCAATAAAAAACGAAGTTAGGTGAGGGAAGGGAGAGAAACGCCCAGCCAAAGCGGGGCCGGGCAAAAAACCTTTTTAAATAGGTGGGAGCCTGGGTATAAGCAATAAAGACCAATAAATAACTAAGGATCTTCGGGGGGACCACCGAACGTACGCCAAAGTAGGCAAAATACAGCCCCAACATGAAAAAAAAAAAACAAAAAACTTAGGAAAGTTCGGAAGGCCGGGCCGGGGGCAAAACAAAGTTAGAAAAACTTACAAACAAAAAAAAAACATCAAAGGGCAAACACGATCCGTTAGTGGGCAAGGAAAAAAAAAAAAAAGAAACACAACGAGAAAAAAAAGGTTTCAGGGAAAAGGGTGCAGCCGGAGGGTGCCCCAGCAGGCCATGCCACCCAGCTGGGGAAAGGCGTAGGAAAACAAAGGAAAAAAAACACCAGGTCCTGCGTAAAGGCCGTAACTAATAAAAATGATCAGGGAACAGGGAAAAAACGCAAAGTAAAAATGACGTAAGGAAAACAAAAATCCCTTTAAAAAGGCAACCAATCAAAAAGAGGGTGGGCCACGCAAAAAACACCCCAAAAAAAAACCGCGCGACCAGCAGCCTCCCAAAAAAACAAAAAAAGACAAAAACGGTCGGGGCGGAAAACACTGGAAAAGCAGGGATCTAAAAAAACCTAACAACAACAGGAGAGGAAAATATAAAGAAAAGGGGGAGTGCACACGCCAACAAGGGCGGCGACGGGGGGCAGAAACGGACGGAGCCGCAGGGGGTGTAAAAACGGGCAAAGTAACGCATTGTCAATGAGGATGACAGACTGGGGGGTTTCCGTCCCGTAACTAAAAGGAAGGGCACGGCCTGTAAAAAACCAGTTACTGGGTGACCAAAGTCGAGACAATGGAGTCAACGGCAGAAAGGGGGTCGAGCCAGACTCATAAGGGGGGGGGGGGGGACGGCCAAAAGCTGGGAAACTGCACGCGCCCAAAAACTAAAAAAAAGGAGAGTTGAAAAAAAAAATGGGGGTTCCGGCACAACTAAGTGAGGAAATGCCTCTGACGGTGGAAACAAGGAGGGGGTTCGAACGGGGGATGGGCAATGGGAAGCACCCGAGGAAGAACTAAAAAGAAAAATGGTGGGCGCAAATGGAAAAAAAAAAAAAAATGAAAACGGGGAAGAAAAAACAACGATGGAACTCAAAAAGGTAAAGGGAAACCAGGACTACGAGAAAGGGTCCTCCAGACTCGCAAGGACGGTGAGCGATTCCACCCTAACGAGTGGGGGGGAAAAGGTTGAAAGGCGGCCAACTGGAAGAGAGGGGGTTTGGCTAAGCTAGCACAAAGAACAAAAAGACAAATGGGGTGTTGGGCCAGAGAACCCCAGAAATTTGGTGGAAAAAAAAAACGGACTGCGGAACTGCCGCAACTAACCGAGGACTGAAAGTCCAAAACCAGCGTCACCAAAAATTTACAAAAGAAAACCGAAAAAACACCGCCTCCGTCCTCGACGGGGGCGTACGAGTTGAAAAAAAAAGTGTTGCCGAAACCGGACTTAACGGTGGGGGAAAAATGACCTTCACGAAAAAAGGTGCAAAAAAAAAGACTTACCCAAAAATGGGAAAGATCTAGGGGGGCAAGCTCCAAGAAGTTCCATGGGGGACAGAACGGATATGAAAAACCGAGAAAAGCCCAGAGGACTGTAAGGATCTACCGAGGTGGTTTGACTGGGGGGGAGAGCCAAGGAACAAGAAGCAAAAAAAAAAAGAAAAAAGAAAACCAAAACCCCATCTGGAAAACATCCAAAAGTCTGTCGTCGAGGAAAACGCCTTGGGGGGGAATAAACCAGAGGGGGGCGCGGGGGCTAAACGAAAGCAGGTGGAGTGTGATCGGGGGATGAGGGCAACCTAAACAAAAAAGAAAAAGCACAGAGGCTGGGAACTACTCGAGCGCGCGCAGCTCTACCGGGGTGAAGTTGAACTGGCCGGACTAGGGAGATGAGCCGGGAGGGGGGGGGGCGTAGATGGGGTGATTAAAGAAAACCTCTGGGAAAATGCAGCTCTCTTTGAAAAAAGGAGGGGCTTCAAGAAAAGCCGTCGAACCCTTCAAAGGGTGGCTGATACGACGACCGGTGGTGGGTAGCGCAAACCAACAAAAATCCGAAGACTCAAACTACGGAAACAAAAAGAACCCACTAGGATGCAGAGGGGGGGGGGGCCATGTCGCAAAAGGAAACAGGTTATGTCAGCCGAGAAACGACCAAAAAAGGGCTAGAACAAAAAAAAAAGCCAAACAGTTTCAGAAACGGGGAATCCGCAAAAAAAGGGACACGAAAAAAAAAAATACCAAGAAGGGAATATCTAGGCGAAGCCTCCACAACGTGGAAAAAAAACCATGGACGACCAAAAAAAAAAGGTTTGTAGCACGGGGGCTAAGAAAAACCGTTGGAAGTAAAGGAGGGGAAATTAAAAAGGAAAGTCACCCAAAAACCTCAAGAGGGGCAAGCCCAAAAGAGGCTGCATTTGGTCAAGGGAGGACATCCAGGGAAGCAAAAAACGCGGAGAAGACAGGGATTGAAAAAAACAAAGCGCAACAAAAAAAAAAGAAGGGGGGGAGGAACAACGAAAGGCGTTCGGTCAGAGGAAGCAAAATTGAAAAAAAAACGAGTGTCGTCCTTTGGCAAGGAAAACAGGCAAAGAGCTGGTCGAAAACGACAAAATGAAAGTGGCGGGGATCACAACCGCCGGAAACCTCAAAACGAAAAATGAATAACAGCCACTCGTCACCACGGGCCAACCAGGGGTACAAAGATGCTAAAAGCGCGGTTAACCTGAGAACAAAACGACGAACAAAAAAGAACGCAGGAGGCAAAGGCGCTACAAAAAAAAAAAAAAACCAGAAAGGCAAAAAAAAAAAGGAAACCTGGGTGAAAGATTCAAGGACGGAACGGGGGACACGGCCAAGTTCGACGGTGCTAGTGAAACGAAAAAAAAGGGAAGCGTCAAAAAACCAAGTCGAGCGATCTATTCAAGGGGGGGTGGGGGGAGAGAGGGAAAAACAGCCCACCGGGGGCTGGTGCGTAAGAAGGAAGCCATGACACTAAAGCACAAAATTCGGGACAAAAGAAAAAAGAAAAGAAGCACCAGTCGGAGACGAATCAAAAAAACAACAACGAGGAAAAAAAAATAGAAGAAAAGCAATGGAGTGGACACGAAAAAAAAATAGGGAGTCAACCCCGCAGTAAAACCCACTCCGAAGATGGGGGGACGGCCAAAAAGGCGTTGGGCACGACCCAGGAGCATGGTTCAAACGAAAAAAAAAAAAACAAAAAACCGTGAAATAGAATCGCTCCGATCGAAAACTAAAAAAAACAGGTCTTCAGGAACCGGAAGGGAAAAAAAAAAAAAAAAACCCGAAGAGACACAAAAAAACAAGAAAAAGGAAGTATTCAGACAACAAAAATGAGAACGACTGTGTGGGGTCTTCTCAGGGAAAGGAAGCATCCCAAAGCTCCGAAAAAAAAAAAACCAGTAAAAGGGGAAAAACAAACCATTTTCATCATAAAAAAATCCGCACGAAAGACGGGGTTTCACGGGGGGAACGAGTGAAAAAAACCTGGGCACCGGGAGGGATACTCGTTGTTGGCCACCACCTTCGAAAAAAAGCCCCTGAAAAAACAGCAGGAAAGTACTCCGACGCAAAAAAAATAAACGCAAAAAAAAAACCCGGCGAAGCAGAAAAAGGACGAAAACGGGTAAAGAAGGGAACACTCTCACAAACTAATGGAGGCGCGCCAAGTAGAATGAACAGGGGAGAAATGCTCAAACAGTCGGGAAAAAAAATGCCTGGGAAAACCCTCGGGTCACAAAGGCACAAACACACCTGAAAACAAAAAAAAAAAACGCCAAAAGGAAAAAAACAAAAAGGCAAAAAAAAAAAGGGGGAAAAGCCGGGCGGACACGAATCAAAAACAACAAGGGTGAAGAACGAGAGGCAGGTTACAACCTCCGAAAAGGGGAGGACCGCACACGGCCTAGGGTCCTCGCACAGCTTGGGAGGAGCGGAAAGTAGCCGCTGGGGCGTAAGGAGGCCTGCGGAGCAAAAACAAAGAGGGGGTTCGAAAAGGGGTCAAGAAAGTTTAGGGGGCAGTAGAAACAAAGCAGGGGGCTGCGCGGGAATAAGCTGAACAGAAAAGCCGAGCAATTCATCAAAAAAAAAAAAACCACAGGGCAAACTCCTCAAAACTAATCTTCTTGGCGGGCGGCAATTCTGTAAAACGGGGGGCCAAAGGAAGGTTGAAAAAAACTACACCCAAAAAAAAGATCGGCCACTGCCAAAAAAGGACTGTTTCTGTTCCAGAAAGCAACCCTAAAAAAAACAAAAGACGAAAAAAAAAAAGGGGGGGGCCATCGGGGAAACAGCGCAAAGCGTCAAACCCCTGGGAATTCAAAGCAAAAACGCGTCCGAAAGGGGCGAAAAGGACAGGGAAAAGGAAAGAAAAAAAAAGGGAGAAATTCAAAAACGACTGGCCATGAGGCCCGCTCACAAAAAAAAAAAAAAAGAGAAAACAGAAACAAACATCAACAAAAAACGAGGGGGAGGAAAGGGGAAACTCCACGTCAAAAAAACAGCCAAAATGCAGCAAGCGCACAGACGCAAAACCTCGAGAGAAAACGGTAGCAAAAGGAAAGACCAAGCAAAACGCACGATTTCCAAAACATGGAAGGGGTATATAGGGTGGGGGGGTGTGAAAAAAACAAACTGTTGCTAAAAAGGGGAGAGGAACAAGAATGGAACGGGAGTAGAGACTAACCCGCCGAAGACGGGGGTAAAAGCAAAATTAGGGGGGGTAGGGGGTACATTACTTAAAATGAAGCTGAAAAACCCAACTCAGAGAAAAGGACAGGCGTGTGACGCAGGGGTTAAAACAAAAAGTCAGGAGCGAGCACAAGAAATAAACGGGGGGGGAAAGAAAAGGGAACGTGCAACCGGACAAGCAAAAAAAAAGCAGAGAAAACAAAAAAAGGTGGGGCGACACGAGTGGGGGGAAAAAAAGGGGGGGTGAAAATTGGCAAAAAAAAGAGATTAAAAACCCAAAAGTGGGCGGAAAGGGCAAGGTCAAGTGCAAACAGCACCGAAACATGGGGGGGAAAAGGAGGGAACAAAGTGAAAAAATGCTACATCTGCAAAAACAAACACAACACAAAAAAAGCACCCGCCCACCACCCAAACAACACCCGGAAAAAACGCACCGACGTTTGAAGGTTATGCTCACCGCAAAAAAAAGGACGGAGGGGGAGGGAAAGGGGGGGGTAAAAAGTGAAATCGAAACGGGCTCACAAAAAAATATCACCGGGCAATGACGACAAGGGAAAATAGAAAGAGGAGGGAACCCTACTAACAAATCAACAAAGAGCGGAAATCGCCGCCACACCCCACCATCAAGCCGAGGGGAAAAACGATGGTTGAAGTCCAAATAAAAAAAAAGTCCAGGGGAAAAACAAGCACGGGGTACAAGGTACAAAAGAAGAACGTATTCGGACTGTTGGGGCGGAAAAGAGGAAAAAAACGATGACACCGGGTTCGAGGGGCGGGTAGGACCCCAAGAGGAGGGGACACCAAGAGGAAAAGTTGGAACTTCAAACCCCAATCTGGTCTCAGGGGAAGGGGCAGCAGAAGCGGCCCATAACGAGGCGACTGAAGGTTCGACAAAAAAAGGGAAAATAAGACCGCAAAGTTAAGGGGGGAGGAACGGAAAAGCACGACGGCGTTCAACGCCCAAACAGCTTGGGGATGAGAAACCACCAGAAACGGACAAGCCCGCAGAAGAAGGACCAAAGAAGTCCAAAAAGGGTGGGAAAAAATCTCTTTGAACAAAAAAAAAATTCAGGTATTGGAATAATAAAAAATCAAAAACAAACAAAAGGGAAAAGGAGAGGAAATAACTGGGAAAAAAAAAGGGGTTGCCCCCACAGACAAGGTGGCAAAAGCACGGGATCTGGGAAGGCGAACCGGGGGGTCGGAGCACAAACGGAGAACAGGGGGGGGGGGACAGAGTGAAACGATTAGCTGGTTTTGGGTGCCGCTTCGAAACGGAAGCAAACAAAAGGAGAGGAAACTGGGGGGAGGGGAACAAAGGTAAACGAAAAAAACGGGTGGGGGGGAAAAGGGAAACTTGGGAGGCGCACACCGCACCTGCAAACAAAAAAAGAGTGGGGGCCAACGTGTCAGAATGGAAAAAGCTAAAACACAACTTCGAAAAGGGGAGAGGGGGGGCTCGAGTTGTAAAAAACTTACGGTTCGAGAAGTGAGTAAAACGGATGGGGGAAAAAAAAAGTGCAAAAAAAAGAGGTGGGAAATAATGGGGGGACGAAAAAAAACCAACGTCACGAAGTGAGAACGGGATGGGGGCGAAGGTTGGGAAGAGAAAGTCGGGGAAAAAAAAGGGAAGCATTGTCGGAAAGGGAAAGGGTAAACAGAAGACGAGAACAATTGGACGCAGACGCCGGCCGGGGGGAGGGAAAGACATATTTATACCAAAAACAACAGGTGGGGGGTCGGTTGAATACCGGGGAAAAACCGTGGGGGGGGTTGGGCGAGAAAAAAAAAAAAAACAACCAAAACGCCCCTTGTTAAAGAGACACCAAAAAAGACGGGGGACCAACAAGGGAAAGGCGGACGCCTAAAATACAAAGAAACGACGAGGAAAAAAAAACAAAAAAAAAAGAGGACAACGGACACGAAAAAAAAAAAAAAAAACCAAAAAAAAAAAAACAACGAAAGACAGGTCCCCTACGAAATCAGGGGCATTCACAATGCTCACCAAGCATATAGGAGTCAAAAGTTGGAAGCTCAATTCGAAAACGAAAAAACCAAAAAGGCCCCGACAAAGGACCAAAGGCCTGAAAAGAAAATTGAGCAAACAAGGGGGAAAGAGCAAAAAAATGTGAACACATAAAAAATGGACGAACCCAGCAAAACCCGGGCGCCACCGGGAAAGAACGGCGTGGACTGGAAGGAAAAAAGGCGATGTGGGCTGGGCGCGAACAGGAGCAAAAAGGCCAAAAATTCGGAAAAGCCAGATGCAAAGGCTTCCGGCAGTCGGAAGGGGGTCCTGACTGGGGGGGGACTACCAGCTTGCAGAAAAAAAAGGTGCTACGCAGCTTGGCGGGAAATCCGTGAAAATGAGGTAACGCGCAAAAAGGGAAGGGGGGAATCTCTACGAAAAAGCGCTGGGGGTCGAAAGACCAGGGGGAGGGGGCCAAAGGACAACGGACAGGCGCGGGGCAGTAAGTGAAGAAGGGTACAGAGGAGTAAAGTAAAACAAAGGGGCGGAGGGGGGGGGGGGAGGGGGTGAGGGGGGGGCGTTTGAACTGGGGTAAACAAAGGAGCGGGCCATAACGGAAAAAACGGTTGAAGGCGTGCAGAAGCGGACGCAAAAACAGGGCCCCAGGGGAGAGAGAGAGGTCGGTTTATACAACGAGAGTGCAAAGGGACGACTCAAACGCCGAAAAAAAAAAACAAAGAGAACGTGGGGGATCACTGCCTCTGAAAATTAGTGGGAAAAAACGGGAAGCACGCAACGAAACTGGGCGAAGCAGCCGAAACAACCGAATGTTCAAAATAAAAAAAAAAAACCGCCAGCAAAAGAAAAACGCCAAGCTGGAAAGAGGGGGCGCGAACCTCCAACGGACGTAAAAAAAAAAGACCTCGAATAAGGACAACAGGGGCAATAAGGAGGTGCAAACTCAGGAACGACCAAAACCTAGTTGGCGGGGTGGCGGAATTCCGCGGTAGCGCACACGGCTTGTACGCGGGGACCCGCCCGGGCCAACAACAAAGGGGGTACCCCAAAGGAAGAAAGAAGCGCCGAACTTGGCAGAACGGTATTTCAACAGAAGAAAAAAAACACCACAAGCAGGGGGGGGGCGCAAAACACAAACATCCGATCCCGCGCGAAAGTCGCCGGGTAGGCGTAAAAAAAACAGGGGGCTCCCGGAAAATCGAGGTCAACCTGTGGCAAGGGAAAAAAAAAGGGTGAGAAAAACGGCGGCCCCGGTGGAAAAAAGGGAACCAGACAAATATAAAAACAAAACACGGAACTAAGACGGCGAATGTCAAACGGGAACCTGACTTCGCGGAAAAGCGGAAAAGCTCAAGGAGGAAGGAAACCAACGAAGCTGAAAACTTACGCAAATCGGCACGAAACCCAAGGGAGGGACGTGTGGGAAACAACCTAAAAAGTGGGGATCAAAAGGACAGCAGCAGAGCAATCTACTCATGGGGGGGGTGTTGCACTCGAAAGCTGGGTAAAAAAAAACACAAAGCAAAACTCAAAACGCTGTGAAGGGAAAAACGCGAGACGAGTGGCAGAAAGGGGCCTATCTAACAAAAAAACAACACACAAGGCGAAAAGAGAAGCAACGGGGGGGGCCAAGCGCAACCGTCGCGGAAAGTTCACAGAAAAAAGAGGGGCGCCTGCAGTGGGGAACAGGGGTCCAATACCAACACCAAACCGGAGCTTGAAAAGCGCTGAACCAAAAAAAAATTGGAGAGAGCTGAAACGATTGGGGTAAAATCGTCAAAAGTGCAAGGTCGTCAACAACAATAAAAAAAACCAAAAGGGGGAAGCGAAAAAATCATATAACCCCAGGAAAAAAAAAACACACCAAAGGGGTGCGAAAAAACTCACTGAAAGGGAGACCTACGAGAGGTCTAACGGTCCTGTTGAAAGCGGAAAAAAAAACCAGGATAGCAACGGGGGGGGAAGGGCGAAACGAGTGCAAGGTAATGGGGGGAAACGTAAAACCGAGAACAGGGATGGAAAAAATTCCACCACATCAAAAAGGGGCTCCGGACCTCAAGGGAAAAACTAATGACAAAAAGCCAGCCGAACTCGAAACAAGAAAACCTCCGGAGATCGACGCAACGGGATATAAAGAGGGCAAACAAAGCCCAAAACGCCCTTTGGAGCGAGCTGGAAAGAAAGGGGAAACAGAAGAGAAATGGAAAAAGGGTTTCACAGACAAAGTCCCAAAAAAAACAGTAAACCAAAGGGAACCAAGGGTCCAAAAGAACGCGCTGAGAATTCCTAGAAAACAATCAACCCACAAGGGGTACGAAGAGACAGGTCAAAAAAAAGCACCCTGAGTGTGCGAGTAAGGGTCGTACAGGGAAAAAAGCAAAATTTGAGGACGCCAAGACTGGACCTCAAAAAGATTGGGGGCGGGACCCGGAAGCTTCGGGTCGGATCACGATTGCGAACTGTCGGCTTGTGAGGTGCACTAGGTTCCCCACTGCTGAATAAAGGGGGGGATCAGAGAAAAAATCACGAAAAGAAAATGGCAACCTCAAAGAAGGGGGGGGGGATCAAGCAGACGACGCCAGTCTTACGTTCCAGCCAAGGTGGGGCCCGGACCTAAAAAAAAAACAGACCCGCTTGCACGAAAAAAGTGAAACCCTGGTCCAAAAGAAAAGAAACCCGACGTGAAAGACGGGGGGTCGGCCATCGGTAAACGGGACCGCTCGACGAAAACCCACTGGGCTACAAAAAAGGCCCCACCGCCGAAACGTCGTAAGCAGGAAAAACCAAAAACAAAAAAAACATCGCGGGGAAAGGAAGAAAATCAGAGAAAACTCCAAGATAAAAAGAGGAGGCGGAAAGTCAGCACGATCCAACGGGGAAAAAAAAAGGCCGCCAATAGCAACAGCGAAAAACTCGAGTGTGGCAACCCAGTAAACCAAAGCAACAAGAGAGGCCATGGGCTTTTCCAAAATCAAACGTGGGTGGGGAAACCAAAATCCAGGACACCGGGCAAACCTACGAAAAAAAAAGAAAAACAACGTATTAACCTCAAATTAACGACATCATCCGGGGCGCTCAGGTTCGACAAGCAGGAAAAGGTAGGGACCAGTAACCAAGGGATCTTGAAAAAATAGGAAAAGGCATGGTTTTGAGGGCAGGTCGGAAGGCGAAGGGGAGCAAAATGAAAACGAGACCTAAATTGCCGGAGCAGTAACAAACAAAAAAAAAAAGCAAAAGACAAAGGGGGGGGCCGAAAAAAGCCCAGTGACGCGGGGGAATGGTTCGGATGGGGTGCCTAAGGGGGGGGGGGGAGCGGTCAAGGAGCCGTGCAAAACGACACACGTTTGGTTGGAGAGGGCAAAGCAAAGGGGGGGGCGCGTCGGGAGGCCAAAACACCACGCGAGCGGACCAAAACAAAAAGGGAACCTCCCACACCGGTTAGAATGGGGAAGCTCAAAAAAAAAGCCCACGGATGCAATCGTGAACAGTTAAACGCCGTCGGAAGGGGTAATCGCCACAGCGACAAGGCTGGGGGGAAAAGAGTGGGACGGGCCACAACCACCGAAGTAACGCAATGCATCAAAAAACCACCCACATGAAAGAGAGGGGTTGTCCGGACGCCCACGGGGGCGGGGAACCCAAAGTGAAAGCAACCCCAAAATACAAAAAAAATCCGAACAACCGTTGGACCGAAAAGACGGATCTGAGGACGGGGAGTGGCAAAAAACACCTCTCTCACAGGACGGGAAGTTGTGTGGAGGAGCTCAGGAGGAACCAAGCGGCCCTTGAATCAAAGGAAGGGTTTCTCAGGGACGGCGACACAAAAGGGAAAGCCAATAAACGAAAGGCTCAAAAAGCGTCGACCAAAGGACTACTATCGAAAATATGGGGTCACTCACAAAGAAAAAAAAAAAAGGGAAAATCCATGTCACCGGGCGTAACACTGGGGAAAACAGCGACGCGGAAAGGAACGTCCAAGACCAGCGGACCGTTTCCCACCGAAAAACCACCTGAAAAAATGCAATCACCGAAACTTCTGTAAAAAAAAAAGACTTGACAAGGAGGGGGAAAACCAGACGACTAAG
>Ga0179593_1481396_pt1 | contig 22372 bp, 17 predicted proteins | sample CZODoug2_1_08_16_FD_185931 | JGI IMG/M metagenome (GOLD analysis project Ga0179593, IMG submission 185931) | Vadose zone soil fungal communities from Angelo Coast Range Reserve, California, USA - CZODoug2_1_08_16fungal (PacBio error correction) | ecosystem: Environmental > Terrestrial > Soil >...
AAAGGGCAGGGGGGGCGGGTACAGTAGGCTAGTTCGGGTCTCTGAATTGTATAGTCCTCACGTATACAATCCGGGACCTGGGGAAGAACTCTCGTATTCGCAAGCTCGGGGGCGAGCTCTTTAAATCTGAGTCTCCGTTCTCAGGAGCGCAGTAGAGGCGCATCACGAGGCTCGCTTGGAGTGCGGGTGGGGAAGGAAATGGTGGGTTCGATCTGGCCGATCTGAAACGGGTCGGCAAAAATCCATTCACTTCATCAGAACTTAGGGGGGGGGCGTCAGACGAGGGAGGTCAGATACGAAACGTCGCTCGATAGGTGAGACCTACGACTCAGGTGAATTCAAGACGTGTTCTTGCATCTTCGCGTGCGCTCAGTAGATGTCCAAGGTACGAAATTGTAGTCGGAAGTCCTCGGTCAAGATAATGCGCAATCAGCTCGGACTGATATTTAGAAGCGCCTCAGATCTGGGTTATGCAGCTCAATTATCTGCTTCTAAGAGACATCCAAAAAAAAAAAGAGGCCGCCACAGGGGGAAGTCAAATATGAAAGTAGGACTGCCTTTCTCGGAATTATTGGGGGGCGGAAATGAAGCTCCGCGCGGCACAAGGGCGTCTGGGTGTCCGGGAAGAGTACCACACCATCTAATACAAGAAAGTTTCCCGAAATGGGAGCACGCGAACTGGCGACAACAAAGGGGGACTGCCTAAACTCTCCCGGATCCAATTCTCCACCCTGAATAAAAAAAACAAATGACCTTCCACGCGTCGGCGGGGGGCTTTGACGACGTCGTATTCGCTGGAGGGAAATTCTCCATTAACAGGCGTCTCCCTAACTCCAGCTTGGGGAGGGGGGAAATTTTTTCCGGACGAAGAAAAGGTTCCGTCTCGAGAGGAAACAAAGGGGAAAAAGAAGATTTCGAAGAAAAAGGCGCCTTGCAGGGAAGAGGGTCGTTTCTACTATCTAGCCGAGGTGGTAAGGGTCAGCTGACGCGGGGGGAAAAGGGAGGCAAATAGAAACCGGAGTCATTGGGGGGGGTGGAAGCATCAAAAAAGAAAAGGAGACCACTAGAACGATCTGGGGTAAGGGCGATGATACGTAGGCCTGGCACCGCGTCGACGTCAAAAAGGGAGGAGGACGGGTAATGTCAAAAGATGTTTCGGCGAACTTGCAAAGAAATCCGGAGTGATATGTCATACGACGTTCGCCAGGAAGGAAAGCGAAAGACAGGCGAACGAACAAAACAAAAAAACAACAAGAGGCCCATCCAGGTAATAGGGGGTCGACGTCTAAGCCCTACACTACTGCGCGATCCCGCAAAAAAAAAAGGGGAAAGGATGCTCTAATCAGTCTCCGAGGCATTAAGGGCGCCCGGGAGTGCGCGCATCGGAAGACCGCACCTTACAAGAGAGGGAACCTATCTCTATGGAGACTCTCGTAAAACAAGAAAAAAAAGGGGAAGAAGGTAGGCTCGAGATCCGAGGTGAGAATGAGCTTGACGAAGCAATGACACAGTGAACATTGGATCGGGGCATCGGCTCAAAAATGCTCGGGGGACGGGGAAGAGCGGCTCAGCGGGGGATGGGCTGCGTCATGATGCTTACCATCGTAAAAAGAGTCTGAAATGAGACTTGGAGGTAATGCGCTCTCTAGAGATATGGATCGTTAAAGGATACTATGAACAATTTAAATTTCGGGGCCGATGGGAGGGGGGGACCATCTGCTGCTAGAGGACGGGGTAACTTTCAGTACTAAAGGGGGGAACAAAGAAAGGGCAATGCTTTAAGGGAGGGGGACGGGCGCACTCATCAGAGAGATGGGGAGGTTCAAAGGCTCCGCATTGCGTGCACTTGACGCGTTCGGGAGAAAATGGGAGATGTGGAATTCAGCAAAAAGGTTGAAAAAGAGGAGGATAAACTGGGCGCAGAGAACAGGACGTAGCCGCCGTCGCCGTTGAGGTCCGGGAAAGGGGCGAGAGACAAGGGGTGCATAGGGCTAAAACCGGTAACCGGCGAGGCCTCGTTCGAAAAGGGGCGGAAGAGGGGAGCGGGGCTTTTTTCCCTAAAAAAATAGCGGAGGATAAAAAAAAAGATTCGGGTTACGTCGGATTATACGGCTGGAAGGGAAGGGATAACGAAAGATCTCCAAAGGCTGCGAGAAGAGACTGGGGTAGAACCAACGACTCATACGTCAAGCACTGAAGCTCGAACGAGAAAAGGAAAGTGCATTCCACTCATTTGAAAAAGGGGAGGGGGGAGAGGAAGAAGTGGGGAACTTTAAAACGCAGTGCCAGCGGGGCAACAGCAAAGTCATTTTTCCTCATGGAGGGAGAACGAGGAGTGGGGGAAAAGAGCGAGCAACAACAACAACAAGTATAAAATATCTATATACCGAACGGGGAAAGAATCGCTTCAGAGAAAGGGGAAGGCGAAAAAGAAAACGTGCTAAACAATGCGTTCATTGTTGGAAGGAAAGAGGGGCAACTCTCCTCGTTTGGCCCAAGAAGGAGCAAACAATTTATGAATGGCTTGGAAGACCTTAGGTCTTCGGGGACACTGGAAAAGAAAAGGAAGACAAAAGTAGAGCAGAGGCAGGTGAACCTCTGGGTGGTGGCGGCCGGGGCCGTCATTCGTGGGCCGTAAGGGGAGCAAACGAAATGAGAAACCATAGTCCGTCCTCCAACTCGTAAACCAAAGGTGGGTAAAAAGAGAGACGAAAAGCCACTGACAAGGGCCTCTCGACGAACGTGGAATCGGAGTTTTCCTTACGTTCACAGGGGGCTAGGGGAGGAAGTCCAAGACCCTTAAGCAGAAAAAGAGAAGGAAAAATGGGGGGAGGGGCCTCCCTTATTTTTGTAAGCCTCGGTGGGAAGGAGGGGGGAAAGGTCGAAATCGCCGAAAGTACGCGGGAGGTCCACCAACAAGGAAAAAACTAAAAAGGAGCTGAGCTAGAGGCAAAAGCGCAAACCACGAAAGCATTCCATCGTGGGTTTCCAGGAAGGAGTTGAACCCCGAGGCAGAGCCGAGCAAGACGGGAAAGGAGCGGAAAGAAAAGGACATTTTACGGCACAACGCAGAGAGGCATCTAGTCTCTCCCAATCCCGGGGGGGACTCAGAAAAGAGGGGGGGGTCCTTTGAGAGTTCGAACCTTCGAGGGAGCCGGAAGAACGGACGGACGCTACCCTCATCGCTTGCTGACGGAGGCTCCTGCTCAACGAGCAGCTCGAGCCTATGTCTAGATTGATTAAAACGTTCTTTAGAGGAGCTCGAGGCAAGCTTCAGTCTTTGGTCGAGTAAGGAGAAGGGTATTCCGTCGAAAGAGGTGGCTGGGGGAAATAGAGACGCGGGGAAGGGAAAATTAGTGAAATGGGTAGGGGGAAAATGGAAAAAGAACAAGCAATTTGAGAGTTCAAATGAAGGGGCTACCGGAGATCAAGCCTCAGCTTGAGCGCGAAGGGAAAAAAAAAAAAAAGAAACGGACGGGGGGAGGGCGGGCGGCAGGGTTTCGACGTCGAAACTAAGGACCGGGATAACGAGGCTGGGCAGCTGTCAAATCTCCGTATAAGGGAAGTAGTAAAAGGAGGCAGATCGATTGGGTCCGTGCGGGCTTACCATTTTTAAGAGAATCTCCGAACAGGGGAGCTAAGTACTTCAAAAAGGGCACCGGAAGAAGGGAGGTAGGGAGGGGGGCAGGAATTCTATCGTCGGGAGGCCGTAAGGAATAATGCTCCCGGGCCCAAAAAACTCCTGGGGGGGTGGAGCCTCACCTGGGTCCATCTAAAAACGGAGAGGTGGAAGGGGACTATCTAGGTCCGAAACATACACTAACCGCCGGCTGTGGGAGGGAAGGGTGTTTTCTGGGCAGTATGGGGAAAAAAAAAGGAAAACAAAAGAGGGATCTCTTACAAAGGAAGGGAACCCATCTCTCTTAACTTAAGTGAAGATCTGGGGTATTCTAAACCAGGGGGGGGGTTGAGAAATAGTCGACTCTAGTCCCGGCCGCACATCCACCCAGAGAAGGGGCGGTGCCTTGGGGTACTGCTGGTTGGAACTCAAGAGGGGGTATAAGGCATCAACGAACCATCGTGTGGGGGGGCGAGAAGTCGGAAAAAAAAAGACGGGAAAAAATTAAGGGGGGGTGAAAAAATCATAGGGGTAATAGTGTAGCTGACGACTCGCCACGTTGGTCACGAGGTGAACTTCAAGGAAGAAATAAGTCCACCGTCGGCGAGGAACCTGGGTCAACAGAAGAGGGGACGTGAGGAATAAAAAAAGAGGGGGGGACCGGGAATAGCAATTGCCGGGATGGGCGCACTGAGCCGAAGTTTAGCTTATACTCGAAAAAAAAAGAGAGAAAAGCTACTCGCCATCGGGAAAGTTCCTAGAACTGAATATGAGCAGATAGGAAAGATGTTCAGACAACATTAAGTGACACTGGCAGGGGTCAATTGCATGGCCGGGAGATCGATAAAAAAACACTACCGGCGAAAGGAGAGGACTCGATGGGTCTCCGAAAATCGAACTGGTCTAACAGATGGGAGGGGCAACAAAAAACTCTTGCGGTCAAAACACCCCCTCGAAGTGCCGAAAAAGGAAAAAGTAAAGGTACTTTAAGTCAAAAACGGAAAGGAGAGAAAGAGAGAAAAAGACCGATCGGCATAGCACAAAAAAGGGGACGATCGTGAGCGAGAGAAGACATCGGCCGGAACAGCTTACCGAAAGAAAGAAAAAAGGGCGACGAGAAGGAGGAAAAAGAAATCGAGCGAGACGGTCAACGAGCGTCGACGAGGAGGGATGGGATCATCAAAGCAGGGGAAACGACAACAAAAGCCTGGGGCCACAAGCCACCCGCGCAGGGAGGATCTCGAAGGAGGAAAAGAAGAGAGTCAAGATGGAAAAGGGCTGGGGAAGGCTGATACGTCCTCAGCTCAGAGCGAGGAAAAACCTCGCGCCTCGAAGAAGCGAAAACGACTCTCTAAACGAAAGGGAGCGCAGAACCGGTAAGGGAGAAAGAGCTCTTTGAGCTCTAACGTGCTTGCGTGAAAACGGGAAGAGGCAAAACCGAGATGGATGGGGTGGGGATACTAAAAAAGGGGGGGAGCAGGTTATTTGGCTTACTGACAAAACAAAGGAAAAAGATGGGGCGTTCAAGGCATTGTGTCGGCGACCTCTGGGGGGTGAAGGGCTATGTTGGGGGTGTCGGCGAATTTCTTGGGGACCAGAAAACACGGAAGCAAAAGGGCAAAGGGTGAGACGTTCTTCGGAAGAAAGGAGCACGCAATACTTTAAAACGCGCCTAAAATGCTGACTGGAGTATCAGAGTGGTATGGATCTGCGCAAACACCATAGATAGAACTCATCGGGGAAATTGGTTCCAAACGCTAAGCGAGCGCGAGAGTGAAAGTCACGCGGAGCATTTACTAGGGGGGCAAAAAGATTGCGGGAATAGAGAAAAGGAAAGCTACTAAGCTTGAGCTAGGCTATGGAAGCAGTATTCGAGCGGCCGACAAAGAACTCGCTCTACCATCTCACATAGGTCACTCCATTACAAGAACGCAGGGGAATCAATGCTCAAACTAAACCAAAAAAATGTGGAAAACGGGGGACTAAGCTACTGAGATGGGCGAAAAAAACAACCGCAGAAAAAATCAGCAAGCACGACCTGTAGGGCATCCTCTGGAAGAGGACGCTGGGAAGGCTTGAGGAAAGAGAAAAACAATCGAACGCTTCAAAAGGAGGGAAAGACTCCCCCACCCAAACAAAAGTTGGGTGGTTGTAAAACAACGTAACAAGGGTTTCGACCTGCACTATCTACGAACTCATGGTGAAAGGGTCCAAAAACCTAGCCTTTCAGAGGGTCGGGAAGAGAAAGTGAGGCAGCAAGAGAATTGTCGACTACTTCAGGGGAAAATAGGGCTACAGGAATGTTGAGAAACCTCTAAAACAAAAACAGCTTGATCATACTCCCCAATTTTATTTGAGAAAAGAACAACATCTTAGAGGGGGGGGGGGGAGGGGGGGCCCATTAGACAAAAATTCTCAGTCTAGGAAACCAAAGTTCTACAAGCTCCTTATTCTAGAGTTGGGAGAAAGCCAAGTCCGCACAAGCTAAAAGGGGGCTGAGAAAATAAAAGTGTGTATCGCAAAGAAAGGCGGACGTCCGGTAAAAAAAAGTTTCTCGCTGACCAGACGGTGAAAAAAAAGGTTATTCAAAGGGGGGGGAAGAGGATCGAGAAAACCGGAAAAAAGGGGGTTCTACTTCTACCCTGATAGGGCAGCCCTCAGCAAGGGGAAAGGGTGGAATAGTCCGCGAATCTTGAGCTGCAAAGGTTAAAAAAAGGCACGCAAAAAAAAACACAGGAAAAAAAAAATGGAAACAGACAACACAAAACAAAACACAGCAAGATCATGTGGCGCAAAACTTTTAGAACACAAAAAAAAATTGGAGTGCGCGCAATCCGATCAGATGAGAAACAAATGTCTCGGGAGGACCCAAAAAGAAAAAAGAAGGTACAGGGAGGGGAGGCGGAAAAGACCAAGGAGAAGAGCGAAGAATGGAAACAATCATTAAATTTACAAGAATTGGTCGAGGGGAAGAGGACTACGAAAAGTAGGTAGAACAAAGAAAAACGGCGAGGGGATGAGTCGCTCGCAGGGCGAAAAGCAAGGTGCTGCATCGACAGGAGATCGGAAGGGGGTAGAGAATAGAGGTGACTGAGCTTCCGAGGGGGGGGGGAGGACTCTGGTCTAAAAGGGGGAAAAAATTTTCAAAACTGGGAAAGATTACACTAAGACGTGGAGGGGATCGTCTGATCAGAGGGGCGTCGAAAGAACCAATAAACCCAATTTGGAGGAGGAGGGCTTGGGGAACAAGGGACGAAAAGCTGCTTCGACGCATTGCTGGACGGGGGGGAGCCTCGTTGAGAAAGTTCAATTGAGGAGGTCGAACTGTTCCAGCAAGAAAGTATAAAAAACGGAAAGCCGTCCGTTTTGAGGTAGAATGTGAGGCTGAAGAAAATATGTGGTAATTTCCAGTGAGAAAAGAAGGGGGACCAATTTCGTTTCGCGGGGGGCCTGGAGGGGGAACGAAGGAATGACTTCTTAGTAGAACCACACCTAGAGGGGGGGGTCGAGAGAGAGGAATAGGGGAGGGACAGTGCTCGAAGGCTCCCAAAGAAAAAAAAGATTGGGGGCGAACAACACGACACATTACGAAAGCATGAAGGTGGCTCGAAAAAAAAGACGGGGGGAGGAAATCAAAAGACAGTTCAGAAAAAAGGAAAACTTAAGAAAGGGGGAAAGAGGGGGACAATGGCCACTAAAATCGATGCCAGAGTAAGTCATTAAAAATCGAAGGGTCAAAAATTGATTGACTGGAAGAAGTCGGAGGGGGAAAATCACGAAAAAAACATATGGGAGACGAAAAAGACATCGCGGCATATCGGGACGAACTCAATGGGCTTACAAAAGAGAATGGGGATGGGGCAAGGAAAGGGACTATGCACGCAAGCTTGTAACAATCAAAAACCCAAAGGGATTTCAGACCTTAGTGGAGGAGGGGGCCTGAGGGTCGAAAAAAATGAACGCTTGAAGGGCTTCTTGGGAAAACAAAAAGAGTTCCTAGTTGGCCCCTTGGGTCACGCGAGGGGGTAAGAAAAGAAGTAAAAGAGCGCTCTGAAAAAAATATGGGTAGGAAAAGTAGAGACAGGGAAGGACGCCCTTCCTCTTGAGAACGAAAATCGAAAATGATGAAAATCGGCACAACGTTCTCTTCGAGGCCAAAAGCAAGAAGAGGTGTTAGGGAGGACCGGTCCCCTTCTTTGGGGGGAAAGAATTCCGGCTAAGGGGGAAGAAAAGAATGAGAAGACAGAGGACGAAAAAGAATCAAAAAAAATGCGCTGGTAATCCGCGAAGATGCGCAGAAGAAAAAAAATCATACAATCTTGTGGGGGGGGACAGGGGGGAAGAAGACGAGGTTAACCCTTCCATCGCAGGAGGCAAAAACGGGGGAGCGTGCCGCTACATAACTTTATGCAGTAGGAGGGAAGAAGAGTAGGCCGAGATTTAGAGAAAAAGTCCTAGAGATAGATACGGGAATTCTAACCACTTCGATAATGAAAAAAGAATCGCGACAGCGAATAGCGGAGCGGCCGATTATCTAACCGAAAGAAGAGAGGACTGCGAAAAAAGGGGGTTACTGTCCCCTGCAAGGGCGAAGAGAGACTGAGAAGCAACTTCTCTTTATTGGGGGACTAAAGGAAAAAAGCCAGAAGAAGAGGGAGGGGGTTGGGGGGTGGAAAAGAGAAAGAGGAAAATGAGGAAGTTTTAGGGGGGGAAAAGAAAAATCCATTAATCAAAAGAAGAATTGAGAAGAAGAGTAGTCAGCTCTTCACCACGAATCTGGCCGATGGCGGAAAAAAGTGGTTCTAAGGGGGACATCCAACGAAAAGTTCTTTGTAAATCATCGGGGGAAGAGGGGTATGAGCTTAAAAGTCGAGGACACAACGAGAGAGGATTAAGGGGCGTCAGGAAACAAAGGGGAGCATAAACAGCGAAAGAGGACAAAGAAAAGGTGAAGTAACCTTCCTGAAGAGTCTCTTACGAATCGAAGGAGAATTCTTAAGGTCGAAAGAAGAAAGAGCACCCAAGCGACGGGGAGGGGGGATCGAAACTAAGTGGCAGATTGGGAAAGATTTCAGCAGAAACGTGGGACCTTCCACTTAGTCTGGTCTAAAAGGTACAAGAAGAAAGAGTGAGGGGCACAATTAGTTGCTGCTAGAAGAAAAGAAACAGGGCGCGAGTCAGGTGACAAATTGAGGTACGAAAACCGCCGCGGGAGGGGAGGAACTCGTCGGCAAAAAGAGGGACCAGGGGCTCTGTGTGTAAAACAGGGACCACATGGACGATCTCACGACGCCATCCAACCGAGCGGATTCATACGTCCGCATATATACGGAAAAAAGGCTAACCTGCCATATAGTAGGGGGGAACGAAAGCGTCAAAAACGGGAGGCGGGTGGGGCGCTTGAAAAGGAGAGTAGTTGGAATAATCAAAAGGGCTATCGCCATAGGGGAAATGGTGGTTGTCGAAGTCGTTTAAGCGAAGGGAAAAGGAAGTGGACCGACCGGGGCTCGAAAAAACAAAGAGGACATTAAGAAAAATGAACAGCGCGCGGGAAAAAAGGCCAGAACAACGGTCAAGGGGATTCAATGCCTTAAAGAAGGTCCGTCCATGACCGGGGAATTGACTCGGGGGGGGCCCTGGGAAAAGCTGACGGGATTCGACCAATTAGGGAAAGAAGGACTACTTCGGGGACTTTAATGGCGCGAAGGGTAGCAGGAAAATACTTAAACGGGGGCTAACCTGGGTACAAATTCGGGGGGTCTTTTGGGGGGGGGATGAAGGGACGATCTCTAAAGACACGCGTACACAGTTTGGGGGGACCTGACGGCTTAGCCATATGATTTGGGAAACCAGAAAAAAAAGTCTAAAATTTCTTAGAAAGAACAAGTTTTGATTTGCACAGAAGCATGGAACGGAAAAATATGGGACAAGGGGGTGTTAATCGCATCCCAGACTCATACCAAGGAGGAACATAACAGACCCATCCATCGGAAAACCTAGTCTAACGAATCCTGCACCTTCTAAGGAAAGCGCAAATGAGCACCCACCAACACCAGCATCAATTAAAAGAGCAAATCTTCGAGATCCCCTAAATAAATGGCAAAAAAAAACTAGTCCCTGAGGTAGAAAAATGACCGCGGTAGAGCTGCAGGGTCCGGTTCAGGGGGCCTCTTGGCTGACGGAGGAATTTGGGTAGTGAACGAAGAGAATCATCCGAAATCCTATTTTTTCAAAAACTGCAAAAACCTGGTCTGCTCTCTATCAAAAAAAAAAAACGGATGAGAGGGGGGAAGGAAGGAGGGGGGTGGAAACAAAAGAAGGTCGGGAAATCTAGATAAAAAATAAAAGTCAGAGAGTACCGAACGATCGAATGGCGCCAGCGTTGGAGAGGAAAGAGGAAGCGCAGAAGGGGAGCGGGGCTCGATCGATTTCGAAATCACGAGCTTGGCCGTTCGATGCAGATGCCGGTAAATGGAGGGGGGTGGGAAAGAGGGGGGCCGAGATTCTGCGACCAAGCCTTAACATGAATTTGAAAATGAATGGGGGAGCTCTGCAAAAAAAAAAAACGACCGTCAGGACGCCACCTAAAAAAAGGGAGAAAACCGTTATTTTCGGGGGGGCATAAAATACCCCTCGGGAAAAACGGCAATGGAAGGGACTTGTTTTCTGTCGAGCGGTCTGGCCGCAGAGCTTGTCCAAGAGATTAAAACGACAGTGGGGAAGCAATCCTCGTTGAATTGCTGGGCAACCGCGACGCTAATTATTCTGTCTTGGTGTGGGGTCTAAATCTCACCGAAAAAGGGGCTGCCGGTCGACTCAGGTCTCATTGGCCTCTCCGGGAAAAGTTATGGAATCGATAGTCAGCTGGGAGACTCGTTGGGGAAAAAAAAAGTTTGGTGACTGCGGTGAAACGGGATTCAAGTTCCGTTGGGAGGCTCGTGCTGAAGCACCGATTGAAGGACTCTGGTCAGGGTCACCCGAGGGACGGGGAATCAGGAAGGGAGAACGAAGGTCTACAAAATATATGGGGGGGCATTACGAGTGTGGTAAGTAGGCGACTCTTCATACCCTTCAAGACAACCAATCACCGGAGGGAGGGCTGTTTTTCGGTGAATTCTACGTCTATAGCGTTCTTGATTGCATTCGCTTACACAAGTCGGAGAATCAAATGCCAATATTATCCGATTGTAGAAACGTCAAGGGGCATCCGCCGCGGTGGAAAGCAAGGGGTAAAAAACGGTCGTCTCTCGTGAGGGGGGTAATTCTTAAGGTCATCAAGTCAGGTCTCCAGTGAGAAAGGGGGGGGGCGTGTCGGTCAAAAAAAGAGACAAAAATTGTAGGAAAAGTTGTACTGTCTATCATCAATGGCCTGAAGACCCAATCAGAGAGGAGTGGGTGGTGGGAGTAAGGATTCATCATCACAGGGGAAGACTGAGAACATCAGAGATCGAACTCAGACGAGGAAGGGTGGAGTCGAGTCTTTTGTAACTCTTAGGACCGGAATTTCTTTTGAGTGTAGGAAAGGTTTAAGCGCCTCCCTGCTCAAAGAGTTAAAAATGGTTTCGCAGGGGTCCGGTCAATAAGGGTCCATTAAGGGTCTGAAAGGTTCGGGGAAGATGAGACGACAGGAAATCTATCCAAACCGTCAACTCATTACAAGTTCAGAAAGCACCCAACCAGAACGACTCTCTCCAGACCTGGAGATATAAAGAAGCAACGGCGATCACATCAAGCAATCGTACTTCAACAAAAATATAAACAGCAAGAATTTGAAACTCGCAAAAAAAAACAACTTAAGGGACTCCAACGTGGAAAGAACAAACTTCAAAGGATAACTCCCATCATGCATACGTAGACTCTATGTCTACTCCCGGAACACCTACACCACGTCGAAAAAAAACGACCCGTTAGACAACAAAGACTATAATTCTGAGAATCGGAAAAAAGGAAGGAAAATTTAATGAAAAAGGGCAGTCGGCGGAGTAGCAGGAAAGGGACGAACACTCTCTAAATAGAAATAGAGCGCGGCGACATCTTCATTATTCGGGGAACTGAAAGAGGGGGGCACACGTGAACATAGTGATGATAAAGGGGCATGAGGGTATGATCGCCTAACTGCTTGCCAGATCTCGTCAACAGCACGAACTCATTCCTAAACAGGAAAGGGACGGGACGATTACACCGACCTTTTTCAAGAAATAATAGAGAGGTAAACAGTCTACTGTAAACCTGGACAACACTATGAGCTTCAGATCGAGGGGATCTCGCCTACGGCTAGGCGGTAACTCAACTGGGGGTCCAGTGTGCTTCCTCTTACTGCTTTCAGGTTTCAAAGACGGAACGTCAAGGCGAACGGGAGGACCGCTCATCGAAGAACTCTCGAACCGCATGCTCATAGGGAAAGACGCTCCCGGTGAGCGCGAGGACTGGAGGGCACTAAACGAAGGCCCACGTGGAAGGAGAGAGCCCACAAAACGGGGCTAGTGTCGTTGCGATCGCACTGGGGGGGGAAGGCACCAGCGTGGTACTACCACAAATTTTAATTTCCGACAGGGGAGAGGTACCAGAAACAACTCTAAGGGGCGAGAATTCAAACAATAGGCCACCGGACGAGGGTCCAGCCCCACACTAAATGATAAGGAAAGTATCGAAGTTACAGAAGGAGGGGGGAGCGAAAGGGGAATTTTCCATCATCCAAATGTCTAAAAAGGAGAAGGGCGAGGAGGTGGGGGGGGAAGAATTAAAAACGCTCTCGTTTCCTAGGCCTTAAACATCGAGGTAGAATTGATTCGAAGAAAAAGAGGCATCTCGATGGGGAGGGATGCAAAACAAAAAATTATGAGGAGTAAAAGGATATAAAACAAGGAGCTCAAGAAGGGAAGAAACGAGGGACAATTCGATTAGTTTTGCTTGGTGGGAGGAACGGCGTTCTGGGTGTACCATAAAATCTCTCACCAAGGGAGGGGAATGGTAATACCTAAAAAATGGAACGGAGGAAAAAAGAGTGCCGGGAGACACAACTTCGAGAAAGCTTCCGTTAAGGGAGTTTGGCGAACCAACTCGGGCGGCGCCCTTTGGGAAAGCAAAAGCGGTCTAGGTCACGGACACAGAAAACGTCCAATCCGCCCCGAAGTGGAAAGGAACGATTCTTCTAGAGGAGAACTGCTCAGAAATCGCGCGAACGAATGACGGGCCTCTCGGGAGGGGAAGGGCAAATCTGGACAAAAAGGGCGCTTTAAGCCTTAAAAAATGCGCAGAAGGGGCTCGCTCAGTAGTTGGATTCGAGCCCTGATTTCCTCCTCGGTAAAAAGGAAACAGGATTCTACATTTGAAGACCGGAAGACGAGGGAAGCCCCGGAAACTTCCACGACATTCGGAGAAAAAGCGGAGTAAAAGAAATCCAGTTACTCAGGGGGTTGGCAAGGGGGGGGGGAGGGACGACTCCGGGAACCCTACGATCGACAAGCGGGCAACCGATGTGGAATCTTTACCTAAAGAGGGGGAAGCTTCAGAGACTGCCCCTCTGAATATATCTGGCACAGGGACAAAGATTCTCTAATCAGAAGTCCTTTTCGATGCTAACCAAAGTCCTAGGACATCATACCTGATCTCCTCAGTTAGGGAGAAGAAGGCCACTAGATATCAGCTCGATATCCACTGGGGTTAAAAAGGGATGCGGGAGGATGCGTCAGCCTTCTCTCCTCATTCTCTTTATTGTCTACCGACGGAAGACCCGCGTGTGCGGGGGTTGGGTCACGATATGAGGATGAGAACGGAAAGTTTGGGTTACCATTTTTAAATTATCCAGAAAAATCAGAGGGGAGACGGAAAAGCTGCAGACAGTGTGCAGCGATCAACTGAAAAGCGAGGGGGACGGTGCTCTCTCCAAACTATTACCTTAGGGGTGGAGGGGCGTGAGGTGCAATAGACCTTGTATACCTCTGAACCGCAGAAAAGATCGATTATTACGGGAGGGGTCTAGCGTAGGGGACTCTACGGCCTCTTCAAAACGGAAGGAGGGGCTGCCTCGAGCACGTCCTCTAAGAAGCGGAGAGGAAGGGGGGATCGTAGGGGACGTCTGCTATGAGGTCTCCGTCTGGACAGAAAAATGCTTTTCTCTCCTCCGTCGGACGTATAACCGGGGTTTAACGCGGAGGGGCCTTCACCAAGAATCTCGAAGGTAGAAAAGAAAAATGCAGACGTTCTTTACAAGGCGATTGAGCTGCTAAATTAAATATGAAGATCCCTAGCACAAAGCTGAATATCGGTAAACAGGGACTTAAAAGGAAAAAAGGATCTGCGTCTTCCCAATATGCGTCAGGGGGAACAGTGACAACTAATTTAGAATCTCGAAATCTGATAATCCCGACACAACCAACAGGTGGGGAAAATCTGGTTCGTTTTTTTACGTTGGGGGGGAGGAGGAGGGGCATGTGGGCAGGCTATCTCAAATAGCGTGGGGGACGTCTAATGATTTCCAATTAGGGAACGCGCGGGAGGGAGATAATTTGCTCTTCACTAGACGCTGGCCAGAGGTGACGCGGAGAGATACTGAATACAGAGGGTCCACCGGAAAGACCGGGTTGAAAAAGGGGGTAGGAAATAGCATGGGCCCATCCGCTGGCCAAGGCACGAGGGAAAGACGCCGAATACTGCGACACTCGTCGTTAGCTAGGTCTGAGGAACTAATAGCTCGCCTAAGCGAGGCTCCTCAGATAGGTTTCCAATACTAAGGGAAAATGGCAGGTGCAAAGCTAATTTCTATTGTCCGAAGAGAAACACGGAGCTGTGGACCAGGGTATGGTTCTATAGGGGGGGGGGAACAAAGAGGCGCACCTTTTCGTAAAAGGAAAAGAGCGATGTCTTTTAGAGCCCCTGGCATAGATGGCAAGTGGGAGTTGTAGTTCCCTAACAAAAGCAAGAAGTAAAAAAATCCATCTCCTTCATCTGGACACTGAGGAAGGAAAAGGGGAGCGAGAAGAGCTAGGTCCCGCTTTAAATCAGGTCTTGGAAGAAATTAATCGATTAGAAGAAAAGATTGGTCCTCTTAATCGTCTACGAGGGGGGGAGGCCAGAAATCAGACTCAGCTTGGTCAGATCACAAACAACGGAGGAGGACGATATATATAACTAAGGGGGGAAAAGGTGGAAAAGGGGTAACACTCGGGGAAAGCACCTCAACTTCCGCTCTGGGTCAGAAAAAAAGGTCGCGACTCGTGCAGCATAAGAAAGGGGGGTCTGAACTTGAGCGCATCCGAGAGGAAAGAGGGAGAGAGGGAAGAACGAGTTGCGGCCTCGACGGCCGATTCGATAGATGGGGGGGGATATCGGGAAGGGGGGAAGGGGGTTAACTACAAAATTGCCCATCATGGTCGGCCGGGGGGGGGGAAGCAAGGGAGCTTTTTCAAGGGAGGGTAAACTGTTTCAAAAGCGAGCACTTACCTCAAGGGTCGACTGGGGGTTCTAAAGATCTTTCCGGCAGCGGGAAAGGGGGGCAAAAAGAAGGAGAAAACATGGGCGTACTCATAATCGTTCTGAAAATACCGAAAGAGAGGCAGACAGAAAGTACGCAGACTGAGGGCGCAAAAGCTCACTCGAAGTCAGAAGAAACCGAGTCGTCCCGACAGGAATGGCGGTACGTTAGGAAGGGGCTCTCTTTACCCGGCTACGGGGGAGGGGAAGCGGGCAAAGATCTCACAAAGTGCGTCAAAAAAAGTGGCTCGGGAAGATCGACGATCTCCGCTTCTGGGGGACACCCACTGGGGAAAAAACATTCGTACGACTTCTACACAACCACAGGGGAGGGACCGATCGCAGCTACTCAAAAAAAAGCCGTTAACAGCAAGGAGGAGTGGTGGTTCTGTTGTGCGGGGGGGTCGAAACGGGGGGGAGCGCTAGTCTCCCATTCTCCACAACGGCCCAAGAGCTTTGCCTACTATGGGTGGGAGAAAAGTCCGTCTCGGGGAGGGGAAAGAGGGGGCTATAAGATTGAGCAATTGCTGGGGAGTTCCAGGAATCACATAGTCCATGAAGAAAGGACTTGAGGGGGTCTACTCGATCGTTTAATTAACAAGGGACTTTTGTCAGATGACACGCCGTGCGGAAAGACTGATCCCACACCGCTTTGGGGGCCCAGAAAAAACTAGATTCTAGACAAAAAGGAAAAGACAGGGGCAAGCGCGATTCTATGAGTGGATCGGGGAAAGAAAGAGAAATAGTCTCTTTAGAATCAAACCTTGGTACCTTCCCCGGACGAAGGGAACTCGTGCTCTTCATCTCGTGGAAGGGAAGGGAAAAACAAGACGCGTCGCTCGCACAAAAGAAAGTCCTCGTGAAGGAGGGACCAGGACGGGAAGAAATCCGGAGCGTTGTTGGCCAGGAAGCCGCATCAGCTCTACGCCGAATCTTTGAAGGAAAGAAGAGCGAAGCCAATCTAATCCCTGCACACTGGGAAAAAACATTAGAGCTAATCAAGGTGCCCACCCGCCCACTCGGCTATGAACGCGAAAAGGACTCCAATGAGGAGATATAGTATTACAATGAAAAAAGGGGGTTGAAATTAACATTTGATCTCCGCAGGAAGAGGGAGCTAGGGGACTCGTACGCGTCGAAGAGCAGAGCCTTGCCTTTCTTCCTTGTTGAGGGAAAGGGACAGGCGATTAATGTTGACTCCCTCTCGGGGGAAGGAAGATCTGAAAAAGCACGTGACTACTCGTCTAAAGGTGGGGACCCGATAAACAAAACCAATTCCTTTGTCCCTTAGGGAGAGTAGTCGGTTACTTGGTAAAGGGGGAGGGCCGTACAAGGCAAAAAAGATAATGACTTTCAGGGGAGGGGGGTACTCGGGCGCCGACGGCATGTCACGGCCGCATTGAGTGAAGTTGACCTTTGTCTCCTAGTAAAAATAACTAGAAAATTCCTTCCTGTTCAAGTCTTAGGAAAGGATAATGGAAGAGAATAAACTATCTGCGCGACCCCGTGGAGTGGGGGGAGAACTCTCCCTTTTCAGAATTGTCGACACCGGGAAAGAGGAGAAAAAAGGGACTTTGGAGATATTCCTTTCTTAAAAGAACGCTTTGAGGGACGAGATAATAAGAACCACACCTATGGACGCGCTCTATTGAGCGGAATGGGAATGCTCGAGAGGCAAAAGCGACAACTATCCTTACTCTTTGGGGTAGGAAAAAGAAAATAAGTCAACTATCTGAATGGGGGGGGGGAGAGCGAAAGGGTCGCCACAGAAGGTCTAAAATAACTCATATTGCGGGGGGGCAAAACGACGTGCCAGCGCTTCATTCAACGACATTCAGCCTGGGTGACCCGAAGGGAGTTCGAAATCTGCAGCGATAGTTCTGTTAAGAGAGAAAAAAACGGAAGGGGGGAGAAAAGAGATCTAAAGAAGCCAGTAGTGGCGAACGTAAAACTATTTCGTGTAAAAAGAAGGGCTAGAACAGCGCGTTTCTGTTCAGAAGGAAAAGAGAGCGAAAAATTTATGTAAGGGGATTTTCAGACCTGCTTGGCTTGCGAATGAAGCACAGCCGTAAAGCGAGGAACGGGAAGGACTTTGGGAAAAAAAAAGCTGACGTAAATGCGCCCTTGTGATCGGTGGGGGGAGGGGGGGGAGGAGAAAGGCCAGAGAAAAGAACAATCCGCCGCGCGTAACTCGTGTGTAAAAATCCTTCGAGCGAAAGCGAACTGAAGAAAGTCCTCGAGCAAAGAGAGAGGAACGTGCCATGGCCATCTGCACACAGAGGGGAGAAGGAAAGTGCGGAAGAAGAGGGGATCAAAGGGTATTGATTCCCCTTGGGAGGTCGGTCACCGCGACTTGAACAACGAGCGGACAAAAAATGGGTAAAACTGTCCACTCCTATCTTCTGCTGAAGAAAGCAGAGGGGATCCCTTACAAAGAACGAAAGCATGAACATAGGGGATAGGCGAGTGCCCGTACCTACAGATCCTAAAATAGGAAAGGCAAAAAGTAACAATGAAATTTAACTAGGGGGAAGGAGAAGACCGAGGAGATACGGGAGTCCCCTCCTCCTCGTAATAGGCTGGTAGAACCAACGGGCATGACTCCTCCCTCCGGGAAGACTAAATCATGCTGCGAATCTTGAGAGATGAAAAAACCGGGGAAAAAGGGGAGATGGAGAAAAATGTTCCAAGGACGGTCATGGCTTTCGCGGGGGGGCTCTTAGCCTAAGAAGAGGTTGTAGGGGGCGTCCGCCTTCTTCGCGTCGCGTGGGCGGGGGGGGTAACCACGAAGAAAAACACAAACAAACACCGACAAGGTAGTTACAAAGTGTGAAGGGATCCTAGGGAGGTGCGCCAAATAGCGCGAAACCGTGTAAGCATCGAAGGGGAGGGAGCGGACACTATCGGCCGCTCGAGAAGGAAGAACGAGGGCCTATTTACCGGGGGGGAGAAAAAGCGCCGTCCGAAGAGGGGGGGGGTTACGAGAAACCTGTCTACATGACAAGAAAGTAGGGACTGATAGCGTACCCAGGGTGGCATCTCCCCGGAGAGGTGCTGCCTAAACAGATTCCTCGAAGAGACAAGCGGTAATGGGAGAGCAAAACGAATGCTCCATCGGTCACACAAAACTGCCAGGATGGGACCCGCATACAAGGAGGGGTGAGGCAAAGAAGGGAAAGCTTTGTCTTCCTTCCCTCTAATAGGTCAGAGGAAAGAAAGAAAGTACGTTCATCAAGTGGCGTGCTGCGAATGAAAAGTAGGATAGCCCGGACAGAAAAGGCACCTTGCTTTCAAAGAAAAACGGAGGAGGGCCAAGCTCGGCAAGTGATTGTGCAAAAAGAACGGACCAAGGCGTCTTGCGCAACCGGGATAAAAGAGTACGGGAAACCACCCCAAATCCTATCCCTCTTCCAAGATGCAGGGAAGGTGAAATGTGGAGGGGGGGGCGTGTGAGGGGTTTTAACGTGAGATGAATAAAGCTGGTATCAGGTGGGGGACTGCCAAGGCTCCCCTCGTGGTGTTTGTGAGGGAAAAAGTAAGAGGCCCCGTTCCGGTTGACCGAGAGAAGTCATGGGTTAAGCAAGAGGCTCGACTTTTACTCAAGGAGGTGGGGAGAATAACGAGTCCACCTGCCAGTCTCCGCAAGCGAGCGTGCTCGATCCAGTTCCGACTCCAGAAATGGAAATTCTCCTTATCTGTCTAGAGGGGGAGGGGGGGAGAGGGAGAGACCCAAGAGGTCACTCCTGCTTTTCACAAGGAAGGGAGGGGGGGGTCCAAACACTTGGGGGAAAAAAAAGCGCGGGTGAAAGTCCAATGCTCTTCCGTAGCTCGAATTTTGCCAGGGCTCGGGTTTGAAACAGAAATCAGAGTAGGCCCTTGAACAAACTTCGGGAGGAGGTCAGGGGAAGAAAAAAAAGGATGGGGCACTTGCTTGGTCCGTCCGTTTACGGGCATCAGCGGGGTCCCGATAACCCATCAGAGAAGGGAAGGGGGAATCGTCTAGAACTCAAGTGACCAGGGGGGGAAGCAAGAGAGGGGAACGAGACGTAAGTCGCGCCTTCAGAAGTCATCGCGGGCGACAGTCGCCTGAATTTTTTTCAAGAAGGTATCTTCGTACTAAAATTAGGGGGGGGGTAAGAGGTACCATCCCCACTAGAACCCTGCGCTTCTCTAAAACAACGGTAGTAAATATAGAGATGGGAAAAAGGTGGGGGGGGATGAATCTCTGATCTGATTTCATAGTCAAAGTTACCCGAGGAACACGGGTCTCGGTCATGAATCGACTGGCTGCTTCTTGGGAAACGGGGGGGATGCTATATAGATCTTGCAAATCTCAAGGCGTTCTCGGACTAAAAATAGGAGATGGGTTTGTTCGTAGCAGACTAGCTGAAGGAGAGGGAAGAAAGACGTGCCCATCCAGTTCGTCCTGCAGACCGACCCCGCGGGTTTTCTAGGAAACGAGAAGGGGGAGGACCATGGCCTCACGATCAAGTGGGTGGTCTCCGGCCGCACAGATTACCTCGATAAAAAAAGGGGTTGAAATCCTCTTTGCGATGAGAAACGTCTTCGCTCTAAAGATAAAGTGGGGGATCCGACAGCTCACCTAATCCATCATTCGAAAAGAGAAGCGAAATAAACCATAATGTCCGACCTGAGCTAAACAAGAAATGAGAGCTACGATAATAAGCTCTCTCGGTCACGAAAAAACGTGAAACTGTGAACATCAGGAAGAGAAAAAATGACCGAACAGAGGGGGCAACGACGGTTGATCCTGCTGGTCGACGAGGAACATGAATGCACTGCTCCATAAGCTTCAACTATGAGCCAAAAGCCGGAAAAAAAAAGAGATGCTAGGTTGCGGGGTCCAAAATGTGTCAGTTATGTCGAAAGCGGAAAAAAAAACGGGATCAATCCCTGCATATCTTGGAAGAAGTTGGGGGGAATCCGGAAAAAAGAAGGCGCTCAAGCGGCTCTTAGCTAAAACGAGCATTAGTCCAGAAAAGTAGGGGATTGAGAAGGGGAGGGAGGTCTACCTACACTAGCAGTTTAAATTTGCATCATCGGGGCCCAAGGTGTCTGGCAACAGAACCCTGCGCGGGGGAAAACGAGAAGAATCACAGGACCGACTACTACTATAACATACGCGATAGAGACCGCGACGTATACGAGAAGGGCACCGTCAAGCGGGACCTGGGACCTATGGCTCAGGGAGGGGGAAAAATGTTCTCCTCCCGTACTCCTGGAGAGAGGTATAGGTGCTTGTTTCACCGCTTCTACCCAGGCGAGCACAAGCGTCAAAAGCCGTACATCGTGGTCGACTTCGAACACGGAAAAAGAACATCCGGCTCCATCGGGTTCGGGAGAAGGAGAAGCATGGCCTTAGGGTCGCCCGAGCTATTGCATGATTGTGAAAGACAAAAAGTAAGCCCGAAAAATGGTACTCATCAGGTCAGAGGAAGTTCTGATTTTACCCACCCCCACAGGACGCCGGAGAGGAAACACTCTGAATGTATGAGAATAGAGAAAAAAGAAAAAGAAATTTACATGAAGGGGGGCGAAGGAGGGACTAGCGTGCTTTACGTTTCGGTAGAAAGGCCTCTATGGGTAGGGCTCCTGAGGGGGGGGAGAAGGGTTGGGTTAAAAGCTACAATCACTATCGATTCAGACCTATTAAAAGGACTCGACGGAAGAGAGATTCCGCGTCGATCTGCATCTCCTCAACCATTAAATTACAGGGGTGCAACCGTACTTTGAGATCAAACTATACTCTGGAAAGGGGAGGAGGTCTCAGAAAATTTCCAACCACAGGTTCATGCTGGGAGGGGAGGGGGGACGCGGGAATCAGAAAGAGAGAGGGGTTTCAAAGGCCAGAGCGGTGGACTTCCATGAGAGGCGAATTTTCAATTGTCCGAGTGGAACCGAGAACTCAAGTTCTGCATCGGACAACTAGAGGGTCGAGGGGAAGAGCTGCAAGGGAAGGGAGGAAGCAAGTGGTCAATGTCGCCCTTACCTACGAGGTATGGGGGGAGGGTCGAGAGTCGTGTCTCTCTAGTAAGAAGGGCGGGAGGGGGAGATTCAGAAAAAGTCGCTTATTTACTGTTTTTCAGGGAAGGCTCAGGAAAGGAGGAGCCAAGCAAACGTAGACGGCTTTGTGAAAAAAAAAACGGGAAATCGATTAAATTTTTTTCTCTATCGCAAGGGGAAAGTGGAATAAATTCATAAAATTGGCTCGATGGAGGGGGGGAATGCGACGAGGAAAGGGACACATCGGGGAACGTCATAAACAGCAAAAGTGTTAGCAAAAGAGTCGTAGATTATCTGGTCGGGGGAAAAAACCGAGTAGGATTCTGAAAAGATAAGAGTGACTAAAAAAAAGAGAAAAGGAAGCGCTCAAATGGCACCATGTCAGTTTGCGTTTGGCAGGGTACGGCGCGGGGTCAATCGGCCCATACTCGAGGACCCATGAAAAGTTTCTTTTATGACACGCGAAGGAAGGGGAACCGTAAAAAGACTGTCTCACGATCCACAACTGAGGAAAAAATTGCGGACTGGTAGTCGCCACCAGGAGGCGTCCTTTTGGAGCGATTTCTTCCTTGGTACATTCCTGCCCGGCCAACCAAGATATTGGTTTGTTTTCTAAACGCAATTCTTCTAGCAGGAGGAAAGGGAGCACGGAAGGCAGAAAAGTTTGAGGTTAGGTGCCGGAACCTCGGGGCGTCGCCTTCGCCTAGTGCGAAGAAAAAGATCGCTCCTATGGATTTGTAATGCGGGAAGGAAGAAAGGGCGGTGCTAGACGGTTTAACCGTACGCAAATCTAAAGGGGAAGAGGAAACACAATCCATGCGAACCGCTTTAATCGGAGCTAGGGGAAGGAAAGGACTGAAGAAAAAGGGTGGTTTTGCCAGGTCGGGCCGACCGTTAAACGGCCGCGAAACGGCGGGAAAAGGGTAGCAACGTGCACCCGTACTCGGGAAAAAAAGGAAAAGGGTAGAAGGGAAAAGGGGAAAGCGCAGGAAGATATCGCCAGCGGGTCGCTCACTCTCCCGATCCTCCACTGCAAGCTCCTTCATCCCCTCCTCACACCAAAGGAGTGACAAAAGGAGGGATCTATCAGCCCCTAGCAGCTAAGCGCGCTGAGGACGGAAATCATGTGAGTCGGCACCGCTCTTCTCATAAAAGAAGTTCGAAAGTTTTCCGCGTTAACCGTAGGGGAGGAGAAGAGGGCGGGAAAGCAAAAGAAGGTAGGCCGAAGGGGAAGGATGGTATTTCAGGGGGATGCCG
>Ga0179593_1377755_pt1 | contig 22371 bp, 18 predicted proteins | sample CZODoug2_1_08_16_FD_185931 | JGI IMG/M metagenome (GOLD analysis project Ga0179593, IMG submission 185931) | Vadose zone soil fungal communities from Angelo Coast Range Reserve, California, USA - CZODoug2_1_08_16fungal (PacBio error correction) | ecosystem: Environmental > Terrestrial > Soil >...
CGAAGACCGCTCTCCGCCCTGCCGCCTAGGCAGAAAGGTCTCGGCCATCGGAGCTTTGCCAAAAAAATGTCGATGGCAGCCCAGCGTATTACGCCCTGTTTCGCACCCGTCTGATGCTGGCGCAGAGAAAGAGCGATCCCAGCGCCTTTGTCGCCGTGGAAATACTCATAAACAACAAATGATCCCCACGCCACAGTTGGGATCACTCCTGGGAATTTTCGGCACCGCCGAATCACGCGCTTCGTCGGCCGAATCGTTCCGCGCAGAAAGATCCGGGTCAGACGATTGGTGATTTTCGCGCGGCAACCTCGAACAGGTTCATCAAAGTTGTCTCTGAATCCGGTGGGGCACTCGATCTTGAAGTGTCCGCCAATAGTGTAAGAAAAAGATGCATACAGGGGCGCGGATGATCAGGCGCTTGCACCGGCATCCAGGATCGGCCGCCCGCCCCAATTGGAGTTGCCGCAATACATGGGCCGCTGTCTCGAGCTCTGCCGGCTCATTATAGCTCACAGCGAATATTCCTGACGCGCGCTCGCCGAAAAGTAACATAGGGATGCTGGCGTGATAGCGGGACAAGATGCAGGATTTGCTCCACTAGGGACTGAGTAACTCGTTCTCGTAGTCGAGCCATCGCGGGCGATGGATGCCGAACGCAGCCTGTCTGATTAATAACCAGAGTCCGCCATGATGCCCGCTCGGCGAGCCCGAATATCCCGGCCGCGTTTCATGGATCGACTCGGCGAGAGTTCCGGCATACGACCGCAGCTGTCCTGGAGCGCTCGCGGTCTCAGTCGGGACCCTGTCGTCGCTGCCATTTTCCTTCCCACCCGGAACCGTCGTGGCATGTCAGAGCGGCAGGAGACTCCAACCATCGAGCGAATCCTTGAGGGTCGCGGCCTGCAATTCCCATCGGGCATAGCGAAGGCACGTCGAGTAAAGCCGTCCTGCCACCCTCGTCCACATGCGTAACGAGGAACTGTAGGGCTCGACTGCGCCGTTCTCTCATGGCGGCGGCAGAGGTACGATCAGTCAATTGCATAGAGCTCATGAGGTAATTGCCCCCCGCGACGCCCAGCTACCTTCAATAGGTTTTCGGATCGCCGCCCTGGCCTGCGAGTGCACAATTTCGAAAGCACGTATGGCTCTGCAGCTAGAATAGTATTCTGGCAGAACTTAGGCCCCATCCCAGGACGGTATACCTCCAGTGCGGCCTGTTCCGAATACTGGCCATCTCTGAGGGCAACGGGGCGCACTTGACGATTGCAAAGACGCACAGACTCCATCTGATCGAGTAGCGGGAAATGCGTCCACGACGCCCTGCCCATATGAAGAGGTCTCTCGTCTCGAAGTCTCGGTCGCTGGCGTGTTATTCTCACCCAGTTGTCTGATTTACAAGGCCTAGTTTCGCCGAGAAGACCTTTACCGAACTCAGCCCGCTTCAGTGAAAGAATCGAGATGCATTCAGTATTTGGGCGTCATGCTGACGATAAGTTACGCAGCATCTGGCACCTCCACTGCGAGTAGTGAGTAAAGATGCGTTAAGCTCGCATGGACCTGTTACCGGCAGGGTCTGACTATCGCTGAAGTTCTCACTTCGTATGAGTCGGGCGCATTTGTCCCGGTCTGGTATCGCAGGTAAGAACCCTGGCGGAGCAGCATAGGTGTAGAAGGCTGCTCTCTTGGCGAAATAATCGATGACTCGACACGGTCCGCCATAGGCCTATGCCGTATGGAAGTACGCGAAGTAGTCCCAGGCTGGCGACATCCGTTCAGGACTCAACTCCCAGCTCTGATCCGGCAATTCGAGAGTGACATCTGTGCCGCCGATGCATTTGGAACGTCTACTCGCTGGATCTGCTGCACCCTCAGATCTGAATGGGTTGCCCTTCCGATCACCCGTCCTCGCATGCGCGTCGAACACAGACGCTGTTCTCTGCAGAGTCGCGATATTGTGGTATCCAAGTAAAGAGTACTAGTGGGGCTTGGCTCGCCCATGCCATGTCCCTGGCTAACACCAAAAATGGCCGCATGCGGTGCACATGGATCACATCTTATGCCATTCAGTCCGATTATTGCGTTCGGGACGTGATTGACAGCGCTGGCCATTAGAATGCCGTCAGGCCGCTCACTCCCAGCGGTCCGGTCGCTAGCTGATGATTTGTATGCTAACATGTGCTGCCGAAGCAGAGGCGTTCCGACGGGAGGCAGCGTTTATGACAAAGAATCAAGATCCCGTTAGAGAACCCCACGGCAATGATAGCGCCCAAGGCTACCGAATTCCCGGGCAAACCCCAAGGATAGCGCCGACCTAAATACCTAATATGCCACTCTAAACAAAAAACGCATCTGATAAGTCGGGGTTCCACCAGCAACGGCCAAACCGCCAGAGTGGATCAGCCCCCTGTTTCATGTATGTGATCGAACTACCACTAGCGAGTTTCGACACTATCAGGCCAATCACTTGCTGGATACGCGAGTAGGCAGCGACTGCGGCACGCAACACGAAGCCGATAGTATTTCGCTCGACAATCCAAATGACATATTATGACTAACGGTTCCCAGCATGGCGTAAAGTTGGTTTGCCGACTAACCATGGAGAGACACCCTTGCTCGCATCCGGTCACGGCAACCTAGACGCTCAAGAAGTAAGTACTGTCTAGCGACTTTACAACCTAGTAGACTCGAGGTGGCTACAGTTCAAAATTGTTACCGGATGAACGATGCATGCGTGCCTGTCCAAAATTTCAACAACAAAGGAGATGAGCAGACCTGATAGCTTAGAGGACGGTAAGAAACTGAAAATCGAGTAGAATCGTTCATTTCTCACCTACCCAGAAACAATATAGCACAGAGGTGAGCTGAGAGTCTTACCGGGCGTTAATCCATACGGCTAAGAACAGACAGACTAGCCTCCATTTTGATTTCGGCCGACACCATCATACGTGTCGTGAGACAAAAGTATGCATAGAGTCGAGCTAGCACCAATCATACATAACCCTGGATCAACAAGCGAGCAGACAAGTAGACACGTCGTACATACATACACTAATCAAGAGGTTATCAAATCTACTTAGTCATTGTCAAGTCCGAGAAGCGGTCGTACTGCAGGTAATACTCACGGAGGGTGCAAGGCATGCCGCAGTTAAACATCCCAGACATCAAGAATTCACGTAAATAGCGAACTGGCGATAAGCGACCGCTAGCCAGCAGGCCAAACCTGCATAGACACTAATGCCAGCGAAAGGAGTCCAACAATGTACTGACACAATTACGAAGGCGAACACGTCCCAAGGTGTTACTGATCACAGCGGGCTAGGGGGGGGGTCTAGCAATCCAAAAAAAACCCTAGCAATCCCCTTACGACGCACATACAAGACACTCTGCGAACACTCAAGATTGTTCAGTCAATCCAACTAGCTCTTCTCTAAACAGGGTGAACCTGCACCGTAAGCGTAGTCCGCCTTATCCAGGTATGCACGACGCAAGTCCCGCCTATATCCAGAAAGAAAAAGAGGTATAGCACCTAAAAATCCTATTCTACGACCTGAAAAACCCCGACATAGCCCCCCCTGTATCCCAAGCGAGACGCTATAAACTCTCCTCGCACAAGTGACCCCCGATTCGCTCACTCTTCCGTAGATTCACGAAGCAATCGTGACAAAAGCATGAGTACAGCCAGCGTCGAGGTACGAGCGAGACAGCGACGCATACTACCATACTATCGAGGTCACTGAAATATCCGTTACTAGCGGGTCGTTCAGGTATACTACACATACTCTGGCGTATGTACCTACGAGGTTCTGAGCGTAGTTTACAGTTGACGCTTCAGATACCGGCCTTAGATCTCGCTCCGTCGCCAGGGCAGTCCCCCGTGTTCAAGCGTCCAACCGCGATCCCAGCCTCAATAAATATGCCTTGGGCAACTGCAGGATTGACATCAATGATTTTGAAAACCATTCTCATCTTAAGCGATGTAACTGAACAGGAAGTCACGGCATCAATATTGGTCCCCGGAACCATCAAAGAGAACTGGTATTTCTCATAGCGTTAGAGCACGAAAAGAATCATTCGCGTCGCTGTTAGTGAAGCCGAGGTGACTACAAAGCAAATCGCTCAGCGAGCCTCCCGCAACACGCGAGTCATCAGAACCTAGCACTCGCGTACTGACAGCCTCAACCACACCTGCAGGGATTAGACCGACTCAACCAAGCAATTCGACCATCATAAACCATACCGCGAGGTAACGTGAGCGCAATTCCCTCACAGGTCCACGCCTATTGTCGCAAGGTACGAGACGATAAACAGAATAGACTCGATTGGGAGGAATAATCCAAAGTAGCGGCCCTAGACATTCTACTCCATCAGGAACTATGGATCACGATTATCCGAAACGATATACCCCGTGACTTGCACGAATATGTAACGCACACGTGAGTAAATACAAAAAAGTGAGATTGTCATCCGCCCTCGGGTACAGACATCATACGTTACGATTAATGCCTCATGCGAAACGTGACTAAGGCCCCTCATCGAGCACACACCATGTGTGGCGCAATAATGCACCACAATATCTCAGGCGAGTAATAGACTTAGAATACCACATCAAGGAAGCAAATTCTGACAGTCACCCTACTCGCCGAAATTAGCCGAACGCACGAGCACGACCTTGCCAGCTGACACAGCAAGACCATCTTTTGCCAAATGATAACGAGAAACACGAAAGTGCATTCTAAACTGGACTTAAAACTCGCTGCAAATGTAACTCTTGGTGGTGGAGACACCCACTACTACTGGTGCGTATCTGCGACCTGCACATACGTGTCCGACTTAGGTAGGGGGCATACTAAGGGGTTATCAATCTGCGCCTACGCTACGTCGAGGCAATGACGTATCAGCACTCAATTAGTCTAGTATCTCGTGCAACAGCCAGCGTTGAGACGCAATTTATCCCTGGAAGCACAACTGAGAAGCTACCTGACACCACCGGAGTCGCACTCACATCATAGCAAAAGGCCCGACGTTGTCACATCATCCAAAATGGTTACAAATCTAGGCAGCGTCAGTCGACAAGCACTACTAGTCAGCTGACGAGCAAAAGCTTCAGGATTGCATTCCTATAGCATAAGCCGCCTGCCACAACAATTACAATGGTCATTGTAGACCAGAACGGATCCACGAGATTGTAGCGCCAGTGCATGTCCACAGCCCAACCATGCGTCGGCAAGTCTATATTGGGGTCCGGATGCCCAAGAAACCAACAAGTAAATGTATACTCAAAAAAGACTTATACATTCTCGCTAAGCCAGGTAGAGGTACCCCTATAGAAAGACTTAAACAGCGAAGCCTCACTATCCGGCTGACATACGTCGCTCACTAATTAAACAACCGAAGGTGCGTCAAGCTGGTTGGGTCAGTGAACTCAGTCACTAGGTACTTCAAGAATATTCCCAGATGAACAAGAACTCCGAGACCCGGCCTTGAGGCTCATGTCGATACCGAGTACACAGGAGTTCGGAGCGGCTTCCACCCTCTCAATCGGTCATCCCAGTCAACATGAGACACTATTCACGATACTGTGGGCTATGCCTAGTTATTAGGCCCTGTCTTAAAAGACGCCACGTACGGTACGTCTAAAAATAGCGGAAGCATACACCGGGATCCTCAAGCCTACCGCCAGCACAGCGCTCATTCGTATACGATGGCAACAGTCAGCTTTCCTAGCGCAAGACTATTCTACATCTCGGCATTTACACAGCGCGTCATGTAACCGGACGGTAAAAAAAACAAGATGCTTAGCTATACGATGCGTCCTACTGGAGATCGTCGGCTTCGAAATCGGAGGTACAATCTGGCAAGAATGTACATTGCTGTGCGAACTTGCTATAAAGTACCCATAACCAAGTATTACATTTCAGCAAAGAACTTACGATAGACTTCGACACGATAGCGAGTTATAATGATTGACAATGAATCGCGCTGCACGGGCAAAATCATCACTCCCTTAGAACGGCCAGAACTTACGTCAGCGTATGAGCATTGGCGCACAAAAAATTCGCCTACTGCGGCGCCCAGAAAGCACAACCGAGTCTCGACAGAATTAGAACACACAGCCCCAGCAAGCTACATCCCAGTTAACGCTGGTAGAAAGGACTACGCGATCACTGGGTCGAACGCGTCAGAATATAACCTGTCGAAAAGAAAAAAAAAGAATGATCCAGTACGTAATGTTGGCGCCTAGAACCTCATAATAATGCACCCATGCAAAGACACATCCAGCCGGCAAGTACGTGTCTATGTGAGACCGAGGATTAGAACGCGACCTCAAAAAGGGTCACCTCTTTGGCGAAGGCAGGGCGGAATTCGCCCATGGCCACGATAGGGGCACGTTATGATTCCCGAGATGACGAATATGTCGGTCGTCACCTGAATTCACCGTCAAACGTACACAGCGCCAGGAACGTCCTACCGCCTCTTACACAGTAGATGGTGTTCTACAACTAAAGCCGGTGTTGACGTGCTCCAATACCAAAAGTCAGGGCCCAACCGAGTAGTTCGAAGTAATGAGGCAGCTGCCTAGCGCGCATGACACTAGAAGCGAATATTTACTTTAAACACAGCGACAACCTCCCGGCATTTAGCGCTCTGGGGTCGTGAAACCTCCCTGACGCGGGCTCTACAAGTCAGCAACACGCATGGGTGCATTCGCCAGGACAGCGTAAGTCGCGGTGGCACGTAAAACTCACGTTACATGACAAGGGCACGAACTGCATGAATAACGGGGTGGTACGTCCGTCCCTGACCCCTCTCTGTAGAATGTGACCGCGAGCGTCACGATCCTACAAGGGAGGCCCATAAATACCATAAGGCTAAACGACGTGCCGTCACCATGGAAACTCAATTAACTAACGTCCCAGAAGGCTTGACAATCGTCGCTGACGACCATTGTATGCATCAAGAAATCCTTGAAAGGCTCCTCAATCAAGCACTGCGTCCGTAAATACAGCGCCGGCCGTAGGACCTTATAAACTACGAGCGGCAATAACGACCATCCACATCTTAGTGTAGCAGATAAGTTGCAGTGCGCATGCGATAACTCCAATTGAGAAGGCGCACACCGCCTAGACCCTAACGCTGGCAGAGAACGATTGTCCCTCACCGAGAATCTTTGTGCTCCTACGGCTCACGCATAAAGCACTCCACCCAGAACGTAAGCCAAAGCCTATACTAACAGCACGAGTGCTCGGTGGTCTATTTTGATAGCGCTGTCTGTAACGACATAGGTCATTCATCGCTGACTTAGGACTGGGGGAAAAAAAAAAAAAAAAAACTGACAACCTGATCGCATAATAGCGTCATCATACGTCGAGGGGCGGAGAACGTCTCGTATCTGCTTCGTCACTCTGGATATCGCATCCATCCATAGTGACGCGTATAAGTGGACCAATCGCACGCCCTTCCTTATATTTTGCTGGTCTGTGAACTCAAGAAGATGAATGCCTCAATGATGCCCATTCTACAGGCAGGCCCAAGAGAAAACTCCGACCCGGGGGGGAGCAACTATACAGGCCCTCAACACATTAAACTATAAGCTTAACAAGTGAGTGCTCTCTAGCCTAAATTCATTTGCCTTTGGTCGACAGCCCCGACAATCAAGTCTATGACATACACCCCTATCGAGACTCCATAACGAATGTATTAGGGACTCTCACACAGCTCGATATAAGACTTAAACACAATGCCAGCGGAGGAAGAGGAAGGCAAAGCAAGAGCGTATCGACTACAGGAGAGCGAAAGCCCTAAAGGGCGCTTTCTAACATATTGCTCCCTTGCGGGGACTACTGAGGTATCTTCCGACATTACTCAGGATCGGGGAACATTATGGCCACCGTACCCTTTCAATAGGAATCGCCACGACAGCATCAACATTGCACTGAACCGCACACAGCGAGGACCATGCCATAGAGGCACACTTATAAAAAGATAGCCAAGATCAATACAGTCCCGGCCAACAATTTGGAAAACAACGAACTAGCATGCACACAAGATAAAGTTATCATTAGCCCACGTCCTTACACACAACCTTTTAATTAAACACTTGATATCGGCTGGGCACTAAAGATCGCATCTAGAAGCTCGCAGCTTCCACCGATGAGAGAAGCCTAAACCCCAAAGGTATAACCGCCAACAACGGTACTCGGATAACCGCATCATCAAGCTAGAATGCTAAACTGAGCATATGCTGACAACGACCGCACCTTCGGTTTCTATGAACGTTCCGATCAGTCTATCCTCACGTAGTATTGAGATGTCACTACATGTCGCACCGAAAGCCGTTACTCAGAACGGATATCAACGCCATCGCATGCGCAGACATCTGGTCATCGACAACTCCCGTTGGCCTGTAGGATCAACCGATTCCTCAGGAACATCCGATTTTTCTTGCCTACCAGCAGACCTCTGTCCCTATTTGACTGTACGCTTTACAAAACAATCCCTTTATACTCTGCCATGTCAACAGACCGGAATGAACACGAAAAGTCGTCCCTAAGAATAGCGCTCGGAAGCACGACGGGTGGGTACAAGAGGGTCACAAATAATGGTGACTCCCTTCAAGGGATAGTCCGCGAGTGAGGATGCGAGTCAGTCCCAATAGTCCTAAAAGTCTATCATGAGATTGTTCCGATCCAGAAAGCATGCTCCCAATGGGACAAGAATCTGGCAGAGGACACCTCGGACTATCCTTCGATATCGTTTTAATTAGGTACGCTCGTCAAAATCCTGGGCAGCTTCCTCATCACATCTTAGGCTAGCAATGGAGGCAGATCAACAAGCAGCCGATCTCTATACTTGTAAGTCCAAGGTAGTGCCAGTGATTACAAATCATCACTTTCATACCTCGATTAGGATCTATACGAAATGTACACTTGACGCCTTACACCGCCAGAAGAATAACTACCCGCGCCAGAAAAACAGAACACCATTTCCAAATCAACTGCTCTGACTGTAACACTCACGTACGTGAGTGCACATCGGAGACCTACTGCTGGAGTAGTTAAAACAGGATATAGACCAGTAGACCATGATGTCGACAACGAACCTCGACTCATGGCCGGCTCTGATGCTCTCACTGCAGACACATTCCTAATCATTATATGTCCATCCCACCTCCCCACTCTCTAAACTGAGATCCGAACACTAAAGTCAAATACTACACGATAGGTTGAATATAGACCCAGGAGCAGACACAACGGGTGGGTACCTTCACCCTTGGCAATAAAGCCGAGGTTGCCTAGGCCAAGGCGATCGAGGGGAGCGCCTGCGTACTGGTAAACATGGACGGAGATATACTCCCGTATACCGGCGATGAGTACACCACGTCTAGCGTTCGAACGGAATAAATTCATCACATTTACCAGCCTCTCACAATGTCCACACTGTATGCCACAAACAAGGGATTCCGGAATGCAGGAGAGACCGAGGGAACAATGAAAATTTAAATGATGTACCACATAGCGCTCCACCAAATACCAGTGAACCATGGGATGAGAGCACGCCAGTCCTGGGAGATTTCCGGTCCTGGCTCGTGCACTGCGCAGATAAAGATTTAAAATTCACTTGCGCTAGCATGCGCAGCACTAATGGTACTGTGCTCAAATAATGTACTTGACTGACAATAGATACCCCACGGTCAAGGGACCTAACTTTACCCGCCTCGGTCGCACGTAAAGCTCGCGACGGTCTGACACTCTTTGCGCTTGCCGGCTTCCCGCGAAAGAACATAGACCCGCCATAGTAATGCTCGCCTGTGTGGGGCTTAGACTCGTGGAGAATACTGCCCCAACTGGAGAGAACTACACAAATGTACTGCTAACTGGTTGCGCGCCTGTTCAATTGATCCCAGCGACGATTAGAGGACGCGCTCCCCGTGTGGCGACTCATACCAACATAGACCCGTGAAGTCACCAACAAGATTTCTTGCACATAGCAGGCATGTGGTCAGGACCCATAAAAGGTCCAAGGTCGGTAGGCGATGATAACACCAGACGGACGTGGGTACACAGGCGCAGACACAAATGCATGTTCATTGTATCGACTTTGATCGCCGGCCGCAGTAAACAATGATTCCGGCGTCACTCGAGCACGAATAGTGGTGATAATCAGAATCAGCTCCGGTCGAGGCATACACGGGCATACCGGACAGCAGTCTTTTTATGCGCCATGCCGCTTGGCGATCCGTTGAATCCGAAACACTGTGAGCTCACAGGAACTATCTTACCAGACCGTTGCGGGATAGCCAATAATGTCCGCCAAGAAATAGACAAATGTCAGAATAGGAGGGACATGGGGAGGGAGCGAACATCGAGAAATGATTAAAGGGGAAAAAAGAGAGAGCAAAAAAAACAGAGAGGGAAAGCGTTTCAAGACGTCTGACACGCGCCTCTTCAACACCCTGCTGTCACTGAGGGGAAGGCCGGAAGAGTAGAGTAGAGCGCGGAATGGCTGAGGACTGGAAGGACGAAGGGGAAAAGGGGCGGGGAGGAAGGTATGAGGTAAGAGGCGGGGTGTGAATGTTAGAGCCGCGGGGGTAGAGGGGGGGGTAGAAGCGGAGGTAGGGGAGAAAGAAAAATAGCGGGCACAGGGTGCAAGACGTGGAAGGCGTGAAAAGGGGGAGTATGGATAGGAAAAGGTGGGAACGGGGCGAAGCAAGGATAGGAAGGGGGAGGCAAAGCTGAGGGAACAGGGCGAGAAGTTAAGAACGAGGGGGGAATACGCACAAGAGGCGGTGGAGGAAGGAAGGAGGAGAGGAAGGAGAACTGGTGGGAGTCAGGTGGAACCGGAGTCAAGGAGAGAACTGGGAGATGGGAGTGGGGATGCAAGCGAGCGCGAAGGCAAAGACAATCAAAGGGGAGCCCCCCCGTATCACCACTCCATTTGAGATAAGGGAGGGGGGACAAGAAGATACAATAGCACGGGGTAATAAAGAAGAAAAAAGGGAGACAACTCTGCCCGCTTCTTGGGTTAATTTAGACTTTACTTCCCCCTCGTCACCTTGAAGGAAGCGGCAAGAGAGGGTGGTGAGGAAAAAAGCGGTGTGGGGGGGGGCCCTATGCACCGGGAACTCGCAAAGTAGTGGCAAGAATCGGTAATGGTGATGCCACGTCACTCAGACAAGATACAGAAAAACATTAGCTAGTTTCCCACGCATACTAGCCACTGGAACGGGTGCACTAGACGTAGAATAAGACATATGAGGCCCACAGTCGCGCTCGAACTATGACGCAGATATCATAATCAAACGTACCCCCGATACCGAGCGCAACCATTCCTGAGGTTCAGGGACAACGTGATGGATGTTCTGTTTAGATTGGCGCACGCACATCCAAACAGAAATGCAGCGCCTGTCCGTCACAAACCCAATGGATCTTCGCACAAGAGAGGGGAGGGACCAGGATAGTACAAGAACAGCAGCTCACGGCATGCACTAAGTATGTTCCTTGAAACCCTGTTCCGAGGTACCCAAGAACGGTCGATATAAGGAGCATCGAGCCGTGCATAACGCTACCATCCCAGCGGTTCGGAGAAACCTGAATAGGGGTCTCCAGAGGATCAAGACGAGCCCGCGCATTGCTAAAACGTTGCAATAGGCAGATGTGAGCTGAGCGATCGAATCGATCTCACCGTGCACCTGCAACAATGACACGTCGAACGACTCAACCTTCCCTTCAGAAAATAACCATGTATCATAGGGCCCGTAAAGAGTGCCAGAGCTATGGACTCACTACCAGCACTTCACGTCAGAAAAGAACCTGCTGTTCACGAACAGACTTGAAGTATAAGCTTCACGGCGATAACTCCATCTTCGCTTGTGGCACATTGGTAAATGCATAACGATTCACCACGCGTATAACTGTCGACGACGCCGAATACTGCGCTCAGGACCGGCAGCCGGGTAACCATCTATACCCTATATCGGACGCGCGATCCTTAGTTCAATGCCATAAGACGAAGGAAATCCGCTCCTAAAGCGAAACGGCACGTATAGTAGATTCACGCGTACTCAAGGAAGGAACGCAACAACAGGAATCGGCTCACTGGATGACGCCAGAAGCAGACGGTAAATTCCAGTCAGTCTCACCGGGAACTTGCGTCTATGGCGTCCATCGTGGTCAACGCCGCTGGCAGTATTCACACTGATCTACAAGCTCCAGTAACAATCTACGACTCTTCGTGGCAGTGGCGAGACAGACCTGTTGGGACGGTAGACAAAGGAGTAATGTCCAAGTTGGGATAAGCTGTAAGAGTGACACTATCTTACGCAGAGTCGAACCTTGTAGCACAATCGCTCGGCTAGTGCCCCGAAATAAGCAACCCGATTGCTGCACCACGATCAGGTGATTCACAATGGGTTTGGCAGGAAGAACACGCTCCGTGCTATGGCAATTACGTATACATCATTCGCCCGTCGCCCTGGCGTCAATCCCTCAACCACAGCCAAACTAGATGACCTGGAATCGACCAATAGGCGCGTCTGACGACGACCTGAGAATAATTACAACTTCCTATGCGGTCTCCACCTTGATGTGGGTAGAACGCTTGGCAATCGCGCCAGAGGTGCATCTCGATGCATACGTTAGCGCAACAACGGATCGCGGTGAAATAAGCTATCGCGCATCACATTGAGGTAGATTGATAACGAGCTTAAAACGCCCGCCACGCATTGGGTTGCGGTCCTTATTATTGTGAACCAAAAAGCAAAACCAACAAACGAGAGACTCCAGTGGAGATGGGAGCACCCTAAGTAGATACAGATCCTGTCACGGCGGCGAGGACGATCCATTGAAAGCGGATTTCCACCTCCAACCTCTATCGCATAGCAAGTTTGCTGAGCTACGACAACTAATTTCGCAATGGTCGCAGCCTAAGGCTCGGTAACCCCGGTCTTTTGGCTGTTGCGAGCTAGGTGTTTCCAAGAATCCCCTCAAGCGAACACTTGTAGCTCCCAGCAGAGCAATAGTCTAGCGGGTGGGCAACGCCAGCCATCGCGGGCATTGATGCCCTGGGTTGGGTCGGTCCTAGCATTAGCACAGCCAGGTAAAACTGACTCGCACTCTACGATTAGACGGGACCGTAACTCTAATCTGAGCAAAGCTGAAGCCGACTACCATCGATTCTAAGAGGATACATTTGCGGACATTGGTTGATTGTTTCCGAACGAAGGCTTTCAGCACCACAACGCTTACTCACCTAAAGACCCAAGCACACGTGATATAGGTAAAACAGCATGCACCTGGTTGGCTACTGAGAGCTATGATAAGGTGGCAGCGAATAATGGGTCTGCGAACTGCGACACTCAGTCGTGATGCTCTGACGAAGTACCCTAATACCGCAAGATATATGCAAACTCATTCACGCCCAACCATACTCTTATAGCTAGATTAAGTCTTTATCCGAACACCTAAGGTCAAGGGTGTCTGACGGGGCCCTATCAGCTAAAAGCCACGGGGTTCGCCTCAGCCTCTTGTCTTGTCACATAACGCTGAGTAGACGACTAAATCTAAACAGAGTAGGCCGCTGACGTGTGATGCACATGTATTCAATGACACTGAAACCACTCCTAGACGCATCACGCGGCTCGTTGATCTGATTGAATAACGACATGCCTGTAATCTCTGCGTCAAAAGTCAGGTAGAAAGTGCAGTAGAAGCAGCTCATCAGCAGGGTTAACCGGCTCAAAGTCTGGTGTTGCACCAACACTCCATGACCAGTCCCGAAGGTTGCGAACCCTCAACCGCGTTATGCAGAAATGAACTTTTCCCGCAGATGTGCATATGAACGACTGGATGGTGACTCGTGAGTCGTCGAATTGCAAGGTGAGCTCAGCAAAGGTAAAAGCTAGTCTCTCAAAACAAACCGATTGCATAGTATACAAGACCAAAGAACTTACATCTTCATATGCCATGATACCGAAGGTCGTTACCTATATACACAGAAAATGGCAAACCGTGTACTAGCTATTCAGGAACACGTTTGTCGAAGGTCCCTACCTTATTGAGCCGGTAACCGAAGACAGCTAAGAGGACTCGCAAGCCTAACAATCCGCGCGATATGAAAACATTGTTACCAGAACGACGGTGACCTACAGGCGGAAGTCATACCGACGACTTGAGTACGATAATTTGGGGAAAAAGCTGTAGACGACTAGATGTAATCCGCCAATACACCGTTGGCCAGTATCGCACAGTAGCTAAAGGCTCAAAAACGGCTGGTAATAAGCCTAAAGGATCACACGCAAGACCAATAAACGCAAGGGCTAACGCGAGCCCCTTGCTCAGAAATATGCTCGGCGAGGTTTGCGAGCTCCGCGAGTACAAAACTAGCATTTCAGCGCAGTCTAGAACTTGTCGAACCACACTCGATATGACGCTCACTTGTCCATCCCCTGAGCCAATGAGTGTCGCGAATGCTCTACTATAAGCAAGATAGCATAGCACACATAATAGCTTCGTTCGCTGCTATGGGGGGGGGGCACCACGGACCTGGCACAATTGCAGGGCATCGACATCACGAAGGCCGGCAAGATCGATAGCTCTTAACGGCTGCCGCTCAGCCTCGTCCAGCTGCCGTTGAGTTAACTATATCCCGATACAAAATAAAATACCTACAAGCTATCTTAGACCATTCCAAGAGATTCCAATGTCATCGCTTCTTCGGTACGCGATGACAATTCCCGACTTAAAGACAACTATTAGGTGCAAGTGATTCCGAGCAATGAGCCCGGGTGCCATTTTACCCCAAGAAGTGAGTCGGAATGTCACTATAAAGAACATACTAATTTAGGCCATGCATTTGTGTGCACATCCCAGTGAACCCCTTCGAGCACCCAGTGCACCAACCATAGAAGTGGCAGGGCAGATAAAAGAGAACTAATCTGATCCATTACAGTAAAGATAATACCCCCGGCAGTACGCTCTGCTTGCTCACTTATGGGCCAGAACCTCTATACCCCCAGTAGAGAATTTATGGCTGGATGACTCAATCTATCAGGAAAGACGTGCACCAAGGAGTAGATCTCTGCATAACTAACGCAACGAGGTTTGATATCGTCCCTTTTATCTGGACTGCATAGTGCCGTACAACGCGGTGGGGTATAGTACAACGGAACCATTTTGGGCATACGATTCCCACTCGTCCTAGGATGAGGGGCTGATTGGGGTTGTAAGCTGCCCAAACAAGCGGATCAACTAACTAGGTTTATACGCAGTGAGTGGCCAGATGTCCGCGGCAGACATGGCTGCACACTATGGTACATGAGCTGCTCATACTTCCGGTTGTACCCAAAGTAGGTACCATAGGCAAGATTGACCAGTGCAAAAGTGTAACGAAGGTACCACGCACAACTCAGGTAATCGGACTCTGAAGCAACTTGGATCGATACCCGACGTAAGGTCTATACAAATCGTTCAGGTAATACGCCATGATATCAATAGTGACCTTTAGACTCGTCGCTCACAGATCCACATTGCTATCTACATGCCACACAACTTCGAACAAGCCAGATTCTTCTTCACAAACCTTTCCAACCATCAAGTCATGCTTTTGTACCGCAATACTACCTAAAGCAGAGATTCCGAGTTACAAAATGAGCCACTTACAATAATTGCTATCTTGCTCGTTATAAGTCAGCAAGAGGACTCGCAGAGAGAACTAAAAGAAGAGCTTAAGAGACTACGTCTTGCAAGCATCAAAGAATCGGTTAAAAAAAAAACGAACATCAGACCGACGCCTACTACTCAACGGCGTACACAGAGGAGGACGCTAAGACTCACTACCAGTACCTCCAACGCAAAGAACCTATCAAGACGACTCGGGACCTAGTAACTCAACAAGGAACTGAGAGGGCCTATGATCAGTGACAACATCGTCTACTTACACTCACTAACCACGACCACTTGCTATTACGACTTTTAATACAAAATAATCGATGGATATCTAGCACACATGCGATGCTATCGAAGGGACCAGAAACCTTCAACGTAGGAGCTATAGTCAACAATCCATGCGACCTACCGCGCCAACGCCGAACTGACATAGGTAACTGTGCTGAATTGTTCGGACTAATAAATAGCCTATATCACGTAATGTACTTTGCAACTTCACCTAAGGCTTCCTCGATAGGATGTTTTCAGAGAATAGACAGGCCGGAGTGAGAAGAGACTCTTGATCACGCGAGGTCAAGCTCATTAAGCACTTTTCAGCTCGCGCCATTACTACCTCACTACTGAGCTGACATAAAAGCAATCATCTGAGTTAAGTCTCCTAAACTCGGTGATTCACACAAATCAATATGGGGCAACGCACAGCGTCCAAACTAGGGAGTCAGTGCCGTCCGGAAGCACTATAACCTCTAGTGCCCACCCAGCATCAATCAGACACGCAATGCAGCAAATAGCGCTGAATTTCGGAGGGACAGGGGAAGAGGATACACGGCTCATACGGAATACATACACGGCAATGACTGAAGTCATTGACTGAGACCCGATCCCGGACCAAACCCCCCCCAAAAACAAGATCGCAAACTAGCAAAGCGTTTCCGAGTCACGAATACGTCTCACTAATTACCGCTGATAAGATCTTGGCGTACGTTCGCCTAGGGTAACGATACTACGAAGCAATCATAATAATTCTATTGATTGAGCATCACTAGCTGTCTAAAGACCGCCATTTGGAACCGAATCCTAGAACATGGACCAGGGAGTCTCAAAGACCATGGCACCCTATTATTCCAACCGAGACTAGACCTAACTGCCCGAGAATACAAATGACACATGGGACTAGTACGCGAGGAACGTATGCGACGAGGGATGGGCGCCTAAGCCCGCACCAGTACCACTCATTAACATATCCTCCAGGTCAGACAGGCGATTGGACACCACAACACCACGTATCGCAAAAGGAAATGCCTCAACGCATAAATTACATGCTCCGAGTGGGGGAAGCGATGTATAGATGCGACAAACATGCTCAGATATAGGACAGCGTCGGCACGAACGATTATGAATAAGCCAGTGTTCAAAACAGTCCTACCCGATATAGCAATCGAACGAACTTCGGAGCCCTGCCAGAAGTAGACAGATCATCCGAAATGGACCCTCTTTCAAACAAAATAAGACGTAAGATAAACCTAAGCATGACAGACAATCAGTTAATCTAAACATCAGGCATTCGATTAAACCTGAGGCAGTGCTCACAAGAGATAGTACATTATTTAGAAAACACTCGCCCGCCCGCAGTGTACCCGAGAGCAATACCATTGGCGGTAAAAGTAACGTAGTCAGCCTTACTGCCGGACGACTCATAGAGGTTATCAGACTAGGCCTGCCAGCTTGAACATTGCAGCATTACCACGCGGTCAATCAGCCATCTACATAGTTCTAGGGAGCGCATATAAGTCCGCATACCAGATCTGTAGTGATCAGCATACATCACTACCGATGAAATATAAATACAAAATCCCAACGAGCACCATATCCAGGTTCTCCACGCCCTGGCAACTCGATAAACTAAAACATTTCATGTCGCGACCGAGATGGCATTGCCACAAGTGTACAAACATCCTTCTCTAGCGACCTTGGTCCCGGACTGCTTGCTTAACAAGCTATTCGCCACCCATACACTCCTGCGAATAATACACAATGCGTAATACTTAACCGATGGATACTCGTCGCGGAATTCAATGATGTAGCCACCTAGGACAAGGTGGCGCCTAGCAATAGATGCGAATAACCAGATGCCATTCATTTCTAAAGCATGCTAAGCACACAAGCCCTAGATCCACAATAGTAAATACTAATATAGGAGACATGCATCCAATTAATGATAAATAACGTTATGGGTCAGGACTGCTCCCCAAAGTGTACTAGAAACCGAATCGACGGCGTAATGGCTCTGTCTTGGCAAGGTTAAATCCGAAAAGCCTTAGCATACCAAGTTACTCACCTAAATGCAAAGGGTACGCACGAGCAACTTCAGCCTAACTAAAAAAAGACAAAGAGTTTTTACATCATACTTCAGTTGTAGGACATCATATCAGACGCTGATCCCACCGGATGGCAAACAGGCACGAACACTAACACCTAACCTGGCGACTGATTGCGCCTGGCACAACACGGGTCGGCGCAGCGTCCAAAGTATGATTCATCCGCAGTCGGCAAACGCCAATCTGTGCGATTCGGCCGTGAACACGTACTGCCATACAGACATGAGAGAACACGTCATTAAGATTTCGTCATTAAATCACTAACCGTAAGACCTCCCTGAACTCCAGGATAACAACATTCAGGGGAGCAGACTGGTCACAGAGGTCCAGGTAGTGGTCATAATTACCAAAGCCGAACCGCACTAGCTACAATTAAAGGCAGTACAAGAAAACTGGGAAGACCAAAGCGCCCCGCCGACGGCTTCAAAAATCTACTATGACCCATACTTAGAACTCCCAAAGCAAATGTCTCTCCTCACATATAGTTAGACAAGCAAAAAGTATGACAGCACGTGAGGTGTCCGACCGGGCACGATCTTACCTGGCGCTCAGGTCTTGACAGGCACTGACGGCCCCCTGAATAAATGTAACCCCCACAGCAGATTCCCTATATTGTGGTTACATTATCGCCACAGTAACCGTATCGAAAAACATGAAGCCGCTGAAAATAGTAGTTCCCGACGTGGTAGATCAGAATCTGACCCAAAATGCAGCAGGCAGGGGTCAAATGTCTCTGCAGCACAAGGCTGGGCCGTGGGGTCTACGGAGAGCACGCTCCGAATGATGCAAACCCAGTGGTAAGCGCCCACACTGGCGTCCGCTAACAAGAAAACTCCATACGGGAGAGCTCGCACCGAGCAGTCAACCATAGGCTGACGCATAGCTGCGGTACCTGGTGACAGATGAGTAGTATAAACCTAGGGCTACTTCTCTCAACGGCGAAAGCACGTCTAGACAAACGCATCAACAAAGCAAGAGTCGTACCCCACTATTACAATTGTGAGTAGCAGCACGCGTTACCTGATCTGGAACTCAGGGGCGAGTAGACCCATGGCTCCCGTATTCGCCAACAGAAAAACCCGGACTGGCCGGAGGATATCGAGAAACAAAACTACTATGCCCGAATTTAGGAGCAAAGTGAATCTTTTCACCCGCCATCCGCGTGCATCGTGGCAAGCTCCACACATTCCGCGTGGTGTAGCAAGAATAGATCATTCCTCAGCTTAACGATGAGGACACATAATCAAACAGTAAACGCCTCGAGCGATTAGCCCCCCGCCATACAGCCAGCTCGGGGAATTGAGCGTGTACGGTTGCCCGACATTTTCCCCTCGACAGAGGCTCCGCGATAACGACGCAGGTAGAGGCTAGCGGGGGAAAAAAAAAAATTCAGGAAAAGAGCATATGATCCTTGGCTAAAGAGATAGGGCGCCTCGAGAGACACACTAGATCGCAGAGCTCATAGATCCTAGCAACGGGGCTTGTCCATATGGTACCCCCTGAAATCTGGATAGAGAACTTGAGGACAGTGGCATCCATCAGAGACGTACTGCTCCTTGGGCCTGAACTTAGGACTATCGCGCATCAAAGTACCTTGCAGCAGATCGGGTCGAACAGTGACACGAGCGCCTTGTCCTTTTTCTAGAGCGATTAACTGGAGACATTTAGCAGCTCTAGCGGAATCCAGTCGTAGGACAGGACGGTTCACACCTGTCTGAGACGACCGAGGCTTTCCAAGGATTATCGAGTCCAATACAACCCTGAATATAGGATTTAACTCACACAGCACTAGCCGACGATACAGACTACTTCCCTTACGTCAATAAATACGTGGCCCTTCTGCTAACTATCGCTACAACAACCCCCCTCACCTAACAGTCGGTGCGAGAAACACATCGGACTACGTACGATTCCCTAGCCAGGGCAAGTAGCCTGCTATAGTAAGAAGAGGCAAACATCGTAGCAAAGAATGCCACGGGAGTCACATCCTGATCGCCTACAGTAATATGGTATTAGGTATGTAAATCGGACAATTTGGGGCCTCCCGATCAAGCTATCCAGACTTTCTGGGGCTGGTCCCTCAACACAGTCATCTGCCGGTTCTGATACCGGGAGACAATACCGGCAATTCCGGCACAAAGTAGGTCCCACTCAGATACCGGCCGATCGCAAATGCACGAAACTGCAGGACCAAGAGGCTAGTAGTCTCTATCATTACGGATGAACACCACACCAACCAACCGTCCCCCTACAGGCACGAAGGCGGAGGTTTACAAGGCGCCTCTGATAATCGGGGGGGCAGGCCTGCTTCTTAATGTCGCGAGGTGCCGGAACCTCGAAACCTACCTCTCACCAGTCATACCCGCTTGCAGGAACGCAATCCGATTACCCTCAGCGTAACACTTAAGCGAGGTTAAGACCCCTGTGCATAGCTGCATATACAAACAACCATTACGGGCGTCAGCCAGAGGACCTATCTGTACTGGCGTCTCCTGACTTGATCATAGGGTCAAAACTTGAGGTTTAAAATACCAGGAAAGAGATACAGTACCGACTGGACTGCAAAGAGAGCAAGAAACATTAACGCAGAACTCAGAAGCTGGCCACTGAGCCCATGCGCAAGTATACTTGGTCCAATAGAACCAAAGCACCGAGTAACCGCAGTACGATCACAGTCACGCCATACTTACGTTCCCATCACATTCAAGGCCACTTCACCGCAACGATCAGATTGGACGTATCCTCACCGCGTCTAACTTGTCATGCATCGGGGAACGGCTTATATCATCATCGCATGACAGGAAAGCATAAGAATATTACGACTCAACAACCAGGATCCTAGTCTATGGCCTAGACCAAGTACTCGCTACATTCCGTCTGCTTACGTGTCTCTTCCACTTTCTGTCGCCAAGCGGCCGCCGAACTTACTCAGGAATGACATTGTCGCAGCCCACATGCATGCAACCCTTACTTCTGCGCTGCGCAGGAGGTGACACCGCATTGAACAAGTCTGTTGCACATTGTCGTTTTTGATAGGCTGAAGCTCAGCGCACCTCAATTAAAGTCGCACAATGCTGCGGTGGGGGACGCCGTTAATTATTACTGCAGATTTCGGGAACCATGTCGTCAACAGAACGAAGAGCCGCATAGAATTCAACTAAATCAGATTTCCGGACCCAGAAAAGGTATCTTTAAACCCACGCCAAGAATTGAATCGCACCAGCTATATTATTTCAGTTTCCTTATGAGCGCATAGTGATGCGCCAAGCAGAAAAAAATACTACCTTGGCGAGGCAGTTTACGGCTCTACGTCATACGTAACAAGTCCTCTCTTGATCAAATGCATAGGCGTAGCTGGTAGGCACTTCCCACTCTAAAGGGATATAATCAAGCACTCAAAGACAGTTCGTCAAAAACACAGTCTAAAGTGAGACCCTGACTTAGCCTGATTTTACGAGGCTCCTAGAGGGCCTCACCGCCGAATAAGCTCTAAGTTCAGGTACAAGTGGGCTGACAATGTCGGGTCCATAAGAGCCTGATCCTGGCGATTATCAACACTGACACAGAGACTTTACAGAACGAGGCTTTTCTCATAATCATAGCGCCAACGACATGATTATACTCAGGGGGAACCGGTCAGACGGCCGTAGTGTCTGAGCAGCCCTAGCGAGCTTGGCCTGTAAAAATCACTACCGAAGCTCAATTCCCCAAGAGTGATACCTTCATTACTTGCTGCTGGGAACATTCATATTGAATTTGTTTACAATAAAATTCTCAAAATATCTCAGTCCTTTTGGCCTCTATCACTAAAGGAGCAAATCAAATCCAAACCATAACACGACTAACAAACAAATTACACTATATCACCGAAGCTCATCACCTCACGTGCCCATCAGCAAGAGCCCCGTATACAGGCACGCTATAAATCCAAGCCCAGACCCTCTTACCATACTTAGGAAAACCTAGACCGTTTATTCCGTAAGCAAACTTGCCATTACTATGCACGACACGACATTAGTGCATGACCAAGTCAGGCACAGCATGAGCGGGGAGCACGTACCTGACGCCGACGCCAAAGAAACGGTAACTGTTATAATTAGGCCAATAAGCGACAGGCTCAAAGTATTACCGCAACTCGACGCGGGTTGAGGACACGGGGGGTAGCATGATGGTCGTTTTCGAATCCCCCAACCGCTACAGCTTCAGGGACAGTTAAGCTAACATGCACAGTCACGACCTCTGGTTTACTAATGGTTGAAGGCTAGCTTCGCGTCGCATCAGAAATATTAATGTCCGTCAGTTTAATGTTGTACTAGTCGAAAGACTGTCTG